>OGQD01000912.1_pt1 | contig 20447 bp, 20 predicted proteins | sample 1553091 | NCBI WGS metagenome assembly OGQD01 (sample SAMEA2580290, study PRJEB22360) | human gut metagenome | biome: human gut; feature: human-associated habitat; material: faeces | place: Denmark | collected 2008/2010
TGGCTTGTTTTCGGAGGTTGCGGAAGTGCAATTTTCGCCTCGCAGATTGCATCGGCATCTAATGGACAATTAGGGATTCTTCTTCTTGGGGTTTCTTTAGCTTTCGGGCTTACCGTTCTTACGATGGCGTATGCTGTAGGACATATTTCCGGAGGACATTTCAATCCGGCTGTTTCTGTAGGACTTCTTGCAGGAGGGAGATTTTCTGCTAAAGATCTTGTTCCTTACGTAGCCGCACAGTGTGTTGGAGCGATTGCAGCCGCAGGAGCATTGTATACAATTCTGAGCGGTTCCGGAACTCCGGATTTTTCTGCACCGGGAGCTTTTGCTACCAATTTCTACGGTGAAGCGGTCTATTTCGGAAAAAGCTATTCGATGAGCGCCGCATTTTTAACGGAATTTTTATTGACGGCTTTCTTCCTGATCATCATTCTTGGTGCGACAGATAAATTTGCCAACGGAAAATTTGCAGGTATTGCGATTGGTTTGGGATTAACGTTAATCCATCTAATTTCTATCCCGATTACGAATACTTCCGTGAATCCTGCAAGATCACTTTCTCAGGCAGTTTTTGTAGGCGGAAACGCAATGTCTCAGCTTTGGCTGTTCTGGGTTGCTCCGATTTTAGGAGGAATTGCGGGAGGATTGATTTACAGATTCCTGCTGCAGCGAAACGGCATGGAAGAATTAGATAGTTAACCACAAAATCCTGTCCCCGACAGGATTTTTTTTATGTTTGACATTTTGAAAGACTACTTTAATTTTTTAAGATCAAACGGATTTTTGAAGATAAGTTCTTCATGCTTTCCTTTGATCTCCATTTTCTTATATAATAGATTTAAAGCCATTTTCCGGATGAAAAGATCTTTATCATTCAGTTTCCAGTAAGAATCTTCGTGTACTTTTCTGGGTTTTCTTACGATATAAAATTCCGTTTCCCAAGAGTCTACGTTGTGGTAAAATTCGATAATTCCGCAATGTTTGGGAATCATTTCATGATCTACCATTCCCATCGGAAGCAGAAAACTGAACGCATTGCAGACATAATCTCCACAGGAAATCTTATCATGTTTTAAGAATTTTTCGCCGGTATTGGAGTTGGTATAAGATTTTTTAAAATCATTTTTAAAATCGCTTTTCGAAAGCTTGATTTCAATTTCGTGGCTGAATCCTTCGGAATCAACAATCAGAATATCGGCTTCCCAGTCTGCCTGAAAATGATTGGTCAAAACAATTTCCTTCTCAAAATTGCATTGAGAGTGAATAAATGCATGAACCAATTCTTCTATTTTTAACACTTTTTGTTTTTTTATTTTTAACGCGGAGATCGCAAAGAATTTATTTATTATTTGTTCTCCATAGTTCGTTCGCAAAGGCGTTTCACTAAGCTAATGATAGCAGAAGTTTTAAATTTAAACAAAAATCCTGTTTTGATAAAACTTTAGATTTTAACGCGGAGATCGCAAAGGTTTTATTTATTATTTGTTCTGCATATTTTCGTTCGCAAAGGCGTTTCACTAAGCTAATGATAGCAGGATTTTTAAATTTAAACAAAAATCCTGTTTTGATAAAACTCTTTGTTTTTAACGCGGAAGTCGCATAGATTTTATTTATTATTTGTTCTCCATAGTTCGTTCGCAAAGGCGTTACACTAAGCTAATGATAGCAGAATTTTAAATTTTGAGCCTGAAAATTCTACAATATTAAAAAACTTCAACTACAAAATCAATCAACTTACAAGCAAACTGCATCCGCGAATATCTGAATGATCGATTCTGCCTAAAACCTGAAATTTATCGCCGACAATCTTTCCTAAATCCTGCGTGGCGATGAATGCACAGGAATGTACATTTGCCAAATCTATAATATTAATCGCTCCCGTTCTTCCCTCCTTTTCATAATTAAACGGATCTTCTGCATTTCTGATCATGATGCGCATCCAGTTAGGACATCGATATTCGTTATTTCCTAAAGAATATGCCTGTGAAAGAAGCTCCGTCATCGAATATTCTGAATAAATTTTATCGGTTTTAAAACCTTCCTGCAAAATGTTCAACAGCTCATCTTTGGTCATTTCTTCTTTTCTGCCTTTCATTCCGCCGGTTTCGCTTACGGTTAATGAATCGGAGAACTGAAGCGTTTTTGAGCTGCTGTCACAGAAGTCTAAGAAATCCAGCAATGCAAAGGAAACACCGAACAGAATAACTTTCTTACTTTGCAATTCATTTAAAAGTGTAAATAAATCTTCATGATTGTAAAGGAAATATCCGTTTTCAGGTTTTCCGGATTTTTTCATCAGGTAATCTACCATATAAATCAGCGAAGAGTTTTGTCTTTCCAGATAACTTGGCAGAAGTCCGAGAAAAATGAAATCTTCCGGTTTTCCGATAAACTGTTCAAAGCTTTTATAGATGCTTTCTTCGTACAGTTGAGGATTGGCAATGAAATGTTTCGATAAATTCATCTGTGTGGTTCCGGAGCTTTGAAAAAAAAGATCCGCAGTTACATTTTTAACCAAAACCTGATGGTTTTTAAACATTTCAATGGGCAGAAAAGGAATTTTTATCAGTTCATCCACATGATCAGGATTGATATTGAGATAGTCTACAAAACGTCTGTAAACTTCAATATTTTCATACTGATAACGGAAGGTTTCCAGTGATGCAGCCAAAAAATCCTGCTCTGTCTGTATGCCGAATATATTTTTCACTTCTAAAAATATTTTTATTCTTTCACCTCATTTATAATTACTTATCATAAAAAAGATTGCTTTTTAATCATTTTTAATCTTAAAATTAAAAAATTGGTCAGGTTATTGCAATGAGTAATGCGGAATATGGATTAAAACATGAATGAATTTCGGTTCATTCTGAAATTACCTCAGCTTTTGGGGTAATTTTTTTTGTACTGTCTCCAAAGGTTTTCAGTTCAAAATCATGCTCAAAAACACCATAGGTAAAATAAGAAATCCAGTCTCCCAGATTGATGTATTTTGCTTTTCCTTCAAGATCCAGAATCATCGGAAGGTGACGGTGTCCGTAAATAAAATAATCGATTGGCTGAGTTTTAAGCTTTTCTTTTGAATAAATGATCAGAAATTCCTTATCCTCTCCCAGAAATTCTTTATCCTCATCTCCCGAAATCATTTTATTTTTCTGAGACATATACAATGCAATCTTCATCGCAATATCAGGATGCAGCCATTTGAAGAACCATTGCGCGACAGGATTGGTAAAGACTTTTTTCATTCTTTTATATCCTTTATCTCCCGGTCCTAATCCATCACCATGAGCCAGTAAAAACTGCTTTCCGCCCATCTCAAAATACTGCTTTTTATAGAAAACCGTGCATCCGATTTCTTCTTCAAGATAATCTTTCATCCAAAGGTCATGGTTTCCCACAAAGAAGTAAATGTGGATTCCACGGTCTTTCAATTCGGCAATTTTTCCCAAAACCCTAACATATCCTTTCGGAATCACGTGCTTCCACTCGTGCCAGAAATCAAACAGATCTCCCATTAAAAAAAGAACCTGTGCATCATGCTTTATTTCGTCCATCCAACGGATAAAACGCTCTTCGCGCAGTTTACTTTCCTTTGGATTCGGTGCGCCAAAATGCTGGTCTGAAGCAAAATATACTTTATTTCCGGGTTCTAAATTAATGGTCGTTTTTAACACCGTTCTGAGTTTTTCTGAATAAAAAATTACTGATTATCTTCCGCAAACCATTCTCCGTAAGAGTTTTCGGTTTCATGAAGTTTAAGATAAGCCAAAGAAATTCCTTCCGGAAGTTTCGATTTTATTTTCGCTGCGATGGCATACAGCATATTCTCGCAGGTCGGCTGAAATGTACAGTAGATCACTTTATGCCCTTTTTCCTCAAGATCTTCCCCGAGTTCTCTGTGCGGTGAAAGTCCGTTGATGAGAACCGCATGATCCCAGACATCTACAATTTCAGACTTTACGATACTTTTAATATCACCAAAATCCACCACCATCCCATTCTTAGGGTTTTCCAAATCATTAACAGGCTTTCCTTTCACTGTTACAAACAGCTTGTAGGAATGTCCGTGCATATTTTTACATTTCCCGTCGTAATTGTATAAAACGTGAGCGGTTTCGAATGTAAAAATTTTTGTAATACGTATCATCCTGCAAAGATAAGGAAATTTTGAATTGAGATTTTTTGTAAATTTGATGAAAAAAGCATGACTAATAAACAAAGATGGGAACTATTACTGGGTGGAAAAAGATTCAGAGGAAAATCAACTACTTCCGACACTGATGGTAGAAATGAATTTGAAAATGACTATGGAAGACTAATTTCTAGTGCACCAATTAGAAGATTACAAGATAAGACACAGGTCTTTCCTCTTGAACAAAGTGACTATATTAGAACACGACTAACTCATTCTTTAGAAGTGTCATATATTGCTAGCTCAATTGGTCAGAGCATTGAAAAATATCTTTTAGATATAGGAGACATTGACGAATCTCAAAAGGGCAATTTAAGTTCTTTATTAAGAGTCGCTGGACTTGTTCACGATCTGGGAAATCCTCCGTTCGGTCATTTTGGAGAAGAGGCAATCAAGAAATTTTTTAAAGATTATTTCGAGCAAAATACAACTTCATTAAGTGATCTTGAAAAATCAGATTTTGAAAATTTCGACGGTAATGTTCAAACCTTTAGAATACTTTCAAAATTAGCTTATTTTGGTGATGAATTTGGATATAATTTAACATATTCAAGCTTAGCATCAATTATAAAATATCCATCAAATTCTATTGATGGAAATAAAAACCCTTACACTGAAATATCTAAAAAAAAATTTGGATATTTTGTTACAGAAACAGAAAAATATAAAGAAATTAGTGACTATTTGAAACTTAGAAATAAGAGAAGTCCTATTGTTTATTTACTTGAACCCGCAGATGATATTGCGTATAGTGCAGCTGATATTGAAGATGGTATAAAACTTGGAATAATCAATATAAATACTGTTAAAGAAATTTTCACAAAAAATCTTGATCATAATAAAAATGAAGTAATTGGATATTTAGATTCTTTAATAGAAGAATATAAGAATGAAAAGTATATTGATGACTCTTTAATTATTCAAAAGTTTAGAATTTTTACCCAAAGAAAGATGATCGAATCTATTATTGAGTGTTTCAAAAGTAATTATGAAGAAATAATGTTAGGAGACTTTGAATCAGAAATAATTGATAAATCGGCAGCCTCTGACATACGAAAATCATACAAAAAATTACAGTATTCTATTTTTAATGATAAAACTATTCTAAAAAAAGAAATAGCTGGGTGGGAGGCAATTTATGGATTATTAAAAATTTTTATAAAAGCAACCAAGAGTACTAATTTTAAAGCAGCAGGAAATACTTACGAATCAAGATTATTCAATATAATATCAGCTAGTCATAGAAAAGTTTATGAAGATGTTGAAAATTATAATGTCAATGAATATAAAAAGTTTCAATTGGTGGTTGATTTTGTTAGTGGCATGACAGATAGTTATGCTATAAATTTATTCCAAGAACTAAAAGGTATTAAATTATAGTTAAAATGTCCAACAACATAGAAATAAAGAATGATTTTAAAAGCTATTTTTATACTTTTCTAAATAGCAATAAAAAATTAAAACTTTTTTTCATGGAAATTTTTTTTCATGGAACAATCTATGCTGTTGGAGGTTTTTTTAGAGATTTTCTAAATTATAAAAAAAGTAGAGATCTAGATTTGATTGTTGATGTTGAAAACACTATCTTAATTGATATTATTAAAAACTGCGAAATAAATTATACCATTAACAGACATAAAGGGATAAAATTAAAAATTGATGATATTGAAATAGATTTATGGAGTATTTATGACAATTGGGCTTTTAAAAATAATCTAGTCAAACTTAATGAAAACGATAAATTACTTAGTATTGCAAAAGGTTGTTTTTACAATTATGACTCTTTAGTAATAAATCTAAATAACTATAATTATAATTTACAATTCTATTCTGACTTTATAAATAGTAACACTCTTAATGTATTGCAAAAAAAAGCAATATATAAAACGTTAAATCCAACAATAGAAGCTAATATTATTAGGGCTTTCTATTTAAAAAACAAATTTGAAATAAAATTCTCTGACAATACAGTAAATTACATAATTAAAAGCCTAAAGTTAATTGAATCTTGGCATAAAGATGATTTTGAACGTCTTTCAAATATAAAAGAAAAATATCCTAAATACGCTGAATTAACAAAAATTCAATTATATTATGAGTTAGAAAAATTTAAATCCGAAATCAATAGCAAAAGTATACAACTCTCTTTATTTTAGCTTTTCCAACCAGTCACTTTCCAGTCTTTTGATTTTCTGCGTTTCGGCATCTACCAAAACCCACAATGTGGTAGAATCCACAACGAGTTGCCCGTTACAGTAAAACTCCACTTTTCTGGGCTGACGAATTCCTTCAGGAGCTTTCGGATAGGTTTTTACAGTAATGATGTCATTAAGATACACCTGCTTTTTGTATTGAATATGATGATCCAGAAGCATCCAGATATCTTTCGGATATTCTGTTTTATGCTTTACAAAATCCCAGTGCGCTGCTGCAATTTCTTCCACCCAATGAACATACTGAACGTTATTTACATGATTATTTCCATCAATATGCTGCTCTGTAACCTGTATCTGTTTTTCAAAAATCAAACTCATCTCCTTCAAATATAAATTCAAAATTAGCACATAAAAAACAAAACCTTCCCAAAATCGAGAAGGTTCTAACAATTAAATTTAATTAAAACGAAACTTTTTAGTGAAATTGTGCGGTCTCGGTAGAATCTTTCATGGCAACCGTTGCGGAAGAGCCGTTGGTAACAATATTCTGTACCTCATCAAAATAGCCTGTTCCTACAAACGACTGATGTTTTACTGCTCTGAAACCTTTTTGCTGCAACGCAAATTCCCGCTCCTGCAATTCAGAATATCCTGCCATTCCTTTTTCTTTATAAGCTAAAGCCAGCTCGAACATTGCCGTATTTAATGCGTGGAAACCTGCTAAAGTAATAAACTGGAATTTGTACCCTAATTTTGCCAGTTCTTCACGGAAATTCTGCATTTCTTCCACAGAAAGCCTTGCTGCCCAGTTGAAGGATGGAGAACAGTTGTACGCCAACATTTTATCAGGAAATTTCGCATGAATCCCTTCTGCAAATCTTCTTGCCTGTTCCAGATCCGGATTAGACGTTTCCATCCAGATCAGGTCTGCGTAAGGAGCGTAAGATAAACCTCTGTCGATTCCCTGCTCTACTCCGTTTTTTACGACATAAAAACCTTCGGAAGTTCTTTCGCCAGTTACAAATTTTTTATCTCTGTCGTCAATATCAGAAGTCAGCAAATCTGCTGCATCTGCATCTGTTCTTGCAATAATTAAACTTGGAACTCCCAAAACATCTGCTGCCAAACGGGCAGAAATTAATTTATTGATGGCTTCCTGTGTAGGAACCAAAACTTTACCTCCCAAATGACCGCATTTTTTAGCAGAAGAAAGCTGGTCTTCAAAATGCACTGCGGCAGCTCCGGCTTCAATCATTTGTTTCATCAGTTCATACGCATTTAAATTTCCGCCAAAACCAGCTTCTGCATCGGCAATAATCGGAACCAGATATTCTTTTTCTCCGCCTCCGTTCACAGACTGGATCTGATCTGCTCTCAATAAAGCATTGTTAATTTTCTTTACCACAGAAGGAACTGAATTGGCGGGGTATAATGACTGATCCGGATACATTTCTCCCGATAAATTGGCATCTGCTGCAACCTGCCATCCGGAAAGATAAATTGCCTGCAAACCTGCGTCCACTTCCTGAACCGCCTGATTTCCGGTTAACGCGCCAAGTCCTGCAACGAAATCCTGAGTGTTCAGTAAATTCCAGAATTTTTTAGACATTTCCGTTGCAATGGTGTAATCCAGTTTGTAAGAACCGCGAAGTTTTAAAACATCTTCCGCTGTGTAAGGACGTTTAACACCATTCCAGCGTGGGTTTTCCAGCCAGTCTTTTTCGATCTCCTGAATTTGTTCTTGTTTTGTTTTCATAATATTTTTTTTGTTTAGTTAATTGTTGTTTGTTGACGGTTGATAGATAATTGTTAATTGATAGCTGATAATTGATAGTTGATGATTTATGATTGCAATCACTAAAACTCTCCCACTCTTATACTCTATCAATCTCCCAGTTAAATAAAAGGATACGCTTTCAGAGTTAAAAATTCATCAAATTTCTCACTGAAAATCAGCTCATTAAAAAGTTCTTTAGCAAGATTGAATTTCCCTTTACGGAAACGTTCTTCACCAACATACTTTTCAATTCTTTCCAGTTCTTCAAATTCCCACTGAAGAATCATTTCTCTGGTTAAAGTGCGGTCATCACTTAAAACCGCATCATTTTTCAGCCATTGCCAGATCTGGGTTCTGGATATTTCTGCGGTTGCCGCATCTTCCATTAAATGATAAATGGCTGCAGCTCCCGTTCCCATTAACCACGATTCGATGTAAAGAATTCCGACATTGATGTTTTTCCGGACCCCTTTTTCGGTGATTTCACCTTTCGGAACTTCCAGTAAATCTTTTTCGGTGATATGGTATTGAAATTTTTTATCGATCTGATTTTTGGAAGGCATATATTTATCAAAAATATCTTTAGCCACAGAAACCAACGCAGGATGAGCCACCCATGTTCCGTCGTGTCCGTTTTTTACTTCCCGTTCTTTATCGCTTCTTACTTTTCCGAAAGCAATACTGTTCGCCTCATAATCATTTTTAACAGGAATCTGTGCCGCCATTCCTCCAATTGCATGAACATTTCTTTTGTGACAGATTTCAATAACACGTTTAGAATACGCACTCATAAAAGGAGAAGTCATGGTTACCTGATCTCTGTCGGGAACAATAAACCGGGGAAGGTTTCTGAATTTTTTAATGAAAGAAAAAATATAATCCCATCTTCCGCAGTTGAGTCCGGAACTGTGGTCTTTTAATTCAAATAAAATTTCATCAATCTGAAAAGAAGCGGTAATTGTTTCTATTAAAACCGTTGCTTTAATGGTTCCCTGCGGAATTTCTAAGTAATTCTGTGCAAAAACAAACACATCGTTCCACCATCTTGCTTCCTGATAATGCTCTAATTTCGGGAGATAAAAATACGGACCGCTTGCATTTTCAAGTAATTGTTTAGCATTTCTGAAAAAATAAATACCGAAATCGATTAATGACGCCGAAGCCTGTTCCCCATTAATTTCAATATGTTTTTCATTTAAATGTAAACCTCGCGGACGAACCAATAAAACAGCCGTTTTTTCATTTAGCTGATAAGATTTTCCCTGTTCAGTCGTAAAATCTATTCTCCGGTTCACCGCATCAGAAAGGTTTAACTGACCTTCTATACAGTTCTTCCAGGTTGGAGAATTGCTGTCCTCAAAATCTGCCATAAAAGTGGATGCTCCGGAATTTAACGCGTTGATGATCATTTTCCGGTCTACCGGTCCTGTAATTTCCACTCTCCGATCCAGTAAATCTTTCGGAAGCGGAGCGCAGATCCAGTTTCCGTTTCTTATTTCCTTGGTTTCTTCTAAAAATTCCGGAAGAATTCCTTTATCAAATTCATTTTGTCTGATTTCTCTTTCTTCTAAAAGTTTTATTCTTTTCGGATTAAAATTCTGATGAAGCTCAACCAAAAAATCGATTAAATCATTGGTAAAAACTTCTTCAAAATTTTGTTGTTCCTTGATTTTCAACTGAATCTTGGTTTCCATATTGTTTTAATTTTGTAATTGAACATTGCAAACATAAATAAAAATTTTCACAAATAGCGAACGTTCGCTAAATTATTTTAAAAATTATTATGCGAATAATCGCTTCTAAATATTATATTTGAATTATGAATTCGGACAGTGACTTTATTAAAACGGTTTTCGGGCTGAAACTGAAACAGCAGCGACAGAAAAAAAACTGGTCTTTACAGGATCTTGCGGTAAAGACTGGTTTATCGAAATCCTACCTTAACGAAATTGAAAACGGAAAAAAATATCCGAAGCATGATAAGATCATTCAGCTTTCGGAAGCGCTGAACTGTACTTTTGACGATCTGGTTTCCACAAAACTGGATAAGAGCCTCACTCCTTTTAATGAAATTCTTCAGTCAGATTTTTTTAAAGAGATTCCTCTGGATCTTTTCGGGATCAATAAAAATAATCTGATAAGCATTATAAGTGATGCGCCTAAAAAAGTAACCGCTTTTATCAATGCCCTGATCGAAATTTCGCAAAATTATAATTTAGGAAAGGAAAGATTTTACTTTGCCGTTTTACGTTCATTTCAGGAGCTTTATGATAATTATTTTCCTGAAATTGAGGAAAAAGTTCTGCTTTTTGCTCAGGAAAACGGATTGCAGATCGACAAAAATTTACAGTCTGATGTTCTGGAGAATATTCTGAATGAAAAATTTAATTACCATATTCAGTCGGAAGATTTTGAGAAGTACGGGACTTTGGATAATTTACGCTCATTGTTTGTCCCTGAAAAAAAGCTGTTGCTTTTAAACCGGAAATTAGAAAAAGATCAGAAAACCTTTATTCTCGCGAAAGAGATCGGATTTAATGTTCTGGAGCTGAAAAACCGACCGAATACGTATTCGTGGCTGGATTTCGGAAGTTTTGAAGAAATTTTAAATAATTTTTATGCTTCGTATTTTGCGGGAGCTTTGTTGATTTCAAAACAGAAAACAATTGAAAAAACTTCAGATTTTTTCCTGCAAAACGAATGGAATCCCCAGAATTTTGAAAGTTTGATCGATAATTTCACCAATTCTCCCGAAACATTTTACTATCGCCTGACGAATCTTCTTTCTTCTGAACTGGGAATAAAAGATTTGTTTTATTTATGTTTAGTCAAAAAGAAAAATTCAGATAAAATACAGATTTTAAAAGAGTTACACCTCAATCATCAACAGGCTCCCCATGCAAATGCAACCAACGAGCATTATTGCAGAAGATGGATTGCCGTGAAAAATCTTCATCATTTAAAAGAAAATGAAACATTAACGGAAGCCCAGATTTCTCATTACAAAGATCAGGGAATCAGCTATCTTGTGATTTCCACTTCACAGAAAAATCCTTTCTCAGATGGGAGCAACAGAAGTTATTGTTTGGGAATTTTATTGAATTCTCAGACGATTAAGAAAATCAATTTTATTAAGTCTCCCACCCTGAAAACGATTAATGTAGGAGTAACCTGCGAATCTTGCAGCATTGCGGATTGTGAAGTAAGACAATCTCCGCCAATCCGTCTGGAGAAGGAATATTTTAATTCGGGCATGAAAAACGCAATTGAAAAGATCAGGAAAGATATTTTGTAAATTTTTTCCATTTTTTTAAATTATTCACCTCATTTTCGGGTGAAATGATTATTTTTACACCAGTTAGGGATATAAAAAACAATTTAATTATTCGAGGATATTCAGTCCGTCGAATAAGAGATCTGTCTATTCCTACAACAAAAAAAATTAATAATCATTTTAGTTATTCATCCGCAAATGATGCTCGATATTTTATTTCCGAATCACTGTATTCGGTGCAACCGGATAATTGATGCCAATTTCCCGGTCTGTAATCTTTGCTTTGACCAGATTCACTTTACCCACAACGATTATTCTGAACATAATTTTGTTAAAGAAAAATGCAGTCTTCTTTTTCCCATCGAAAATGCTTTTGCACTCATGCAGTTTGAAAAAGAAAATGTGAGCCGAAAATTAATTCATGAACTGAAGTACCGGAATCGGGAGAAAATCGGGAAAATTTTGGCTAAATGGACGACGGAAAGACTTGATTTTCAAAATCAGAAGCCAGATCTTTTGGTGACGGTTCCGCTCCATCCGAGAAAATTAAAAGAAAGAGGATATAACCAATTGCATTTGTTTGCCGAAACGCTTTCAGAATTTTATGCTATTCCGTTTGATCATGATGTGATGAAGAGAAATCATTATTCCAAAGCTCAGGCTTTGAAAGATAAACAGAACCGGCTGAAAACGGAAAATGTATTTTCAATGACTAAAAATATTTCAGGTAAACATATTTTGTTAATTGATGATGTTTTTACAACGGGAAATACGCTGGCTTCTATTGCATGGGAGATCCTGAAATCGGGAGATAATAAAGTGAGTGTTTTGGTTATGGCGATTGATGAATAAAAAAAGCTGCTCCACAAAGAACAGCTTTAAGAAATTGTAATTATTTAAAAGGATTACTCCATTTTTTATTGGTATACACATCGGTTCCGGAAAGTGTTTTCAGAAATGCGATTACTGCATTTACTTCCGTTGATGTAAGGTTTAGCTTTTGTCCGTTTCCGTTAGGCGCCAAACGAGTATCAAGATTGGTATTTCCCGGTGCAATATTGATATTTCCGTAATGACCAATCACCTGCTGAAGTGTTGTAAAATTTCCGGTGTGCATAAACTGTCCGTTTTCTATTCCGCTGCTGTTGGTAACGTTTCTTAAACTTGGGGCTTTGGTGTTAAAAACATCGATTCCGGTTCCGCTGATTTTCCCAATAATTCCGTTGTTTTTGGAATTCGGATCAATATCAAATTCAGGAGCGGCATGACAGGCTGCACAACCCAATCCGCCACCGGTTCGGTTTCCTGCCGCGTCGAAAACAGGAGGAGCTAAAAATAGATTTTTTCCCTGATTTTCCTGTGCCGTAAAATTTGCAAACGGCTGCTGATCATTTGCACTTGCGGCTCTTCCTGCATCATATTTGGAATCAAAAGACTGAATACTTCTGATAAACTGCGCCAATGCATTCTGAATTCTTGTTTGATTAACGGTAGCATCTCCGTAAACAAATTTGAACATTTCCTGATAGTATTTAATGTTCTGAAGTTTTGCAATCAAATCCTGAAGTGTTCCGTCACCGTTTGTTCCGCTGAAGCCCATTTCGTTATGATCCTGAATCGGGAACGTAGTCTGTGCTTCCAGATTAGCCGCTCTTTCGTCCCAGAAAAATTTCATTTCATTTCCGAATCTTGCATTGACCAGTCTCATGGAATGTCTTCCTGTTGTTCCATTCACTCCTGTACTCGCAACCGCATTGTCTCCAAAAGCAAGTTCCTGTTTGTGACAGCTTGAACATGAAATTGTGTTGTTTTTGGAAAGGTTTTTGTCGTAAAACAGCATTCTTCCCAATGTTGCGCCTTTATCTGTAATAGGATTTCCGGCGGTATTATCTCTTGTAATATAAGCCGGTTTGGGCTGATTTGCGTAATTTTCAAGACTGCTGAGATTGATATTGGAACCAAAAGCAGCCAGAATTCCGGGATATTCTTCCTGTGTAACCGGAGTTGCTTCATAGGTATCGCTGCCCGAACAGGAATATAAGGCTACTGCTGTGAAGAATGCAGAAACAAGCCATGATGTAAGTTTTTTCATAAGAGGTTTTTAGAATGTTTAGTTTAAAAGTTTTCACCAAGATATTTTGGATTAAATATCTGTGGGGTTGTTTCTTTGGAAGATTTTTTAATGTTTTACAACTACTTTCTTTGAAATTGTATTTTTACCGTTGGAAATTTTAACCATATAGTTTCCGTTGTATAACGTCTGCGTATCGAAATAAGCAATTGTACTTCCTTTGATCATCTGGGTTTTCATAAGCAGCTTTCCGGACATATCATACAAATCAATATCCAGATCATATTTCAGTAAATGATCCACCTGAATCAGCAGTAAATCGCTAACCGGATTGGGATATAAAACCGTACTGATATTTTTAAATTCAGCTTCAGATACCGCAAGATTTGAAGTGTAGGTTGTAGTGGTTTCCGTTACCGAGGTCACTTTTCTGTTTGCATAAACGCCGTAGTAGGTTGGTCCTATCAAATAAGGATAAGCCGAATTGTGATTGGCATCTACCGTTGCAAAATAGCAATACGTTCCGTTGGGATATTCTGGAGTTTTACAGAATCTTCCGTTATGTTCATCCAGATAATCGCCCTGTCCTGTGTGAGCTACCCATTCGTAATCCTGAATGCACGACCCCAATGGATATGCAGAGTTTACCGGAGGTCCCGCTGTAACAGAAACGCCGTTAATCGTATTTCTTGTTGTGATATTTCTTAGCTGATAACCGGATTTCATTCGGGTAATTCCTCCTGTTCCGTCGGCATTTTTGTAAGCGTAAGCTCCGTAGATCGGAAATCCGTCATACGCAAAACCGATAAGCGGAGAATGCTGTGAAGTATTAATGGTGTATAATCCGTTCGCATCATACGGATTACATACCGTGGAAATTACATTCAGATCATATTTAAAAGCAGATGGATTCTGATGATGGTGATAATTTGTTCCTGCAGGATGTCCCTTGGAGCAGTCGAACCCTAATTTTTCATAAACAATTCCATCGCGTTGCCAGACTCCGTCACCGGTTCCACCTGTGGGACCTCCTGCCCAAGCATTGGTGGAAGATTTCCAGGAAACGCCGTCTTTAGGATCGAAACCTGCGACTCCGTTGATAAAAATAGCAATATTTCCGAGTGCAGTCGCCGTTGGTGTTCCTGTATTCTGAACTGGAGTCAAAGGAAATTTAAATATGGCATTCTGATTTCCTGCCTGATTGGGATTTCCATCCTGAAAAGGACCTGTAGGATAAGCCGGAATTCCTTTGGTAGAAATATAAACATTGCTTGCAGAATATTGTACCGCCTGACAATTTACGAGAATGCTGTTCCCCTGTGGAGTAGAGTTTCCGTTCGGGTAGTAAGTTCCTGTTGCCGTTGTGTTTTGCAGCCATGAAGTTACTGCGGGCCCCTGAGCATTAATCAAAGTTCCCAATAAAGATAAAAACAAGTAGGTAATTTTTTTTCTCATGCCGATATTTTGAGGTTTTCACTTTAAAATATTAAAGTCTCATTACTTTATTAGACGACAATACATTTATTTTCCTTCGGAGGGCAGTAAAATTTCTTTCGGAAACTGAAAATTCTGGTTTTTCACAAATTCTCTATCGTTAAGTGTAAGCAGAAATGCGATGAGATCAACTTTATCATGATCTGAAAGGATGATTTTTTTTCTGAGTTCTTTTGAAACTTTTGAATTCTGCTGTATTCCGTTGGTGTAATGGTTAATTACCTGACTTAATCTGGTGAATCTTCCATCGTGCATATAAGGATAAGAATAGCTTAGATTTCTTAAAGAAGGGATTTTAAACATCAGACTGTCTTTCTTTTGTCGGGTAACTCCCATTCTTCCAACATCTTTCAGATATGAATCCATCGGCAATCCGTTAGCTGCAAATTGGCAGGATGAAAAAAGAGGTTCCTGATGACAGGAATGGCAGTTTTGTTTAAAAATCTCATAGCCTTTCTGTTCCTGCTCCGTGAAATTATCTTTTCCTTTTTTTACCTGATCGTATTTGGAATCTGCGGAAATTAAGGTAAGCTGAAATTGGGCAATAGCCTTCAAAAGATGCTGTCCTGTAATAGTACTGTCTGAAAAAGCTTTATAAAAAAGAGTTCTGTACAATTTTTTAGCCTGAAGTTTTTTAACCACATTTTCAATAGATTCTGCCATTTCCTTTTTATCGCTTATCGGAGCTAAAGCCTGAACTTCAATATGATTAACCGCACCATCCCACATAAAATCTTTCTGCCACGCCAGATTAAACAGCGCAGGAGCATTTCTTTTTCCGATAGAATCTCCGATTCCATGACTTAAGGCGTGATCTGTATGCGCAAAAGCATTGTATGAAGTATGGCAGGAAGCACAGGAAACGGTTCCGTCTTTTGATAAAACAGGATCATAAAACAAGACTCTTCCCAACTCTACTTTTTCTTTGGTTAACGGTTCTTTTTTAAAATCGTAAACAGGTTTCGGAAAATATTCGGGGATGTAAAGCGTGTAGAGATCTTTGAAGGTAAAAGCCAATAACGGAATCAGAAATAAAAAGACAAGAATATATTTCTGCATTCCTCTCATAAGATGAAATTTACCTTTATCATTATTCATAACAATATTTTTATCGGAACATCATTTAGAATCTGTAGAAAATATTTTCTGAAACTGACGGGCAAGAACGACTGCATTTTCTCCCGTTGACATGACGGAATGCGTTTTATTAAGATCAATTTCCGATAAAAACCGTGAAACATCTACAAAAATTATATTTTGGTTTCTTTTCAAGGGCAAAATAACTGTCTGCAATGTTTCAAAAGGTTTTAAATATCCTCCGACATGAAACTGAAAATCTTTATGAACAGCGCCGGATCTTTCTGAATTTCCTTCTATCTTAAAGTTAATATATCCGCTTTGCCACGACCAGTACATTCCGTTCACGGGATCAAGATCGCCGCCCATTGCTCCGGAAACATTGGTAAGACTGTCAATTCCGATATTAAACTGAATTTCGTCAAAATCTTCTGTGCTATTTTTATCAAAATCTATTTTCAATCTGTTTTCAGAATCAATTAAATAAGATTTTTCCGGTGTTTTAAAAACTGTTTTTCCTGATTTTTTAAAACAGATATCCGAAACGTAAAATTTTAATTTAGATATAGAAACAACATCATCTTTTAATGTATATTTTTTTTCTATTTCCAGTTTTTCAGAAGCCCAAACCGGACTGAACTGTATTCCGGTAACGACATTCTGCGAAAAAAGAAAATTCACCGAAGCCAGGAAAATAAAAACGAAATAATTTTTTTTCATCGCTCGTGTGGAGGTTTCGATCCGGGAGCAAAAAGAGATTCAAATTCATCAATAAGATGATCGAAATCCTGCAACTGGTCGGGACGGCAAATTTTTCTGATGTCCTGAAAGTGCTTAAAGTTGATCTTTTCAGTTTCCATACTTATCTTTCCGATTTGCTGTACCAAAGAATCTCCGTTTTTCTGATCTTTATTTTTTAATAATGAATAATACTGCGTTTTCGCATCCATCATTTCGTGTTCTTTTTCTCTGATCTCCATTCTGTGCTGCTGAATCAGCAAGTCATATTGCTGTATCTGTTTTTCATCCAAATGCAGCCGTTCAATAATGAGATTTCTCGGCCCCGAATGATGCGGAGGTTTTCTCGTGAGCATGAAGATTACCAATAAGAGATTGGAAATCAGCAGACCAACGATAATAAAAATGTAAAATCTGTTTTTAGTCATACGAAAAAGTATTTTGTGATTTCATCATAAATAAGGTATCAAAATCCGATCTGGAAGAATCTTTTGTGTTTTGAATAACTTTTACGTTCAAACTGATTAGAATAGCAATCACGGCTGCCGCGGCGAAAATCCATTTTGGGGAAACAATATCTTTCTTCTGATTCTCAATTTTACTGAGAATCTTTCCGTACAATTCTGAAGGAGCATCCACACTCTGAATTTTTTTTAATATCTGCAACTGATCTTCCATTACATACTTAGACGATTTATTTTTCATATTCCTTCTGTTGATTTAGTTTTTGGATAAGATTTTTTTTGGCACGTTGAAAAAGTGATTCCACCGCTTTCTGACTGATATTCATGATTTCAGCGGTTTCCTGTTGAGAATTGCCTTCAATTTTCATTAAAATAACCACTGTTTTCTGATCATTCGGAAGCATATTGATAAAGCTGAAAATTTTCATGACTTCTTCTTTCTGCTCAAGAACCACACCGGGATGATTGAAATCTACCGGTTCATTCTGCCTGTTTTCAGCATCTGAATCTCTGAAAAGACCGAAAAAGAATCGTTTTTTAGTGTTTTTATGTTTAAGAAAATCTAAAGAGGTATTAATCGCAATACGGTAAATCCATGTCTTTAAGGATGACTCGTTTTTAAAGCCATCCATTTTTTGTGATATTTTTACAAAAACATCCTGAGTTATTTCTTCCGCATCTTCGGTATTCTGGGTATACTGCAAGGCAAGATTATACACCATCTTCTGATGCTGATAGAAAATAAACTCGAAATTCATATTCCGGTTTTCATTACAGTCACTTTTTGTATTAGACGAGAAAAAATATTTTTTCCTTCGGCTTTTTCAGTTTCCGTAAAAATAAAAGAAATTCAGATGTAAAAATGATCTCGAAAAAAATTGCTCAGAGAAATTTTATCGCTGTAGTTTTTCGCCATAGCTTAAGTCTCCCGCATCACCCAATCCAGGAGTAATGTAGCCTTTTGAGGTAAGATTTTCATCAATGGCTCCTACCCAGATTTTAGCATCGGGATACGCTTTTTCTATGGTTTCAACTCCCTGTCTTGAAGCAATTGCTGCAACAATATGAAGTTCTGTAGGCGTTCCGTTTGTTAATAGATCTTTGATGGCTTCGATAAGAGAAGCTCCGGTTGCCAACATAGGATCGGCAACAATTAAAGGTCTTCCTTCGATATTGGGACACGTTAAATAATCCTGCTTAATAGAAAAATAATCGTTGGCATCGTGTTTTCTGTAAGCGGCAACAAATCCGCAGTCTGCTTTATCAAGATAATTCAAAATTCCTTCAAACAAAGGAACTCCGGCTCTCAAAATGGTTGTAATAACGGGCTGAACGGCAATTTCCTTAACTTTAATCGTATCCAGAGGTGTCTGAATTTCAATTTTTCTCTGCTCCAGTGTTTTGCTGATCTCGAAAGCAGCAATTTCGCCGATTCTTTCCATATTTCTGCGGAATCTCATACGGTCGTGCTGGATTTCAACATTTCGAAGCTCATTGATCCATGAATTAACTAAAGAAAATTGTTCTGATAAAACGATTGTGTTCATTATTTTGAAAAGCTTTTATCTAAAATATATATTTAATGAAGAATAAAATCCCTCTCAGAAAAATCTGAAAGGGATTATAATTTATTTTTGTCTGAAATACACTTCGATAGGAACTCCGGTAAACCCGAATTCTTTTCTCAACTGGTTTTCAGTAAATCTTTTATATGGTTCTTTTACGTATTGCGGTAAGTTACAGAAGAATACAAATTGTGGTGACGGCGTCGGAAGCTGTACACAGTATTTGATTTTAATGTATTTTCCTTTGTTTGCAGGAGGCGGTGTCTGTTCAAAAATAGGAAGCATCACTTCATTAAGTTTTGAAGTTTTGATCTTTTTCTTACGGTCTTCATACACCTGCATTGCCATGTCTACCGCTTTCAGGATTCTCTGTTTCGTTAATGCAGAAACGAATAAAATAGGAATATCCTGAAACTGCCCGATCTTGTCTTTAATCTGTTTTTCGAAATCACGCATGGTGTTGGTTTCCTTACCTTCAATCAAATCCCATTTATTAACAAGAATCACAATTCCTTTTCTGTTTTTCTGAGCCAGACCAAAGATGTTCATATCCTGAGATTCCCATCCCTGAGTAGCATCCACCATGATAATCACGACATCAGAGTATTCGATGGAACGGATAGAACGCATTACGGAATAGAATTCCAAGTCTTCGCTTACTTTAGATTTCCTTCTCATTCCGGCTGTATCTACCAATACAAACTCGTGTCCGAATTTGTTATAAAGGGTCTGGATACTGTCTCTTGTTGTTCCTGCCACATCTGTTACGATATTTCTGTCGGCATCAAGCAAAGCATTCGTCATGGTAGATTTTCCCACGTTCGGACGACCTGCAATGGTAATTTTCGGTAAACCTTCAAAAGGATCTTTGTATTCGGTTGTCGGGAAATCTTTTACCACATCGTCCAGTAAATCTCCTGTTCCTGAACCTGTTGCAGAAGACAAAGTGTAATATTTTTCAATTCCCAACTGATAGAATTCTGTAGCAGCGAGTTCTTCTTTGGAAGAATCTACTTTATTGATTACGATATAAACCGGCTTGTTTGATCTTCTTAACATCTCGTGGATCTCGTAATCCGTATCTGTAAGCCCTTCTTCTACATTCAGCATGAAAATGATAGAAGTTGCCTCATCAATCGCCAATTGAACCTGCTTTGAAATTTCTCCCTGGAAAACATCATCATTGTTTACATCATATCCTCCGGTATCAATTACCGTGAAATCTACTCCATTCCAGTCGGATTTTCCGTAATGACGGTCTCTGGTAACACCGGCGGTAGAGTCTACGATAGCCTCTCTTCTTTCCAGTAAACGATTAAAAAGCGTTGATTTTCCTACGTTGGGACGCCCAACGATTGCGACAATATTCGACATAAAAATGTTTAATAATCCTTCGACAAAGCTCAGGACACGTTATTAATGGGTTTCTCCAACTTTTGGAGCCCAATTTTTTGCAAAGATACGCTTTTTATTTAATTTGATATTTGTAGCAGAAAAGCTCTGATTTCAAATCATACTTTCTCATAATTAATATGCAAAGAAACTTTCATTCCGAATAAAAAAGTTAAAAAAATAAATCTTTGTAAATCAATTAATAATCGATTGCCACGCACTTTTCTTTTAATATCATTTTTAT
>OGQD01000917.1_pt1 | contig 20412 bp, 16 predicted proteins | sample 1553091 | NCBI WGS metagenome assembly OGQD01 (sample SAMEA2580290, study PRJEB22360) | human gut metagenome | biome: human gut; feature: human-associated habitat; material: faeces | place: Denmark | collected 2008/2010
CGCCGAGGAAGGCCGGGGCGTTTGGCCGGCCGGAAGTGTTAGCCGATCTCGCGCGCGCCGACGCCGATGTCGCCGGCCGGCACGTCGAGGTCAGCACCGACGTGGCGGTACAGCTCGCTCATGAAGGACTGGCAGAAGCGCATCACTTCGCCGTCGCTGCGGCCCTTCGGATCGAAGTCCGAGCCGCCCTTGCCGCCGCCCATGGGCAGGGAGGTCAGCGAGTTCTTGAACACCTGCTCGAAGGCGAGGAACTTGAGCACGCCCAGGTTGACCGACGGGTGGAAGCGCAGGCCGCCCTTGTACGGGCCGATGGCGCTGCTCATCTGCACGCGGAAGCCGCGGTTGACATGGACCCGCCCCTTGTCGTCGACCCACGGCACGCGGAACAGGATGGCCCGCTCGGGCTCGACGATGCGCTCGACGATGCCGGCTTCCACGTAGTGGGGGTTGGCTTCGAGGAAAGGCCAGAGGGAGCGCAGCACCTCTTCCACCGCCTGGTGGAACTCGGGCTGGTCGGGATCGCGCTGCTTGAGGCGCGCGAGAAAGCTGTCGACGGACTGGATCATGAGGCACCCGCACTGATTCGATATTTCAGGGGGCGAGACTCTAGCAATCGCGAGAGCACCAATAAAGAACAAAATGGCGCTTTTATGAATCTATTTGGTGCATTTCTGTAAAAGCAACTGGAAAAACCATGAAAAAACGGGGCCATCCGGCCCCGTCTTCATGCACGTCATTGGTGCGGATGTGCACCAGACGGGCACATCACTGCGCCAGCTTCTTGTGGCGAACCCGATGCGGCTGGGCAGCGGCCTCGCCGAGGCGTTTCTTGCGGTCGGCCTCGAACTCGGTGTAGTTGCCCTCGAAGAAGTACACCTGGCCATCGTCCTCGTAGGAGAGGATGTGGGTGGCGATACGGTCCAGGAACCAGCGGTCGTGGCTGATCACGATGGCGGCGCCGGGGAAGTCCAGCAGCGCCTCTTCCAAGGCGCGCAGGGTTTCCACGTCGAGGTCGTTGGACGGTTCGTCGAGCAGCAGCACGTTGCCGCCCTGCTTCAGGGTCAGCGCCAGGTGCAGGCGGCCGCGCTCACCGCCGGAGAGGTCCTTGACGAACTTCTGCTGGTCGGCGCCCTTGAAGTTGAAGCGCCCGACGTAGCCGCGCGACGGCACCTCGTAGTTGCCGACCTTGATCATGTCGAGGCCGTCGGAGACCTGCTCCCACACGGTCTTGCCGCCGTCCAGGCTGTCGCGGCTCTGGTCGACGCTGGCGATCTGCACGGTGTCGCCGATCTCGATGGTGCCGGAGTCCGGCTGCTCCTTGCCGGTGATCATGCGGAACAGGGTCGACTTGCCCGCGCCGTTGCCGCCGATCACGCCGACGATGGCGCCCTTGGGGATGCTGAGCGACAGGTTGTCGATCAGCACGCGATCGCCGTAGCCCTTGCTGACGTTGTTCAGCTCGATGACCTTGTCGCCCAGGCGCGGACCGGCCGGGATGTAGATCTCGTTGGTCTCGCTGCGCTTCTGGAATTCCTGGGACTGCATTTCCTCGAAGCGCTGCAGGCGGGCCTTGGACTTGGACTGGCGGGCCTTGGCGCCCTGGCGCACCCATTCCAGCTCGGCCTTCATCGCCTTGGCGTGAGACGCCTCGGCCTTGGCTTCCTGGGCCAGGCGGTTGGACTTCGACTCCAGCCAGCCGGAGTAATTGCCCTCGTAGGGGATGCCGTGGCCACGGTCCAGTTCGAGGATCCAGCCGGCGACGTTGTCGAGGAAGTAGCGGTCGTGGGTGATCGCCACCACGGTGCCCGGGAAGTCGTGGAGAAAGCGTTCCAGCCAGGCGACGGAGTCGGCGTCCAGGTGGTTGGTCGGTTCGTCCAGCAGCAGCATGTCGGGGGCCGACAGCAGCAGGCGGCACAGGGCCACGCGGCGCTTCTCGCCACCGGACAGGTGCTCGATCTTCGCCTCCCATGGCGGCAGGCGCAGGGCGTCGGCGGCGACTTCCAGCTGGCGCTCCAGGTTGTGGCCGTCCGCGGCCTGGAGGATGGCCTCCAGCTTGGCCTGCTCGGCGGCCAGTGCGTCGAAGTCGGCATCCGGTTCGGCGTAGGCGGCATACACTTCATCCAGACGGGCCTGGGCCTGCTTGATCTCGCCCACGGCCTCCTCGACGATCTCGCGCACGGTCTTGGCCGGGTCGAGCTGCGGCTCCTGCGGCAGGTAGCCGACCTTGATGCCCGGCATCGGACGGGCCTCGCCGTCGATCTCGGTGTCGACCCCGGCCATGATGCGCAGCAGGGTGGACTTGCCGGCGCCGTTCAGGCCGAGCACGCCGATCTTGGCGCCGGGGAAGAACGACAGGGAGATGTCCTTGAGGATTTCGCGCTTCGGGGGCACGACCTTGCTGACCCGATGCATGGTATAGACGTACTGAGCCATGGCTGACCTTGGTTCTGCGTAAACTGGGAATGAAAAGGAAACCGCGCCCCCGGCCCACCGGCCGGAGGCAGTAATTCCGGGAGCGAGGGGCAGTATCAGGAAACCGTGCGCCCGCGCGTGCGGCAAAGCTACCGGAATGCACCGCGCGGGGCAAACCAGGCGATGGGCTGTGATGGCACTGTGCCGTTTTTACGGGCATGCTACGCGGTCCCGATTGCCAGGAAGGCCCCGACTTGGCAACCGTACGTGCAGGATTCATAACGCGTGTCACTATCCCGCCTCCGTTCTTCCCGCTCCTCGGGCGACCCCCTCGCCCGGCCCAGCCGCGGCTCCCTGAAGGGCGCCCTGGCACTGCTGGTGGCCCTGATGCTGGGCCTGCTGCTGTGGCAGTTGCAGCAGGAGGCGAGCCACCTGGAGCAGAGCGAGCGCCAGCGCCACCTGGACCACGCCAGCCAGCTTGCCAGCCATCTGGCCCTGACCATGCGGCTCAAGGCGGAGTCCGGCCGTATCTTCCTCGCCAGCCAGGCCCGCCAGCCCCCGAGCGGAGAGCCGCTCGACGCGCTGCTGGAGCGCCTGCATCGCTACTACCCCACGCTGGACAGCCTCGCCTGGGTCGACGCCGATGGCCGGGTGCTGGGCGACAGCCGCCCGGCCGCCGATGACGGCGTGCCGTTCGACCGGAGCCAGCCCTACCACTTCGCGCTGTCCCGCCTCGATCCCGGCCTGATCCAGGTCGACCTGCAGTCGCCGGATGACGTGGGCGGCTGGCGCCTGCGCTTCGCGGCCGAGGCCCTGCGCCACTGGCTGCCGGAACAGCCGGCCGACCTGCCCTGGCTGCTGCATGAAGAGGCCCGCGGCCTGGTCCTGCTGCGCCACCCCGCTGGCGACCGGACCGAGCGCCTGACCGACGCGGAGCGGGCACTGAGCATCCAGCGCACCCCGCTGGCCGGCAGCGACTGGCAGGTGGTCGCCCTGTTCGACGCCCCCGCGCTGCGCGCCAAGGTGCTGCCGCGCCAGGCCAGCAAGCTGCTGCTGTTCATCCTCTGCGGGACGCTGACGCTGCTCGCCCTGTTCGGCCTGCTGCGCGAACAGAGCCGCCTGCGCGCCTACCACGCGCTGTCGCGCCGCTCCATGGAGGACGCCATCGGCGCCCTTGGTGCGATCGACGAACGGGTGCTGGTGACCCAGCCGGACGGCCATATCAGCTACCTCAACCCACGTGCCGAGCAGATGTTCGGCCTGGACCTGGCCACCGCCAGCCAGATGCACCTGCTGGAGCTGCTGCCCGCGCTGGCGCCCTGGCTGGAGAACGCCTTCTACGAGCAGAGCGCACCCATCGAAGTGCTGCAGGACGGCGAACGCCGCCTGTACGATGTCACCTGCCACGCCCTCTACACCGACAACCCGGAGCCGGGGCGCGCCTGGGTGCTGCGCGACGTGACCGAGGAGCAGCAGGCCCTGCGCGTACTGCAGGACACCCGCCGACGCTACCAGGACATCTTCGAGGGCAGCGGCGTGGCCCTCTGCGTGCTCGACCTGTACGAGCTGAGCACCTACCTCGAGGCCCAGGGCCTGCACAGCAGCGCCGAACTGCAGCCCTGGCTGGACGAAGACGAAGCGCGCCACGAGGAGCTGCTGCGGCGCATCCGCGTCAGCGAGGTGAACAAGGTGGCCCTGCAGCTGCTCGGCGTCGACAGCCCGCAGCAGGTCTGGGAACACCTGATCGCCGCCGCGCCCCTGCGCCCGGGCGGCCCGCGCCACACCCTGGTCAGCGCCCTGCTCGACGGCAACCGGGACATGATGGTGGAGAACCGCATGTTCACGCCCCAGGGCCACGAGCGTTACCTGTGGCTCAACCTGCAGTTCCCGGAGAGCCGCGAGGAACTGCACGCGGTGACCCTGAGCGTGCACGACATCACCAGCCGCAAGCGCGTCGAGCTATCGCTGGTCGAGCGCGAGCGCTTCTGGTCCGACGTGCTGCGCTCGGTGCCGGACACCCTGTACGTGCACGACATGGGCACCATGCGGGTGATGTTCAGCAACAACCGCCTGGGCCCCGACCTGGGCTACAGTAAGGAAGAGATGCGCCGCTTCGGCGACAAGCTGTGGGAGAAGATCCTCCACCCCGACGACGTCGAGCTGTACCAGCGCGTGCGCAACCTGCAGAAGGTGGTCGGCGACGGCCAGCTGCTGCACTGCCAGCTGCGCTGGCGCCACCGCGACGGCAGCTGGCACTGGTTCGACATCCGCGAGCACGCGCTCAGCCGCGACCGCAGCGGCAGGGTCAGCCGCCTGATCGGCGTGGCCAAGGACATCACCGGCGAGATCAACGCCCAGGCCAGCCTGCTCGACAGCGAGCGGCGCTACCGGCTGCTGGCGGAGAGCATCAGCGACGTGATCCTCTCCACCGACAGCACGATGAAGCTCAACTACGTCAGCCCGTCGGCCGAAGGCTTCTTCGGCTACAGCCCCGAGTGGGTGCTGGAGAACGGCCTGCTCGACATCGCCACCAGCCCGCGCCAGCTGGCCGACCTCCTGCAACTGCTGGAGCAGGTGCGCGGCGCCCTCGGCGATGCACAGCGGCTGGCCGAACTGCAGGCGGGCCTGGGCGGGCGCACCTTCGTCTTCGACGGAGTGCGCGCCGACGGCCGCAAGATCACCGTGGAGATGCGCCTGACCCTGATGTGGGACGAGCAGGAGCGCTTCGAGGGCGTGCTCGGCATCGGCCGCGACATCACCCAGCAGCGCCGCGCCGAGCGCGACCTGCGCATGGCAGCCACGGTATTCGACCACTCCACCGCCGCCATCCTGGTCACCGATCCGGCCGGCTATATCGTGCGCATCAACGAGACCTTCCAGCGCATCACCGGCTTCGCCGGCGCCGAGGTGCTCGACCAGATGCCCGGCATGCTCACCGCCGACCGCCAGCAGGCCGCCCAGTTCGCCTACATCCTCGCCCAGCTCAACAAGCACGGCAGCTGGGAAGGCGAGGTCTGGCTCAAGCGCCGCAACGGCGAGCAGTTCCCCGCCTGGGTCGGTATCACCGCAGTACAGGACGACGACGGCGACCTAGTCAGCTACGTGTGCTTCTTCAACGACATCAGCGAGCGCAAGGCCAGCGAGCAGCGCATCCACCGCCTGGCCTACTACGACGCCCTGACCCTGCTGCCCAACCGCACCCTGTTCCAGGACCGCCTGCACACCGCCCTGCTGCACGCAGAGCGGCACGACGAGTGGGTGGTGCTGATGTTCCTCGACCTCGACCGCTTCAAGCCGATCAACGACTCCCTCGGCCACGCCGCCGGCGACCGCATGCTCAAGGACGTGGCCGTGCGCCTGGCTGCCTGCGTCGACGAGGACGACACCGTGGCGCGCATGGGCGGCGACGAATTCACCCTGCTGCTGCAGCCGCGCAACACCCGGGCGGGCGCCCTCAACCGGGCCATCCACGTGGCCGAGCGGATTCTCGCCAGCCTGGCCCAGCCGTTCGTCCTGCAGGGCCGCGAGTTCTTCGTCACCGCCTCCATCGGCATCGCCCTCAGCCCGCAGGACGGCGACGAGCTGAGCCAGTTGATGAAGAACGCCGACACCGCCATGTACCACGCCAAGGAGCGCGGCAAGAACAACTTCCAGTTCTACCAGGCGGAGATGAACGCCACCGCCCTGCAGCGCCTGGAACTGGAGAGCGACCTGCGCCACGCCCTGGAGCAGGGCCAGTTCCTCCTCTATTACCAGCCGCAGCTGTCCAGCGACGGCAAGCGCCTGACCGGCGTCGAGGCCCTGCTGCGCTGGAACCACCCACGCCGTGGCCTGGTGGCGCCCTACGAGTTCATTCCGGTGCTGGAGGAGCTGGGCCTGATCGTCCAGGTCGGCGACTGGGTGATCGCCGAGGCCTGCCGCCAGCTCAAGGCCTGGCACGACGCCGAGGTCAGGGTGCCCAAGGTCTCGGTCAACCTGTCCGCCCGCCAGTTCGCTGACGGCCAGCTGGGCATGCGCATCTCCCGCGTCCTCGGCGAGAGCGGCCTGCCGCCGGCCTGCCTGGAGCTGGAACTGACCGAATCGATCCTGATGCGCGACGTCGGCGAGACCCTGCAGGTGCTGGCCAGCCTCAAGCGCCTGGGCCTGTCCATCGCGGTGGACGACTTCGGCACCGGCTACTCGTCGCTCAACTACCTCAAGCAGTTCCCCATCGACGTGCTGAAGATCGACCGCAGCTTCGTCGACGGCGTGCCCGGCGGCGAGCAGGACGCGCAGATCGCCCGCGCCATCATCGCCATGGCCCACAGCCTGAACCTGGCGGTGATCGCCGAGGGCGTGGAGACCCAGGGCCAGCTGGACTTCCTCCGCGAGCACGGCTGCGACGAGGTGCAGGGCTATCTGTTCGGCAAGCCGATGGCGGCCGACCAGTTCGAGGCGCAGTTCGGCGGCAGCGCGCTGTTCATGCTCACCTGAGCGCCGGCCTCGCGCCAGGCGCCGTGGGAGCGGCCTTGGCCGCGAAGTCTTTACCGCCCTGACCCGGTTCGCGGCCAAGGCCTCTGCCACACGCGCATCGCCTGCTTTCGCGAGAGCGTGAACAGGATCGGCGGTGCGTGAGTCCCGCTCGTCCGCCACTTGACCGCCTTTCATGTGCCAGGCTGTGGCACATCGGGTAGAATGCGCGCCTTTCCCCCAGCACCCCGATCCCTAAGAGGACCGCCATGTTCAGCCGTGACTTGACCATTGCCCGCTACGATGCAGAACTCTTCGCCGCCATGGAGCAGGAAGCCCAGCGCCAGGAAGAGCACATCGAGCTGATCGCCTCCGAGAACTACACCAGCCCGGCGGTGATGGAAGCCCAGGGCAGCGTGCTGACCAACAAGTACGCCGAAGGCTACCCGGGCAAGCGCTACTACGGCGGCTGCGAGTACGTCGACGTGGTCGAGCAACTGGCCATCGACCGCGCCAAGGAACTGTTCGGCGCCGACTACGCCAACGTCCAGCCGCACGCCGGCTCCCAGGCCAACGCCGCCGTCTACCTGGCCCTGCTGAGCGCCGGCGACACCATCCTCGGCATGAGCCTGGCCCACGGCGGCCACCTGACCCACGGCGCCTCCGTGTCCTCCTCCGGCAAGCTGTACAACGCCGTGCAGTACGGCATCACCGACGCCGGCCTGATCGACTACGACGAAGTCGAGCGCCTGGCCGTCGAGCACAAGCCGAAGATGATCGTCGCCGGCTTCTCCGCCTATTCCCAGGTGCTGGACTTCGCCCGCTTCCGCGCCATCGCCGACAAGGTCGGTGCCTACCTGTTCGTCGACATGGCCCACGTGGCCGGCCTGGTCGCCGCCGGCGTGTACCCGAACCCGGTGCCGTTCGCCGACGTGGTCACCACCACCACCCACAAGACCCTGCGCGGCCCGCGCGGCGGCCTGATCCTGGCGAAGAAGAACGAGGAGATCGAGAAGAAACTCAACTCCGCCGTCTTCCCGGGCGCCCAGGGCGGCCCGCTGGAGCACGTGATCGCGGCCAAGGCCATCTGCTTCAAGGAAGCCCTGCAACCCGAGTTCAAGGCCTACCAGCAGCAGGTGGTGAAGAACGCCCAGGCCATGGCCGGCGTGTTCATCGAGCGTGGTTTTGATGTCGTCTCCGGCGGTACTCAGAACCACCTGTTCCTGCTGTCGCTGATCAAGCAGGACATCACCGGTAAGGACGCCGACGCCGCACTGGGTCGCGCCTTCATCACCGTGAACAAGAACAGCGTGCCGAACGACCCGCGCTCGCCCTTCGTCACCTCCGGCCTGCGCATCGGCACCCCGGCCGTCACCACCCGCGGCTTCAAGGAAGCCGAGTGCCAGGAACTGGCCGGCTGGATCTGCGACATCCTGCAGAACCTGGGCGACGAGTCCGTGGTCGACGCGGTGCGCGAGAAGGTCAAGGCCGTGTGCGCCAAGTTCCCGGTGTACGGCAACTGATCCTCCGCGCGGCATGAAAAAGCCCGGCACTCGCCGGGCTTTTTCGTTTCTGCCATCCGCTCTTGAATCTGTTCTCAGCTGTAGCGGTACTTCCCAACCCCGTCACCCCGGCGCAGGCCGGGGTCCAGAAGGCCGACAGACGACTCGGAGCGGGCAAACTGGATACCGGCCTGCGCCGGTATGACGGGCTGGTGGCGTCGTATCCCAGGGAGAAAGATCGCTCCACCTGCGATCGACCCGTTTGCAGGGCGGGTGCAACCCGCGTCAGGGCAGCGCGGGTTTTACCCGCCCTGCTGGAGTTGGGCGAAGCCCGCGCGGATTTCCTTTTCCGGCAGGTCGTCGCCGATGAACACCAGCACGCTCTGGCGCGGCTCGCCCTCGGCCCAAGGCTCGTCCCAGTCGAATCCGTACAGGCGCAGCACACCCTGGAACACCAGGCGGCGCTCGTCGCCGGCGACGTTGAGCACGCCCTTGTAGCGCAGCAGCGCGTTGCCGTGGCGCTCCAGCAGGTCGTCCATGAAGGCGCTCAGGCGCGCCATGTCCAGCGGGCCATCGCTCTGCAGCACCAGGGTGCGGATGCGGTCCGGGGACTGCCCCACCGGAGCCAGCGGGCGCAGGGCCGGCGTCACCGCCACCTCGGCGTTGAGATTGAAGCCGCGGATGTCGAGCAGCTCGGTCAGGTCGACGCGGCCGTGCTCCACCACGCCTACCGGCGCGCGGCGGTTGATCCGCGCCAGGCGCTCGCGCAGCGCCTCGATCTGCTCAGGTGATGCCAGGTCGGTCTTGCTCAGCAGGATGCGGTCGGCGAAACCGACCTGGGCCTGGGCGATGGTCTCCCGCAGGTGGCGCTCGGCGTTCACCGCGTCGACCAGGGTGACGATGCCGTCGAGGATGTAGCGCTGAGCCAGTTCCTCGTCGGCGAAGAAGGTCTGCGCCACCGGCGCCGGGTCGGCCAGGCCGGTGCACTCGATCACCAGGCGGTCGAAGTCCAGCTCGCCGTTGTCGCGGCGCTCCAGCAGGACGTAGAGCGCACGCTCGAGGTCGTTATTGATGGTGCAGCAGACGCAGCCGTTGGACAGCGTCGTCACCTGCACCGCATCGTCGCCGAGCAATTGGGCATCGATGGGCGTCTCGCTGAATTCGTTCTCGATCACGGCGATCTTCAGGCCGTGTTCGGCCTTGAGGATGTACTTGAGCAGGGTGGTCTTGCCGGCCCCGAGGAAGCCGGTGAGAACAGTCACCGGAATCTGCGGCACGCTTGCGGAATCGGTCATGGGAACATCCAGGCAATCGGAAAAGAAAACGGGCCGCGATCGCTCGCGGCCCGCATTTCTATTTTATGAAACGTCGACGAGGCAGGCGAGGCAAGGCGCCAGCGGCCGGAAAAAGCGGAGTCTACTTCAGTAGATGAGCATTTTTCCGGCCGCTGGCAACGCAGCATCGGCCACGCAGCCAGTTTCATCGCATCAGCAGCAGCGGATCGGCCTCCCCTTGCCGCCGCCATAGCGCGCTTCCTGGCGCTCGCGGAAGAACTCCTCGTAGGTCATCGGAGTCTTGTCCGGATGCTTGTTCTGCATGTGCTGAACGTAGGTGTCGTAATCGGGCATGCCAACCAGCATGCGCGCGGCCTGCCCGAGATACTTACCCATGCGGCTGAGGTCGTTGAACATGATGAACCTCCGTCAGGCGTCCGGGATCGGCTGGAACGGAGCTTCCTTGTCGGTGCGCTCCTTCTTGGTCCAGGCGCTGGCGCCTACCTTGATCGCGTACACCAGAACGCTGAACACCACCAGCAGGAACAGCACGGTGAGGCCGGCGTTGATGTAGGCATTCATCATCACGTGCTGCATCTGGCCGATATCCTTGGCCGGGGCAATGATCTGCCCGGCGTCCAGGCCCGCCGAGTACTTCTTGCCCAGGGCGATGAAGCCCACGGCCGGGTTGCTGTCGAACAGCTTGATCAGGCCGGCGGTGGTGGTGCAGATCAACAGCCAGGCGGCCGGCAGGGCGGTCACCCAGACGTACTGCTGGCGCTTCATCTTGATCAGCACGACGGTGGAGAGCATCAGCGCGATGCCGGCGAGCATCTGGTTGGAGATGCCGAACAGCGGCCACAGCGTGTTGATGCCACCCAGCGGATCGACCACGCCCTGGTACAGCAGCCAGCCCCACAGCGCGACGCAGCCGCCGGTGCCGATGATGTTGGCGGTCCAGGATTCGGTCTTCTTCAGCGCCGGAACGAAGTTGCCCAGCAGATCCTGCAGCATGAAGCGCCCGGCACGGGTGCCGGCGTCCACCGCGGTGAGGATGAACAGCGCCTCGAAGAGGATCGCGAAGTGGTACCAGAAGGCCATGGTGTTCTCACCCGGCAGCACCTGGTGAAGGATGTGCGCGATGCCCACGGCGAGGGTCGGCGCACCACCGGCACGGGCCAGGATGGTGGTCTCGCCGATGTCCTTGGCGGTCTGGGCCAGTACTTCCGGAGTGATGGTGAAGCCCCAGCTGCTGACGGTCGCGGCCACTGCGGTGACGTCGGTGCCGACCACGGCAGGCGGGCTGTTCATGGCGAAGTAGATGCCCGGCTCGATGACCGAGGCGGCAACCATCGCCATGATCGCCACGAAGGACTCCATCAGCATGCCGCCGTAGCCGATGTAGCGGGCGCCGGGTTCGCGGTTGAGCAGCTTGGGCGTGGTGCCCGAGGAGATCAGCGCGTGGAAGCCGGACACGGCGCCACAGGCGATGGTGATGAACAGGAACGGGAACAGGCCGCCCTTCCACACCGGGCCGGTGCCATCGGTGAACTGGGTCAGGGCCGGCATCTTCAGCTCCGGCGAGACGATCACGATGCCGATGGCCAGGGCGATGATGGTGCCGATCTTGAGGAAGGTCGACAGATAGTCACGCGGCGCCAGCAGCAGCCACACGGGCAGCACCGAGGCGATGGCGCCGTAGGCGATCAGCATCCAGACGATCTGCACACCATGGAAGGTGAACACCGGGGCCCATTCGGGGCTGGCGGCAATCTGGCCACCGAGCCAGATGGAGCCCAGCAGCAGCACGATGCCCACCACGGAAATCTCGCCGATGCGGCCCGGGCGGATGTAGCGCATGTACACGCCCATGAACAGCGCGATCGGGATGGTCGCCAGTACGGTGAACATGCCCCACGGGCTTTCGGCCAGGGCCTTCACCACGATCAGCGCGAGCACCGCAAGGATGATGATCATGATCAGGAACGCGCCGAACAGGGCGATGGTCCCCGCCACCTGCCCCATTTCCTCGCGGACCAGTTCACCCAGGGAGCGCCCGTTGCGGCGGCTGGAGATGAACAGCACCATGAAGTCCTGCACGGCGCCGGCCAGTACGACGCCGGCGATCAGCCAGAGCGTGCCGGGCAGGTAGCCCATCTGCGCTGCCAGCACGGGGCCGACCAGCGGGCCGGCGCCGGCGATGGCGGCGAAATGGTGACCGAAGAGGATGTGCTTATTGGTCGGGACGTAGTCCAGGCCGTCGTTATTGAGGACCGCAGGGGTCGCTCGATTGGGGTCCAGTTGCATCACCTTGGTGGCGATGAACAGGCTGTAGTAGCGGTAGGCGACCAGATAGATGGCGACGGCTGCGACGACGATCCACAGTGCGTTGATGGCTTCGCCGCGGCGTAGCGCCACGACTCCCAAGGCAAATGCACCGACTATCGCCACCGCCAGCCAGGCAAGGTGACGTAGCAGGCTGTTGTTATTGTTCATAGCGAGGCTTCCGACAGTTTGAAGGCGAGAATTCGCAGAAAAATTCTAGTCTTTTCCAGCGACCCATTCATACGACCTTAGTCTAGGGCGGTTACGCGCTTATTGCCGGAGGTCAACGCGTTCCGACCCTGGAGTCAGGAAATGAAAAGACCCGCCGAAAGGCGGGCCTTGGGTGGTGCACGGAGGGATCAGGCCGGTTGCTTGGCGTACTGCGCCAGTACCTGATCGCGGCTCATCACCGCCAGGGTGTTGTTCAGCACCTGCTCGCCGGTGGCGTCCTTAGAAGCGAAGATCTCCCCGAAATGCTGCTGGGTGACTTGAGCGAAGTGCGCGCGATCCTGCACCGGGATGCCCAGCAGAACAGCGTAGGCATCCAGAGCCTCGCCATGTCCCTGCGCCATGTTCTCGGCGATGTTGTCGAGCATGCCGTTCATGGCGAAGATCGAGCGGCCGCCGTAGGTGATGCGCTGGCTGGCGTCGCAACCGTTGGTACCGGAAGTCAGGCCGAAGGTGGCGTTACCCGAGGTGCCGTTGGTGGTGGTGGCCAGCAGGTGCGGGAACAGGCCTCGTTGACCGTCGAAGACCATGTTGCCCCAGCCGCAGCCTTTGCCGCTCTGGCCGGCTTCGTCCGCGTGCGCTGCCAGGCTGGCAACGCTGATAACCCCAAAGATCAGACCCTTGATGAGTTTATTGTCCATGCTCTGCACTCCGCAGTTGTAGTGGTTAGACGCACATGGAGCTTTGGCGAGGGTCAGCTGACTGTCAAACCCGCGCGAGCAGCGTCTGACGGACGAAACGTCAGCAACCGGTGTACGACGCGTCAGTAAGGGCTTACGTCTATAGTGAGGCGAAGCAGAAACGGCCGGAGAGCCACGACATGACTGACGATCACGACGAGCGCCGGCGCTTCCAGCGCATCGCCTTCGACGCCGGCACCGAGATCAGCCAGGGCGACCTGCGCTGGAAGGTGACGCTGCTGGACCTGTCCCTCCAAGGGCTGCTGGTGCAACGTCCGGAGCACTGGAACATAGTCGCGCAAGAACCGGTGCAGGTGCGCATCTACCTGGGCTTCGACGTCAACGTCTATATGGAGGCCGCCCTCGCCTGGGAGCGTGAAGGCCTGCTGGGGTTCAACTGCCGGCACATCGACCTGGACTCCATCAGCCATCTGCGCCGCCTGGTGGAGCTGAACCTGGGGGACGAATCGCTGCTGGAGCGTGAGCTGATGTTGCTCAGCGAGCATTGAGCCGATCCTACAAAGAGCCTCTATTCGAACAACGCATCCAGCGCCTGCTCCAGGCGCGTTACGGCGATGACCTGCAGGCCGGGCGGTGACTCCTTGGGCGCGTTGCCCTTGGGCACGATGGCGCGCTTGAAGCCGTGCTTGGCGGCTTCCTTCAGACGCTCCTGACCACTGGGCACCGGGCGCACCTCGCCGGACAGGCCGACCTCGCCGAACACCAGCAACTGGTGATCCAGCGGCCGGTTGCGCAGGCTGGACATCACCGCCGCCATCAGCGCCAGGTCCGATGCGGTTTCCAGCACCTTCACCCCGCCGACCACGTTGAGGAATACGTCCTGGTCGTAAGTGGGGATACCGCCGTGGCGATGCAGGACCGCCAGCAGCATGGCCAGACGGTTCTGGTCCAGGCCCAGGGTCACCCGGCGCGGGTTGGCCAGGTGGCTGGTGTCGACCAGCGCCTGCACTTCCACCAGCATCGGCCGCGAACCTTCCCAGGTAGCCATGACCACGCTGCCCGGCACCGACTCCTGAGCACGGGTGAGGAAGATTGCCGACGGGTTGGAAACCTCCTTGAGTCCGCGGTCGGTCATGGCGAAAACACCCAACTCGTTCACCGCGCCAAAGCGGTTCTTCACCGCTCGCAGCAAGCGCAGGCGGCCATCGGATTCGCCCTCGAAATACAGCACGGTGTCGACCATGTGTTCCAGCACGCGCGGGCCCGCCAGCGAACCTTCCTTGGTGACGTGGCCGACCAGGAAGATTGCCGTGCCGCTCTGCTTGGCGAAGCGCACCAGCAGCGCCGCGCTCTCGCGCACCTGGGCGACGCCGCCGGGCGCGGATTGCAACTGCTCGGTGAAGATGGTCTGGATCGAGTCGATCACCATCACCTTGGGCTGCTCCTGGCGCGCCGTGGCGATGATGGTCTCGATGCAGGTCTCGGTCATGACCTTGAGCTTGTCTTCGGGCAGGCCCAGGCGGCGGGCGCGCATGGCGACCTGCTGCTGGGACTCCTCGCCGGTGACATAAAGCGCCGGCAGGCGCGTGGCGATGTTGCAGAGGGTTTGCAGAAGGATGGTGGACTTGCCGATACCGGGGTCGCCGCCGATCAGCACCACCGAGCCGTCGACCAGGCCGCCGCCCAGGGCACGGTCCAGTTCCGCCGAGGCGGTGGAGAAGCGCGGCATCTCCTCGACGCTGACTTCGGCGAGGGTCTTGATGTTGGCCTGCTGGCCAGCCCAACCGCCGCGGCCGGAGCTGTTGCCCGAGCCACCGGTGGGCGTGGTGTCGATGACGGCCTCGACCAGGGTGTTCCAGGCGCCGCAGTCAGGACATTGCCCGGCCCATTTGGGATAGGTGGCGCCGCACTCGGTGCAGCCGTACATGCGCTTGGCCTTGGCCATGGGCGGACTCCGTCAAAGACAAAGCCCGCATCATAGCCAATCGGGCCAGGCGCTTCAGCTCGCCAGGCGGCGGTACTGGCTTTCCATGTCGTGCTTGAGGCTTTCGCGGCGCATCAGCAGCGAAGCCAGCGTGCAGTCGGGGCGTTCTATGCCCTCCTCCACGCGGCCGATGCGCTGATCCAGCAATTCGTACTGCAACTTCATGCGCACCAGGCGCTCCTGGGCACGCAGGGCTTCGACATTACGCTTGCAGGGCTTGGTGACGGACTTGCCAGAGGACGAAATGACTTTACGCATGGCGGTGGCACCGGTTGGAAAAGGATGACAGGAGCCTACGCCTTGCTCCATCCAACACCCTTGACTCTGGTCAAGCTCAACCGGATCGCTTGAGCAGGTCGGCGATCTCGTCCTTCAGTGTCACGCGTTGCAGTTTGAGGGAGTTGAGAGCGAGATCGTCCATCGCTTCGCGGCCGTCCTCGATGTCGTAGATCTTCCTGTCCAGTTCCTCGTAGCTGGCGGCCATGCGGGTGAAATTGGCGTCTTTGCCGTGCAAGCGGGTCATCAGGGCCTTCTGCTCGGGAAATTCGCGGGACAGCGGATGATGTTCGAGCGGCATGGCGGGCCTCCTTTTGTGGATCCGTGGGCGTAGATGGGTTGCCCGGTAAGCCTAGACCAGGTTGTGAACCCGCCCAGCGCCGCCGGTCATACGGTGTGAATTGGACGCCACCGGGGTGCTCAGACGACGACAGGCCGCTAAACTGCGCCTGTCCCTCTCTATCTTGCGTAACAAGGAGTCAGTGCATGAGTCTGCTTAGCGAATTCAAGGCCTTCGCCGTCAAGGGCAACGTCGTCGACATGGCCGTCGGTATCATCATCGGCGCCGCGTTCGGCAAGATCGTCTCGTCCTTCGTCGGCGACGTGATCATGCCGCCCATCGGCCTGCTGATCGGAGGCGTGGACTTTTCCGACCTGGCGATCACGCTCAAGGCCGCCGAAGGCGACGTGCCCGCGGTGGTCCTGGCCTACGGCAAGTTCATTCAGACCTGCCTGGACTTCATCATCGTCGCCTTCGCCATCTTCATGGGCGTGAAGGCGATCAACCGCCTCAAGCGCGAAGAGGCCGTGGAGCCCAGCGTTCCGCCGGTGCCGACCCCCGAGGAAACCCTGCTGACCGAGATCCGCGACCTGCTCAAGCAGCAGAACAACCGCGCTCCCTGAGCAGATCGCTGACCATCAGCCGGGTCAGGCTGGCGGCGTCAGCAGCACGCGGCCTATGCGCCGCTCGCTGACGTCCGTCACTTCCAGGCGCCAGCCGCCCAGCTCCAGCGTGTCTCCCTTGGCCGGCAAGCGGCCAAGGTGCTTGAGCGCCAGCCCGCCGAGAGTCTGGTACTCCGCTGTCGGGCGCGCGTAGAAGCCGACCCGCTCGGCGAGCGCACTGAGCGTCACCGCACCGTCCACCCGGTAGCCAGCGGCATCGGGCTCGATATCAGTGCCGGAGACTTCGCTGGCATCGGGCAGCTCGCCGGCGATGGCCTCCAGTACGTCGGTCATGCTCAGCATGCCTTCGAAGCCGCCGAACTCGTTGACCACGAAGGCCAGGTGGGTCGAGGCCTCGCGCATCAGTTCCAGCGCGCCCAGCACGGTGCTGCTGTCCGGAAGGCTCAACGGCTCGCGCAACAGCGGCAGGATGTCCAGCTCTCGGCCCTGCAACAGGTCCGCGAACAGTTCCTTCTTGTGCACATAACCCAGCGGCTCGTCGATATTGCCTGCGCGGATCACCAGCAATCGGGAGTACGGCGACTCCAGCAGCGCGCGGCGGATGTCCTCCGGGCTGTCGGCGACGTCCACGCGGTGCATCCGCTGGCGGTCGATCATCACGGCTTTCACCGGGCGCTCGGCCAGGCCCAGCACGCCACTGATCATCACCCGCTCGCGGCGGTCGAACGGCGCCTCGCTGCCCTCCGCCGGGCCGACCAGGTCAGCGATCTCCTCGCCCACCTCGTCGGCATCCACCTTGCCACCCATCAGGCGCAGCACGGCGTGCGCGGTGCGCTGGCGCAGGCCGCGTTGCCCACGCTGGCTCTTCTGGCGCTTCCAGCGCACCAGTTGGTTGGCCATCTCGATCAGCAGGCTGAAGCCGATGGCGGCGTACAGGTAGCCTTTCGGGATGTGGAAGCCCAGGCCTTCGGCGGTCAGGCTGAAGCCGATCATCAGCAGGAAGCCCAGGCAGAGCATGATTACCGTCGGGTGCTCGTTGACGAAGCGGGTCAGCGGCTTGCTCGCGACCATCATCAGGCCGATGGAGAAGATGACCGCGATCATCATCACTTCCAGCTGGTCGACCATGCCCACGGCGGTGATCACCGCGTCGAGGGAGAACACCGCGTCCAGCACCACGATTTGCGCCACTACCGGCCAGAAGGCGGCATAGACGCGCTTGCCATTGGACGTGTGCACGCGGCCTTCCAGGCGCTCGTGCAGCTCCAGGGTCGCCTTGAACAACAGGAACAGGCCACCGAACAGCATGATCAGGTCACGGCCCGAGAAGCTCTTGCCGAATACTTCGATCAACGGCTCGGTGAGCGTGACCAGCCAGGAAATGCTCGCCAGCAGGCCCAGGCGCATCAGCAGCGCCAGCGACAGGCCGATCAGCCGCGCGCGGTCGCGCAGGTGCGGCGGCAGCTTGTCCGCGAGGATCGCGATGAAGACCAGGTTGTCGATGCCAAGCACCAGCTCGAGCAGGATCAGGGTGAGCAGGCCAAGCCAGGCCGTGGGGTCCATCAGCCATTCCATGTGGACTCACCTCGCTGGGTGCGCGCCATGGCAGGCCGGGAAGCAGCATCCGCGAGCGCGGGTGCCGGGGGAGGTTCGCCGATCACCGGCTCTACGGGGGTAGGCACCGGGGTCGGCTTCGTACTTTGACTGTCCATCGAGGTCCGAAAAAGGGGAAACGGACGCCTATCCTAAGGGCAAAGACGGGGCGCCCTCAGCGGACAATCTTTTCAAAATCTATCGAGCGACACTTACCAATAGTTTTCCACGGCGATCTGGCCGGGCTTGCGCGTCAGCGCCAGGCTCATGCCGCGGGCCTTCAGCACCGCACGGGTGTCCTCGATCATCTGCGGGTTGCCGCAGAGCATCACCCGCGAATGCTCAGGGGTGAGTTCCAGCCCGGCGGCGCGTTCCAGCTCGCCGTTCTCGATCAGCGTGGTGATCCGCGCATTCAGGCAGCCGGGCACCTGCTCGCGGGTGACCACCGGAATGAACTGCAGCTTGTGGATATGTTCGGCCAGGTGCTCCATCGCGCCGAAGCTGGCGATCAGGTCGCGGTAGGCCAGCTCCTTTTCCTCGCGGGCGCTGTAGACCAGCTTGATGGTCTCGAAGCGCTCCCACACCTCGAAGTCCTGCAGGATCGACAGGAACGGCGCCAGGCCGGTGCCGGTGGACAGCAGCCACAGGTCGCGACCATCGGGGAAGCGATCGAGGGTGAGGAAACCGAAAGCCTGGCGATCCACCAGCAACTGGTCGCCGACGCACAAGCGGCTGAGCTCGCTGGTGAATTCGCCGCCGGGAACGACGATGGAGAAAAACTCGAGGAAGTCGTCGTGGGGAGCCGAGACCATCGAATAGGCGCGCCAGACGATGCTGCCGCCGGGCTTGTACACGCCCAGGCGGGCGAACTGCCCGGCGCGGAAGCGGTAGCCGCTGTCGCGGGTGGGGCGCAGGGTGAACAGGCTCGGGGTGAGCGTCTGCACCTCCACCAGGGTCTGGCGGGTGAACTTCTCTTCGCTGGCGGTCATCGTCCGCTCCTTTGCAGGCAACGGCCCATTTTCCCGTATTCAGGGCGATAGAAACACCCGCAAGGCTTGTGGCTATCCGGGGAGATCGCCACAAGCCTGCTCCAGATCACTGCCAGGGGATCAGTGCTTGCGGTTTACCACCTGGGCGGCGCGCAGCACGTCGGTGCCGATCTCCCCTTCGAACTGCTTCCACAACGGCTGCATGGCGGTGCGCCAGGCATCACGCTCGGCCGGCGTCAGGGCGATGATGCGCGCCTTGCCGTTGGCCACCACATGGTCACGTTCCTTCTGGTTCAGCGCCTCGGCGTCCTTGTTCACCTCGACGGTGACCTCTTCGACGATGCTCTCAAGTTGGGTGCGCACCGGGTACGGCATGCTGTTCCAGAACTTCTGGTTGCTGATCACCATGTAGCTGAGCACACCGTGGTTGGTCTCGGTGATGAACGGCTGCGCGGTATCCAGCTTCTGGCTGCCGATGTTCGACCAGGTGTTCTCGGTGCCCTGCACCTTGCCGTCCTGCAGCGCCTTGAGGGTCTCGGCGAAGGGCATCTTCACCGCCGTGGCATCGAGCAGGCCGAACTGCGCGTTGATCACCGAGGACGGCTGGATGCGGAAGGCCAGGCCCTTGGCATCGGCCGGCGCGCGCAGCTCGCGGTTGGCGGAAAGCTGCTTCATGCCGTTGTTCCAGTAGCCCAGGCCGTAGATGCCCGAGCGCGCCATGGAGTGCAGCAGCTCACGGCTCTTGTCGCGCTTCTGGAAGCGCTTCACCGCCTCCAGGTCATCGAACAGGAACGGCAGGTCGAAGACCTCCAGCTGCTTGGTGTAGCCCTCGAACTTCGACAGCGATGGCGCCAGCATCTGCACCTTGCCGTCCTGCAGCGCCTGCAGTTCGTCGGCATCGCCGAACAGCGTGGAGTTGGGGAATACCTCGACCTTCACCTGGCCGGCCAGGCGCTCCTCCACCAGCTTCTTGAACAGCAGCGCGCCACGGCCCTTGGGCGTGTCGTCGGCGACGACGTGGGAGAACTTGATCACGATGGGCGCATCGGCGAAGGCCGCTTGAGCCACGAGGAAAAGGGCGGACAGGGCCACCCCGAGCAATGACTTGTACATCGACATCCTTATGCAATGGCAATAGCCCGGCGCGCGAACGAGCGTCGCGTGTCGAGGATTCGTGAAGACTTGGAGTGGTGGCCGTCGGTCGGCGGAGCGCAGCTCCGGGATCGGGCCCTACCGGGTCGCCTGGAGCGCCCGGTTATTATTGGGAGGCCGCCGCGCAGCGATGCAAAGACGACAGCGGGCGGATAGGTCATAATTTTTCGGTATAACGCCGCCCCGCACAAGCGGATGATGGCCGACTGCTTCGCAGTTTGATGACAATCTCATTGCAATCAGCCTCGTCTCATTGCGACTTCCAGCTCCAGCTGTTCCCAGCCCTACTTCGTTCGAGAGTCCCATGCCCGTCCTCGCCAGCCCCTTCGCCCAGCTCGACCTGGTCCGCCACCCCGAACAGCGCGAAGACCCGCTGCAGGCCTTCGATGCGGCGGACGAATACCTGCTCGCGCACCTCCACGAACAGGGCGTTGGCGTGGATAGCCGGGTGCTGGTGCTCAACGACAGTTTCGGCGCACTCGCCGCCAGCCTCGCGCCCCATGTGCGTCTGACCAGCAGCGGCGATTCACACCTGGGCTTCATCGCCCTGCAGCGCAACCTGGAACGCAACGGCCTGACCGACGCCCCGCTGACCTTCGTGCCCGCCAGCGAAACGCCGCAGGGCCCGTTCGACCAGGTGCTGGTGCGCGTGCCCAAGACCCTGGCGCTGCTGGAGGAACAACT
>OGQD01000919.1_pt1 | contig 20381 bp, 17 predicted proteins | sample 1553091 | NCBI WGS metagenome assembly OGQD01 (sample SAMEA2580290, study PRJEB22360) | human gut metagenome | biome: human gut; feature: human-associated habitat; material: faeces | place: Denmark | collected 2008/2010
GCATCTTCTGCAGCGTTATCAATCTTTTGTCCGGCAGCATCAATTTTTGCCTGAGTATTTTCCTTCACATCATTAATCTTTGCCGTATCCACTCCCACTCCGTTTTCAGAAACAGTAGTTGTGGTAGTAGTTGATCCGTCAGGATTTTCAACAGTTTCTGTTTTTGATGTTGACTTTGTACATGACACAACCACGGCTGCGATCATCAGTACAGATAAAATGCTTTTTTTCATACTTTATAATTTTTTTAAAAACGTTTTTTTGTGATTTATATTATGCAGATTTTACCTCTGCAGAAGGCTCAGATGTTTTCTTTTTCTCCTCGTCTGCTTTTTTCTTTTCTTCTTCCGACTTCTTTTTATTTTCCTTTTCAAGTTCTTCTTTCAGTTTCTTTTCCTGCTCCTGAAGCTTAAGAGCTTCTTTTAATGAATCCTGATACTGTTTTGAAGACATTCTGATCTGTCTTGCAACATCTACAGAAATCGCGCCATTCGAGAAAGAATCGATTGCTGTGGTATCATAACTCGCTTTCGGACTGTCTGCAGGATAAAAATCTGCCGGTTCTTTTTTTGAACAGGAAATAACAGCGGCTGAAAAAATAATAGCGGCAAAAGATAAATTTTTCATGGAACTAATTTAACAGAAATTCTGCAATTACAGGATAATGATCCGATAATCTTACAGAATTATCCACTTTATAGCTTAAAGGAATAATTGATTTTGAACTGAAAATATAATCAATCCTCAACGGAACCTTATAGTCGTGAAAGCTTGAAGAGCTTCCGTTTCCCGCTGCTAAAAAAGCATCCTGAAGATCTTTTCCCAGATTATAATATTCATAAGAATTGGGAACAGAGTTGAAATCTCCCGCCAGAATTACAGGATACGGCGAAAGATCTACCGCTTTTCGGATTTTTTTTATCTGATCTTCGTGTGCTTTAAAGGTAGGAATCATATGCGAAAGCAAGGTATTGATTTTTCCACCTTCCTTTTTCAGCCCATCGAACTGAAGCATGGATTTATGCAGCCTGAAAGGTTCAAGGTAAACATTAACAATTCTTACAATTTTTCCGTTGATATCTACGTCTGCATAGAAAGAATTTCCTCGCGATTTATCTGTGATTAATTCTTCCTGTCTTACAATTTTATGTTTGGTTTTTAAAATAACCGAAGGATATTTCACCAGATCCTGTCTCAAGGCACGGTTGGTATCTTTTTCCTGAACCAGAATGATATCTGCATTCTGATCCTGAATATATTTTTTCACTTTATCCCAGCCAAAATCGCCATATTTTACATTAAACGTAATGACTTTTATATCTCTTATTGATTTCTGACTTTCTGCTTTGGGCGTAAAATTGATCCATCTTCGGATAGGATTGTAAAATAGAAAGGTTCCCAAAACAAACGCAATGGCAATTTTTTCTTTTCTGAAAATCCAGATCAGTGTAAAAATAATATGTAATGAAATAAGATAGGGAAACCCCAGAGAAAGAAGATTCAGATTTCCGAACAGATTAGGCGGAATCCATGCATTCCCCAATGTACACAGGAGTAAAATACCAACAATAATATGGAAAAATAACAATACTTGACGCGGCTTCATGAAAACAGTCTAAGGGATATAGAGCTTTTCAGCAAAAATCCTACCACACGAGAAAAATTAACGGTTTTTATGATTTAATTACTGAGCTTAAATGTCGCTACAACAGGATAATGGTCTGATAATTTTGCAGAACGGTCTACCTTATAGCTCAATGCTTTAACGGATTTTGAAGTAAAAATATAATCGATCCTGATCGGGAATTTATAATCATGGAAACTGGTTGCGCTTCCGCTTCCTGCTTTCATAAAAGCATCTTCAAGATCTTTTGACAAATCATAATATTCATACGAATTAGGAACTGCATTAAAATCTCCCGCCAGAATAACCGGATAAGGCGAACTTTCGATGCTTTCTCTTATCGGAACAATCTGCTCCTGATGTATTTTAAAGGTAGGAATCAGTTTTCTAACGATATCTTTCAGTTTCTGCTCATCTTCTTCACTGTCGCCGTTCAGTTTTACCATATTTTTATCAAATCTGAAGGGCTGCAGATACACATTGATGATCCGGTAGGTTTTTCCATTGATCTCAATATCTGTCTGGGTTGCATTACCGTTTTCATATTCGCCATCAAGCAAATTTTTTTCAGCAATGACTTTATGTTTTGTAAAAACGCTTGTAAGGAGGGTTTTGCTGCTTTGCTTCAGACCTTTAAAATCATATTTTTTATTAACCATCTCCTGAAACAGAACAACATCCGCATCCTGACTGTTGATGAAATTTTCGATATTTTCTTTTCCTAAAACACCGTTTTTAACATTGAAAGTGACAATTTTTAAATCTGTTTTGTCATCTTTTGGCTGAGAAAAATTGATCCATCGTAAAACAGGATTGAAAAACAGCAGTCCCGCGAAAAAAAAGACAAATGCTCTTTTCTTCCAACTGATGATCCAGAAAACCGTAAGCAAAATGTAAGCAATTATCAATAGGGGAAAACCTAAAGAAAGCAAATTCAGCCAAGGAAATATTTTTGGTGAAACATAGGCATTCATTAACATTCCGGATAATAAAAGAAATATTCCGGTATGAAGGATGAGAAAAATAAGGCGAAGGATTTTCAAGAGGTTTTAATTAAATCTGTACAAATGCTTTCTCCAAATTCTTGCCAGAATAAAACCTACGATCGCACCTCCAACGTGAGCTAAATGCGCAATTCCGCCTCCATTTCCGGAAACACCCAGATAAATAGAACCAATAACGACTACCGGCAATACATATTTAACTTTCATCGGGATCGGAATAAACATAATTCCAATTTTTGCATCCGGATAAAGTGTGGCAAATGCCGCCACAACACCGAATATTGCTCCGGAAGCTCCTACCATCGGTGTTCCCATAATTCCGTTGAGTTCTCCAACCAATTCCTGTTGTCGAAGTACAGACTGAGAAGAACCTGAGTACTGCACAGAGGAACCTGAAAGATATTCATTCAGATTAAATCCTAACTGCTGCAATTCGTTGGAAATATGCTGAACCTCAACAAAATTCCACAGATTGAACAGGAAAAAGGCTCCCAAACCACTTAAAAAGTAAAGAATTAAATATTTTTTTTCTCCTAAGCTGTTTTCCAGTATAGGTCCGAAACTGAATAAAGTAAACATATTGAAAAGGATATGCATGAAGCTTCCATGCATAAACATATGCGTAACAATCTGCCAGGATTTGAAAAATGGCGAGAAAGGATAAAAAGCAGCAAGATATCCTACAAATCTATCCTGAAACAGCAAATTGGCTATAACAAATACAGCAACATTGATGATGATTATATTTCTCGTTACCGGAGGTATACTGTTAAACATAGTTTCTAAAATTTGTTTTTAAAATCATTAAACGGAACTTCGTAGAAACATCTTTTTCCGTTGGGTAAAAATTCAGGGAAGCCTAAAGCGGTAAAATCCTTGATAAGCTGTTCCGCATCTTTTTTGTATATGAAATCGAATCTTGATTTCGACTGAAGCTTACTCCACTGGTTCTGATAATACTGCATAAATTCTTCCTCAGACTTATACTCCAGAATTTCAAAAAGGTTTTCAAGAAACTTCATAACCTGCGTTTCTTTCAGTCCTTCCGGAACCGCATCTATTCTCAACACACTTTCGTGGGCAATGCTCATTTCAAAACCAAGCTCCGGAAGATATTTTTTAATGGAATTGTATTTCGCCTTTTCAATCTCATTCATATGATATTCGAGAGAAAAAAGCAGAGCATGACCGTTGGTTGTTCCTTTTTTTACGGGTTTTGTATTTTCAGAAACCACGAGTCTGTGCATTCTTCCCAAATCGAGCATTAAAGTTTCATCCCCTTTGTTGAACAGCCAGTATCCGTTCGGCAACCTCATCAGATCTTCATCAAAATCTTCATCTTCAAACAGATTGATCTTTGAGGGTTCTGCAGTGATATTCTGATGGTACATTTCCGTAAGATTCTGAATTTCCGCCTGTGTAACTTCACGTTCTTCAATAAAAGGATTGTAGTCTTTATCTACGATGATTTCCGGCATTTTCAGTGTTGTTCCACCTCCATTGTTTCCTTTACTCGGGAACGTTTTGTGCATAATTTCATCAAAGTGAGGATCTTTTTCGAAATCAAGACTCGGAGAAACGTTATAAATTCCCAAAGAACGTTTGATGGTGGAACGCAATAAAGCAAAGATCAGATGTTCGTCTTCAAATTTTACTTCTGTTTTCTGCGGATGGATATTAACGTCTATTTTTTCAGGATCAATATCTAAAAAAAGGAAAAACGTAGGCACATAACCCGGCAACAACAATCCTTCAAATGCTTCCTGAACGGCTTTATTAAAGTACGGACTTTTAAAATACCTTCCGTTGACAAACAGAAACTGTTCGCCTCTTGTTTTTTTCGCTCCTTCCGGTTTGGCAACATACCCGTGAAGCTTACACCAGATAATATCTTCTTTGATGGGAATAAGCTGCGGCTGCAGTTTTCTTCCGAAAACATCCACGATACGCTGCATCTGGCTTCCTTTTCTTAACCTGAAAATCGGCTCATCATCATGAAACAGGGAAAACTCAAGCGTTTCGTGCGCTAAAGCAACTCTTTGAAATTCATCGATAACATGTCTGAATTCTACGTTGTTGTTTTTAAGGAATTTTCTTCTTGCCGGAACGTTATAAAATAAGTTTTTAACCAGAAAATTAGAACCTTCCGCCGTCTGAACGGGATCCTGAAACTGGAAAACCCCTCCTTCGATGTAAATATTCGTTCCGATGGTAGCGTCTTTCTGCTTGGTTTTCAATTCCACCTGAGAAACGGCTGCAATCGAAGCCAGCGCTTCGCCACGGAAACCTTTGGTAGAGATTTTAAAAATATCTTCTGTTCCCCGGATTTTTGAAGTCGCATGTCTTTCGAAAGCCATTCTCGCATCCGTCTCAGACATTCCTTTTCCGTCGTCTACAACCTGAATCAGATTTTTTCCGGCATCCCGGATAATCAACTCAATTTTTGTGGCATCTGCATCGATGGCATTTTCCAAAAGTTCTTTCACAATGGAAGCCGGTCTCTGCACTACTTCTCCTGCCGCAATTTGGTTGGCTACATGATCGGGTAAAAGCTGAATAATATCTGACATAAAAAACGTAAATCAACTTACAAAAATAGTCATTCAAAATAAGAATAAAAACTATAAACTTCTGAATTAAAATTAATTTATCAACATATCAACATTCTAGCCATGCTTCAGATTCAGACAAAATGTCTCGTTATCGGTGTTTTCCTAAAAACACAATCCCCCAATTGCGTTATACAATTAGAGGATTGATTCACAGCTAGTTTACACAAAATTAATACTGATATTTATATCTCTTATTTAACATTGTCTGTTTATTTAGGCAAAGCTTTACAAAAAGTATTCAGAATGTTATTAAGAATTGTGATCTTTTATGCTAAGCTTCTGCCCATTTTATTCATCAAATACAAGCTTTCTTTTCTTGTCTCTCTTCTGCTCTTTAATCACCGGAATTCCGTGGATTTTATCATAAAAATATGCCATCAGATTCGGTTTCTTATAAATTTTGCTGTACCGGTATTTCGTATTGAAATGTCTGATATGAATTTTGTACGCATCATAACCAATCACCACCAGCAAACACAGACTGATTACATAAAACACTCTGAATTCAAGATAATAATAGGTTAACCCTGAAAAAACCGCACCCAAAACATAGGAAATCATGATACTCATCAGCAGTTTTGCTCTTCCGACCAGTTCGCCGTTCTTTCTGAATTTTTTCTGCGTAAACATGGAGAATAAAATCCCAAGATCGGTAGTGGTACCTGTAAGGTGAGTTGTTTTTACCGAGAAATTAGAAATACTTGCCGTTAAACCATTCTGCAGACCCGTTGCGAATAGCATTAGAGCGACCAGATATTCTGTTTCTTCCAGCGTTTTCCGGTAATAAAACTGTCCGTAGATTCCCACAAACAATAAACACGCGATCTCAAGAACCAATGGCATTGCATGGGCGAAATATTTACTTTTCTGATTGAATGTGATCACAATAAAATTCGACACAAATCCCCCGAAAAAGAACAGGAAGATCCACATTCCCACCACCGCAACCTGTGACCAGTTTGCTTTACTGATTTCTGCCGCAAGAATAGCATAATGTCCCGTTACATTGGAAGTAAAAGAAAGAAATATCAACAGAGAAGCAATGTTTATAGTACCTGCCGTAAAGGCAGTCAGCGTTCCTAATCTGATGTTGTCTCCCAACGTTCTGCTGTTACTATAATTCCTTAGCATTTTTCTAAATTTTTAAAGTTCTTTGGTGTTAAGCTTCTACAAAGATCTCCGCAAGTCTTCCTTTTTCCGGAAGGCTTTTGCGAACTTCAACCGAAATTTCCTGAGATTTCAGGTCTTTACATTTTTTGATGTAAGGAGTAAGATCGAACTTACCATTTCCTCTGCTTTTAATAGAAGGAGAATAGTATGCTTCTTCAATATTTTCCGCTTTCACATAATTATTGAATGTTCTCTGGAAACTTCCCGTGAAAATATCGCACACAATTTTATTGATCAGGTGAGGATATTTATTCCTGATAATTTCATACGCATCGCAGAATTCCTGCGGTCTGATTTTATTGAAAATGGTACTTTTCGTATTAAAAAGAAGATCTCTGATGGAATCTCCCATATCATACCCCGAAACCAAAAGAATGTTATATTGATTCTGGTCTTCCGAAGCGTCTTTTTCTCTCATTACTTTTTTCAGAATGTTCAAAGATTCAAGAGAATAATCGGTGGCTATTAAAATCGTCTTGTTCATATTAATGAGATTTAGGTTTGTATTTATCTTTTTTGATAATACAAAACTAAAACGACCAAATTAGAACGTCTTTGGAACGGAATTAAAATGTGATTAAAGAGATTAAAATACGATTAGAATCTGTTAAAAAGAATTAACAGTTTAAATGAAAAGAGTGAAATGAACGATGATTATATTAGATCTCTTTTCCGTCTGTCTGCATACTGTAGAAATTCGGGAAACGCAACTGAACGGTCGTTCCCTGATTTTCGTGCGAGCTTACGATTAGTTCTCCACGATGTATTCTCACTATATTTCTTGCCAACGGAAGTCCGATTCCGTAGCCTTCGTAATTTTTGGTATTGGAAGCTCTGAAGAAAGGATCGTAAATTTTATTCATTTCCTGTCCGGGAATTCCGATGCCGCTGTCTTTTACAATAATGTAGACATCCGAATCCGTTGCTCCCAAAGAGGCTTTAACCTGCTGAAAATTAGAATATTTGCAACCATTCTGAATAATATTGGCAACCGCAAGATGCAGTAACTGTTCATTTCCCTGAACTTTCAGTTTTTTAGGATTGTCGGGCAACATACTGATATCGAGATAGATATTATTTCTGGAATCTATTCTTCGGAGGGTTTCAATGACATCCCAAAGCAACTGATCGATCCGCACTTTATCCATTTTCTGGATTTTGCCGTCAAATCCGGTCTGTGCGATCATCAGCAAAGCCTTGATTTTTTTGTCTAATTTTTCGGCTTCGTTCAGAATGATTCCCAAAGTTTCTTTATACTCTTCGTTGGTTCTGGAAATCGAAAGTGCAACATCTGCTTCACCCATAATCGACGTTAACGGTGTTCTCAGCTCGTGGGAAACATTTCCGATCAGGTGATTCTGGGTTTCAAAAGAAGTTTCGATGCGGTTAAGCATTCCGTTGAAAGTGTCGATAAGTTCGTTTAATTCCTTATTATCGGGTTGTGGCTCCAGACGCAAATGAAGATTTTCTGAGCTGATTTCCTTTACTTTTCCTGTAATTTTAAGGATGGGCTTAAATAACGTTTTGGATAAATAAAAGGAAAAAATCATACTGAAAAAGAGCGAAAGAACGATACAGGTAATGAGGGTTCTTTTTAAAAACCCGAGATAGTAAACCACATAATGATTTTTGGCAGATGCGATGGCAATATAATTTTTATCATCGTGTTTAAAAGTCTGCCCGATGTAGTAAAATTCCTTGTCATTAAAATTTGCTTCTCCTTTTTTAACAATGCTTTTAAAAAAATAGTCGGGAATATGAACCTCATCCGAAATTTTCTTAAAGTTTGAGTCAGCCGGAATTGCAAAAACATAATCCCGCTCCATCGGAAGCTCTTCATCGTTTAATCCGTTCAGAATGTAATTTTCCGGAAGATCCAGATTGTCTTTGCCTTTTTCGATCTGAATAATGGTGGTGGTACGGATTTTCAGCAGCTCGTAAAATCTCTGATGAGAAAAGTTGACAATTGAAAAATACACCAATCCACTGAACAACAATATGATGGCGGTAAAAACCAACATCAGAAGCACCATCGTTTTGGTCTGATTTGTGACAACTTTATTAAACATTCTTAAGATTTTTTCAGAACATAACCCATTCCTATTACGGTATGAATCAGCTTATTATCTTCCTGATTATCAAGCTTCTTACGCAAATAATTCACATAAACATCTACAACATTGGTTCCCAGTTCATAATTCACGCCCCAAACTGCTTCCAAAACTTCTATTCGTGAAATTACTTTTTCAGGATTGTTTAAAAAGTACAAAAGCAGCTTGTATTCTGTGGAAGTAAGTGAAATTTCTTCGCCCGCACGCGTCACTTTTTTGGTATAATCATTTAAAACCAAATCTGAAAATTGATACACATATTCGTTATCTTCTTCATCTTCAGTACTTTCATGCTGATTTCCGCTATTGCTCCTTCTCAGTAAAGATTTGATCCTTGCAACGAGTTCTATGAATTTAAACGGTTTTACCAGATAATCGTCCCCTCCGCTTTCCAAGCCCAAAACAATGTTCTCGGAAGTTCCCAAAGCGGTTAAGAAGAGAATCGGAACATTCTGATTGGTTTTGCGGATTTCTTTGCAGACATCCAGCCCATTCATTTCCGGCAGCATAATATCGAGGATCACCAGATCAAAATCATTCGACTGCACCAATTGAACGCCGGTTTTACCGTCAAAAGCCACAGAAACTTCGTATCCGCTTTCCTGCAGCCCTTTTTTGATAAAGGACACCACACTGGTTTCATCTTCGATAAGGATTATTCTTTTCATTTGAAATTTGGAATTAGACAAAAATAGGGAAAAGATGGGACATGAATAAAGGAGGAAATTTAAAAATAAAAAATCCTCCTTTATCAAATTTTTAAAAAAAATTATGTTCTATTATTTTCTGTTAATCATCATTCTTGAAGCCAGAATATGTTCACACGGTCCCTGTCTCAATCCGTTTGCCCTGTAAAAACCGCACTGGCAGTTTCCGTCGGTCAGTCGCTGGTCTTTATCAATAAAAGCTTCCGTCTGATAGGTCACATAGCTTTCCTGAATGGTTCCCTGAATTTTAAGAATATCATTTTCAGCGCTGTAATTTATTTTTACTTTATCTTCTGCGATCAGTTGGTTAGCTCTTTCTTCCTGCGGACTGGAGAACCGCAACTGTTTCATATCCAAAGGCTCCTGAGTGAGCTCGCGAACTCTGTATAATCCGAGATTAAGATCATAAATCACTCTTCCTGCCTGTGTATAAGATGTCAGTGAAGAAGAAATTGTTGCCGTATCAAGATTTAATTTTTTTGAAAGTTCGGCGGGAGTTCCAAACCACGTTTCTTTTAATGCATTAAAAACTTTTTCCCGAGTAAGCAGATCCACATTTCCTCTGGGAGCCATAAGATCAAAATTTCCTGCTCTGCTCCAGTCATTTGTCGTCCATCCGGAAAGTCCCAGAGTGAAAGCCATGTCTCCCAAATCTGCAATATAAAACGAAGGCAATCCGTTTCCTAATAAAACCACTCTGAAATTTTTAGCAATCGGGATTAGTCTTTCCAGAATCAGCAATCTTCTTCTTCCCCAAATCCTGATGGTTTTGCTTTCTGATCCCGTATAAACTGAACGGTGAAATGTTAGAGTTTCGTACCACGGTTCGAAAACCGCCTGAACAGGTTTTCCGGGTTCAAGGATAAAACGCAACGCTCTCGGTCCTTTTTTTTCTTTAAATCTTCTTAAAAACTGACAGATACTGAAAATATCCATCGGATGAAGATCAAAAGTCGTTGCGGGTAAAGTCATAGCTGAACTTACCTGTAAAAATCCTCTGACCCAGGAATCCGGCAAATCTATCTTCTCTTCTTTGTACACTTCTTCATTGGTGGTAAGTGCTTCAAAACCTGAAGGATCAATTTTAAATTCCGTATCCTTATAATCTCTTATTTTTTGGAATTCATTATAAAGTGCAGCCGAATAATCGATATTTGTAGTTCCGCATTTAAACTCGTTAATCTCTGTGAAAACATTATAGCTGCTGCTTAATTTTCCGTAAGTGGATTCGTCCTGGCTGAAACATTCAAAGAAAACTTCGTCGGGATGAACCGTGATAACTGGATCCAGAACAAACCACGCGTCTTTGTCTTTTTGGTACAGATAATCAAAATAAGCTTTTTTGGCTGTATTGAAAGGACCTAAAACTCTGTTCTTTTCTTTATATACCAAATCCAGCTCGCCTCTTACCTCTGCCATTCTTTTCCGGATCTCCTCCACCTGAAATTCAGCCATATAATCGCTCAGCCAGAGCTTTTCCTGCTCGGTAACCCATTCTTTGTATTCTGCCCTGTCTTTCGGTTTAAAACGAAGATCAGAAACCACCACATCGTGCAGCGCAGAGATGGCTTCCCGAAAAGGGATCTTTTTATTCAGCTTTCCTACAAAAAATGTGGGATCTCTCTGCAGATCCGGCGAAAAGCTCATTTGTGTGCTCGTTGCGGAATTGGTAACGGCAGTATGTTTGTGAAATTTATAATCGAATAACATGGCTTAAGAGATTAATTGAAGATGAACATTAAGCTGAGGATAAATCATTTTCAGTTCGGAAATGATGTCAATACATTTTGCTTTATCCTGAACAGCACTGGTTGCCGACAAATCGTCCAGAATTTTGCTTACGGTTTCGGCAGATTCCTTATTCTTTCGCCCTTCTTTTTCCAGAAAATCCAAAATCCTGTTTTTGGCTGTACGGGATTTATTAACCCTTGAAAGCACAGATCTAAAGTAAAACTCCAGCTCTTTAAGCTTTTCCGGTTTATCACTTGCATATTCTTCAAGATAAGAGGTTACAAAAAACTGCATATTCTGGCTTGGATGCTGACTGAGTTTTGTAAGGTACTCCAATCCGTGTTCTTTTCTGAAAAATTTCATGATAAGATTTTTTCCGAAATTTTCTACATCAGAACGCACAGAATCTGCGATTCCTACTAAGCAATCTGTATCCCAGTCTTCGTCTGTAAATTCAGTGCTGAAGAAATGAAAGGCAAATTCGCGGCTGTCGTCCCATTTTGCATCCAAAATGCCAAGCGCATGATTACGGTCGGATTTTATTCTTTCAACATTCTTTTTATAAAAATTCCAAGCCCATTGTCTTACGGCTAAAAACTCATGATTGGCAAGAGCAATGACCTGTTTTAAGGTGAATTTAGTATTGTCTTCTGCCTTTTTAAGAAGTTCGAAGCTAAAAAGCTGATTTTTCACGCTGTCCGCAAACAGTAATCTGAGAATCCATTTTACCGGAATTTTATTAATATATATTGATGCTGTTTTTTCAAGATACTCTCTAAATAACTGATGAGAATTTTCAAATCTCTGTTCTTTCATCAGAAGATCAAACAGCTTTTCAAACGTTTCCATCTGAGATTCAGACTGAGAATCCAATCGGTCGTTTTGTGAAAAAATACATTCCACAACTTCTTTATATTCAGAAGAAAGCAGGGGGAGAATTTCCTGCCAGTTTCTTGTGATTTCTTCTTTCGGATACTGTTCTAAAAGACTGATCCCGTTTTGTCTGATGGATTCGTTGGTGTTATTCAGCAATAGTTCAATAATTGAAACAGGAATTTCCGTTACAGAATATTTTTCAGACTTCGAAAGCAGGATTTCACTTGCCAGAAACCTGTTGTTGTTTAAAGGAGAAGTCAATAACTGGGCAACGATTTCCCAACTGATCTCGGAAAAATTATCCAAAGTGGTTATTTTAAGCTTTTTCGTTGCAGATTCCGCGACAGCATTATTGTTATCGCTATTTTCCATAGAAAGCAGCTCTATAATTACTTTTCCAAGCAGTGTTTTCTGTCTTTCTTCGGATAAAGATGCACTCTGAAGCAGATTATTGATAAATTCATTAGATTCTTTTCGTGAATTCATGATTAAATGCATCATAAAATCTGTGGAAGCCAGAAAATATCCTGTATTATTATCGATTGCTGTTTTTGCCCAATTTCTTGCTTCATCGGTCTCGCACACCAACAGTTTTGCGACAAAACTTTCGTTTCTTTTCAGCTCCTCCTGTTTTTCAGATAATACTTCCAAGGCTAATTTCTGAGGATATTCAGAAGATTTACTAAGCAGCGAAACCATCATTTCAGGATCTATTTTTTGCAGCAAATCTCTGTATTTAGAGTGAACAGAAACGTTTTCGTATGCAAATTTCATTACCAGATCCATTTTTGCCTGCATCAGAAGCTGAATGTAAGCTTCGGGCATTTCATCCCAAAATTCAGGGTAAAGCTCAAGCCTAGCCGGATTTTGATCAGACTTCATAACACTTTCCTCCTGTTTTAGAGAAGGTGTTTGCTTTTCTTTATTTGAACCAAAAATATTCTTAAACGTATTGATGATCTGATGTAAAGATCCAGATTGTTTGTCATCCGAAGCAGTTTCAGATGATCCTGAATTTTCCTGCTCCACTTTGTTGATCTTATTTGCCTGATAATAGTATTCCGTGCTCCAGAATTGTTCTTTTTTTATGTAGAATTCAAGATTTGAATCCATTTTGCGATTCTTATCTCTTCCGAAAAGTATGATTGTAAGAAGCGGTGAACGGTAACATTCGGGAGATTCTACAACGGTATAATAATATCTTCGTTCCTTCCAATTATAAGTTCCATAATGACTTAAAGGGCTTTTGCGAGCCGGAATATAACTGTCATCGGTATATTGGATAAGCGCATTAACAGCAAATCTCAGATATTCTCTTCCTTTGTTCTGCTCTCCCAGTTCTTTTAAATAATAAAAACTGTTTTTCTGAAAATAAAGCTTGGTGAAATTTGAAAATGCAATTCTGCTTTCTTCACTGGAAAGCTCTTTTCTTACATTCACAGAAGTTCCAATCTGATAAAAATACTGGTTCTGATTCCATGCTTCTTTATCCAGACTGGCTGTTCTTTTGAACATCGGAGATTTTTTTTCGAATAAATAGGAAAGCATTCCTAAAATCTGAGCATCATCCCGAAAACGGGCTAATTTATAAATTGCACGAATATTTCTGAAATACGGCGATGCGAACGGAATTTTCCATATTATTTCTTCCATCATCCGAACCAAAGAAGGATACGCTTTTGATAAAAGATAAAGATAAACCAACTCGTCCGTTTTCTCTTTCTTATTAAATTTCCCGAAATAATACTGTTTTAAACCATCATAATTTCCCTGATCAATAAAATCTTTTATTTCAGAGGGCAGACTCTCCAGTAATTCTGAAACAATTTTTTCTAAATCTGAAGTGTCACTTATTGCTAAAAGCGCATCAAAAGCAACATTTCTGATGTACTTTTTGTGTCTGGAACTGCGCGCAATACTGTAAAGAAGTTCCGAAGCCTGAGTAATTTTTAAGGTTCTGATGGCAAAAACAGAAGCATACAATTGCATTTCACTGCCTTTTGTTGCCAGTTTTAATATATAAGGAACGGCTTCGTTGATTTTCATCTGAGCGGCTTTCCAGATAACCCGCGAAGTTTTCCATTCGGTTTTAAAAGAATTAATTCCTTGTGTCGCATCTTCCAGACGTTTTAAAATAATACCTTCTACGGAATTCATATTCAGTGCATCCAATGAAGGAAGCTCTACAAAAACTTCGATTTCAGACTGATAGCCTTTATTTCTTTTTTCTTTTTCGAGCTGGTCAAAAATATTTTCTGCTTTTTCTCTGGAAACGAAAGTGGGTGTTTTGCTGCCTTCCTTCAATGCTGCACCGCGTCTTCCGTAACGGAAATTGACGATGAAGGCATCGGGATTTACTTCACAAAGGTCTATTTCGTAAACTTTATCTGATTTTCCTTCGTGGAAAAAAAGTTTGGTCTGTTTAATGATTTTCATCTATCTTATGAATTAAGATGTTGATATTTATGTGTTTCGGTTCAGATTAAAAGATATTCCACCAATCTGTTTTTTCCTCTTTTGGTGTAACCGCATCTTGTTCCGGTTCTAAAACTTGAGGCAATTCTACCACGTCTGGGATCACTTTTTGAACTTCAACAAAAGGCACTCCGTGTTTTGCTACAATTGTTTTTAATTTTTCTTTAAAAACTGATGCTTTGGAAGGATTTACCATATTAACGAAATTAATATATCCTTCAATAGCATTGATAAGATGATACGCTTTCCCCCACGTTTGGTTTTGCCATCCATTGATTTCAATATTATGCAGCAATGCCCTGAATTTTCTGAGTTTTGTCCGTTCCACATTCAGCTTTTCATTAACTACAATTCCTGTTACTTTTTGCTGATGCTTTCGTCTCATAATGTGAAGTTTATCCGGATGAATCGTGAAATTTTCATCTTTAATAATCTGTTTTACAAAGTATAAAATCCTGTTAATATTCTGTTCTGAATTCTGACCAGCAGAAAAAGTAAGATCATCCGCATAACGCGTGTACGCAAATCCGAATTTTTTAGCAAGCCCCTGTAATCTTTTATCTAATTTATAGGCGATACTATTGCTGATTGCCGGACTTGCGGGGGAACCTTGCGGTAAAAACCGCTCTCCTTTGTGAACAAAATATTTAACCCCATCCAGCAAAACTTCTTCTGTGTGAGCCTGTGTGCAGATCAACGCAAAAACAGTAGATAATTGTTCAGAATATCCGAATTTTGAGAACAGTCCTTTTACCCGTTTATAACTTATTGAAGGAAAAAAATCCTGCAGATCAATATTAATCACAATATCTTTCCCAAGATGGGGCGCTGCATTGGTAACAATTGATTTGTTAGGCGTAAACCCATGAACAACCTCTCCTACTGAGATTCTGTTTAAAATATTTTCTAAAATCCATTGCTGAAATAATTTGAGCTTTGGTTTTGGAGCTGATATTTTTCTCTTCCCGCCCGATTTTTTTGAAATTTCAAAAGTATGGTAGTGTGATTTTTCCGAAACGTTTCTGTTAAAAGCAAGATATCTGATCTGGGAAAGACTAAATCCCGATTTTTGGCTAAAATCTAGTATATTTTCGAAAACGGGAAGTGAAAACCGATGCAGTTTTTCCGTATCAGACTGCATTTGATGAAGCCCTTTGGAAACATTTTCGCCCAGATAAATAATCTGCTCCTGCTGCAATTCTTTCCAGCGATCTGCTTTTTCCTGACGTTTTTTTTCGTTTTTCTGCCTGGTTACTTCCCTTTTAGCTTTTGCTTCCTGCATCCGCTTTTTGCGCATTTCGCGAAGCATTGCTTCCTGATTGCCGTATTTTCGGTCTTTCGCAAGTAATTCCTGCAGTTCTTTTTGTAAAACGACCTCTTTTTGGATAAGCTGCTCCGGCAAGGAAGGCGTAGAAGTTTCCTGCCAGAAACCAAGCCTTTTCATTTCTTCTAAAATATAGCTGTCTTTGGAAGAAGCTTTTATACGGTCATAAATTTGTTGCCTGCTCAGGTTTTGTGACATGGTTGTGTTTTTTTATAAATAAAAAGCCCTATCGTTTATAGGGCTTGTTTGGATAAACCTTCGTATTTTCCAAGGACTATATCTATCAACTCCCAGAAAATGGTACTAGTGGGTACCTTTATTTTCCCGGAAAATGAACTGAAAAGGTACCCACTAGTACCATTTTCCCCATTAAAGATAGTATGTAGTGCCGTAAGCTAAGCAATTTTACAGTGATGACGAAACATCATCTTTTCTTAAAAAAGAAAGCAAGGATCTATCTTTTTCAAATATATTAAAAATTAAAGTTTCACCAAATATTATCTGCATTATTTTATTTCCCTGAAAATCTCAACTGCATCTTAAATATTAGATTTAAGCGTAATTAATAAAAAATTGAAGAATGGAAAGTTACTTTTTAGAAAATGAAAAATAATTTTCAGAATCACAGAAAATCAATTTCATGTATTGTTTAAAGTTTTAAGAATAAAACTGATAAAAAATAAAAACCCTCCGTAAAATTAATTACAGAGGGTTTTAGTACCCCAGGCGGGACTTGAACCCGCACGCCAAAAGAGGCACAGGATTTTAAGTCCTGCGTGTCTACCAGTTCCACCACCAGGGCAGGCGTGGAGCGAAAAACGGGATTCGAACCCGCGACCCCAACCTTGGCAAGGTTGTGCTCTACCAGCTGAGCTATTTTCGCATACTGTGCGGATGAAGGGACTCGAACCCCCACGCCTCTCGGCACCAGATCCTAAGTCTGGCGTGGCTACCAATTACACCACATCCGCGTTGATTATGATGAAAACTTATTTTTTAAAAGAACTTATTTCGTTTTGTCGTTTTCAGTGGTGCAAAGATAGGATAAATTCTTTTACCTCCAAACTTTTCAGGAAAAAAAATTAAAATTTTTACATTTTTTTTTTCGCGTAGCCTTTATTACGATTGATTTTCTTACTTTTACAGCGTTAATTAATATGATATGGAATTACAAGGAACGGTAAAGAAAATATTTGATGCTCAGACTTTTGCGAGCGGTTTCCAAAAGAGAGAAATGGTGATTCTGACGCAGGAGCAGTATCCACAACCGATAAACATAGAATTTTTGTCTGATAAGATCAGTTTATTGGATAATTTAAGAGAAGGAGAGAATGTGAAAGTAGGAATCAACATCAGAGGAAGAGAATGGGTTTCTCCACAAGGCGAAACAAAATACTTCAATTCCATTACTGGATGGAGAGTAGAAAAAGTATTCGATAACGCTTCAGAACCTACACAGGCAGCGCCATCGCAGTCTGCTTCTCCGGTTTCCAACGAGAACCCTTTTGCAGATGATGAAGATGACGATCTTCCTTTCTAATACAATAGATAACACTGAAAATACAAATCCTGCTTTATAAAGTAGGATTTTTTTTGAAAATGGTTAGATTAGACGAAAACGAAATTTCATTTCCCGATCCGCAGGTTTATGACGGACACGAGGGAGTTATCGCTTTTGGAGGAGATCTTTCAATAGACAGGGTATGGTTTGCTTATCAGCTGGGAATTTTTCCATGGTATAATCCCGATGAGGAAATTCTCTGGTGGTGTCCTGATCCGAGATTTGTATTGTTTCCGAAAGAGATTAAGATTTCAAAGTCGATGAGAAAAATTCTCAACAGTAATATTTTTACTTTTTCGGAAAACAAAAATTTCATAGAGGTTATCAGAAACTGTCAGGAAATTAGCAGGAAAGGACAGACCGGAACGTGGCTTTCGGATGAATTAATGAACGTTTTCATCAGGCTTCATGATTACGGACTGGCAAAAAGCATTGAAGTATGGCAGGATGAAGAATTGGTTGGTGGTTTTTATGGTTTACAGATTGGGAATGTTTTCTGCGGCGAAAGCATGTTTGCAAAAGTGAGCAATACTTCCAAAGCCGGATTTATTTATTTTGCCGAAAAATATCAAAACAGCCTTGAACTTATCGATTGTCAGTCTCACACAGACCATCTTGAAAGTCTGGGAGCAAGAATGATTCCCAAAAAGGAGTTTTTAAAAATTTTATACGAAAATAATGAACGCAGATAAAGAAAAATGGATTCTCCTGATTGTATTAAGCATTATATGGGGATCCTCATTTATTCTGATAAAAAAATCTCTGGAGCATTTCAGTCCTTATCAGGTGGGAGCTTTGAGGGTATTGATCGCAGGAATTATTCTGATGCCTGTCGCGATTTCAAAATATAAACTGTTTCCTAAAAAACATTTAAAATGGCTGCTTTTGGCGGCTTTCGCGGGCAACTTTTTCCCGATGTTTCTGTTTCCGATTGCAGAGACAGAAGTAAGCAGCAGTATTGCGGGAATTATCAATTCCATGATGCCGATTTTCGTGATTATTGTGGGCGCTCTGATCTGGAAGTTTGAAACTACAAAGAAACAGCTTATCGGGACTTTAATAAGTTTCAGCGGAGTCTGTCTACTGGCTTTTGGCGGAGACGGAGAAGACGGAAAATTTAAACTGGTTCCTATTTTGCTGCTTCTGCTTGCAACTTTTTGCTATGCTTTGAGCACAACAACAGTTAAATCCAAGCTTATGGATGTTTCTTCTACCGTTTTATCAGCTTTTGTGTTTGGATTTGTTTTATTTTTTCCTTCTTTAATTGCTTTATCTTTTACCGGATTTTTTTCGACATTCAGTTTTGATGAAAGCAATCTGACCGGACTTTTTTTTGTAAGTCTTCTATCAATTTTCGGAACCGGATTGGCTATGATGATGAATTACCGCCTGCTAAAAGTTTCAACGCCATTATTTGCATCAACGGTAACTTTACTGATGCCCATTGTCGCGATTATCTGGGGAATTCTGGATGGGGAAAAGCTTTCTGCTTTACAGTTTGTGGGTGCGAGTATCATTATTGCCGGACTCATCTTTTTAAGGACAAAAACAAATATGATCAAAAAATAGCTTCATGAATTTTAATAGAGATTTCAAATAAAAGGAAATACGTTTTATAAAATCTTTTCCACTATTTTCTGCACATGCAACTCCTCAAGACACGCCCAGTCTCCGCGATAACATTCTTTATCCCCAAACACGGAGCAGGGTCTGCAGGTAAGATCCTTTATCTGAATAACATCATCTTCGCTTTGTCCAAAGCCTAAAAACCCGGCAAAAGGATGAGTCTGCCCCCACACAGAAACACATCTTGTTCCCATAAGACTTGCCAGATGCATATTGGCGGAATCCATGGAGATCATTAATTCTAACGTAGAAATTTTATTTAATTCTTCCTGAAGGCTCAATTTTCCTGCTAAACTGAAGGTATTTGGGATTTCCCTTTCCCACTGCTCCAGCGTTTCAGCTTCAGACTTTCCCCCTCCGAAAAAATAAATCGTATGTTTTTGTGCTAAAATTTTAGCCAGTTCAAAAGATTTTTCCAGAGGAAGCATTTTTCCGCGATGCTGTGCAAAAGGCGCAAACCCTATTCCTGATTTTTCTCCGGAAATCGGCCTCAATGCATGAGAAAGCTCAACGCTAAAGCCCATTTCCCGAAAAACATCTGCGTAACGCTCTACGGTTTTCTTAAGCTGAACTTTACTTAAATTCCATACATTCGTAAGGTCTTCTTTTTCTTCTTTTCCCTTATTGATTTTGAATACTTTAAGCCCTTTTCTTCTATAAATTTTGTCGAGAATCTTCGTGCGGATTACATCATGAAGATTCGCAATAAGATCCGGATGAAATTCTTTAATTAATTCATTGGCAAGACGTCTCAATCCGAATATTCCTTTATAATCATCAAGGTTAACTCCTTTGAATATAACGTTCGGAATATCAGCAAATAAAGCTTCAAAATTTTTTCGGGAAACCATCACAATTTCTACATCGGGATTTTGTTCCAGAAACTCACGGAAAACGGGAGCTGTCATCGCGACATCCCCAAAAGCAGAAAAACGGTATGCTAAAATTCGGGTCACAGATTAAGACTTCAGTTGATATGCGACTGCGTAAAATTTAATCTGCTTCGTCATTGCCATCAAACCATTGGCTCTGGAAGGAGAAAGAAACTCCTGCAGACCAATTTCAGAAATAAAATCGAAATCAGAATCCAGAATTTCCTGTGTAGAGTGACCGCTGTAGATGCTTACCAGAAGCGAAACAATACCCTTCGGCAAAATCCCGTCAGAATCTGCCTCGAAAAACAACTTTCCCTCTTTAAATTCGGCATCAATCCAAACTTTACTCTGACAGCCTTTAATCAGGTTTTCTTCTGTCTTCTTGTCATCAGAAAGCCCCTTGAGCTCTTTTCCAAGATCGATAATATATTCGTATTTCTGCTCCCAGTCTTCAAGAAAAGCAAATTCGTCGATGATTTCCTGCTGTTTTTCTTTAATAGTCATTGTAAACTGATTTCTTTCTGCAAAGATAGCCAAATTAAAAAGATGTTGAATTTATTTGAAGCTATTCCCGCTTTCTGCTGTATCTTTTTTACCCGTTCTTATCCCATGCAAAAAAAGGATGTCGCGGCAATGGTAAGTTTGCATTAAGAGAAACAGATTGATAACTTAGTTAAAAATATTA
>OGQD01000920.1_pt1 | contig 20343 bp, 17 predicted proteins | sample 1553091 | NCBI WGS metagenome assembly OGQD01 (sample SAMEA2580290, study PRJEB22360) | human gut metagenome | biome: human gut; feature: human-associated habitat; material: faeces | place: Denmark | collected 2008/2010
GTATATAAAGAATCTTAGCGATCCTTTGCGTTAAAAAGTAGTATAATTAATAACGGATGATCAAAAGCTTTTATATAAAATCATAAACCCCGTTTTTCCAGCCCAGAACTTTAGAAGAATCTGCTTTCAGCCAGTTTTTTAGGATAGTAGCATAAATTTTCCGGAAATCTTCGGTATAGATTAAATCGCCTTCATTCAAATTCTGTAAATCGGGAAGTGCATTCAGAATTCCTTTTTTCTTTAAACCTCCACTGATGAAAAACATCTGGTTTGCCGTTCCATGATCGGTTCCGTTACTTGCATTCTGGGCAACACGGCGACCAAATTCTGAAAAAGTCATCAGTAAAATATCATTAAAAAGTCCGTTGCTTTTCATATCCGCAACAAACGCTTTTACCGCATCATTGATGTCTGTAAAGAGTTTTTGCTGTCTTTCATTCTGGTTGACGTGTGTATCGAAACTTCCGATGGAAAGATAATATACTCTCGTATTGATGTCAGATTTAATTAAAGAAGAAACGGTTTTAAAGTCTTTTCCGAGTTGAGAATTCGGGTAAGTCTGTTCTGTTTTTTTCGCTTTGCTTTTTTCGAAAATGTAGTCTGCGTTGTTGATGGTGGAACCTAATGTCTGATATAAATAGGAAACCGTTTCATCGTCATGATGATGATCGTAGAGTGATTTGAAATATTTTTCCTGACTGGTCTGATATAACCTTTTCGGATCTTTAAAGGCAAATGCTTTATTTTTTTCACCTTTTAAAGCTAAACTCAGCATATCGTCCACTTCCAGAGCCTGAGTAGGATGATCGCATTTGTAACATTCTTCATCGAGAAATCTTCCCAGCCAGCCTGTGTCAAGATATTCGTCGCTTCTGCTTGCAGAATGCCAAATATCCATGCTTCGGAAGTGAGATTTATCGGGATTCGGATAGCCGACATTATTCATCAAGGAAAGTTCTCCCTGATCGTACAGTTCTTTGAAATAGGAGAGTGCAGGATTAATCCCGGCTTCGTCCGTAAGCTGCATGGAATTCTGAATGGCAATTTTATTTCTTTCCCTGAAATAAATATCATTTTTTGTCGGAATAATCGTATTCAGACCATCATTTCCTCCTGTAAACTGCAGTACCACCAATATTTTTTGATTGGGTTCCAGTGCATCATCGAATGTCATGGCTTTCAGAAAATTCGGCATCAGAAACGATGCGGTTGCCAATGAACTTATTTTTAGGAATTCTCTTCTTTTGATTAACATAAGCTTAGGTTTTAGGGTAAAGATGACAGGTTGCAGGTTTTAAAGCTCTATTTTAACGGTAAGCTAAAATCTGCTACTGCGACCTGAAAACTACATTAACTGATATTCCGGTGTCGACATGAGATTAATGACATTCATTTTCACGCTGTTGTCGGAGAAATTTTTCACCGAATTCATATCCAGAGATTTTGAACTCTGAATTAAATAATCTTCCACATTCTTTCCGTTAAAAATCTTTTCTACACGAGACCAATCGATCGTAATATTCGGATTTTTAAAGCTTTTCGTTAATGAATTCGTGTTATTTTTTAAGCCCATATCCAAATCATCATCTTCTTTCGGACGGTAATCCAACGGTCGCAAACCAGACCAGATCTGCGGAATCTGAAGTCTTAACATTAAGGTCGAGCTGTCGATCCACGATTTTCCATTCGGCCAGCCTGAAACGTTGGGCGGGTACAAGAGCATCTGTCCCAGTAATTTCTGGTAAACGATGAGGTTTTCAGGATTCTGAATATTCATGGGAAGCGACCGCATGATTCCTGCCATGAGTTCAATCGGAGACTTAATCCTGCTGCCGATATTTTTTTTATTGTAAAACCAGGAGCTTGAGAAAATATCCATCATCATTTTTTTAATGTCGTAACCGGACTGGTAGAAACTTTCGCTCAGGGATTTTACAATGTTTTCATCAACATTTTCATTCACGAAGAATTTATAGATTTTTGTGGTGATGAATTTTGCCGTTGCTTTCTCTTCAAGAATGATATTTAAAACATCTGTACCTGTAAAATTGCCTGTTTTTCCGAGGAAAGTTTTTGAGCCTTCATCGTGAAGATTTTTTCTTTCTTTAAAATTTCCTTCTTTATCCGATCCCCATCCTGTAAAAGCTCTCGCACCTTCCCGGATGTCTTTTTCTGTATAATTTCCGCGTCCCATCGTGAAAAGTTCCATCACTTCACGGGCAAAATTTTCGTTGGGATGATCTTTTTTATTCTGCTGATTGTTCAGGAAATTCAGCATTGCAGGAGCCTGACTGACTTCAAATAATAGATCTTTAAAGTTTCCGAGTGCATTTTTTCGGATGACATTTAAAATCTGTCGGTTAAATTTCGGGTTCACTACTCTGGAAGCAAAATGGCCATGCCAGAAAAAAGCCATTTTCTCCCTCATCTGCTCTTTGCTGTTCACCATTTTATCAAGAAAATTCAGATTGAGTTCCTCGTTCTGCTGTCGGCTGATTCTCTGCATTTCTTTTTTCTTTTCTGCCGGAGTCTGATCATTCATCATGTAATCTCCGGTTTCTTCAATATCGGGCGTATCATAATTTACATAAAGAAATGTTTCTTCTTTAAATAAATCATTCATCAGGCTTTTGGTGTCTTTTTTATGAAGATCTTCAAGCTGACTGATTCCCGGTCCGAATCCTGCGCGCCAGAGAAGGTGTTTATTGTTGAGTAACGATGGAGAAATCATATCAATTATTTACTTTTTGATGGATGTGATGAAGTAAGGTTAAAATTAATAACGGTTAAGTATTGTTAATATTGAGAGCTGTTTTTAAATATATTCCGATTAAATGTTTAACCTTTAGCTGAAAATTAAACGATTTTTTTAAACACTTATTTAATTTTTTAATCAAAATAATGAATTGAATTTCATGTTTTTACGTTTTTAAGCATTGTTAAAGTTGTTGTAAAGGCTTTGCTTGGCACGATTTTTACATCTTTCAGCTTAGTAAAATTTAAAAAATCAGAGTTATGAAAATGTTTAAACAAGCAATTTTATTTGCCGGAATTTTGACTGCAGGAGCATTGAGCGCGCAAAGTGCACAGATGAATAATATGATAAAGGTAGGAGCAAATGTTGGTTTAGCAGTTCCTTCTGACAATACTTCTATGGCAGTAGGAGTGGATGTAGCCTATCAGAACCTTGTAACTCCGGGATTCGGATTGGGGATCGCAACAGGATATACACACTATTTCGGAAAAGATAACAACGGATATACTAATAATGATGTAGGAGTAGTTCCTGTGGCTGCTTTATTGAGAATTTATCCGAAACAGACAGGATTTTATTTTGGGACAGACTTAGGATACGGATTTTTGGTAGGTGATGATAAAGTGGCTTCTAATGTTGCTTTAGACAGACCGAACGGTGGTTTTTATCTAAAACCGGAGATCGGATATCACAATCAGGACTGGAATTTCTTTGTGCAGTACCAGAAAGTTTTTGTAGGAAGCAAGGGCGATTTGCCTAATCAGGACTACAATGTGGGTAACATTGGAGTAGGATTCTCTTACAACATTCCATTAGGGAAGTAGTTAGATTTAAATATAAGCAATTATTAACCAAACCTTTTCGAATTTTTGAAAAGGTTTTTTATTTCTAACGAAAATTTACAAAAGATATTATTATATTTGATAAAATTTGAGGTTATGATTTTGAATCCAAAATTTCCACTTTATTTACCAGGAGTAAAAAACGGTAGCAATGATAACGTTTCTATCATTGGCGCAAACCTTCGTGAAGATATTACAACTTTAGGATATTTCGTCTCCGGTAACGGAGGTCTTGAGATTGAAATCCAGAATAATTACCCTACGAAAGAATATGCTTCTTTTTCAGAAATTTTAAAGAAATTCATTCAGGACAACCAGCTGGAAAACGTGAAAAGGCTTGGAATAGCGGTTCCGGGACCTGTTTTGAACGGAAAAAGCAGTCCGGCAAGATTAGGCTGGAATCTGGATGTTGAAGAATACAAAAGAGATTTCGGATTTGAAAAAGTGGATATGCTGAACGACCTGGAAGCTTCGGCTTACGGAATGGGGCTTTTAGAAGATGCAGATCTTGATCCGATCTACACAAGCGGACACCTCGAAAACGGAAACGTAGCAATTCTTGCTCCGGGAAATGGTCTGGGCGAAGCCGGATATTTCTTCGACGGAAAATATCTGAGACCTTTTGCAACCGAAGGAGGACATTCAGAATTTTCTCCGAGAACAAACGTTGAGGTAGAATTTTATCAGTTCCTGAATAATATTTACGGAATCGTAAGCTGGGAAAATGTATTGTCTAAAGGAGGTTTATTCAATATTTACAGATTCCTGAGAGATGTTAAAAGACATCCGGAACCGGAATGGCTTGCTGATCGTTTCGCGAATGGCAACTTTGCAGAAGAACTGTACAAAGCTGCAATAGAAGAAGATGTACTGATCTGTAAGATTGCGCTGGACACTTTCCTTGAATTTTTAGCAAGAGAAGCCAACAACCTTACGCTTAAATTAAAAGCGACAGGCGGTTTATTTATCTCCGGAGATATTCCGCAGATTATTGCAGATTACATCAACAAGGATAAATTTTACGAAAAATTTAAAATCAGCGATAAGATGGAAGAAATGCTGAGAAATATTCCGATTTATCTGAACAGAAATCCGAATACGGCACTGAACGGTGCAGCACTTTACACCGCTTACTATCAAGAATAAAACAAAGCTCCGAAGAAATTCGGAGTTTTTTTATGGATGATATTACTCATGAAAAAAATTGTATTTATTGATGTACATCAATGAAATCTCTCAAAGCAGTTAGTTACATTTGCACCAGTAAATAACAAACAAGAAAATAACTTTTATTCAAATGAAAAAAATATTTTTATTAGCAGTTTTAGCAAGCGGATTAGCATTCGGACAGGCAAAAAAAGTAGTAAGCTCTGATGTACAGTGGTGGGGTTATAAAATCGCAAAATCTGAGGCAAGCTCTCACAACGGAACGGTAAAAGTAAAATCCGGAGAAATGGTATTGAAAGGAAACCAGTTGGTTGGCGGTTCTTTCGTATTGGATATGACTTCTATCAACGCAACAGATCTTTCCGGAGAATATCAGCAGAAACTGAACGGTCACCTTAAAAACGGAGATTTCTTCGAGGTTGAAAAATATCCTACGGCAACTTTCAAAATCACCGGAGTAAAGAAAAACAACGATAAAGTGTATACTTCTTTAGTTACAGGAAACTTAACGGTAAAAGGAAAAACCAACGCTATTTCTTTCCCTGCAAAAATTACATACGCAAACGGAACAGTAAGCTTAATGTCTAACAAATTCTCTATCGACAGACAGAAATTTGATGTGGCTTACAAATCTACGATGCAGGATGTTCTTGTGAAAGATGATATGGATTTGCTTGTAAAGGTAACAGCTAAATAATTTAATCAAAAAAAGATTGTTAAAAGTGTAGAAGTTCTACACTTTTTTTTATTTTTGTTGAATTGTAAATAAAAAAGAATGAAAAGATTACTATTGTTTGCTATGATGTGCGTAAGTATGTCATTTGTTTTCGCTCAGAAGAAAGGAGATAAAGTGGTAAAAGTAACATCGTCGGAAATCAGATGGTGGGGATATAAAGTTGTAAAAACAGTTCCTACTACCCATTCCGGAACCATAAAGCTGAAAAGTGGAAAATTCACTTTTGATAAAACAGTTTTGGTGGACGGAGAATTCGTTATCGATATGAAGTCCTTAATGGCGGGTGATGTTTCAAGCCAGGATGAAGATATGGTAAAATTAACGAACGATCTTAAAAGTTCAAATTTCTTCGACGTTAAGAAATTTCCGTTGGCGAAATTCCATTTAACAAAAATTATTCCTCTGGCAAACAGCGAGTACAATTCTACCGTTTACGGAGATGTAACGATTAAAGGAGTAAGAAAAACCATCACTTTCCCTGCAAACGTTTATATTACTCAGTTTACCGTAGTAATCGAGTCTGCTAAATTCTCACTGAACAGAAGAGACTTCAAAGTATTCTACCAGTCTTCTCTGAAAGATTATTTCATCAAAAACGAAATGGATATCCAGTTCAGAATTTCCACAGCAGTTTTGGATAACGAAAACAGAACGCCTGTTAAAAAGAAATAAGGACACCTTTTAATAAATCAAAATGAGCGATTTCTTTGGAAACCGCTCATTTTTTTTGATTGATTTTTTTATTTTAGTAGTATGAAAATTTATGTAGTAAGCGGACTTGGTGCAGATTTTAAGGTTTTGGAGAAAATTGAATTTCCAAAGCATCACGAAGTGGTTTTTATCGAATGGCTGATTCCTCATCAAAGTGAAGAATTCTCAGATTATGTAAAAAGAATGGCGGAAAAGATTGATGATTCGGAGCCTTTTTATCTGGTGGGATATTCTTTCGGGGGAATTATGGTGCAGGAAATCAACAGGCTGAAACCTGCCAAAAAAGTTGTTATTCTGGGAAGCATTAAATCCGATAAAGAAAAATCCCGCCTCATCAAAGCCGGACAGATCACGAAAATCCCAAAAGTTCTGCCTGTTACTTTCTTCAACGAAAGAACCACCAATATGTATTCCGTCGTAAGAAAATTCTTTGATCCCCGAAATCCTAAAGTTTTGCAATACTTCAGGGTAAGAGATCCGTATTATTTAAAATGGTCGATTGAAAAGATCTCAGACTGGAAGTTCGAAGAAAATCCCGATGTGGTACAGATCTTGGCAGACCGCGATATTGTTTTCCCGATCAAAAATTCCAAACCCGATTATGTGATCAAAGGAGGGACCCATTTATTCCCGATTACAAAATTTAAAGAAGTTGCATCTATTTTAAAGGGGGTGTTAGAATGAGATTTAGTTTTAAAATTAAATTTAAATTAATTTTATAGGGGTTTGTTTTAAATTTTTATTGTTTTTAAAAATTTATCCTTACATTTGAAGGGGTAAAACACAAATTTTTATGACAGTAGGTTTAAAATGGATCGTTTCTTTTGCGATAATTGCTTTGATTGCCGTAGGCGGACTATTCTGGAGTCCCATTACAGATTTCCCGAATACCGGAGCATTTTTAAGTGAAGATAAAATTGTAGGGGCAGATGTTGCCTGGATTCTTGCTGCGGCAGGTCTTGTTTTATTAATGACTCCCGGCTTATCTTTCTTCTACGGAGGAATGGTAGGAAAGAAAAACGTGATCTCTACGATGCTTCAAAGTTTTATTGCTTTGGGAGTAATTTCTATTTTGTGGGTAGTGGTTGGTTTTTCCCTCTCATTCGGAGATTCTATTGGTTTTACCATCAATGAAGAACATTACGGAATCATCGGCAACCCTTTGAGCTATCCTTTTTTCAGTGGAGTAGGAGTATTGCCGCATAAAGCGATGGCTTCTACGATTCCTTTTATTCTTTTTGCGTTGTTTCAGATGAAATTTGCGGTCATTACTCCTGCATTAATTACGGGTTCTTTTGCAGAACGTGTGCGTTTCATCTCTTACCTTTTATTCATGGTGCTTTTCAGTCTGTTTATTTATACGCCGCTTTGTCACATGGTTTGGCATCCGGACGGATTACTGAATAAATATTTTGGTGTAAAAGATTTTGCAGGAGGCACTGTTGTACACATGAGTGCAGGTTTTGCAGCTTTAGCAGGCGCAATGGTGGTTGGAAACAGAAAAAAACCTCATCACGATCCTTCCAATATTTCTTATGTCATGTTGGGAACAGGAATGCTCTGGTTCGGTTGGTTTGGTTTTAATGCAGGTTCGGCTTTGGCAGCCAATGCAACAGCAGCAACGGCTTTCGGAACCACTACAATTGCTTCAGCTTCCGCGATGATGACGTGGATCTTTTTCGACAGAATTAATAAAAGAAAAGTTTCTGCTTTAGGTGCCTGTATCGGAGCCGTTGTCGGTTTAGTCGCAATTACTCCCGCCTGTGGTTTTGTTTCCGTTGCAGAAAGTCTTTTTATAGGTTTTATTTCCGCTATTGTTTCTAATTTAATGGTGAATTGGAAAGCTTTAAAGAAAATTGATGATACATTAGACGTTTTTGCCTGTCATGGAGTAGGAGGAATCATGGGTATGATCTTAACGGCAATTTTTGCACACGGCGAAAAAGCAAGTCTTCTTCACGGTGGTTTTGAAGTTTTTGCCCATCATATGGCTGCGTTACTGTTGGTCTCGGTTTTTACGTTTTTCGGATCATTACTTTTGTATAAAATTACCGACAGCATTATCACTTTAAGGGTTTCAGAAGAATCCGAAGATATGGGACTGGATATTTCGCAGCATGAGGAAAGTCTCTGCTGAGAAAGAGAATGTTAAATAGTAAATGGTCAACTGTCAATCGTGAGTTTACTTAAACTAAAAAAAATTAACGATTAACCATTCACAATTGAATGCGAAGCAAATTCACCATTCGTTATTTACACAAAAAAGATTATCTACAAGTGTTCATATAGTTTTAATTAGAAAGCCGGAGCTGAATTTTCAACTCCGGCTTTTGCATCTCAATTTATCGTGTATCTTTGCGTTTAGGAAAAATGAGCAATTTTCTATATGGAATCAATATCGGTTTTTGAGATTATTAAAGTAGGAATAGGTCCGTCCAGTTCGCATACGATGGGACCTTGGAATGCAGCTTCTGCATTCATCAGGATTATTAAAAGAGAGCGGTCAATTGAAGAGGTAAAAGAAGTTTTCCTTGAATTTTTCGGTTCACTGGCAAAAACGGGGATCGGTCACGGAACCGATATTGCCGGAATGTTGGGACTGAATGGTGAAGATTTTAAAACAATCGATACCACAAAAATTGATGAAAAAATAGAAAAAATAAAATCTACTCAAATCCTCAATCTGGGAGGTGAAAAAGAAATCCCTTTCATTTATGGGCATCATCTGGTTCTTAATATGAAAAAATCTCTTGAATATCATCCCAACGGAATGATTTTCAAAGCTGTTTTTGAAGACGGAACTGAGCTTGTGCAGGATTTTTATTCTGTAGGCGGAGGTTTTATCATGAGTCAGGAGAAAAAATCGATTCAGAAGCATTGTGTCCGTACCTTATATCCTTGTCATAAATCTTCAGACATTGTAAAATATTGTGAAAAATTAGGGCTGAAACGCATTTCAGATTTAATTTTAATCAACGAAGAAAGCTGGAGAACACCGGAGGAAACCAAAGCGGAAGCACTTTACATTTGGCAGCAGATTAAAGAATGCATCTACAAAGGTGTCAATAAAGAAGGAACTCTTCCGGGCGGATTGAATGTTACGCGTCGTGCAGCCGGAATCAATAGGAAATTACTGGGCGATAAAATCTATAAAAATAAAGATGAATGGTTTCAGCAGGTTGTAGAAGCCGAAGAAAATTTTACCAATATCAATAAATGGATTTCCTGTTTTGCATTGGCTGTGAATGAAGAAAATGCAAGTTTCGGAAGAATTATTACCGCTCCTACGAACGGCGCAAGTGGCGTAATTCCGGCGGTTCTGATGTATGCACAGGCTTTTACAGAATTTACCAGCGAAGATGACATTGTGAGATTCCTTTTAGTAGCAGGAGAAATCGGTACATTATTCAAAAAAAATGCAACCATTTCTGCGGCAATGGGTGGTTGTCAGGCAGAAGTAGGTGTTTCTTCCGCAATGGCGGCGGCAGGTCTTACCGAAATTTTGGGCGGAAGTGTCGGTCAGGTTTTAATGGCAGCCGAAATTGCCATGGAGCATCATTTAGGCTTAACCTGCGATCCGATAAAAGGACTTGTACAGATTCCTTGTATCGAAAGAAATACAATGGGAGCTATAAAAGCCATCACGGCAGCAAATATTGCACTGGAAAGTGATCCAGCGAAAGCAAAAGTAACGTTAGATGAAGTAATCCAGACGATGTGGGAAACCGCTTTATCCATGAATGACCGTTTTAAGGAAACTTCCGAAGGCGGTTTGGCAATTGCGGTGAATGTTCCGGAGTGTTAAAATATAGATTCGGAAATGAGTAATATTTTATTGCTGTCAATTTTAGCTAAATACAATATATCAAATAGAGCGTTAAGAAAATAAATTCTGCAAGTGCTAAGAAAATTCTATTGTTTGAATGCGAGACAAAAATTGATTAGAAGAATAGATTTTTGTTTATTACGCAAATTTTAGAATTTTTAGAAAGCAGAATTTATTTTAGCTAAAATGGTCAAGTTTTGAAATAACATTCGCTGACTTTACAGACACTATTTTGTTCAAGACAAAAAGCTATTTATCCAGAATTCCCCTGATTTTATTCGCATTGGAAATCAGTTCTCCAAGATATTCGAAATTCTCTTTTTCCAGAGCGGCTTTAAACTTTCTTAGCTGAGCAATATGCTCATTAAGAACATCCAGAACATTTTCTTTATTTTGCCTGAAAATCGGAACCCACATTTCAGGATGAGACTTTGCCAGACGAACAGTGCTGGAAAAACCGGAACTTGCCAATTGAAAAATGGTTTCTTCTTCTTTCTCCTTTTCTAGAACCGTATTTGCCAAAGCGTAAGAGGTGATGTGGGAAATATGCGAAATATAAGCGGTGTGAACATCATGATCTTCCGCATTCATGTAAATCAGATGCATATCAAGACTTTCTACAATTTTTTCAACCAATTCTAAAGCATCTTCTGCGGATTCTTCCTTATCGCAGATTACTCCTGCTTTTCCGGAGAAACTTTCTGAAACTGCCGATTTTGGTCCGTTGTTTTCCGTTCCCCACATCGGATGGAAAGCCACAAATCTCGATCTTTTCGGATGATTTTTTACCGCATTTACAATTCCTGCTTTGGTAGATCCTGCATCCATTACCGTCTGATGTTCTGAAATCAGGTCTAAAACATTCGACAGTAATTTTCTCGCGGCATCCACAGGAATGGAAAGAATGATTAGATCAGAGTTTTTAATTCCGTATTCCAGATCTACTTTTGCATCGATTATTTTGAGTTCCAGTGCTTCATTAAGATGGTCATTGCTGTTATCAATACCGTAGATGAAATCGGCAATTCCCTTTTGTTTTAATTTTAAAGCCATTGAGCCACCGATTAGTCCTACACCAATAATACTTATTTTCATCGTTTAAATTTTAAAATAAAAAACCCCGCCCAAGGACGAGGTTTTGTTTTATCTATATGAAATCCTTATCCCAGATCTGAGTTAAAAATTCCGTAATAATATGTTCCGTTGTTTGTAATCACGAGACAAAGGTAAATAATTTTTTTTAATCAGGATTAAAAAGTGAATTGTGAATTTCGCTTCGCGAGTCAAATTTTTACAGGTCAATTAACTTCATTGTCAATTCGCTTTGTTGTCAATTTATTTCAATGTGAATTTAAGAATTAACCATTGCTTGCATAGCAAAATTCATTATTCAAATCATTAAGGATTGCTGATAATCAATGTTGAAGGAATATCAGATAACCATATACTTTTCGTATCGATGAGGTTTTTCCAGCTTTTGCTGCTGATGAGCATTAAATCCTGCGAATTCAGAAATTCTTTCTCAATTTTTTTCTCATTGTATAGCGTGATGTGATTGGGCGCAACCTGTTCGATGCTTCGGATGAGTTCTTTCACTTCAATATTATTCCGGATCTGTCCTGCAACATCTAAGATAATAATTTGGGAATTGTTATTATTGATGAGTCTTTTGGCATATTCAAGCAGATAAAAATCACTTAAATTAAAGATAGGAACAAAAACTTTGTCTGCGGAAGTAAATTCTTTTTCCACTAGAATACCCACCGGAATCTGGGTTTTATCCAGAATCTGTAATGTAAAATCGTCAAAAGGAGAGTTGTTGAAAATATTGCCTTTCCCTTTTACCGTATTTAAAAGTTTTTCAGGATTAATGATCTTCGTCGTAAAACCTAAAAGTCTCCCCAACAGACTTCCTTCATACATCGATTTTCCGAGCATAATCAGAAGAAGATCGTAATTTCCTTTGTTGGTAATGTGCGTAAGATCGTTTTCAATATCATTGGATGCTTTGAAAAGCGTTGTGACTTCAAGATTCAGATCGTTGGACGTTTCTATTACATTTTTAAACTGCTCATTTTCGTATTCATTGATATCGTAAGCGTGCATTTCGTTCACGGGAGCAATATTCATGGCGGTTATGCTTTTGTTGCCGTTCATTTTATGGGTGAAATCATGAGCCAGTTTCAGCAGCGTGCTTCCGGATTCAGGATGGTCAAAAGATAATAATACCCTGTATTTCGCATCATTTTCCGGAGATTCATCTTCATCTTTTTTAGATTTAAATAGAAAATTGATGAAATCCAGCGCAGGTCCCGTCATAAAAGTTGTAAACAGCGCCATAATTACCATCATCGCAAATATCTGAGGACTTAAAACGCCCAGATCATAACCGATATTCAGGACAATAAGTTCCATTAAACCTCTGGTGTTCATCAAGGCTCCGATCGTTAAACTTTCTTTCCAGTTGATGCCTAAAAATTTTGCGGTTAACGCACTTCCTGCAAATTTTCCGATCACTGCGGTCAAAATGATAAATCCTGCTGTAATCCAGAGATGACTATCATTCAGTAATCCGATCTGGGTACGAAGTCCTGTAAATACAAAGAAAAGGGGCAGAAGAAGTACCAAAGCGACATCTTCTACTTTATCAATAAACAGCGTTCTGAATTTTGCATTTTCAGGCATGATCGCTCCTGCCATAAAAGCTCCGAAAAGCGCATGAATCCCAATAACTTCCGTAGCATAAGCCGAAAGAATCAAGGTTAAAAAGAAAATCGCAACCATGGGTTTGTTGATGGTGCTTTTTCCTGCCTGTAAATCTCCGATTCTTTTCAGGAACGGTCTTACAATCTTAATCATAAAAAATACATAGGCAATTGCCATCAGAATTACATAGAGTGAACTTTCGAACGATCCGGCTTTTACGATAGCAATTACGGCTGCCAAAATACACCATGCCGTAATATCATCGGCTGCTGCACAGGTAATGACTACCGTTCCCAGTTTGGTTTTCTGAAGATTTCTTTCCTGAACGATTCTCGCCAGAACCGGAAAAGCTGTGATGCTCATGGCAATAGCGATGAAAAGCGCGAATGAGGTAAACTGAATTCCTTCCGGTGCAAATTCTTTATAAATGAAATAAGACAGACCAATTCCCAAGGCAAAAGGGATAATAATACTTGCATGACTGATGACTACCGCATCGTGTGCTTTTTTTCTTAAAACGCTTAAATCCAGTTCCATTCCCACAATGTACATGAAAAGGATAAGCCCGATCTGGCTTAAAAACTGAAGATTTCCTAAAGATTCTTTCGGGAAAAGAAACGCCGAAAATTCCGGGAAGTACATTCCTACGAGGGAAGGTCCCAAAACAATTCCCGCAATCATTTCACCGATCACGGAAGGCTGCTTGATCTTCATACAAATCCAGCCGAAAAGTCTTGCAACAAGAATAATCGTAACGATTTGCGCCAGTAATAAAGCTAAAGGATGGTGAAGATTGGTCTTGAATGATTCTAAAAAATTGTCCCAACTGGAACTGTTGTTTGTTTTTGTAATGATCTTTTCTCCGATTTCCAAAGTCTGCCCTTCAATGATGAAAAAATACATCAGTGATGAAAAAACAATAATGGTGGAAATATAAAAGATGATATTTCTGTATTTTCCCCAATTCATGATTCCAAATTTTAGACAAAATTGCTAAGAAAATCGGAAAAAAAAGATGATTTTTAATCAAATGTAATGAAAAGAAAGAATTTTGCAGTGAAATCTAATGTCCCAATAAATCGGAAAGAGATTTCCTGTAGGTTTCCCCGATCTGAAGCTTTAAAAAGCGGTCATTTCCCAGAGAAACAGTAGTAATAATTTCGTTGGTGGAAAATACTTTTACAGCAGATAAAGCAATAACTTCTTTTTTGTTGACCTGCGCAAAATCTTTTGCAGGAAGCATTTCCAGAAGGTTTTTGAAATTCAGGTTTTTTAGAACAATATTGGTTCCGTCTTTAAGAAGTATTTCCTTGTCCCGACTGTCGATTTCCGAAGTTTTGATGTAGGCGATCTGGTCTGTAAAAATTACGGTTTTGCCGATGTTGGTATTCCATTCGATAAAATCTTTTTTATGGGTTTTCCGGAGCAATTCTTCCGCTTTTTCGAAAGCCTGTGTTAACCTTTCTTTTTTGATGGGTTTTCTTACATAATCCACAACATTCAGGTCGAAAGCTTCGGCTGCATATTCTTTGTAAGCGGTGGTAAAAATGATTTTTTTTGAGCCTGAAATGGCTTCTGCAACCTGCAATCCGTTTATTCCGGGCATTTCGATGTCTAAAATACAGACGTTGCAGTCGATGTTTTCAATTTCGTTCAGAAAAATTTTAGGATCATTAAATGCTTTTACAACTTCTACATTTTCAATCTGTTCGCATAGAAGTTTTAAATAGCTGATTGCCAGTAATTCATCATCAAGAATAACGCATTTTATCATAAAAATCTCCTAAATTGATTGTTAATTCTGCCGTGAATATACCGTTTTTTGAACTTTTCTGAAGCGTGTAAAAATTATTGTAGATCATTTTCAGCCTTTGATCCAGAGACTGGCTTCCGAAGCCGCTTTTTTCTTTTTCGAGAACATTTTTCAGAGAAGCTTTATTGCTTACTTTCATCGTGAAAATTCTTTTTTCAAGTTCAAGCTGAATGGAAATAAAAGAGTCTGAAGCAAGGAAATCGGTGTGTTTAAAGGCATTTTCAATCAGATCTACCGAAAGAAGAGGGGCAAAAACTTTCTCTTCGTAAATTTCATCTGCTTTGTTGATCTTTGATTTAATTCTGAAATCAAAAAGCGGATTTACTTTAATTTTGTTGATCTCAATTAAACTTAAAGCAAAATTTAATTCTTCTTTCGGACTTACGAATTTGTTATTACTTTCATATAGAATATAGTCTAAAACATTCGCAAGTTTATCGAGCGACATGTACGTCTGATAAGCATGAGACTGCACCGAATTCAGGATATTTTTAAATAAATGTGGATTCAGTTTTGTTCCGATGTGTTCAAGCTGTACTTCATTCAGTCTTTCCTGAATCATTTTATTGGCAGTCGAAAGCTTGGCATTTTTTACTTTAAATTTCTGATTTTGGCTGAATAAATAAATGCTTACCGTTAAAAAAAAGAAAACCGCAAATACTCCGATGAATATCCAATAATCATGAATCATGTAGTAATTGCCTTCCATGGATTGAAAATTTATTTACTTCTTTTTATTTTCTATTTTAAACCAAACACTCGGTATTTGCGACATGTCATGCTGAGCTTGTCGAAGCATCTTTATTTTTTATTTAAACGCAAAGTTTTAATAAAGATAATTCTAAATTTAAAAGAAGCAAAGGCATAAATGCTTCGCAAAGCAGACTGATAATTTATTTCAATTTCTTCAAAGAATTCACCGTTACACTTTCCTCACATTTTTCGAAAGTAATTTCGAAAGTTGCTTTTTCTTCGGGATAGGTGAGAAGATAATCAGGACAGGGTTTTTTCTGTGCGTGGCTTCTGTCGAAATCAATCTTTCCTTTGGTGATGATGCTGTCTTTCAGAAATTTTTCATCAACTTTTAATGTTGCCATTTCTGTTTTTGCTGTTTCAGAATATTTAAAATCTTTAGACAGGGTTTCTGCAATAACGCGGCTGTTGGGAAGATAACCGCTGCAGCTTGCGCCTTTTTTGTTTAAGATAAAAAATACAATAATACATCCCGGTACAAGACCGATTGCATAGAATTTCAGTTTTTTCATTAGAAAATTAAAAGATTGATATCGTGATAAGTAAGTCCGAAACGGTCGCAGATGATTTTCTTCGTGTGTCTGCCTTTGTACATATAAAGACTCTGTTTCATTTCGTTTTTGCGAACCAGCATATTTTCGAAGCCGCCTTCTTCATCGTAATTTAAAATATAGGAAAGGAAGAAATTGGAGATCGCTTTTGTTGTGGTTCTCGGCATTCTTGAAGTAAGATTCGGAAGTCCGCAGTGGATTACGCCGTGCTTAATGATGTATGGATCTTCCATGGTGGTAAGTTCGGAAGTCTCGATTACTTTTCCGTTGTCGATGGTAATATCAATAATTACGCTTCCTTTTTTCATTTTCATTACCATATCTTCGGTAACGATGGGTGTCATATTCAGTCTTGGAAGGGCTCCGATCACCACATCGGCTCTTCTTAAAGCTTTTTTCAGCTCTTTCGGATCGATAATGGAAGTCGGAACTCTGCTGTCAACCAAAGTATGAAGTCGTCTTAATTTTGAAAGGGAATTATCGAAAACTCTTACACTTGCCCCTAAACCGATGGCTGCTTTTGTTGCAAATTCTCCAACGATTCCTGCTCCCAAAATAACCACTTCAGCGGGTCTTACTCCTGTAATTCCGCCCAACATTAAGCCGTTGGATAAAGCTAAAAGCTCGGAAGCATAAAGAATGGAAACCGTTCCTGCAATTTCGCCGACCAATCTTACTAAAGCTAACTGTTTGTATTCGTCTACAATGAATTCGAATGCAATGGCATTTACTTTTTTCTCTGCCAGTTTTAAGAAATAGTCTTTATCTCTCAAATTGATCTGAAGTGCCGATACAAGATACGTATTCGGTCGCATATAATCGATTTCTTCGTCTGTAGGCGGATTGACTTTTAAAATTAAATCCTGCCCGAAAGCTTCTTTCGGATCGTTTGTAATTCTCGCTCCCGATTCAGAATATTGCAGATCTGTAAAGAACGAACCTTGTCCGGCTCCGGATTCTATGATTATTTCATGACCACTTTCTACCAAAACCTGCACCGCATCGGGCGTTATGCAAGCTCTTCTTTCATTCAGGGAAGTTTCCTTCGGAATTCCTATGCTGAATTGTTTTCCTTTTTTAATAACCTCCAGTTTTTCTTCTTTCGGCATCAGTTCCTCTTCGGTAAAAGGAGTAAAAATGTTTGTAGTACTCATCCTTTTAAATAATTAGGTTCTTACAGATCGTTATTTTACATTCAAATTCAGGAGCAAAGATACATAATATTTACTCGAATGAAATTTCTCTGTTTTCTCCGGTATTAATGATGCTCATTTCGTGGTATTTGAGACCGTAAAGATCTTCTTCGTAGACTTCCGGCCATTCGATAATGCAAAGAAAAGAATGGTCTAAGTATTCTTCCATTCCGATATCATACACTTCTTCAATGTTTTTTAAACGGTATAAATCGAAATGATATACTTTTCCTTTTGGGGTATTGTACTCATTGACAATAGAATAGGTAGGAGAGTTTACTTCGTCTGTACTTCCCATATTTTTAAGGAGAAACTGGGTAAAAGTTGTTTTTCCGGCGCCCAGATTTCCTTTTAAAAGTAAAATGTTATGCTCTAATTTTGAAATGACGGTTTCGGCAATATTCTGCCAGTCTTCCATATGTTGAATCGTGAATTGCATATTTTTAAAACAAAGATAATGAATTACGGTAAAAAATTCAGGTTTAAAATTAGATCAAATAATTGTATTTTCAATTTTTGAGGTCATTCAAATCAATTAAATTTATAAAACTTTTCAGGATAATTTTAAGATGTTTTTATACTCAATTTATACTGTTCTCTATAGATTTTTTTGTATATTTTTGCAGCATGATTTCCAAACAGACCATCGATAAGATTTTTTCTACAATCCGCGTTGAGGAGATTGTGGGAGAATATGTGCAGCTCAAAAGAGCAGGGTCTAATTTCAAGGGATTAAGTCCTTTTCATGACGAGAAAACACCGAGTTTCGTTGTTTCGGCAAGCAAACAGATCTGGAAAGATTTCTCCACCGGAAAAGGAGGGACAGCGATCTCTTTCTTAATGGAAATCGAAAATTTCACATATCCTGAAGCACTTCGTCACGCGGCAAAAAAATACGGAATTGAAATTGAGGAAGATCAGAAGGATTTTTCCGAAGAAGCAAAAAATGCACAGTCGGAAAGAGATCTGCTGTATAAAATCCATGAAGTAGCGAACGATTTTTTTCAGAATTTTCTTTGGGAAGTGGAAGAGGGGAGATCAATCGGTCTTTCTTACTTTAAGGAGCGTGAACTTCGTGATGATATCATTAAAAAATTCCAGCTCGGCTATTCGCCTGAAAAAAAGAACGCTTTTACAGAATATGCTTTGGAAAAAGGCTATTCAAAAGAAATTCTGGAGAAATCAGGACTTTCAATTTTCCCTGAAAATTCTCCTGCAGGAATCGACCGCTTTCGTGAAAGAGTAATATTTCCGATCCACAGTTTTTCGGGCAGGGTTTTAGGTTTTGGAGCCAGAATTCTTAAAAATAACGTAAAGACAGCCAAATATCTCAACTCACCGGAAACGGAAATTTATCATAAATCCAATGTTCTTTATGGTTTAAACCAAAGCAAACAGGCAATTTCGCGTAAGAATGTCTGTCTTTTGGTGGAAGGTTATATGGACGTTATTTCGCTTCACATGTCGGGAATCGAAAATGTGGTGGCAAGTTCCGGAACTTCTTTAACGACGGAGCAGATTAAGCTTATCAAAAGATTAACGGAGAATGTAACCATTCTTTTTGACGGGGATAATGCAGGAATCAAAGCCAGTTTCAGAAGTATCGATATGCTTTTGACGGAAGGAATGAATATTCGGGTGATGCTGTTTCCGGACGGAGACGATCCCGATTCTTTCGCCAGAAAACATCCGCAGGAATATGTGGAAAAATTCATCGAAAATGAAGCGATGGATTTTATTGATTTTAAAGCTGAAATTCTTTTCAAGGAAATTGGAGATGATCCGATTAAGAAAGCTGAAGCCATAAGAGACATTGTGAAGTCGGTTTCCTTTGTTCAGAATGCTTTGAAAAGGGAGGTTTACCTGAAGCAGGTCTCTACAAAATTCGGACTTTCAGAGCAGAGTCTTTTTAATGAGCTGGATGTTCAGAAACAGATCACCCAAAATCAGACGCATAAAGCGCAGATTAAAGCGGAAGCGCAACAACCTGCAAAGCTTGAAGTAGTAAATGATCCGAGAGATTATATTGATCCGGTACTTTTTAATGTAACGAAACTTGAAAATGACCTTATCAATCATATGCTCAATTACGGAGATGTTGTTCTCCACAGAACCGCGCCGGATCAGCAGCAATATGATATTACGGTGATTGAAGAAATTCTTCACCATTTTGAAGAAGACGACTACGAATTTCAAGTGGAACTGAACAAACGAATCGTAGACTATATAAAAGAAGGAATTGAGAAAGAGGAACTCCGAAAAGGAAATTTCTTTTTCGGATTAATGGATGAAGAATTGAGCAAGGCAGCCGTTAATTCCATGAATATCTACAGTGAGCTGAACGACTGGACCACAAGAAATATTTTTTCGCCTAATTACGGCGATAAAATTCCGGAGCAGGTTGCAGGAGATATTCTGATTCATAAATTCAGATATGTTAATTTCCTGATATCAAAAGCAAAAGGAGAATTGGCAGAATATGCAGAATCCGATGAATCTAAATATTTTGAACAGCTGAAGAAAATTCAGATGCTCACGATGGTTTCAAAAGAATTGGCTAAAATTTTAAATTATTCTGCAATTACTGGTATTTATACTGACAGATAAGAGGAAATAATCTGTTAATTATTGAAACTTTATGACAAAAAGTCTTATAAAATTTTAGGAATAAAAATTGTAAATTCAACCTCGTAAAATGTAATACACAAAACAAGCATATGGACATTAAAAAAGAATTCAGAGATTTCTCTGTAAAACATCTGGGAAATAACGGTTTGGCAACCGATCAGTATATGGGAATGTATGGTCCTACAGGTCTTACACCGTACATCATGGAGGAAAGAAGATTGAACGTTGCACAAATGGACGTTTTCTCCCGTTTGATGATGGACAGAATTATTTTCTTAGGAACAGGAATTGATGATCAGGTGGCGAATATCGTAACCGCTCAGCTTCTTTTCTTAGAAAGTGCAGATCCTTCAAAAGATATTCAGATTTATATCAATTCTCCGGGTGGAAGTGTTTACGCCGGTTTAGGAATTTACGACACGATGCAGATCATTAAGCCTGATGTAGCAACAATCTGTACAGGTATTGCAGCTTCAATGGGAGCGGTTCTTTTGGTTGCCGGAGAAAGCGGAAAACGTTCTGCTCTAAAGCACTCAAGAGTAATGATTCACCAACCTTCGGGAGGTGCGCAAGGGGTGGCTTCTGATATGGAGATCAATTTAAGAGAGATGTTAAAGCTTAAAAAAGAGCTTTACGAGATCATTTCCGAGCACTCAGGACAG
>OGQD01000924.1_pt1 | contig 20302 bp, 21 predicted proteins | sample 1553091 | NCBI WGS metagenome assembly OGQD01 (sample SAMEA2580290, study PRJEB22360) | human gut metagenome | biome: human gut; feature: human-associated habitat; material: faeces | place: Denmark | collected 2008/2010
CTTGCCCACCGCCACCGCGGCGGCCAGGGTGCCGACCGTGGCGGTGGTGTGGAAGGTGGGGGAGGGCGGGGGGGCGGAGCGGGAAGAGACCCGCCTGCAGGGCCTACTGGCCACCCGGCAGCGTCCTGCGCCGGCCTACAGCATCAGTGAGACCCACTGCGTGGAATGTGGCGAAGAGATTCCGGCGGCGCGGCGCGTGGCGGTTCCTGGCTGCGAGTGCTGCGTCGAGTGCCAGGGCCGGCGGGAGGTGCGGCGATGAGCTGGTGCGAGCGCCCCATTCTGTTCAACGGCGCCATGGTCCGCGCCATCCTGGAAGGCCGGAAGACCGTCACGCGGCGACTCGTTAAGCCGGCGTTCTCCGATGCCGTTACGGAAGTGTTTCCGTACTCTGGATCACCTGAAGCCTGGATGGCTTCATGCCCAGGCGATCCGCAGACCCCTTGGCATGAACAGACCCGGGAATGCCCGTTCGGAAAACCGGGCGATCGACTGTGGGTGCGCGAGACCTGGTCAGACGTGAACATGTGCGGTGCGCCTGCGCTTGCCTATCGCGCTGACGGTGATATCCGCGACCTGATGGCGGAAGATCTGTTCCTCGACGAAGACGGGTCCTTCAACTATGTCGACCAGCGCTGGAAGAAACTCGATTTCTGCTGCTGGTATGCCGACCTGCATTTGGCCCGCTGGCGGCCGAGCATCCACATGCCCCGCTGGGCATCCCGCATCCTGCTGGAGATCACTGCCGTGCGCGTCGAGCGGCTGCAGGACATCAGCGAGGCGCAAGCCGAAGCGGAGGGAGTAGAGCGTCCCGAGAACATCACCAACGTCGATGTGTGGGATGGCGCTGAGCGCGAACTCTTCAACGCAATGAATCAGCCACGTGCGCGATTCCGGCGGCTCTGGGGTGACATTAACGGTCAAGCTAGTTGGGACTCCAATCCCTGGGTATGGGTGGTCGAGTTCAAGGTGGTGGAGGGGCTCGCATGACGCAGGCAGGGAACGCCACTCCGATTTCCACCTGGGCGCGTCGTTACATTGAGGTCTTCGGTCTGGCCCTGGTGTCCATTGAGCCCGGGAACAAGATCCCCAAGGGCAAAGGCTGGCAGAGGCCCGGTGGGTATTTCACCGACGCAGATGCCGCCGAGGCTTTCTGGACCAAGCATCCGAAACACAATATGGGGGCCGTACTTGGCCCCAGCCGCGTTTGTTCGCTGGACGTGGATGATGTGCCGTCGACGCGCCAGGTGCTGTGGGACTGCCTCGGCCTGGATCTGGACGCGCTGCCGGTGGCTTACCCCACCGTGGTGGGTAACCCCGAGCGCTTCCGGGTGCTGTTCCGGGTGCCGGATGGGGTAGACCTCAGCCGTCACTCGTTGAGCTGGCCCAACGAGAAAGACCCGGAGGGCTCGAAGTTCAAGCTCGCCCAGGCCGCGATCCTTGCGGCGAAAGAGAAGGGCGACACCGAGCAGCAGGCGAAGATGCAGGCGCTGGCCGACAGCCTCAAGCGCTTCACGGTCTTCGAGCTGCGTGCCGGCCTGGTGCAGGACGTCCTTCCTCCCTCCATCCACCCTGGTACCGGCAAGCCGTACACCTGGCGCAACCCGCCCAAGGGGGATGGCCTGCCGGTCCTGCCGGACGATTTGCTCAACATCTGGAAGAACTGGGACATCTTCAAGCGCGATGCCGAGGCGGCTTGCCCGTGGGCGCCGAAGGCGGCAGCGCCGAAGAAACCGGCGAAGCCCAAGGCAAAGCCGGCGGTTCCGTCCGGAAGTGCTGGGTCCGTTATCGAAGAGTTCAACCGCGCCCACGATGTGGAGCAGCTCCTGAGCGCCCACGGTTATATCCAGCGCGGCAAGAAGTGGCTGTGCCCGCAGAGCAGCACCGGCCTGCCGGGCGTCACGGTGGGGGAGGACCGCAAGGTGTACTCACACCATGGCTCTGACCCGCTCGCCAACGGCCACCAGAATGACGCCTTCGACGTCTACTGCTTGCTTGAGCACAACGGCAATCAGTCCGCTGCGATCAAGGCAGCCGCCCGCATGCTGGGCATCGAGCACAAGGCGCGAGCGCCGAAGCCGCCGCCGGAGCCAGGCACGACTGATCAGCCGGCCGGAGTTCGAGAGATGCTGGAGCAGTTCGACCAGATGCTCGCAGGCGATCAGCTCGGCCCGAGTGACGACCTTCCCCACACCCCATCCTTGGCAGACGCCGACGCGGACGACGACGCCGCAGAAGACGGGGGGGCGGGGGAGGGCCTGACTTTGGCCCAGGCGCTGCGGCGGTACGCCCTCATCGAGGGCACCACGCACGTGTGGGACATCGACAAGGCCAAGAAGATGAAGAAGCCGGCCTTCGTCGCCCTGATCGGGCAGAAGCTCTTCAAGGAGTGGTCCGACGTCACGGATCGGAAGCGGAAGAAGCGGATCAGCGAGGACCAGGTCAAGGAGATCGAGCAGGCGCGGACGATGGCCGGCAAGGCGGTTGGCGCGATGACCATGCCTCCGCTGGTGCGATACGTGTACATCGACGGTACCAAGGACGTGTGGGACTTGCTGAAGAAACGGCGGGTGCCGGAAGGCGCGGTGAAGATGGCCCTCGGGGATGCCTATGGCCTCTGGTTGAACAGCCCGGAACGGCGCGTGGTGGACGTTAGCAATATCGTCTTCGACCCGACCCTGACCTCCGATCCGAAGGAGACCATCAACACCTTCGAAGGCCTACCGCTTGAGCCCAAGCGCAATGACGCGGTCTGCGAGAACCTGCGCTGGCTGATCGCCTTCCTGTGCAACCACGAAGAGGCCGCGCTGGATTGGCTGGTCCGCTGGCTGGCGTACCCGCTGCAGCACACCGGCGCGAAGATGGACACGGCAGTGCTGATGCACTCAACGATGGAAGGCTCGGGCAAGAGCCTGCTGTTCTCGGTCGTCATGGGCCGCTTGTACGGCCAGTACTCCGCGACGGTCGGCCAGACCCAGCTCGAAGGCAACTTCAACGCCTGGCAGAGCGGGAAGATGTGGGCGGTGTTCGAGGAAGTGGTCAGCCGGGACCAGCGATACAACCAGGTGGGCAAGATCAAGCAGCTCATCACCGGCCAGACCGTCCGTATCGAGAGCAAGTTCGTGAACGGCTGGGAGGAGGCGTCCTTCATGAATGCCGTGTTCCTCTCGAACGAGATCATGCCCTGGCCGATCAGCCCGGGTGACCGCCGCTTCCTGGTCATGTGGCCGGAGGAGGTCCTGTCGCCGGAGCGGCAGAAGGCGATCAGTCACGAACTGGCCAACGGCGGTGTCGAGGCCCTCTATGCGTGGCTGCTCGCCCAGGACCTTGGCGACTTTGACCAGCACACCAAGCCGCCGAGCACGCCTGCGCGGGAGCGCTTGGTGGACCTCAGTCGGTCGACCTGGCAGACCTTCGTCCACCTCTGGCGCAGCGGGGAATTGGGCAACGGGATCTGGGGGGCGTGCCTGAGTACGGACCTGTACGCCTTGTTCCTGGAGTGGTGCCAGCGGAACAAGGAGCACTCGATGAGCCAGACGAAGTTCAGTCTCTTCGTGACCACGGCGGGCGTCGACAAGACGCGGGCGATCCCCTGGACAGAGGGCAACAACCGAAGGTTCTGCGCGTTCTTCTTCCCCAGGGATGACATGGCCTTCTTACCCGAGAAGCAAACAGCGCCAGAGTTGGGCAAGCACGTCGTGGAGTGGCGCGCCAGAGCACGGCTGGCCGGGTGGCACGTGGATAACTGGGACCACGTGAAGGCGGCTGCAGCATGAGTGCGCGCAAAAGTGTGTTGGGTGTGTTGGGTGTGTGTTGGGTTGATTTCGCAACCTTACACAGCGTGAAGCCCCGTCCCACGCGGGCTATGGACGGCTGTGTAAGGTGTGTAAGGTTTGCGCGCGTGCGCGCGTGCGTGCGCAAAAAAAATAGCAGCACCCTTCCGGCTGATTCGAAGCGACGTTTTTTCTCTACGCGAAGACCTGAAAAACCTTACCAACCTTACACACCTTACACAGATGCTCTGAAAGCATTGATTTTTAAGGGTTCTGAGTGTGTTGGGTTTGTGTTGGGTTGCGGGATTCTGTGTTGGGTTGCGGTTTTCAAGGGGAGAGCGGGGCGATGATCGAAGGGATTGAGGTCTTGATGCGGCACTGGGGCGAGCAGATCGGCCGCAATAGCGTGGCGCACGGCTGTAGCAGTGCCGCCAGCCCGCTCGCAGGGCTGATCGAGTGGGGAGGGGCCCCGCCCCGCGGAGAGCCTGGCTCGCGCATCCTGGATGGGGGCTGTGCGCTTGACCATCGCGCCAGTGAGGTGCAGGCCTGCCTCGACGCGGTGGAGCGCCAGGGAGAGAAGTGCGAGCACTTGGTGCGCCTCGCGCGTCTGCGCTATCTGGACCATGCCGGTCGTGGGCCCAGGTCGGTGGCCGAGCAAATGGCGGCGCTGGAGATGGCGCCAACTGCCGAGCGGACGTATCGGAACTGGGTGCATCGGCTTCATGAGCTGATGCTGATGGAGTTGAGCAAGCGCCACTCCGGCACGATGGAGGCAGTGCGGAAGCTCCAGAAGGACGGCCGCAAGCGCCGTAAGGCGACCATTGACCGGCAAGAACGCACTGCTGAACGCATTCGCAAGCATGACCGTTCGTCGGCTGAAACTCCCCCGTCAGGCTCCGTAGCGCCCCGGTCGGCTCCGTAGAGGAAAACCGATAACACCCCACTTTCGGTTTTTCCGGTCGGGGGGTACAAAGCAGGCACGGTGTTAGAGGTCCCACCAAAGCGGGCCCAACCAACAAGATGCACGTGCTGTGCAGACCGCCCGGAAGATGCTCCTTCCGGGAAACTCGAAAGCCCCTCTCCGGAGGGGCTTTCCCTTTTCAGCCCTCGGCATGGAGTTGAGCGATGGGAGAGCCTGCGAGCACGACCGCTGCAGTAGTTGCCGGCGCCGCGGGCGCTGGTGTTGCCGGCTTCCTGGCTGGCTTCGACATCTGGGCTGCCGTCGGCGCCTTGTTCGGTGCGTTGATCTTCTCGACCACCACCGAAGAGTTCCCGAACTGGAAGCGTGTCCTGTTCCTGGTCGCGTCGTTCGTGATGGGCTACGTGATCGCCCCGGGTATCCGTGAGGTCGATGTCTACGGCTACCGTCCGTTCCAGTACACCGGGATTGCCGCTTTCGTCGCTGCCCTGTTGGTGGTGACGGTCTCGCTCTGGCTGATCCAGCGAGGGAAGTCCGGCCCCGGCGCGATGACGCGAGGAGGTCAGGATGGGTAACCACCTGGTGCAACTGGTGCTGACGCAGATGACCTTCTGGCTCTGTGTCGTGTTGTTCCTGCGACTGTTCACCTTCCAGCGTGGCGATGCCCGTTTCCGTCGGAGCATCAATTGGCTTGCCTGGGCGGTGATGGGGTGCTCTGGCTCTGCGGTTATGTTCATCCTCAAGGGCATGCTGTTGATGCCCTTATACAGCTGGCCGCTGGTAGTGCTGCTCGGCGTCTTCACCTTCGCGGTGTTCAAGGCGCGGGGCAACATGGCCCAGGTCTGGCGGACGCAGTAGCCATGCGCGGCAGCATCACGGCGAAAGACCTGGATGACGCAGTGGCATCGCTCCAGGTGCTGGGTGGCGACTTGCCCAACAAGGTGTTGGCGGATGCGCTGAACCACACGGCAAACCAGGCCAACCAGGCGCTGGTTAGCGAGATCGACGACGTCTTCGACCGGCCCACCTCTTTCACTCGCAACGCCGTGCGCATCCTGAACGCGACGGCCAAGCGCCTGGAGGCGTCGTTGTGGGTGAAGGACGAGAAGGACAACGCCTCGAAGGGGCAGGCGCCAGAGGACTGGGTGGCGCCGCAGGTGTTCGGCGGTCCCCGTGTCGACAAGGCATCGGAGCGCAGCCTGCGGGCCAAGGGCATCCTGCCTGCTGGTTTGTTCATCGTCCCCGGCGCGGGGGCTCGACTCGACCAGTACGGCAACATGAGCCGCGGTCAGATGATTCAGATCCTGTCCGGGCTCGGTGCCCTTGAGCGAACCTCAGGATTCAAGGGGAACGCCACGGAGAGTGCGCGTTCGCTGGCCAAAGGACATCAGCAAGCCTTCTTCGTGATGAAGCGCGGCAAGACGCCCATCGGAATCGCCGAGCGCCGTGAGGGTGCCGTGACGATGGTCCTCGCCTTCGTTCGTCAGCCGCAGTACCGGGTGCGCTTGCAGTTCCACGAGGTGGTGCGGCGTATCGCTGAGGATGACTCCAGGCTGGAGGCCAACATCGAGCAGGCGCTGGCCAAGGCGATGAAGCCCTCGTCGAGGGTCTGATCAGGCCTGCCGGTCTGCACTATTTCGGCGCGAAATTCTTGTTGTCCAGGACAAGCTTAAAACCAGTTGGAAACCTCATCGCGAAAAAATCGCGATACGGCGGGTCCTCCCGGCTGGCGGCAGGGGGCTACGGGTAATTCGAACCCTGTTTGCTCTCTAGCTGAAATCCGGCCTGGGATGTCCGTCTTTTCAAGGAGTTATCCATGGGGATGACCGTGACCAAGGCCGAGTTGAGTGACTTCCTCGGCCGGGACGAGCGCACCCTGACGCGCTGGCAGGACGACGGCATGCCGGTGCAGGAATACGGCCTTGGTCGTGGCAACGAAAACCGGTACGACACCGAGCACGTAATCCAGTGGCTGATGCAGCGCGCGGCGCTCAACGGCAAAAAGGAATCGGCACGCGACCGCCTCGACCGAGTGAAGGCCGACCGCGAGGAGCTCGCGCTGGCCAGAGAGCTGGGTGAGGTCGTGGTCGCCGCCGAGTTGATCGAACGCTTCGAAGCGATGGTGACTGCGGCCAAGATCGAGCTGCTGAACACTCTGCCCGACCAGCTCGCCGCGGACCTTTCCGCGCGCTATGGCGTGGAGATTGATGAGGAACTGATCCGCGAGCCAATCGCGGAGGTCCTGGGGAACATGGCGAAGTATGACTCTGATGACGACGCCTCCCTCGACGGGGATTCTGAGCAACCGGACGATCCGGCGCTTACTGACGAAGACGACGACTAAGGCGCTCAAACGCGTTGCTCGAAAGTGGTCGCCTCCACCGCGGATGACCATCATCGAGTGGGCCTCCCGTCGTCGCTACCTTGCACCAGAAGAGTCTGCCCGACCCGGTAAGTACCGCTTCGCGGTGACACCGCACCTGGTGTGGCCTGGTGGCCCGCTCGAAGCGCTGGACGATCCGAACGTGTTCGAGATTGTCGGCCGCAAGTCGGCCCAGGTGGCGTGGACCTCCGGTGTTCTCGGTAATGCCCTCGGCAAGTGGATCGACATCGATCCGTCGCCGATCCTGGTGCTGTTCCCGAAGGCCGATGCAGCCAAGCAGTATGTGGCCGAGAAGCTGGAGCCGATGATCGAGGCAACGCCTCGGTTGAAGAAGAAGGTCGACCTGCGCAGCCGCAAGCTGCAGCAGCGGCAGGACTTCAAGAAGTTCCCCGGCGGTTTCCTCAAGCTGGTTGGATCGAACAGCCCGGCCAGCGTGAAGTCGACGCCGGTGCCACGGGTGGCGGTGGAAGAACCCGATGACTGCAACCTGAACCTGCGGGGGCAGGGGGACAGTATCAAGCTGGCCAAGGAGCGCCTGAAGACGTTCCGACGCTCCAAGATCATTATCGGCGGCACCCCGACCATCAAGGGGCTGTCGGCGATTGATGCCGAGCTGGAGCTTTCCGACAAGCGCGTCGGCCTCGTCACGTGCCATGACTGCGGGGAAGAGCACGCCCTCAGCTTCGAAAACCTTGTCTGCCCGGACTTCCCGGATCAGCACCATGAGGTTTACGGCTTCAAGCGGCCGGAGCGGGCCTACTACTCCTGTCCGCACTGCCATTCTGCCTGGGACGACAACCAGAAGAACGCCAACCTGAAGCACGGACGATGGGTGGCCACTGCCGAGTTCCGCGGCATCGCTGGTTACATCATCAACGAGCTGTACGCGACCTTCCACGGCTCGCGCTTCGCCGTGCTGATGGAGAAGAAACTGCAGGCCGAATACGCCGCGGAGCGCGGCAACATCGGGCCGATGATCGCCTTCGTCAACAGTTCGATGGGGGAGAGCTACGAGTACAAGAGCGATGCGCCGAAGACCGACGAGCTGGAGAAGCGGGCCGAGGCATACGGCGAGCTGACGGCGCCCAAGGGCGTACTGATGGTCACCGCAGGCGTGGACGTCCAGGGCGACCGCCTCGCCGTCTGCATCGTCGGATGGGGCCGCGGCGAAGAGTCCTGGCGGTTGTACTGGGGTGAGCTACCAGGTGATCCGAAGGACCCGGCCGATCCGGTATGGACGGAACTGGACAAGCTGCTGGCCACGCCGATTCCGACCGCTTCGGGGCATCGGCTGACCGTCTCGGCGGTGAGTGTCGACAGCTCCGACGGCAACAGCAACCACGCTGTGTACTCCTACGTCCGTGACCGTCAGCGCTTCAACATCATGGCGATCAAGGGCGCATCGGTGGACAACCGAGACAAGGAGATTTTCACCAAGCCGGCGCAGTCGGCTGACACCACGCAGGACAACACGAAGGCCGCCAAGTACGGCCTGCGGGTGTTCATCGTGGGGACGCACAAGGCAAAGACGCTGATCGATTCGCGCCTGCGCCTGCGGGGTGATGGCCCTGGTCGGATGCACTGGTACAGCGAGATCCGCGCGGACTACTACGAGCAGCTGACCAATGAGGTGCTGGCTCCGCATCCACGCAACCCCAGCAAGATGGTTTGGCAGAAGAAAGCCGGCCGCCGAAACGAAGCGCTCGACTGTGAGGTGTATGCCTTGCACGCGGCGCGAAGCCTGAAGACCCACCTGCTGCGTGATGCAGAGTGGGACCAGCTGGAGCAGCAACAACTCCAGCCCACCCTGTTTGCCAGCGACCAGCCCACCGCACCGGTTCCTCGCCGCGCAGGCGGGCGCCGTGGCACCCGGAGCCGCGCAGGCCGTTAGAGGTAGACCATGACTGAAACCGCCCAGCAGCGCTTGGACAAGATCCGGGCGTCGATTGACCGCGTCCTCTCGAAAGGACAGCGCTTCCGCAAAGGGGACCGCCAGATCGATAACCCCGAACTGGCGAGCCTTCGCATGATGGAGGCCGAAGCCTTAGAGGCCGTAGGCCGTGAGAAAGCCGCATCGGCGGGGCGCAGTCGCAGCCGCGTCTTCTACGGGAAGATTTGACTATGGGCTGGTTTCGGAAAAGCCCCGCCGAGCTGCTGATGCGCGAGGCGGTGAAGCTTGCCAAGGCAGCCGGCGGCCCTGGCCAGGTGATGGCGCAGGGCGGGGGCGGCGGCGTTGAAACCCGCTGGCGTGGCGCGTCCCGCATGCTGCGCAGCATGGCCAGCTGGATTCCTGGCCTGGGCAGCCCGCGGCGCGATCTATCGGTGGGTGAGCGCCGGATGCTAGCGGCGCGTTCCATGGACGCGATGCGCAACCACCTGCTGGCCCGGGCGGTGATGACCCGACTGCGCACCAACGTGGTGGGTACCGGCCTGGTCTGCCGCGCCCAGGTCGACGCCGAGGCGCTGGGGCTCACCCACGAACAGGCCGAGGACCTGAACGGTCGGCTGGACCGCGTCTGGAGCCTCTATGCCGACGATCCGCGCGAGTGTGATGCCGAGGCAACGCTGAATCATTACCAGATGCAGGCGCTGGTCCTGATCTCCTCAATGGCCGGCGGCGATGTCTTCGTCACTACGCCCTACGCGGAGCGGCCCGGCTGTCTCTTCGGTACCCGCCTGCAGGTGATCGAGGGCGCGCGGGTGTGTAACCGCAACCTGAGTATCGACACGGACAATCAGGTGGAGGGCGTCGAGTTCGATGGGCTCGGAGCCCCGGTCGCGTACCACGTGTGCCGCGGCTTCCCTGGCGAGTACACCGCCGGCAATGCGTTGGTGTGGGACCGCCTGCAAGCCTTCGGCGCGGTGACTGGCCGGCGCCGAGTGCTGCACGTCATGTCCGACAAGGAGCGGCCAGGGCAGAAACGGGGAGCGCCATTCCTTGCGCCGATCCTGGAGCCGCTGCAGAAACTTGAGCGCTACAGCAGCGCCGAGCTGATGGCAGCGGTGATCTCAGCGATGTTCACCGTCTTCATCAAGAAGAGCGGCGACTTCGACGTCGGCAACCTGCCAATGAGCGCGCTGGTCAACGGCGGTGGTGAGGCGTCGACGGCAGACGCTGGTGACAGCTCAATCGAGCTGGGCGAGGGTGCCATCGTTGACCTGGGGCAGGGCGAAGAGCCGGTGATCGCCAACCCAGCGCGGCCCAATGCGCAGTTCGACCCGTTCTTCGTGTCGATTGTGAAGCAGATCGGCGCGGCGCTTGAGCTGCCTATGGACGAGCTGCTGCTCCACTACAGCAGCAGCTACAGCGCCGCGCGTGCAGCGATGCTGCAGGCCTGGCGGTTCTACAGCCTGCGGCGCTACTGGTTGACCTGCGACTTCTGTCAGCCATCGCGGGAACTGGTTATCGACGAGGCCGTGGCGCGCGGGATGATCTCGCTGCCTGGCTACAGCGACCCGGAGTTGAGACGGGCATACGTCCGCGCCATCTGGATCGGCCCGGCACGCGGCGCCATCGACGAGCTGAAGGAGGCCAATGCCGCCGGTAAGCGCATCGAGATCGGGGTCAGCAACGAAACCCTGGAAACAGCCGCCATGACCGGTGAGCCGTGGCAGCAGGTCCACCAGCAGCGGGCGCGCGAGATTGCCCAGCGCAAGCAGGACGGCACGTACACCCCGCCCAAGGGGAGCGAGCCAGCCCCGGCTGAGCCGGCACCTAACAACGAGGAATGACCATGCTCAAAGCATTCGAGCTGGCTGCATCGCAGCCCTGGCTGATGCAGCCGTGCGCGCTCGACCAGCTGCTGGCCATCGCAGATCGCTGTGGCGATCCCAGTGCCCTGGCCACCAAGCGCGGCGAGCGGATGGAAACCGCCCGGCGCGTCGAAGTGCGTGATGGCGTCGCCGTCGTCCCGATCACCGGGCCGATCTTCCGCTACGCCAACCTTTTCACCGAGATCAGCGGCGCGACAAGCACCCAGGTGCTGGCCACCGATATCCAGGCGGCACTCGATGACCCGCGGGTCAAGGCCATCGTGCTGAACATCGACAGCCCGGGTGGTGTGGCCAGCGGCATCAACGAACTGGCGGAGCTGGTGTATGCCGGGCGCAGTCGGAAACGGATCGTCGCCTACGGCGGCGGCACCGTGGCCAGTGCAGCTTACTGGGTCGCCTCGGCTGCTGAGGAAATCGTCCTCGATGACACGGCCCTGGCCGGAAGCATCGGCACGGTTGTGGAGGCGCTGGTCCAGGGCGAGGACGCCAAGGGCGGGAAGCGCTACCAGATCGTCAGTCGTAACGCGCCGAACAAGCGTCCCGACATGGGTACCGAGGAAGGTCGCGCCAAGGTTGGCGAAACCATCGACGCCCTGGCCGATGTGTTCGAGGCGAAGGTCGCCAGAAACCTGAACGTGCCCGTCGAGAAGATCCCCGAAATGGGCGACCACGGCGGCCTCCGTGTCGGGGCGGCGGCAGTCGAGCACGGCCTGGCGCACCGCCTGGGCTCGCTCGAGTCCCTGATCACCGAACTGGCCAAGCCGGCCGGCAACAACCTGAGGAAACCCAGCATGACCACCGTCAAAACCACGGCGGAGCTGCACGCGGCCATCGCCGCCGGCACCGACCCGAGCACCATCCAGATTGCCACCGGGCCGGACCTTGCCGAGGCCCAGGCCACCGCCCGCGCAGAAGGCGAGCAGTCCGGCGCCGAGAGCGAGCGCAAGCGCCTGCAAGGCATCAACGCTCTGGCGTCGAAGGGCTTCGAGAAGGAAATCGAAGCGGCCATCAACGATGGCAGCAGCGTTGAAGCCACCGCTCTGCAGCTCTTCAAGGCCGCGCAGGACCGCGGCATCACTCTGGCCGGCATCAAGTCGGACAGCACCTCCACCACTACCACCACCCCGGACGGTGACGACGCTGAAGCGACGGAGCGCAAGACCGCTTCGAGCTGGATCGCCGCCGGTGCCGACAAACGCTGAGGACGCCGAGATGTCGAATCCCGAACGCACCACCTACCAGCCGGACCAGCTGTTGGCCGGCGACTTTCCCATCATCCGTGAATCGGGCGTGATCGCTGCTGGCCAGCAGCTCAGCCGCGGCGCCGTGCTGGGCCAACTGACTGCGGGCGGCCAGTACAAGCTCTCCGCCAGCGCGGCCACTGACGGTTCGCAGACTCCGGTGGCTGTTCTCGATGAGGACATCGACACCACCGAAGGCGCTCTGCCGGGTGTGCTGATGCTCACCGGCGAAGTGCGTGGCGATGCTCTGCACCTGGGTACCGGCCACACCATTGCCAGTGTCGCCGACGCGCTGCGCCCCCTCTCTCTGTTCGTTCGCTGATAGGAGCGACTCTCCATGGATTTGTTCGATACCCGCACCATGCTCGACGCCGTCGAGCAGATGAAGCCGGCGCGCCGCTTCCTGATGGACACCTTCTTCGGTGGCGCCAACGCTCGCACGTTCCCCACCAAGACCGTCGACATCGACGTCGTGAAGGGCAAGCGCAAGATGGCGCCCTTCGTTCACCCGCGCCTGCCCGGCAGCCTGGTCTCCCGCGAAGGCATGCGCATGGACACCTATACCCCGCCGTACATCCAGCCGAAGATCGAAACCGAAGCGGATCTGATCCTGAAGCGCTTGGCGGGGGAAAACCCCTACGCCAGCAAGCCAGCTGCTCAGCGTGCTGCCGAGCAGCTGGGCAAGGACTTGGCCGACCTCGATGACCAGATCGTCCGCCGTGAAGAATGGATGTGCGCCCAGGCGCTGACTACTGGCCGCATCCGCGTGCTGGGGGAGGGCGTGGACGACACCATCGACTTCCTGATGGAGGCCGGCCACAAGATCACCCTGAGCACCGGCAAGTGGAATGCCGCCGGCTCTGATCCCATTGGCAACCTGCGCCAGTGGAAGCGCGGTGTGATCGCCAAGGACTCCGGTCGTACCGCGAATGTCGCGGTACTCAGCGGTGAGGCGGTTGACGCCTTCCAGGCCAACGAACTGGTCATGAAGATGCTGAACACCCGCCGCGTCGACCTGGGCTTGATCAAGCCCGAAGAACTGCCGGACGGCGTGACCTACCTCGGTTACCTGAACGATCCGGGCGTCGATCTCTACAGCTACGACGAGTGGTACCTGGATGAGGCCGGTGACGAGCAGCCGATGATCCCGGCCGGCGGCCTGATCCTCGGCTCGACCAACACCCGCAACGCGATGCTGTACGCCGCGATCCAGGACCTGGCGGCCATCGAGAGCGGCCTGGTGGAAGCGCGCCGCTTCCCGAAATCCTGGGTGACCGACGAGCCCAGCGTGCGCTGGCTGAAGATGCAGTGTGCGCCGCTGGCTGGCTTCCTCGAACCCGACGCGTTCCTCTACGCGAAGGTGGTGTGATATGGCGAAGAAGACTGAATTCATTGTCATCGACGGCTGCATTCAGGAGGGCAAGGTTCGCTACCTTCCTGGCCAGAGCTATACCCCGCCCAATGCGGAACTGCGCGCCGAGTTGCTTGCTGGTGGCGTCATTGCCGAGGTGAGAGACCCCATCGCGCAGGCAGTGCTCCGTGCTGCCGCTTCGAAGGCCGCGCCACAGCCCGCAACGGGTGGTGGCGATGAAGGTGGTGAAGGCGAGGGCGGCGAGGGCGAAGGTGGCAACAGCGCTGACCTGCTGAACCAGGGCGGCGGGAGCTGACCGTGAGCTTCTTCGGCGACCTGGTCGACGACATGGATGCCACGCTGCTTGATGTGCTGGGGGATGGACAGGTCGCATATCTTGACCGCCAGGGGGCTGTGATCAACGGCGCCCTGACGGTCGAGATTGAAGATGGCGTGGTGCCAATCGACCTGGTTGAGCGCGCAGTCGACCGAGTCCGCACGATGTGCGCACAGAAGGCCCTCATCCACCCCTACGACAGCGAAGGCGCGTTCCGAGATGAGTCGGGCCAGCTCTGGTACATCGACGGCATCCATGTGGACGACGGCCATCTGATCACCTTCTACGTGGTGCCCTGATGAAACCAGTAACCGACGTGCAGGCCGTGATCATCGGCCAGCTTCAGCAACTGCTCGCGCAAGTCCCGCTGTTTGGCGAGGCAGTTCGGGAGGGCTCGGCCAAGTCGATCTTTGACGCCGAGGACAGCGCCTCCGAGCCGTCGCGCCAGATCATCCTGCAGGACGGTGACACCGTGGAGACGGCCCGCACTCCGGGGCAGATGTCTGAAGAGTGGACGATCAACATCATTGCCATCAGCCGAGAGCGAGGCGATGCGGAAGCACTACGCGCTGCGCGGCTCGCGATCAAGCGAGCGCTCAAGGGGATCAAGGGTGGCGTCGATGCACCTGGTCTGATCAAGGCATCGTTTCCGCCGTCTGCTGGCCAGCTCCCAGGCCCAGGGCGGCGCTGGGGTTTTCGCGTGGTGCCCATCACCTTCCACTACACGCAGCAGCTTTAACTCACCAGCAGGCCGCCTCCGGGCGGCCTTCTCATTTCAGGAGGGCGCCATGCCCAAGGTCACCATCGCAAAAGACTTCCATTTCCGGGAGGGCGCCGACGTGAAGCGTTATCCCGCCGGCAAGGAACCTATCGAAGTCCCGCAGCCCGTTGCGGACTACGCCAAAGCCAAGGGCTTTCTGGCCAAGGAAAAGGAGCTGAAGCCGGCTCCGGCCGCCGCTGAAGCGGACAAGTAACTCAGCCTGCATCGCCTCTAGGAGAGCCAAATGCAACAGACCATTGATCGTTCCTTCATCGGCGAGGGCATTGTCCACGGCCGACTCTACGGTTCCCAGGACCCGTTCTTGCCCTTCGGCAACTGCGACGTCTTCAGCATCAGCTTCGCCACGGACAGAAAGGCCCTGGCCAACTACATGGGCGGCGGCGGTAACCGCAACGTGCGCGAACGCGTGACCGACGTGACTTCTTCGGTGGGCTTCTACGACCTGACCCCGGAGAACGTCGCGCTGGTTACTCGCTCGACCATCCAGGTGGCACCGACTGCTGCCATTGCCGACGAGGCCCATATCTCCAAGGGGGTTGCCTTGGAGCTGATCCCGTTCAAGTACCTGCCGGACCTGACCAAATCCATCACGGTGAAGACTGCCGGCGGTGATCCGCTGGTGGCGGGCACTGACTACCTGGTGATTCCCCACGGTATCCAGGTTCTGAGCGGCGGCGACATCGATGCCACTGGCATCACTGTCAGCTACACCCCGCGGCCGAGCAGCGCAGTGCAGATGCTCAACGGCTCGCAGAAGGAGCTGGAGCTGTACATCGCTGGTCTCAACGACGCGCAATCCGGCGAGCCCTTCGCTCTGCGTCCACGCCGTGTGAAGTTCGGCATGCTGCAGGAGTTCTCTGTGCTCGGTCAGGAATACACCCAGCTGACCGGCCCGGCAGAGCTGCTGGCTGATCCGTTGATCACTGCTACCGATGTCTCCAAGTTCTGCCAGATGGACCTGACGACCGTGGCCTGAGTTGGCGGAGTCGGTCCGGTAGATGTAGATTCCCTCCCTTGTCTGCTGCCCTTGGGAGGGAATCCATGCGAGTTCATCAAATTGCAGCGCTGTGCATTGCACTGGCGCTGGTCGGCTGCGGTGAGCCTAAGCTAGACGGCTCAAGCGAAGCTGCGATGAAGGCCTCGGCTCAGAAGGTTGCCGAGAAGCTGCCGCCCGAGAAGCGTCAGAGGTTTCAGGAGGCTTTCACACTGATTGCCCTTCAAGGCTTGGATTTCAAAGCGATCATGAAGGGCGAGGTGAGCCCGGAAGGTGCTGCGGCAAACTCGATGGCTTCGCTCAATGGTAAGACTGCAGACGAAGTGATCGCCCAGGCCGACGCCATCAGGGTGGCGCGTGAGGCGCGAGAGAAAGAACAAGCGCTCGCAGAAATCAAGGAACTGGAAGCGAAGCTTGCTACGGCAGAGCAAGCAAAAGTGCAGCTTGCAAAGTTCACGGTCACTCGCTCTAGGTTCTCCCTTCGAGAGCGCGAGTACAGCTACAGGAAGGAGCCGATTATCCAAATTGCCGTTCACAACGGTACGGACCAAGCCGTGTCCAGAGCCTACTTCAAAGGAACGATTGCTACTCCTGGCCGTTCGATCCCTTGGCTTGTCGAGGACTTCAACTATCAGATCCCTGGCGGCCTTGAGCCAGGTGAGAGCGCCGAGTGGACATTGGCTCCAAATTCGTTCAGCGAGTGGGGGAAGGTCGAGGCTCCGGCTGATGCTGTTTTCACTGTTGAAGTCGAGCGGCTCGATGGAGCCAGTAACGACGCGCTATATGACGCAAGAGGCTTGAGTGAGCGTGAAGCGAGCAGGCTGAAGCAGTTGAAGGAAAAGTACTCTCTTCCTTGACGCACTCTGTTCATTGTCAGAAGGCCCGCCAATCGGCGGGCTTTTTTTTGCCCGGAGATTTTCATGGCAAACCCAATCCAACGCCTGATCCAGTTCGTGCTGCGAGGCAAGGACGATCTCTCCGAGCCCGCCAACAAGGCCGCCGGAGCTTTGGAGGCGCTGCGTGCGAAAACTGGTGAGCTGAACCACGCCTTGGATTCGGCGAAGGATGCGCGCGGTTTGATCGCCGGACTGTCCAACATTGAGCAGGCAATCGCGCAGACCGAAAAGTCTGTAGTACGGGCGGAGACCACCGTTCAGGCATTGCGTGAGGCTTTGGACAAGAGCCCTGGCAGTAAGGGACTTGAGACGTCTCTGAAGGCAGCAGAGCGCGAGGCTGCAGGCCTTCGCCGAAATCTGGACGCACTGACGACCAAGCATGCTGAGCAGGAGCGTGCAGCCAAGGAGGCGGGCGTCGATACCAGCAAGCTGGCAGACGAGGAGAAGCGTCTCGCGGCTGAAGTTTCGCAGACAAAAGAGAAGCTCAGCCAAGCCACGCAGGAGCTGCGCGAACTTGAGCGACAGCAGCGGAGAACGTCCGACTCAGCGAGCGGGATGGGCCAGACCGTCCAGAACATCAAGACCGGAGTGACCGAGGCGACTCTCAACTTCGGCAAGTGGTTGATCTCCATCTACCTGGTCGACAAGGCGCTCCAAGGGCTTGCGGTTGGCTTCGGTCTGATCAAGGACGGCATTGGAGCGGTGATCGCTGATGGCCGCGATGGCGAGGCAGCCATGGCCCAGCTTGAGGCCTCGCTGAAATCGACCGGCAATGCCGCGGGGCTTACCAGTGAGAAGCTGCTGGAAATGGCAGAGAGTCTCCGTGATGCCTCGATGCTTTCTACCGAGGAGATTGTCTCCGCGGAGACGCGGCTGTTGTCGTACACCGACATCCTGGCGCAGGAGTTTCCCGATGCTTTGCAGGTCACCATCGACCAGGCGGAGCGATTGGGAGTCAGCGTCGAGCAGTCGGCCGAGACTGTGGGTAAGGCGTTGCAGTCGCCATCAGATGCAATGGCCGCGCTCGGCCGGCAAGGCTTCAAGCTGGAAGCTGGTCAGAAGGAACTGATGCAGCAGTTGGAGGCGACGGGGCGGAAGGCGGAGGCTCAGCGCATCATCCTCGACATGATGTCCGAGGCCTATGGTGGTGCGGCCGCTGCGGCCAAATACAAAACGTTCCAGGGCTTGTGGAAGAGCATCACTGACCAGTTTGGCGATTTCGCCGGCATGGTTGGGGAGAGCGGGGCCTTTGACTACATCAAGCGCAAGCTGGAAGAGGTGCGAGATAGCATTCTGCGCATGCGTGATGACGGAAGCCTGGAGCGCTTGGCTCAGGGCTTCGCGAACGCGTTTGTAAAGGGCGCCGACTGGATTGGTAAGTTCATTACGAAGATGGGCGAGGTCGATTTCAAGCGACTGACCGACGACGCAGCCGCTTGGATGAACGACTTTGGTACGCATCTGGATGATGCGGCGAAGAAGGTGGAGATATTCACGGCGCCGTTCAAAACGCTCTGGTATGGCCTTACTGGGGGTCTGAGCCAGGTGGTCGCCTCTTTCGCCTCGGTTGGGTATCAGATCGCCACCTTGGCCGAGGACCTTGGGAAGAAACTCCCGGAGAGCTTCGGCGGTGAAGGTTTGGCAGAGAAGGCCAGGGCGAGCCAGGAAGTGCTGAAGGGAATCTACGAGGGGATGGCTGGATATGCCGAAGAGTCTGGCCAGAAAATAATAGAAGTGTGGGAGCGGGCGGCGGAGCCACCCAAGAAAACTGCTGTTGCCCAGGCTGAGGCCGTAAAGGAGGCGCTGGACGAGACTTTCGAACATACAGTGCAGCGCGTAACCGGCATCAACAATGCTCTTGCGCAGATCAGTGCGGCAGATAGTGTTTCCCAGTTGCGCCAATTGGGTAATGAGCTGTACAGCGCTTTCAAGCGTGGTGACCTCACCCAGCAAGAGTTCAGCCAGTCTTCAGCCGTCCTGAACGCGCGGTTGAAGGAGATGGGAGGGGCGGCAACTTCCGCTGCGCCCCAGGTTGGCATTCTGTCCGCCAACCTCAAGTCGCTGATCGATGTGCAGGATGCAATTGCCGGTGCGAAGACCGACCTCGATATCGACAACATCCGGAAGGCCATCGTTAGGCTCAACCAAACCGGCGTGATCTCGACATCGGATTACAGTCAGGCAATCGCCCAGCTCGATGCCAAGCAGAAGGAACTGAAGCAATCCACCGACGCGCTGGGCAAGAGCACTAGCGACCAGGCGGAGAACGCCGACAAGGCCACCAAGTCCATGGAGGACCAGCGGCGCGAGTCTGGCCGGCTGATGGAAGAGCAGCGCCGCGCGATGGGCGAGGCGATGGAGGCGCACCGCAAGGGCACCGAGGACACCAAGGAGGTCACGGAAGGCGCCTTCGACTTCTTCGGCGACATCATGACCGCTGCCCGCCAGCCACTGGCTCAGCTCAGCGCCGAGGCGCTGGAGGTGTATGACCGGCTGCGCAACATCTCCAAGGCCGACGTCAGCATCGACACCAGCAGCCTGGGGGCAACCAGCGACTCCCTGGGGCGCGTGGCCGCCGAGCTGGAGAACGTCAGGGCCGCGCTAAATACGGTCGGCCTGGATGGCCTGTCGAAGTGGGCTCTGGAGAACAAGCGTGACAGCCTGGAAATCCAGGCCGGATACCTCGCCCAGAAAGCCTCGCTGCAGCGCCTGCTCGATGGCGTCGACAGCGGCACGATGAAGCTCAAGGATTTCCTCGCTTCAGCGAAGGCAGCCCGTCACGGTATGGGCCTGCTCGGTGACTCGGACCTGCGTACGCTGGAGAGCGCCATCGCCTCGGCCGAGGAGAAGGTGCGGCAGATCGGGGAGAGTTCCCGCACCACGTTCGCCAGTCTTCGGGAGGAGTTGGCGGGGCTGCGTGGCGAGTCGGAGGACCTGGACCGTTCCCGGTTCGCCAGTCGTCGCACTGAGCTGCAGCAGCAACTGGCCGAGGCCCAGGGCAGCGGCGACCTCAACGCCGTGAAAAACCTCAGTGACGCCTTGGCGACGCTCCGCCAGATCGAATCCGAGACGGACGCGAAGCGCCAGCGTGATGAGCAGCAGAAGCGCGTGGACGAACAGACCGCCGCCCGCGAGGCAGCCAGCAAACCCGCAGAGCCCAGCACCGCCGCGCCGGCGCCGACGGAGCCGATGAAGATCATCCGCCTGGAGACGGCACGCGGGCCTGTTCAGGTCGGAGTGACCGACGACGGGACGGGGCTGTTGGGCGTTCTTGAACAGGCCGGATTTAGGACAACGACGCGATGATGCTCGATTCCGTACAGCTCGATGACCAGTTCGAATGGGTGGACGAGTTCGATTGGGATGCGGTCGCCCAGGCGCAGGAGCGCTCGGTGACCGGCGTGCTGCTGGTCCAGGAAGGCCAGAAGGTCCATGGGCGGCCGATCACCCTGCAATCCAACGGCGGTGTGTGGACGCCGCTGTCGGTGGTCCGGCAGCTGGAGGTGCTACGCGACCAGCTCGGCCGCGTGATGCCCATCACGTTGCCGGACGGCCGCGAGTTCAGCGTGATCTTCGACCGCACCAACGGGCCGCCCCTCACGGCAAAGCAGCTCTGGCGCACGACCAACCCCGGCCCGGATGAGCTCTACGACGTCAGCCTGCGGCTGATCACCGTGGCGCCGCCGCAGGCCCCCTGACAGGAGACCCCCATGCAACTGATTGCTTACTGGGTCGGTGGCAGCGTCGTAGCCGCTGTCTCCCCGGCCGGGGGCCCCCCCGGGGGCGGGGGGGGCCGGGCGGGAGCCGTGGCGTGGTGTTCCAGCGCTACTCGGTGTTCCCGCATCTGTCCGTGCTC
>OGQD01000927.1_pt1 | contig 20270 bp, 17 predicted proteins | sample 1553091 | NCBI WGS metagenome assembly OGQD01 (sample SAMEA2580290, study PRJEB22360) | human gut metagenome | biome: human gut; feature: human-associated habitat; material: faeces | place: Denmark | collected 2008/2010
AAGTCCCATGCGGCCCCGTGGCGGCTATCGGCTGCGTCACCGCCTACCTGTTCTCCGGGCACGCAGGCATCTACCACGCCCAGCGCATTGGCCACAGCAAGCCCCACAGGCGCAGCCTGGCCGGGGCCGAAGTTCCACGCCGCGATGTGGAGGCAGCCAAGACCAAGGATCCAGCATGATGAGCGCCAAACCGGCCGCGCTGGCAGCTCTGCGTCTGTACTTCCCGGGCGCTAGCTCGGCCAAGGCCACGCGCTTCTGGCACCGCCTGAGCGCGCCTGCGCTGGCTCATCACCTGCTGGTTGCAGCAAAGAACGCGCACATCCGACAGGCCATGCTGCATCGGGTCAGCTCGGGCTACCTGCCGGGCGAACGTCTCTCGCACAGCCATGCCGAAGTGCTCGACATGCGACATCCTCAATGCCTGGAACTGCTGGACTCCGAGCAGCGCTTGCGCGCCTTTATGCATGAGCACGCAGGCGAGCTGAACAAGGTGCACGCGGTCTTGCTTCTGGCCGAGCTTCCGCTTGGGCCGTTCCGGTTCCCGGGGGAGGCGCGCCGGGGTACCAAGCCGCCGCCGGATGAACAATGACGGCGAGGTGAGCGGCAATTGTTCGTTGTGAACCTGTTGTTGGTGCGCAGATTCTGAGCGGCTGCAGCGGCTCGCATGCAGACCTTCAGGAGCCCATGGCGGCCGCAACGCCGCGGCGCATCAGCCCAGAGCCCCGTGCTTTCGCCGATCGCTCACTCCTCCCCACGTCGGGAGGGGGTACAAACTAAAGTGCAGTGGCGCGCCGAGTGCTCAGAGCCATTACGCATGTGCGCTTTCGGGTGAAGATTGGCTTCATCAGCGTTGGAGGTCCTGCTGGCCAGATTTCCTCATGCAGGAGGAACTGGTGGGCTGTCGCCGCTGGATTTCCACGAAGCGATTCCTGCATGCGCTGAACTACAGCATGTTGCTGACCGGTCCGGACGCGCACCAGCTGGAGATCTACATCGGTTGGCTGTAGCACCGAACCTGGGTCGTAATTTTGGCGGGCGCGCATTGGAGACATCGATTCTCTACAGTCGTGAAATAAGAGCTGAGCTAGTTCTGTTGGCGAGGTTTGATTTAAGTGAATGTGTGGGATCTGCGTCGATTGGATTGGCCCAACTCTCTGCGAGGCAGCGCAGTTACACCCAATATACGAAACGGCGCACCACTTTTTCGTTCAAGGCGCTTGTGTCTCTGAATCTAGAGTGGATGATTCCGGCTCCAATTCTTCAGCGGCAGGGACTTCTAAAATATATCCCACGCCCCTTCGAGTATGGAGTAGCTTCAATTCATGATTGTCGTCTAGCTTCTTTCGTAGTCTGCGAACTGCGACATCAACCATATTTTTCGTAAATTCGCCTTCTTTCTTCCAAACATGTACTGCGAGATATTCTCGGGATAAAACCTGTCCTGATCGACGCATGAATTCCAGTAGCAACGAAAACTCACCTTTGGTTAGGTCAAGTCTCTTGCCACCACGTTCTGCTCTTTGTTTCGACAGATCAAGTACGAGATCTTCTAAATTATAAAACTCTCTGTTTCTCAAGTCGCGCAGCAAGCCGGCTTTGATCCTTTCAACGATTTTTATGATCTCTTCGTTGTTTTTTATACGTGACATTGAGAATGTCCTTTTATCTCTTAAGAATAGCTGGTGGCCAGTGTTGTGCGTGATTTTTGTGATGGCCGAAACTGGGAGATATTTATCAGGGCCTTGCCTGAAAAATAGCTCTATCTTCTCCAAATACGACTGTTTCTCATAAACCAGTATGATGGCAATATTATTGCTTATGGCGAAATTCATACCTGAGTCATAGTCGATAAATTCTTCTATTATGAGCTCGAAATTATGTAAAGTCTCTCTGAGATATTGTGGAAAGTCTTCATAAGGTCTAATTAAAATTATTCGCATTTATGCATTTGTACTTAGAAAGATTCTTTTAGGATTTCTTTTTGCACCTTTGCCCATTTAGCCCCCACTCTGGTGCTTTCTCTTTCTTGGGAAGACGCTGAAGAAAAGAAAATTTTCTCCTGTACATGCAACTTCTGAAGCAATCTCCTCAGTTGCAGCGACCTCGCTCTAAGCGATCCTTCAAATATCGTGCTCTCCAACGAGTTAGATGTAAAAAGAGCTGATGCGATATCAAGGCAGTTCATCGCATAAGTGCTAGTTGCAGGAATAACTCTTGGTTCGGAGAGCTTCCCCTTCGCAACGAGGGTGTTCTTTTCTAAAACCAAACCCCATGGCCGAATGGTGGTTGTAATATTCATGGACAGGGCTTCGAGCTTTGTCAGTCCAAAAGCTCTTGCCAGTCGCAGTCGCATCGCCAGCATGGGAGTAACGCTTTGGATTTCTAATATTGCTGCTTCGGCATCTTCTTCTAAGCCAGAAACAGGAAGTACGAAGGAGCAAAGCAAAGTCTTAGCCAGTGAATCCCCTTTGTGGGCAGAGGAATGAAGTAACTTCATTCCGGTTGCCATTGAATCTATATCCAAGGATTCTCTGAGAATAATTATTCCGAGGCAGCGTTCTGCTTCTACAATTCCATGTTTTGCCGCCTTTTCGAGGCAAAATTTTGCCATTGTTGGATTTGCTACAGAGCTGCGGTAATCGGAGCAAATTCTAAATAGATGCAGCCAAGCGATAGACATGCCAGCATCGCCGCATCGCAAGAGGAGTGCAACGGATTTCCTGAGATTTTGTGAGCGCACAAGTCGATCCGCCGGTAAATGACCGCATGGATATCCGGCTAGTGATCTTCCTAAAATATGGCACGCATTGAGATCGCCATTTGCAGAGCATCGCTCTAAGCTCTGCTCGATCATACTCTTGGATAGACAACCCAAATCGCGCCTAAATTTCTCTGCATACGCAACAATGTCGCATATCAGCTGATGAAAAACTGGGTCAAGCGCAACAGATCGGCAGCTCATTGAGAGCATTGATATCATCTGTATGCTCTTGTCGAGGCGATTTTCATCTAGTGCGGATCGAGCCCCGCTCTCGATGACATAAGAGACATCTTTTGAATTGATAACACGTAATGCATGTAAGGAGTCCAGTATCTCTGGAACAGGTGGAACTTGACTATCGATAGCGTTGCTATCAATAAATCTGGTCTGGCATCGGCGTAGCCAGGAAACTCCCATATCTGGCTCGCAACGAAGAAAGTGCCAGGCTGACAATTTTAATCTAGCGATCTCATCCACTTCAGCAGCTTGCCTAAGAGCGAAAGCCAGGTCCTCGCTGATGAGCTCTCGTAGCGATAGATGTTTTGCTAAGCAGGAAGATACTCGTTGTTCGGCTTTTGGGATCGCCAATCTGAGATAAGAAATCCCGATGGAAGTATTTTTGGCTATCCCAGGTGAGCCTGTTAAATATGCTTCACCAAGCTTTAAGCAAGCCTCTGTATCCCCAGTCTTCGCAAGCTGCCTGAGCTGTAAATCCTCTCTCCGCATCACATCTCCCGGAATCACTATAAGTTGAGCAAAAAATCCGAATCCTAGTTTTTCAAAGACACTAACAAATTTGTGATGGCATATTCCACTCAAAAAAATGACATATTTGCAATTTTCATGAAACGCTATGCCTCGGAACTATCAGAAATCAGATCTGCAGCTTGAGATGTTGGAAAGAGGGTTCATGAACGATGGAAATGCGCAGTTTTGGCTTGCGCAAACATGCTCATTCCTTTTCACTGAGCGATATTTTTTTGTGTGACGTTTAGGATTCCGTTTGATGGCCTAAGCAGGCATCAACCTACCGCTTTCTTAAGGAAACTGATCATGAACCTCAAACATATAGTTGCGTTGTCGCTGGCAGGCATTGCTGCAAGTGCAAGTGCTCAATCCTCCGTCACCCTGTTTGGTATCGTTGACGTGAACACGCGTTACGTGAACAACAGCAATCTTCCAAGCAACCTGACGATGAACAACAGCGGTCTGTCGTCCGGCCGCTTCGGTTTTCGTGGCGTAGAAGATCTTGGCGGAGGCCTGAAAGCTGGTTTCTGGCTTGAGTCTGACGTTAATGCCGATACCGGCACCTTCAGCTCGACGGGAAAATTCTTCCAGCGTCGCTCGACGATCAGCCTGATGGGCAATTTTGGTGAAGTTCGCCTGGGTCGTGATTTCTCGCCTGCTTCCATAAATGCAACCAAGTTCGATCCCTTCAATGTGATCGGCCTGGCCGGCTCCAACGTCACCAGCCGCTTGCCTGGCACAATCGCGTCGTACTATCGTTACGACAATGCCATTCAGTACTTCTCTCCGAAGTTCGCGGGTTTCCAAGCGGAAGCAATGTACGCTATGGACGAAGATCCGCTGACCAAAGTTGGTCGACACATGGCTGGGCGTTTGGCTTATGACAACGGTCCTCTGAGCCTCTCGCTTTCGTACGGTGCAACCGATGTCACGAGTGCTGGTGCCAAGCTCAAGCAATATGGTGCAGCAGCGTCGTACAACTTCGGTGTAGCGACTCTGATGGGTTATTTCCAGCGTGACGATCTGCCCTTTGGAACTTATGGCTCTCGTGCCGCGGGCTCAGAAGATCGCTGGCAAGTTGGTGTGACGGTGCCTGTGGGCAAGGACTACATCCGAGCTTCTTATGTGCGCACCGATTCACGTAAGGGCCCCGTTGGTTACAACCAGAGCGATGCTAACAAGTACGCAATCGGCTACGTCCACAACATGTCCGCCCGTACGGCTGTCTACGGCACTATCGCCCGTATCACGAACAAGGGTGGTGCGAACTTCAGCTTGGTCGGCGGGGCGTCTGGTCTGGCTGGAGGCGGTAGTTCTACTGGCGCAGAAGTCGGTATTCGTCATTCCTTCTAAAAAGCCAGGTTTGCAGTCTGCAATGTGACAGGAAAGTAACTGTCCAGCTTGCAAATTTAAATATTGGCTCGGTTACAGTGAATGCCATGGAGTTAGTGCTCCATGGCATTTTTTTTAAAGGAAAGGAGTCTCCAATGAAGTCCACTCTGTCGCTTGCCGCTGTTGCCATGATGCTCGTTACGAGCCAAGCATGGGCGGATACTTTCCCTACCGGAAAGTCTTACTACGGCTCTGAGGTTCAGTCTCCGAATTTTCGAACGATAGACCTTTCTCAGAAAAAACCAATAAACATAAATTGTGGAGAAATTATTAAGTTTTCGAGCAACGGAAAAACGTTCACCTGGAAGGCTGATTCAATTTACCATTCTGAAGTACCGATCGCAAAATTTGCTCCCAAGGGTTTTGATGCCCAAGGCAGGTCAATGTTTGTTGCCCCCAATGAATATGAGTATGGTGGGTAATTTGTCTGCCATCTAAAGAAAAGCCCACCTTAGGTGGGCTTTTTTTAATTGAAAATTCGGATGTTGTTGTATATGGCAGCTGTCCATAGTGCCAAGCATAGCAGTATGCCCATCAGCACTGCCGCACTACCTAGGTCTTTTGCTCTTCTAGAGAGTTCGTGCTCTTCGGAGCCTACCCTGTCTATTGCAGATTCGATGGCAGAATTGAGAACTTCTATTAACATCAAGAGCCAGATGCTGGCGATAAGTAGAAACTTCTCCAGCCAACCGTTTCCAACCAACAATGCCAAAGGAGCGGATATGAGAAATATCTTGCACTCTAGCCTGAATGCCTTTTCATGCCAAGCATCTAGGATGCCTCGCCAGGAGTAACGCGTTGCGTGAATTAGTCGGTTTAGTCCTTTTCGGCTCTTCTGCTGATTGACGAAAATATTAGGCTTGGTGGAGTTGTTTTTCACAATAGTGGCTGCGGGGGTGATATCCAAATTTTGAGAAGAAGGCGTACATCAGTGCTGATATGTACCAGCAGATTGCTAAAGACCAGAGGTCATGAGATGCAAAATGAGCGCCTCGAAACTGCTGCGTCAGGCCAAAGATCAATCCGGACAATATTCCAATGGCGAGGCCCAGCCATCGGTACGATGGTTTAACCATTAGGAAGAAAAAATAGAGGCTAATCCATGCATATCCAGCACTAGCATGCCCGGCAGGAAAGCATTTTCCTCGCCCGAGGCCTGGAGGCCTGGTCTCAAATAACCCTACAAATGGGCGATCCCCTCCGTAGTCCACCAGGCTCCAAGGGCAGTCCATGTTGGTTAGTGACTTTAAGGAATTTATTGCTACCACACTCGCTATTATGGTAAGTAGCAAATAGCACAGTGGCGTTCTCCACAGCCGAATGTATGGCGGGCATTTAAGAAAAGAAAGACTGTAGAGGCAGAAAACTGTTATTGCTGCGAGGATGCTTGCAATTTTTCCGCCTCGATGAAGTATTGTTGACGCGAACCAGTTATCGACCATCTGCCATTCATGGCCTTGCATCCTGTATATAGATTCAGCAAGCCATTGATCACCTCCTCCTGCCATGAGTACATATGACATGGCAATTATTGGGAGGAACGGTGTAAAGAGATGGGTGATAAGAAACTGGTATCGATTGAAATCTATATAATTTCCCAATTTTTCTTGAAACATATTTTTTATTCTGAGGCCGCTCCGCAGGGTTGATGCACCAATTAAAACTGGCCCGTATCGAAGGGCCAGTTTTTCAGACTATGTGGTCAGCACAAATCAAATCTGCTGCTTCTTGTAGGCTAGCAAACGTAGTGCATTGAAAACCACTAATAGGGTTGATCCTTCATGGACCGCGACCGCAGCACCAATACTAAGTCCCATAATAGTAGCCGGAACTAGGACTGCGACTATACCTAAGCTCACGAAGACATTCTGTCGTATGACTGATCTGGTGTGTCGACTCAGGCCTACCGCAAATGGCAAATGCTTTAGATCATCTGCCATTAATGCGACATCCGCTGTTTCTAGAGCCACGTCGGAACCGGCAGCTCCCATCGCAATTCCTACCGTGGAGTTCGCCATGGCGGGGGCATCGTTAACGCCATCTCCAACCATGGCAACTTTAGTGCTTTTCTTTAGGTCTCGTATTGCCTTAACTTTGTCTTCGGGCATGAGGTCACCCCAAGCCTCGTCTAGGCCTACCTCTTTAGCAATCGCATCCGCAACCTTTTGGTGGTCACCAGAGATCATTATCATTCTAGAAATGCCTAGACGACGCAGTTCTTGCAGTGCTTCCTTCGCTCCAGGTCTCGGAGTATCTAGTAGACCGATAGCTCCGAGCTCTTTATCATCAAACCGAACAAACATTGTTGTTCGGCCATCTTCTCGGAGTTTGTCTATTATTAATTTTGATTGACTACTTAGACTGGGAATTCCCTCAGTGCCGAACATCTCGGCCTTACCGATCCAAACCGGTTTGGAGTCGATGGTTGCCTTCACTCCGCGGCCAATCAAATTATTGAGATCGACGGCATTCAGGCGGACCGGCACGGTGATGCGGGCGCCTGCATCTTTCACAATTGCTACAGCAAGAGGGTGGTCGCTGAGAGACTCAACTGCTATGGCCACTTCTAGCAGTTCTTCCTGCGTAACTCCTTCCAGAGGAACTACATCGGTAATCCTTGGCTGACCTTCGGTCAATGTTCCGGTTTTATCAAAGGCAATTGAATTCAGCGATCCAAGTTCTTCCAGAGGAGCTCCACCTTTGATCAGTACGCCTCCTCGAGCTGCGCGGGCTATACCGGACAGCACAGCGCTTGGTGTGGCGATTGCGAGCGCACATGGGCTGGCGGCGACCAGTACAGCCATCGATCTGTAGAAGCTCTCTCGGAATGACTCGTCAACAACAACCCACGCAAAAAGCAGTAAAAATGCGAGCAGCAGAACCGCTGGGACAAATACCTTCTCGAATTTCTCGGTGAAGCGCTGAGTCGGTGATTTCAAGGTCTCGGCTTCGCTAACCATTTTCACGACTCTGGCCAGTGCTGAGTCTGAGGATTTTTTTGTTACCTCAATTTCGATACCACCAGCTCCATTAATCGTTCCGGCAAAAACCTTTGATTCCGATCCGACAATATCGGGCTTTGCTCTGGCTCTATCAATATCAGCAACAGCTCGTTTGTCAACTGGAATGCTTTCGCCGGTAACTGGAGCTTGGTTGATGGCAGAGTTGCCGCGTACGATGAAGCCATCGGCCGCGATGCGCTCATTTGGCTTAATGAGGACAGTGTCGCCTACGACCAGTTCTTCGACAGGAATTTCGTGGGCCTCGCCGTCTCTCCGAACTGTTGCTTTATCAGGTGCTAGCTCTGCGAGTGCTTCAATTGCACGCTTGGCGCGGCCCATCGCGTAATGTTCGAGGGCATGACCAATGCTGAAAAGAAAAAGTAGTAATGCACCTTCTGCCCAAGAGCCTAGAGCAGCAGCGCCCGCTGCAGCTACAAGCATGAGGGTATCTATTTCAAACCTCTTAAGTTTGAGGTTCTCTATTGCTTCTCTTAAGGTGAAGAATCCGCCAAAAAAATATGCTAATACGAAGCAGCTAAGTGGTAGCCAAGATGGTGCATTGGCTACGAATTTTTCAATGACTACACCCAATCCCAGCAGCGCGCCGCATGTGATCGCGAAAATCATCTCGGCATTCTCTCCCAAGACGCCATTCCCATGATCATGCTTATGATCCGATTCGGATTCGGAATGCTCGTGACCTTTTGATGTAGAAGGATTTTCTACTTTTGACTGAACTGGCGTGACGCTCAACTCTTTTAGAGACTCCAAAATATCAGCTTCTTTTATTTTTGATTTGTCGAAGTCGACATGAACTTGTCCAGTCGCGCTTACTTGCGCTTCCAAAACGCCATCTAATTCTCTGAGTTTGGCCTCAACGGTTTGGGCCTTGCGCGCGTGCTTGATTCCATCTAGCTCGAGCAGGAAATGGCCCCATCGGTCTGTGACCCTGGAGCCAGCTGCTTGAACTAGTTCACGTATCCGAATTAATGGCAGCTTATCTGAATCATAGTGTATGCATAGCTTCGGCCATTCACCATCCTGCCCGGGCTCGAGATGTACTTTCTCAACCCCATCTCTTCCTTCGATATCATTTAACAATCTTCTTACTAGAAGATCCTCGCTCGAGGAAATCGATGGCAGCACTACCGGTATGTCTAGACGCAGTTTTTTTGTCATGATGTTTAGGCGACGACAGGATGAGATTGATACCTGCTTCGCAGCGTACTAGTTGGCGCACGCAACGTCAACTTAGGAAGCAGCTAGTCCGCATTGCGGGCAAAATTTTGCACCGGGCGTGATATTGGCATCGCAACCTCGGCAAACTAATGAAAGTCCGCACTGTCGGCAGTAGCGGCTAGTAGCTGAGTTAGGCGTTCTACAGGTCGGGCACGCATATCCGACCTCTCCATAACTGCCCTTTTGAGCGTGCTGATTGTATTGATTGTGATGACCTCCGTTTTTATTGTGATGGCCACCATTGCTGTTATGCTGCATTTTGCCAAACAACCATTTGCTGAGACCCATGATGTAATTTCCTTGAAATAATATCTAATTACTTAATCATTTTGGAGAGCATATCGCCAATCTCGGAGTACTCTTCCACAGCTTGCTTCATTGCAAGCTCTGTACGAATCGCGTTGTCAATAAAGCTGGATCTTTCCTGGTCTAGATCGACAGTGTTCTTGTCGAGCGAATTTTGTGATGCTGGACGAAAGGCGACTTCTGTGTCATAAATGGATTTCATTTCAGAGCTGGGAATGTGGCCCTTACTGGAGCCACTGACGGAGAGCATTTTTGCGTTGCTCCGTTCCAGTGCTCCTTTGAAATCTAAGTCCTTGGCTTGGTATCCTGGTGTGTCTGCGTTGGCGATGTTGCTTGCGATAATTGCAAGCCTCTGAGCTCTTATTCTTAACGCTAAATCTTCAAAACGAACTTCACTCATTTCGCGCCTCCTATAAAAACCTCATTTGAGGTGATTTGCATGCGATGATCTGGAATATAAACTTAATAAATATGATAGTGGAGTGCCCGATTCGACGGGGTTACATATTTGTCATGTTGGAGACCGAATCTTTCTTCATGCAGTGTGCAGAGATATCTAGTGATTTGTTATAAACATCTGTTTGAACGTTCATTAATCCAAGCACTGTATGGAAGTAGTTGTCGTGGCTAATTGCTTTGTCGTTGTTTTGCTCTTTGATGCAAGATAGGTCTTTTTTGCTAGATGCCGCCATAGAGTCGGAGAGCCAAACTATCCACGGAATATTTTTCTGTACGTCGGGTGCAATTGAGTAAGGGAGGCCATGAAGATATATGTTGCTTTCGCCTAGTGACTCTCCATGGTCAGAGACGTAAATCAGGGCGGTGGGGGTTGATGGAAATTTATTTTGCAACCACTCTATAGAGCTATTTATGAAGTGATCCGTTTCAACAATACTGTTGTCGTAGGCGTTTATAACCTCTTGCTGTGTACATTGCTGCAGAGATGCTGATTTGCATTCGGGCTGGAAAGGCTTTCTCTGCATGCTTGATCTCTTGTAATAGGCGGGTCCATGGCTACCCATCTGGTGAAGCACGATCACCTTGCCTTTATCTTCTGTATTTGTTGGATGCCATTTAATACGCTCTTCCAGAGTGTCCAGCATGGCTGAATCTTGGCAAACACCTTCTTTGTCGCATAGAGGGTTGTTTGGTTGATGCTTGAATTGTTCGTTTGCGACCCTTGCGCAAATGCCCTTGCACCCGGACTGGTTGTCGAGCCAGAAGACGGATAGCCCGGCGCGACTCAAGACATCGAGCATGTTTTCGTAATTTTGCTTTCTGGAGAAATATTTTTCTCTACTCATGTGAGAGAACATGCAGGGAAGCGACTCAGCTGTACTCGTCCCGCAAGACCAAGCATTTTTCGATGAGAAGATATCTGTACGTTGGGACAACTGCGGAGTTGTATTCCTTTCGTACCCGTTTAATCCAAAGCTTTCTGATCGTGCAGTTTCACCGACTATTAGTAGTAGGATGGGCGCGGCTGTATTTTCTGCAGGGGGTGTAATTATTTTGGCGTCTTGGCCTATTTTAGAAAGCTCAGCATTTGTCCGTTCTAATGGATTTGTGGCAACCTTAATTGTTGAGTAAAAGGTATTTAGTGGGTTTATCAGATATCTCATCTTTGTATGATTTCTCATCGTCGAGGAGAATGGCTGATAAATTAGAAATATGCACAAAATTGCAAATACTAAGCCCGTTGCTGCTAACGCAATGGAGGTGGCTAAAGACCCAACTACAGTGGTTTTTTTTACATTAGAAAAACATATGAACGCGATTGGGACTGCAGAAAGTATAAATACGGTAAGCAGCATTTGTGCGCTTACAAGATCGCTCGCCTCAGCCACGTCCGTTTGTATTGTGTTCCTCACCATGCCGGGATCAATGACTATCCCGTAGTTCAGCATGAAGTAGCTTGTGATAGACGCTGTAAGTATCGCAAAAATCAACACTGGCTTTAGCAGCCGTCCCCAGGCGAAGATTGCGATGAGTGATATATTTAATGCAGCGACCGCAGTTAGAAACCCTGTAAAAAACTTGGCATCGACACCTTCAGGCAGTTGGCTCAGAGCTTTCCACAATGGAATGTTTCCAATAGTCGTGATCCATAGTCCTGTCGCGATAATTAAAAGAGCTGGGCTAACTGTCAGGTGCGCTGATATTTTCTGTAGAAAGCTTTGATTATTATTTTTCATGACTAGCTCTTTTGCTTGAGCCAAACGCAGAAAGCCTTCCTCAAGAGAACGCTGTTCTAAAGAGGAAGGCATAATCTGCTTTTCTATGCGCGACTATTTTGTCATTGCTGATGACAGATAGCCACGTCTTTTGGGATGGTATACGGCTGTCGTGTTAAGCAATTTAGTGCTTAACCGCCCATCGAACGCTGACGGGCGTCGCGCTCAGCAGGAGTTTCCCTCAGCAGCTCGTTAATTACTTCTTCGCGTGTCTTGCCTGTAGTAGGTTGCTTCGAGGCAGCCGGGTAAACTCCCGTATTAAAACGATTGGTACCACCCTCACGGACAGCCGCTGCAGCTTCAGCTTGAACTTGTTCACGGGTTTTTTCGCCCTTGAAATGCTCCGGGTAAGTCTTCACCCCCGCTTCGTTGTTGGCAGGGTGCTGGTAGCTTTCTGCCGAGGCGGTACCAGGGAGAACGAACGCCGCAGAAGCGACCAATGCTGCAATAAAAGATGCAGAGTAAAAACGACGGTGCTTCATTGGATTTCCTTTCAACAGAGTTTTGATTCTCTTCTCGAGATTTGGATCTATCTCAAGTCGATGGCTCTACTGTAGAAAAACGCCCCCTACAGGACGCACACATTGCAGTGACAAAGCTGTAATCTTGTTGACACAAAAAAAGGCCATGGCATTAAGCCATGACCTGTAAAAGGCGATCGCTGTCCCAGTTACACGATCGCCACCTCGCCAGAGGACGATGCCCCACTCTCGGGGTTCCCTTGGCCTTCACTTTCTGAAGGGTCGTTCCTGTGTATGAGTCGGTACAGCAAAGGCAGCACTAAGAGCGTGAGGATCGTTGAGGACAGAATCCCTCCGATCACCACGGTGGCCAGGGGACGCTGCACTTCAGCTCCAGTACCCGTGGCGATGGCCATGGGGACGAACCCAAGTGAGGCGACCAGGGCGGTCATCAAGACCGGCCGCAGCCGGGTCAGGGCTCCCTCAGTCACGGCGTCAGCTACGTTTCGACCCTCTTCACGCAATGTACGGAAGTAGGAGATCATCACCAGGCCGTTGAGCACCGCCACACCGGACAGGGCGATAAAGCCCACGCCTGCCGAGATCGACAGCGGAATTCCGCGCAGTGCCAGCGCCAGTACGCCACCGGTCAAGGCCAGCGGGACCCCGCTGAAGACGATGAGCGCGTCCTTGGCCGAACCAAAGGCCATGAACAGCAAGGCGAAGATCAGCACCAGGGTCACCGGCACGACGATGGACAGACGCTTACTGGCCGAGATCAACTGCTCGAAGCTGCCGCCGTACTCGATCCAGTACCCGGTCGGTACCGTGACCTGCTTGTCGATAGTCGACTGCAGTTCCGAGACGAAGCTACCCAGGTCTCGATCGCGAACGTTGGCGGTCACGATGATGCGTCGCTTGCCGTTTTCGCGGTTGATCTGGTTGGCGCCCTCGGAGATCTCTACGCGCGCCACTGAACTCAGCGGGACGACCTGCGCCTGCGCGGCGTTGGCCTGCGTACCCACCGACTCATCAGCCTGGTTGGCCGCGATGGCCGCCGTCAGCGAGATGGGCAATGCCGAGAGCGCGGTGGGATCCAGGCGCTGCTGTTCCGGCAGACGCACGACAATGTCGAAGCGTCGATCGCCTTCAAACAGCTGGCCCGCCACCTCACCACCGATGGCCGTGGCCACGTTGCGCTGCACGTCAGCCGGATTCAGGCCATAGCGTGCCAAGGCATCCCGATCGGGCAGCACCGAGAGCATGGGCAGGCCAGCAGCCTGTTCCAGGCGAACGTCAGCTGCACCGGGTACCTTGCGGGCGGCGGCCTCGATCTTCTGGCCCACTTCCAGCAACGTATCCAGGTCATCGCCGTACAGGTTGATCGCCACGTCCGCGCGCACGCCCGAAATCAGCTCGTTGGTACGCATTTGGATCGGCTGGGTGAACTCGTAGTTGTTGCCGGGGATCTTCTTCATCTCCGCCTCAACTTCCGCCACCAGGTCCGCCTTGAGCTTGCGCGGGTTGGGCCACTGATCACGCGGCTTGACCATCACGAAGGTGTCAGCCACCGACGGCGGCATCGGGTCGGAGGCGACCTCAGCCGTACCAATCTTCGACCACACTCGCTCCACTTCTGGGAACTGCAGCAAACGTTCTTCCACGATGCGTTGCATGCCCAAGGACTGGGTCATGCTGGTGCCGGGAATACGCATGGCCTGAAGCGCGAAGTCGCCCTCATCCAAGCTGGGAACAAACTCGCTACCCATGCGAGAGGCGAGCAGCCCACTGCCAACCAGCAGGGCGATCGCACCGATGGCCACCAGCTTGCCGCTACGCAGGCTCAGATCCAGCAAAGGTTCGTAGCGCCCACGGAACCAGCGCATCAGCCAGTTCTCTTTCTCTTCGACCTTGCCACCGAGCAACATCGCCACGGCAGCGGGCACGAAGGTCAGGGACAGGATCATCGCGCCCGTCAGCGCCAGCACCACGGTGATGGCCATCGGGTGGAACATCTTTCCTTCCACACCGGTCAGGGCAAAGATCGGCAGGTAGACGGCGGTGATGATGCCCAGACCGAACAAGCTCGGTCGGATCACTTCGGCCGATGCGCTGGAGGCCACTTCAAAACGCTCTTCCAGCGTCATCTCACGCCCGAGTTCATGCTGACGTTCGCCAAAGCGACGCAGGCAGTTCTCGATGATGATGACCGCGCCGTCGACGATCAGACCGAAGTCCAGTGCGCCCAGGCTCATCAGGTTGGCCGACACGCCACCGCGCTCCATACCGGTCAAGGTGAACAGCATCGACAGTGGAATCACCGCAGCCGTGATCAGAGCAGCTCGGAAGTTGCCTAGCAGCAGGAACAGGATGACGATGACCAGCAACGCGCCTTCGATCAGGTTCTTGGCGACCGTGGTAATCGTGCGATCCACCAGCGAGGTACGGTCGTACACCGGCGTGGCAGTAACGCCCTTGGGCAGACTCTTGGCCGCTTCCTGAAGCTTGGCGGCCGCGGCTTGGGAGACGTCACGGCTGTTGGAGCCCACGAGCATGACCACCGAGCCGAGCACGACCTCGTGGCCGTTCTGGGTTGCCGCACCAGTACGCAGTTCTTCACCGTCGGCCACATTGGCCAGATCACGAACCCGAATGGGCACACCGTCACGACGGGTGACGACGATCTTCTGAATGGCAGGAATGTCCGAGACCTGTGCCGGCACACGCACCAGGAACTGCTGGCCGTTACGTTCGATGTAGCCGGCGCCCACGTTCTGGTTGTTGGCCTGCAGGGCCGTCACTACATCTTCAAAGGTCAGGTCCAGCGAGCGCAGCTTGGCAGGATCAGGCGTGACGTGAACCTCACGCTTGAAGCCGCCCATGGTGTTGACTTCGGTCACACCCGGAACGTTGCGTAGTTGCGGACGAATCACCCAGTCTTGCAGCGTACGCAGATCGGTGGCGGTGTAGGGCGTGCCATCGGGTTTGCGGGCTTTGGGATCGGCATCGATGGTGTAGGAGAAGATCTCGCCCATACCGGTGGCAATCGGACCCAGGGTGGGTTCGATACCTTCGGGCATTTGCGCCTTCACTTGCGCCACGCGCTCGGAGACCTGCTGACGCGCAAAGTAAATGTCCGTCCCGTCCTTGAACACGACGGTGACCTGGGACAGCCCGTAGCGGGAGATCGAGCGGAAGTACTCCATCTTCGGCAGACCGGCCATGGCCGTCTCGATGGGGAACGTGACGCGTTGCTCGGCCTCCAGTGGCGAGTAACCGGCCGCTTCGGTGTTGATCTGAACCTGGACGTTGGTGATGTCGGGGGTGACATCGATAGGGATCTGACGGGCACTCCAGATGCCGATGGCGATCAAGGCCACCGTCAACGTCATGACCAGCCAGCGATGATTAATCGCGACTTTTATGATTTTTTCGAGCATGACGGTCTCCTTTAGTGCGCGTGTGTCGCGCCGGACTTTTCGATGTCCGCCTTGACCAGGTAGCTCTGGGTCACCACGATGTCCTCGCCGGCCTTCACGCCTTCCAGCACGGCCACTTGCGTGGAGTCACGTTCACCCAGCTTCACCGGCCGCGCCGTGTAGGTATCGCCGTCACGCACAAACACCACGTCCTTGCCGTCCATGCTCTGGATGGCCGACTGCGGAATCACGACGCCCGCATCGCTGGTGGACATCGTGATTTGCGCCTTGACCGCGGTGCCTGGACGCCAGAAGCCATCCTCGTTGGGCAGTGCGGCACGGGCGACCAGGCTCTGGCTCGCCGTTGACGTGCTGGGCAGCACGCGTTCGATGGTCGTCGTAGCGCTGACGTTGTCGTACAGGCGACTGACCGTGACGGCCACGCCCGGACGCAGGTACTGCGCATCGGCCCCGAACACATGCAGGTCGACCCACACCTTGGACAGATCGCCGATCTCAAACAGCGGCTGGCCTTCGGCGGCTACGCCACCGACACTTCCTTGTCGACTGAGGACGACGCCGCTGATCGGTGCGGTGATGGTGTAGGTGGTGAGGCTGAGATTGCTGTGAACCACGGCCAGCGCTTGGCCTTGACGCACGGTATCGCCCACATTGGCGCGCAGGGCACGCACCACACCGGGATAGCGCGCAGTGACCTGGGCCACGCCGCCTTCCATCGGCGTCAGCACGCCTTGGACTTCCAACTCGTTCTTGATGGCACCCTCACTGACCTTGGCCACTTTCACGCCACTCTTGTCAGCTTCTTCCTGCGGGATCGTGGTCTTCTCGGCACCTTCTTCTGCATGACCGCCGGCTTCCTCACCGTGGCCAGCTTCCCCTTCCTCGTGCCCGGCTTCGCCTTCGGCGCCGTGATCATCACCCTCTGCGCTGGCCTCTTTGGCAGGCGCCGTTTTCTCTTCCGCGGCGTCCTTGGAACCACCGCAAGCGGCCAGCATCAGGACAGCGCCCAGCAGCAACGTCGGAGCTGCAATCTTTGCAACGTTCTTCATTTGGAAATCCTTATGGGGTGGTGGTGCCGCTGGCGACGATCGGCTGCCCGGTCAGGCGCTGGATCTCGATCAGGGCAGCTTGTGCGTCGACGGCCACTTGCAGTTGGCGCACGCTGGCTTCCACGCGTTGCGCCTGCAGCTGCGACCACTCCAGATAGCTGATCGCACCGGCTTTCCACGCGTACTCGGCGGCCTTCTCAGCCTTCTCCAAGCGTGGAATCACGTCGGTACGCAGGCGGCCGACTTCCAACCGTGCCGTGGAGTAATTGCCGTAGGCGTTGGTGAGCGCGGAGTACAGATCGATGCGCAGGGACTCGCGTTCGATCGGCGTCATCGCCAGTTCGGCTTCAGCAGCACGGATGCCCGGTGCGGCGCGGCGTGCCGACCCCAGCGGAATGCTGATGCCGGCCATGAACCCCACATCGCTCGTAGCACGGTTGTAGCGTCCACCGGCCTGCCACTGCAGATCAGGCGTAGCTTGCGTACGAGCCAGACGTAGTTGGGCTTCACGTACACGCTCCACGCCCGCCAACTCAGCAAGCTCGGGTGTGTTCTGCAGATACTCACTCAGTGCATCGAAGCTCTGCAGTTCCGGCAGCACCAAGGGATTGCCCGCCGCCACGGTGAAGCTGGGCGTACGCTCATTCCACAGGGCCGCCAGGTTCTGGCGCGTGGCCGCTTCATCGGCAATGGCACGATCCCGATCCAGCTCGGCCGTGGCCAAGGCCGCCTGTGCGGTGAGCACGACGGACTCAGGTGACGCACCTGCGGTCAGGCGGGTACGTGCTGCATCGACAGCGCGCCTACGTTGAACAATGTCCAACTCGGCGATGCTCTTGCGCTTGGTCGCCGCGGTGACCGCCAGATAACGCTGCGCCGTCTCGGCCAGCAGGTCCAGCCTTGCCATCTCACGCTGCGGCGCCAACGTATCAATGTTGGCCAGCGCCAGGGCTTGCCGGGCGTTGAGCTTGCCGCCGCGCTCGATCACCCCAGCCAGGGTGACCGTGAGCTCGGCCTCGCTGAAACCGCGATAGTTGCCGGTGCCGAGCGTGTTTTCGATGGTTGCGCCGAGGGTCATCGGGGGCTTGAGGGCCGCCGATGCCAGATTGGCATCCAGGACCTGACGACGTCCGTCGAAGATGCGCAGGTCAGGGTGTGTCGTGGCAACGCGCGCAATGGCGTCGTCCAACGAAAGGGTAGAAGAGGGCGCCGTCCCCGTCTGCGCGTACGCAACGGGCACGACCAAAAAGGCAGCGCACGCTGCCAGTCGCAACCACATGAGGTATCTCCGATTAGGCGAAAGAACGATGCACCGGCAAGCCGGCGTGCAGCGTTAGGCCGTAATCGGGGGACGGGTTAGGGACAGCGGCTGCAGGGAATCCAGCGGCTGGATCTCGTGCACAGGCGCGATCGCCTGAGGAGCGAGCGGATCGACCACAAGGGCGGGCGAGGGAATAGCCACCGGGTGGCCGCACGCATGGGCGCCATGGACCAGCGCGTGCAGCAGATCGCCGGCCGAACCCTCGTCCTGATCGCCGGCATCCTGATCAACCACCGCGCTGGTGGCGTCATCGCTGACATCGCAGTGCTCCGGATCGGCATGATCGGCCACGGCCTGGGCCGACTCGTGGATATCGCCCACGGCCGCCAGCCGCTGGGGGGATCTCCCCCCCGGCCGCCAGCACCGGATTGGCCACCACCGCGAACAACAGCAGTGCCAGCGCCGGGAGGCGCAGGAGACGGCTGAGTTGGCGCAGGGCGCGTTTCATAGTGGGGGTATGGTAGTCAGCCCATTGCGCGTTAGACAATCACGTAATTCAGAAAACAGCGCTTCTTGTTAAGGCGTTACGGTGTAACAGCGCTTGGCGGACGCGAGGGTGTTCGGTATCGTCGGGTCATTCGTGCAAGCCGGGGCCACCGAGTGCGCATCCTGACCGCCAACGCCAAAACCTGGCTCGCCTTGGGCGTGTTGTGGCTGGTCGCGGTGGCAGTGCAGGCCCATCCGGTCTTGACCCAGCTCGGGCAGTTGCATGGCCTTGAGCACCAAACCACTCATCTCAGCGCCACTCAGCACGCGCACGACGCCAGCGGCGATGTGCCCGGTGAAGACGCCAAAGGCGCACACAGCCTGTTCCATCATTCGGACGTATGCGCACACGCGGTGATTCTGCCGGACTTCCCGGCACCTGGGCCGCTCATCCCCGGTCAGGCCTATACGCCCATCGCTGCGGTCCTGGCGCTGGCCCAGCGCTCTACGCACCCCTTACGCCCACCCATCGCGTGATCGCGCGGGCGCACGCCGCCTTGGCGTAGCCCCTACTTTGGGATCGCGTGCGCCGGTCGCAACGACCGTGCTGTCGCGTGGCACTCACCTGCGCTGTGGACACTCAGGTTCATCTGCGCAGCACTGACGAGATCGATATGGATACCTCCCCTGGCAAGTTGCGCCTGGACATTCCCGTTGTGCTTCCCCACGTGCGGGATGCCGCCGATGCGTGCATCGAGCGCCTGCAGAGCGAACTGCTCGCGCGGCCCGGCGTTGACCGCGTCCACATTCGACCTGCCGAGGGGGAGGGGCCGGGCCAACTGTGCGTGCACTTCGATCCGCAGGTGATGTCGCTGGCTCGCATTCGCGAGCTGGCCCAGGCCGCGGGTGCACGCGTCACGGAAAGCTTCGGTCACGTGACCTGGACGGTCACCGGCATCGGGCATGAGCGACGCGCCCGCAACGTGGCCGAACAGATGAGCTCGGTGTTTGGCGTACTGGAAGCTCGCGCTAGCTCGGCCGGTACGGTGTACCTGGAGTTCGAGCGCGAAAAGATCGACGAGGGCGGACTGGAAGCCTCCTTGAAGCGCATGGGCGTTGCACGCGTGGCGACGGGCAAGCCGTCCCAGCATGAGGATCACGCCGGTCATACGCATGACGGCAAAGAGGGCGAGCACGGGGGGGAGAAGCACGACCACGACCACGCCGGCGGCTTGCTCGGCCCCAACGCCGAGCTGATCTTCGCCCTGACGTGCGGTGCATTGCTGCTGGCGGGCTTTCTGATCGAGAAGTTCGCCGCCTCATTGCCGGGGTGGTTGTCCACGGCCTGCTACATCGGTGCGTACGTCTTTGGCGGTGCCTACACGCTGCTCGAGGCCTACGACAACCTCAAGCTCAAGCGCTTTGAAATCGACACCTTGATGCTGGTCGCCGCCGCCGGCGCCGCCGCGCTAGGCTCCTGGGCCGAAGGTGCGTTGCTGCTGTTCCTTTTCAGCTTGGGTCATGCGTTGGAGCACTACGCGATGGGACGCGCCAAGCGCGCCATCGAGGCGCTAGCCGAACTCGCACCCGACACGGCGATCGTCATCCGCGGCGAGACCACCACCGAGATTCCGGTCGGCGACCTGCAACTTGGTGATCGGGTACTGGTGCGTCCCAATGAGCGTCTGCCGGCCGATGGGTTCCTGCTGAAGGGCAACTCCAGCATCAACCAGGCACCGGTGACCGGCGAGTCCATCCCGGTGGACAAGCGGCCGGTGGAGGATGCCGCGCTGGCACGAAGCCGGCCCGACAGCGTCGATGCGGCCAGTCGGGTCTTCGCAGGCACCATCAATGGGGCCGGCGCGATCGAAGTGGAAGTGACCAAGCGCGCC
>OGQD01000928.1_pt1 | contig 20260 bp, 25 predicted proteins | sample 1553091 | NCBI WGS metagenome assembly OGQD01 (sample SAMEA2580290, study PRJEB22360) | human gut metagenome | biome: human gut; feature: human-associated habitat; material: faeces | place: Denmark | collected 2008/2010
GGTTTTATTCTGAATGAATCAGAATTTGTATCTTTATTTAGTATTCTCTGAAAATTTCAGAAAATTTCTGAGCAATTTCTTTCTGACCTTTCTCGCTGGTCAGATATTCTCTGTCTTTTGTATTATTGATATATCCGAGTTCCATTAAAACGGTCGGAGCTTTAGATTCTCTTAAAATATGAAGATTTTTCTCTTCAATTTTTAACGTGTTGAATTTCTTTGAAATCCGGTCAGCAAGCTTTTTTGAACCCTCGGTATTCTGCGTGTAGAGTTCAGCTCCCTGTTCAGTAGATTCAGGCTTCGGACTGCTGTTTACGTGAAGTGAAATAACCATTTCAGGATTCAGCTTATTGATAAGAGCTGTTCTGTCTGATAACTGACTGTACGTATCGTTATCTCTCGTTAAAATTACCTCGTATTGATCCTGAGAATTATTGAATTTTTGAATCTCTTTTCCGATGTTCAGAACAATATCCTTTTCATAAATTCCGTATCTGTTGGCTCCCATATCATTTCCGCCGTGTCCTGCATCAACAATGATCAGTTTTTTATCAACGGGAGTGAAAGATAGAAATGCAGTGGAAAAAACGGATATTACAAGTAGTTTTGTTCCTTTCATATCACAGAGGTTTTTGGTTTAACAAATAACGGAATTTCTTTGCTTAAAATTGCTTAACGTTTTCTTAAAGTTTGTTAAATATTAACGCAATGTTAATAAATCCTTTTCCGTTAATTCAAAGAAATGTCTTCAGGGGAATTTGCCCATAAAAGATATTCTCCGCCCAGATTCTGCATGATCGATTTCCAAAGCGTCTGATCGTTGGGCAAAGTATAATCGAGGTTATAAACATCTACTACCGTCCAAAGTTTTCTCTGGATTTCGCCATCAAGCTGCAAAGCTGTCCATCCGGAATAGCCGGAAAATATTTTCACATTATTGATGTCCAGTTCACCGTTCAGAACAGAACTGATGATGTTTTCAATATCTTCGGTAAGATAAAATTCGGGGGTAATTTCGGAATAAATTTCGGTTACTTTTTTTCCTTTTACGATGAAGAAAACCTTGTCGTTTTCCACAGGGCCACCGTCATAAACTTCGATCTTAAAATCAAAAAAATCTTTGAATTTACTACTCATCTGGCTGTTTTTTTTATTTAATATTAAACCAAATGCACCGTTCTCATTATGTTCAATAATCAAAACAACAGATCTGGAAAAAATATCGCCGGAAATGTCGGGTGTGGAAATTAATATTTTACCTTTGTAAGAGTAATTCATACTCAAATTTAATAAAAAATATTTATGGAAAACCTGCACGATAAAAGAAAAGTGTACGAGAAATCCCAACTTATTGAAAGTGAGATAAAACAAAATCCCATTGAGCAGTTTCGCGACTGGTTTCTGGATGCCAGTGAAAATCCGAGCATCTCTGAAGCCAATGCTATGGCGGTTTCTACCGTAGAAGAAGATGGTTGTCCGCGTACAAGAATGGTACTCTTAAAAGCGTATACCTACGAAGGATTTATTTTTTATACCAATTACGACAGCAGAAAAGGAAAATCTATAGAAAGAACGCACAAAGCCTGTCTCCATTTTTTCTGGCCAAATCTGGAAAGGCAGATCATTATTAAAGCTGATCTGGAACGTATTGCAGAAAACCTGAGTGACGGATATTTTCATTCCAGACCGAAGGGAAGTCAGTTGGGAGCCGTGGTTTCTCCGCAAAGTCACGAAATTCCGAACCGTGAATTTTTGGAAAAGAAACTTAAAGAGCTGGAAGAAAAATACGAAAATACAGAAGTTCCAAGACCTGAAAACTGGGGTGGATATATCGCCAAACCTTATGAGGTAGAATTCTGGCAGGGAAGACCTAACCGGCTTCACGATAGAATTGTATATGAATTGGTTGATGGTCTCGATTGGAAAATTGCAAGATTGGCTCCTTAAATCTCAAAACAGATCAATAAAAAAACCTCATCAAACGATGAGGTCTTATTTTTTCTTTAATCTGAATGATTATTTTTTCTTTTTACTTGGAGCAGGAGCGTTAGCTGAAGCAACAGCAGCAGAAAGATCTGCACCAGCTTTGAATTTAGCAACAGTTTTAGCTTCGATGTTGATTGGCTTTTTAGTCGCAGGGTTGATACCTTGTCTTGCAGCTCTTTCAGCTACTGAAAATGTTCCAAACCCTACTAAAGAAACTTTCCCGTCTTTCTTCTTTAAAGTAGTAGTAACGTTAGAGATAAATGATTCTAAAGCAGCTTTAGCTGCAACTTTTGTGATGCCGGCATCTTTTGCGATTGCGTCGATTAATTCAGACTTGTTCATAATTTTTAATATTAAAGTTAGTTCGTAATAATAGCAAATATAATACTATTTTCTAAATGTGCAATTTTTTTGCAAAAAAATAATTAATATTTTTGATTTTAAGTGAAAATGGTTAAAATATCATAATTCAGCTTTTCACGAAAAATCTACGTTGTACGTTACTAAAATCATGCCAAATGCTTATGTGTATTGACTTTAGTGAAATTGTAATATTATTTTTTACATTTATTAAATCCTAAATTTTATAGTAACTATTGATAGTTTTCATGATATGTTTGTAGATTCTGTAAATAAAATCTTCAAAAATTATGTTTAATAAAATTAAAGCTCTGGGTTTCTGCGAGTTTTAAATTCATTTTAAAAGGCGGTTTTGTAAATTATTATTAATAAATTTGCACCATGTTAATAGAAGTTTTTAAGTCTAAGATTCACAGGGTGAGAGTTACGGCTTCTGACCTTAATTATATTGGAAGTATTACGATAGATGAAGACCTTATTGAAGCGGCTGGGTTGGTAGTGGGGGGAAGGGGTTATATCGTGAATGTGAATAACGGAGAGCGTTTCGACACTTACGTGATCAAAGGAAAAAGAAAATCAGGAGAGGTTTGCCTTAATGGTCCTGCTGCAAGAAAAGTACAGAGAGATGATATCATTATTATCATTGCTTATGCACAGATGACTCCGGAAGAAGCGCAGACTTTCCAGCCGAAAATTGTTTTCCCCGACGAAAAAACAAACCTTTTGACGTAACCGGATGGAGAAAAAATCAAAAAATCCTCTGAAATCCATTCTTACAATAGTGATCTCGCTTGCTTTTGCAGGCTTTTTTTTATGGTTTGCCCTAAAAGGTTTAGATTTTAAAGTGATCCAAAAATCTTTAGCAAAAGCAAATTACTGGTGGGTTTTATTTGCTGCCTGTTTTGGGATTGCAGCATACTGGTTCAGAGCAATCCGTTGGAATCTGATGCTGGAACCGATGGGACACCATATTTCAAACTCCAATTCTCTCTGGTCGATTTCTTTTGGATATCTTATGAACCTAACAATTCCAAGAAGTGGAGAAGTAGCAAGAGCAACTGCTTTGTACGGAGTGGAAAGAATTCCGGTAGACCAGTCTTTCGGGACCATTATTCTGGAAAGAGTAGTAGACTTAGTCTGTATGCTTTGCTTTTTAGGGTTGACTTTGATCTTTAAAGGAGATGTTATTTCATCGGTTTATGAAAGTTCGGGAGCCGATTTCAATCCGAATAAAATCTTTTTCATCATAGGAATTTTATTGCTGGGTGCGGTTTTATTTTTTATGTTCAAAAAAAGACTCGCCAGTGTTCCTGTTTTAGATAAGATTATCAAATTTATAGATGGAATACTCGACGGTTTAACATCTGTATTCAAATTAAAGCAAAAAGGAAAATTCATTCTTTATACTTTAGGAATCTGGGTTTCCTATTATTTTGCCGCCTATTTGGTATGTTTTGCGCTGCCGGAAACTTCCGACTTCACTTTTGATGACGGATTTCTAATTCTTGTAGTGGGAACATTCGGAATGATTATTCCCGCAAGTGGAGGAATCGGAGCTTTTAATCTCGCAATGAAGTACGGTTTTATGGCTTTATTTATATCCATGGGGAAAAGCGGTGAGCTTGGAGGAGAGGTTGGTTTAACGTATTCTTTCATTTCATTGCCTTTGCAGATCTGCATCATGTTGGTCATGGGATTAATCTCAATTCCGATGCTGGCAAAAGCAAGAAATAATATTGTTGCAGAAAAAGAATTTACAGAATAATTTATCTTTTAATTAAATCTTTTGAAAATATAAAATCCGGTCATGGCGATCGGATTTTTTCAGCTCTTAATTTTACTGAATTTCAAAATTTTATGTTTTGCAATTTACATAATTTTTTGTCACAAAATATTTTGGAAATTTCCTAAAACCGCCATAACTTCGATAAACAATACATAAAACACATAACATTATTATGGCAATTAATTTACAGAAAGGGCAAAGAATTGATCTTGGATTTACAAAAATGACCATCGGTCTCGGATGGGATCCGAATGAAGGAATGGGATATGATTTTGACCTTGATGCCTCCGCAATTATGATCGATGCGGAACGAAAACTGGTGAGTGAAGAATATTTTGTTTTTTATAATAACCTGAGTTCGCCCGATGGCGCACTCACGCATACAGGTGATGACCCGAGCGGAAAAAACAGCGACGGAGATGATGATGAATCCATCATTATTGATCTTGAAAAAGTAGATGAAAGAGTTCATGAAATTCTTTTTGTCGTTACCATCGAAGATTTTGAACGGAGAAAGCAGAATTTCGGACAGGTGAGAAATTCGTACATCAGAATTGTAGACAATAACACGAATATGGAAATTGCCAAATATGAACTGGACGAAGACTTCTCCATCGAAACAGGAATAGAATTCGGAAGACTATACAAACGTGGCGGAAGCTGGAAGTTTGAAGCTTCAGGAATCGGCTACAGAGCAGATCTGGGCTTTTTCCTTGAAAAATATTACAAAGGACAAATCATTAAATAGATATGGCAATCAACTTACAAAAAGGTCAGACGATTAACCTCCGCAAAAATGAACATGGAGAAGATGCGTATGATCTTTCCTCTGTAACCATAGGTCTGGGTTGGGATGTTCGAAGATCCGGAAATTTTTTCAACCGTCTGTTCGGGATCAGCGACGGTCCGGAATATGATCTTGATGCCATCGCTTTTCTTTTGGATAAAAACGGAAAAGTGGCGGATCTCGGAATGACGGTTCCCGGAAGAAACGGAAGAGAGATCGCTTTGTATAAAAGTGATGTTATCTACTTTAATGCGATGCGGCATCCGAGCGGAAAAATATGGCTCACCGGAGATAACAGAACCGGAGCCGGAGATGGCGACGACGAACAGATTATTGTGTTGCTGGATCAGTTGGATGAACGTTATCAGAAAATCGTTTTCGTGGTTTCAATTTATCAGGGATTGTTTAACAGGCAGCATTTCGGAATGATAGAAAATGCATTTATCCGCGCGGTAGATGCAAGAGGAAGAGAAATTACAAAATTCAGTCTTTCCGGCGATGCAGGTATGAACGGAATGTGTTCTATGGTTTTTGCAGAAGTTTACCGCCACAACGGCGACTGGAAATTCCGCGCCATCGGAGAACCGCACAAGACAGATAATTTTATTGAAGTTCTCGTGCCTTATACCTGTAAGTAAAAAAAGTATGCTGAAAATGCATACTTTTTTATTTCAATCCGATTTTCAGTCCCATTTCCTTTTTCATATACAGTAAAACTTCTGCATTTCCTCGTGCATCATCAACCGGATGATGGGTGTGTTCTGTTTTTCGTAAATGTTTCCACTGGGCAAAAGTGTCTTTTTCCAGTCCGCAATACAGATCCGCAAGTCTTCTGGAGGAAAAACCGAATGGATTTCTCCCGATGAAATGGTGAAAATACCAACAGATAAACATCCAGTCGAAGCCGTTGTTATCACTGATGAAAACAGGTCTTCCTTTAGAATTTTCTTTAATCCATTCTTCAAATTTCAGCATCACTTCTTCGGGATCATCAAAATTCATTGTTTCTTCCCGCGTGAAACCGGAAACTGCCAATGCATCCGGATTGAATTTCTCTGAAATAGGTTTCAGTTTTCCGTAAAAGATGGTTTCCAGATTTTCATCCACTAAAACGGCTCCAAAACAGACCATTGAAAAATCGCCCGGAATCGGTCCGTCCGATTCTATATCGACCATAATGTAGCTCATACGATTGTGTTTCTATTTTAAAATTTTCTGAACGAATATATTGAAAAAAAATCTCAAAATTCAATGTGTACAAAAATTCACGCCGGGAATTATTTTTACAGTGTCATTAAATTCCGGTAGGTTTTTAAGATCACTTTTTTCCATTCTTCAATATCTTCGGGTGTAGCCCTGTCAGCTTTATCAAAAAATAAATGCTGATGTATCTCAAAACCACAATATTGAAAGATTCCGGTATCGGAAACCAATAATAGCGCTTTATCCATGCCGATTTTTTCGTATTCCTCGTGAGATTTTCCCTGCGTATTGATAATAATTGCCCGTTTTCCTTTCAATAAGCCTTTTTGAATTCCCTGATCATAACGGTAGGCAAAACCGTAACTGAAAACCCGGTCAATAAATCCCTTCATAATGGCAGGCATTCCTGTCCACCATATCGGGTAAATAAAAGTAATATGCTCTGCCCAGGAAATAAAATTCTGTTCTGTTTCCACGTCATCGGAAACTTTTCCCATTCTCTGTCCCTTCATATCTTCAAGAGAAAGTATAGGATTAAAACCTATTGCATTCAGATCTCTTACAATAATCTCGTTGTTTTCAGAGGTAAGATTTTCAATAACAGTCTGCAGAAGATTATGATTCAGGCTGTTCTCATTCGGATGTGCATAAATAATTAAGTGTCTCATTTTTTTTGATCTTTAAATTATGAGACAAAAGTAGGGAGCAAGAGAAATAAAAATTGTAAGAAAACGAAATGCGGCAATCAGGATCTGGGATTACAGATGTCTTCCTGAAACTTCAGGTATTGTGACGGCGAAATTTGCAGGTAATGTTTAAAATCATGAATCAGTTGGCTTTGGTCGTAATAATTACATTCTGAAATGATATTGAACCATTCTACCTTTTTATTATTTTCAGTTTCTTTCTCAATGATTTTAATTGCCTTCAGGAAACGCATGTAGCGGCTTATTTCTTTAGAAGAATATCCAAACTGTTCTTTTTGCTTTATCTGAATATTTCTTTCAGACTGGCGGGTTTGTTCGGCAATGGTTTTTATCGGGTTTAGGTTTTCGTTTTCGAAACTGCTCAGCAACCGGCTCACTGTGTCCTGATGCTGAAGATATATTTTACAGAATTCGAGAATGTGTTCCACCTGCTTTTCAACAGAATAAATATTTTTAAGTTCTTTCCAAAGATCGGTGAAGCAGTTTTCATTCAATAGATCATCAGGATTTACAAAATTTTTTTCAGCCATTACTTTTCCGAAGAATCTGTAGAAAGCATCGTCTTTAAAGTTGGCAACGAGAATTGAAGTATCGGGTGGTAATGTATATTCAAAAGCTTGTCGGATGGGACCAAAAGTGATGCATTTGTCTATGCAGATTGTTGTTTTTTCTTTGGTTGTTAATGATGCATTTTCTCCAAAACAGAAGAGTAAAATAGTTTGATAAGTTGGTAAAAGTATTTTAGTTACAGCCTTTTCTGAATTATTTTTTGCAAAATAAAAATGGGAGAATACATTTTTGAATTCTTCAGGAACGGAAATTCTGAGCTGAGTATATTCTGACACTATATTTTATTTAATGTCTAAAATTAATTCAAAAAAATAAAGACAGCAATTATAGATACTGTCTTTTTCAGAGCTGGAAGGTAATTTTTATTCACTCTTGTCTACAAAAGTTCAAAAAAACTTTTTTTGCCGATCTTAATTTTTATTCCTTTCTCTAATTTAATTTCTTCATTCGGATCAGTTATTTTTATATTGTTGATCTGAATTCCACCGTTTTCAATCAGTCTTCGGATGAAAGATTTACTTTCGTTACTTTTCAGTTGATGGCATAATTCTGTTAAAGTCATTTTATGCTGAATATGATGGAGCGAATCCATGAAGACCGGTTCAAAAACTTTTTCTTCAAAATTTTTACTCTGAAACTGATTCATAAAAAACAACTCTGCACTTTCAGCCGATTCTGCATCATGATATTGTGTGATGATATTTTTAGCGATCAGCTTTTTAATATTCATTGGATTTTCACCGTTTACGATATTTTGCTTTAAACTTTTCTTCTCTTCGGAAGAAAAATCAGTGGTAAGCTCAATAAATTCATCAATTAAAGAATCTGGAATCGACATCGTTTTCCCGAACATTTCATTCGGCTCGTCGGTTAATCCGATGATGTTATTCAGGGATTTGCTCATTTTTTCTTTTCCATCCAAACCTTTTAGCAAAGGCATACACATCACAATCTGCGGAGATTTTCCGTGACTTTCCTGTAATTGTCGTCCCATCGCACAGTTAAAAAGCTGGTCGGTTCCGCCCATTTCAATGTCACATTCAATTTGCACAGAATCAAATCCCTGAAAAACAGGGTACACCAGTTCATGCATTGCAATAGGTGTATTTTCTGAAAACCTTTTATTGAAATCATTTCTGTGCATCAGTTGCGCAACCGTCACTTTCGACATCAGTTGGATGACTTCCGAAAAATTCAGCGCATCCAGCCATTCCGAATTAAAGACAATTTTTGTTTTTTCCACATCAATAACTTTGGAGAGCTGACTTATGTACGTTTCCGCATTGTGCTGAACTTCTTCAGCGGTTAAAGGTTTTCTTGCTTTGTTTTTTCCTGTAGGATCGCCAATTCTTGCCGTAAAACTTCCGACAATGATTACAATCTGATGTCCCAGATCCTGAAACTGTTTCAGTTTTTTCAAAACAACTGCGTGTCCAAGATGCAGATCCGGAGCAGTGGGATCAAACCCAAGTTTGATGATTAATTTTCTGTTTTCTTTTTCGGCTTGCTGAATTTTTTCTTCCAGTCCGTTTTCAGGAAGAATGATTTCTACATTTTCTTTTAATTTTCTGATCATTTTTTTAATTTTTAAGCATGAAAAAACCCGAACAAAAACTGTCCGGGTTCTATGATATTTTTAGATTAAATTTCTACTGAATATGGTTATAGAAGTCTTCCCGAACGATTATCCGGGTAATAATAATTGCTGAAAAAAGGAAGACGCAATAGGTTATTTAAGTGCTTCATGAATGCAAATATAGAAGTTTATTAAAAGATCATTTGTTTTTTCTTCAGAAAATCTTCGACTTTTCTTTCAAAGTCATGGAAATTCTGTACAAGAAAGGCACCGCTTCTTTTTTCTGAAAATTCTTTATCATTAAGCAGTAAATAAGTCTTTTTCAGTTGAAGGTAACAAAGCAAAACAAATTGTTTTATTTTAACTTCGAACTGAGTTTCCAGTTTAAAATTCAACTGTTCTCCGTAAGATTCTTCAAAATAATATATAGAAATAATGGCTTTATGCTGTTTATCCTTTATTCGTTTTATTTCAAATTTACATCCTCCCGGTTCGTTGTACCAGATAAATTCAGTTTCCCATTTGTCTTGTATCAGATCCAGAACGGCATACATGATTTCTGAATAAGGATTGTTAAAAACATGAGTAATTACATAATTAAAACTTCTTCCATGAATGTAAAGCAGAAATTCACTCCATCCGGAAGGAAGAAGGATTAAAAGCATATCCAATTCATCCGATTGGATTATTTTTTGGTTATTTCTCATTTGAATTATTAATCGTTTTTAAAGCTTCATGATAAAACCTTTATAAAACTTGGTGCAGTCATATAGTTTTTCAAAGTCAGGAAAGTTGTTTTCGTGGGAAAAATCTTTATTTTTTACATGAAATTCCTGTTCAGCAAAAGAATACAGATCTTTATGATTTAATTGTAAATAATCCGACAGGTAATTTTCATTTTTCTGATGTACTAATCCTGTAAAAAATATTCCATAGATTAGAAAACGGTTGAAATCTTCCGCTTTGCATTTGTACCCTAAATGTTGCATTGAATATTTTTCATAATCTGAAGTAAGGGTGTTGAAGTTTTCAATCTGAAAAGAATCATTTATTTCATAAAAAATATCAAATCCGTGTACGAAAAGCTGGGTTTTCATTTCTTCCGGATCGGAGCTGTATTTTGATGCAAACCAATTGAAAATATCTTCTACTTCTTCTTTACCGAGACTTTCTGCATTCTCCTGAACTTTCTTTTTAATAAGCTCAAAACTTGTTTTCTGATCTTTTTTTAAAAACTGAAGCGCAGTTTCTTCTTCGCGGCAGAGTTTGTTGTACAGATTGATTTTTGCGGAAACAGGATTTGTTTTGATGAAATAAAGTTTTTCTGCCATAATCTTATGTATTGCTTTATTTTTCAGCAAATTTCATAACTAAGGTAGTGAAAAATTTTACATAAAAAAAGCAGAGTGGTATTATTTCATACACTCTGCCGATGATTTATTATTTACTGAAAGCAGTCAGCCGTTTCAGTTCATCCTTTAAAATCACTTCTTCGATGGCTTTTTTAATCATGCTGCGAACTATGGAAAGCGGATGATGGGGAAAATCATTGTCATACTCCTCTGTTTCGGATTTATTCATAAGAGCGCCCTCTTTAAAGGAAGGATCATAGGGATCTTCAAACCAGTTTTTCAATCCATTATCATCGAATGTAACTTCGCCGTTTTGGAGAAATCTGTTTAGTACCAGATTATCTCTCATCCCTGTTGTTCCGACTTCAACAGCTTGGGTTTTAATTACAAAACTGCAGTTTTCAAAAGGAATAGTAATGGATGCAAGATAGCTCATCCCTTGTTCAGGTTGAGGGATTTTAAAAATAGTCTTTACACTCGGAATATTATGAAGGTTAAATATTGATACCTCAACAATGCCTCCACCGGAAGCAGAAACTGAGTGCCTGTGAAAGTTTCTTAATTCATCAATATTTTTAACAGTCGGTAAATCTGGCGGAATGTTGAAAAAGTACAGAGAAATCAAGGCGCTTTGTTCGGGATTTACCCAGACGATCTGAGCGTCATTTTGTTCAACGATTTCCCAGCCGAAAGTTGGGATAGAAATAGAATTGATGGTAACTTCAGGCTTTTTTCTTTTAAGGAAAGTAAACATAGGTATCTTGTTTTTGTTTTTAAAGTTTCTGATGTGCCGTTTTAAGGAATTTTATCAGTTCGGCAAGTCCGTTTTGGGAAAACTGTATTTCATTCTGGCTGTAGAATGTAGCAGGCAATTTCAGATAATATTCCCATGTTTTTACATCTGCATGGTAGTTGCTTCCTGTTTCGATATTGCTTTTGGTGGTGTATTTGTATTTGGTGTCGTTTTCAGGTTTGGAAGATGAGTTCTGCTGAATTTTTTCAAGCGCATTGATGAGTTTTTCGACTTCATCTTTTTCCAGAGTAATGGTCTTTCTGGAAATATTGTCGAAAGTTTCGGAAAGCGTCATAATGCCCAAAACGCTCAGCGAAGAATCATCCGACAAATCTTTAAGAACAATTTTCTGAAAATGAAGGTCTTTAAAATCACCAAGCTTTATAATTTCTTTTTGAACAACCGTTTCTTTTTTTGAGCTGAAGTTTTGATAATTTTTCTCCAGACCTACAGTCGAAGGTTTTACAGTCGGAATCTGTGCTTTAAGGGCTGAAAAAATGATAATAAAAAATGCTGAAATAATTGTTTTCTTCATAGGAGGTGGTTATTATTTATGTTTTTTAAAAATGCTGAAATTACAGAAAAATTGGGAATTGATTAGTAAACAGAATCATTTTTTTAATAAAATTCTCAACGCGACTCCGGATCAAAATGAGCTTTAAAAGTTAACGGATCTTCTGTTTTGTCTTCTGCAATTTCCAAAAATTCATGATATTCTTCAGGATGCTTTCCCATATAAGTCATCACAATTGCAAGATTGACGAACAGATTTTTATCCGCCGAACCCAAATTCAACGCTTTATGAAGATATTTTAAAGCCTGCTCGTCTTCTCCCATATCAGAATAGATCGCACCGATATTAATTAAAGCGGAAGTATTTTCCGGTTCAAGTGCTAAAATTTCATCCAGCTCTTTGATTAAAAGATCGTTAATTGCATCCCAATGATCTTCATTTTCCCATCTTTTTGCCTGGAGTTTTTTTACGTTTTCTAGTCTCGTGTTTATATTATTCATGATTTTTATTTTTTTTCTAAAATTTCCGAACAAATGTTTTTGCCTTCATTGCACCGATAATCATAAATAATATAGTTTTTTCCTGTTTCTACCACTTCATATTCCGTTTTCTTACCAACATAAAATAAGCTGTCCGGCATTTTATATTTTGTTTTTATATTTTTTATTTCCGCTTTAAATTTACATTTACTCAGCATTTTTATATTACTTTCTATCGTAACGGTATTTTTCCCATAGATTTCTGTCATTTTATTGTCAGAAAATTTCACTTTAAACCGATTATCTTGGCTATATCTGGAAAAAGTTCCATTTTTAATCATGTCACAATTCGGGATTTTATCAGAATACGGAAAATCATTTCTTCTTTGGGATTGTAAAGCGAAAGAAAATAACAGGGCGACGAAAAGTGTAAATTTTATTTTCATTAAGAATACACTAAGGCGTTAAAATGTGTTCTTTAAAAAGATAGACCCTTTAAACAAAGTAAAGGATTCATTGAATATAATTTTTGTTCTGATAACAGGGCTCGAACCTGTGTCCTCCCGGGTGAAGAGCCGGGTACTCTGCCGCTGAGCTATATCAGATACCAAGACAGATGTAGGGCTCGAACCTACGTCAATCCGGAAGAAGAGCCGGATATTCTACCACTGAATTAACCTGTCTTTATTTATTTTTTCCTGAGAAAAATTTGTTCTTTCTTAGAATCGTTGCCATAAATGGATTTGAAACCGTTACACCATGTACAAGTTCGGGTGTCGGTTTAAATTTCGCAACAGAATGTTCTCTTGGTGCGATCCATCCTGATTTTTCCGGATCTATTCCTGCTTCTCTGCAAATATCTGTAATTAATTTTTTATTGCAAAATGCTTTTTCCTGAAAAACTTCCCAAGGTAGAGGGATCTTATTCCAAACCTCTGTATTAGGATCAATCTTACTACCTGTTGCATAATGCCACGCAACAACATCTGCAGCCATTAATCTCATGACTTTTCCAAAGCAAATGTCTTCAAGGATAAAATCCATTCCCATTGCATAAATAATATTCATCCAATTGTCTCTCGCTTTATTCCATGCTCCGGCGGTATTGTTCCAGGTTGTAGAATCATTTCCGCGTTTTACAGCCATTGTCTGGCGATTGATATCGTTATTATTCCATAGAACTTCTAAAAAACCGGAGATTTCCTGAATAATAGATGTCCATTTTCCAAAAAGTTTTCCTTTTTGTTCATCATTTAAATAATTTAAAGTTATATCGCTTGTGTAAATATGAGAAATTGCCCACCAATTTGTATTTTCAGGATTTTCTTTACATCTCCCGAATAAAACTTCGCAAATTTCATCAAATGGTCTTTCCTGACTTTGATTGGTAAATACACTTCTCATATTGCAGCGTGCATTATAATAGGCGATAAAACAGGCAGTATTTAGATCAGATTGAAAATCCTCAAAATTTATCGTGTGACCTAGTCCGTGTTTTGAAATTTTTTGAAATTCAAGCTTTTTAGTTTCCTGAATTAATGTTTTTAATTTCTTTTCGATTCTTTTTAGGAGACGCCATTTTTTATTGTAATTTCTTTTAGAAATATCCAGACCTATTTCTTTTCTTTGAATCTTGTTCAGTCTGTCTGTCTTAAAATTATTCTGACCAACAGATTTAAAAATGAGGGGAGAAGTCTTATTTAAAAAATCTTCAATATCTTCTGTCTTACTACCAAATTTGTCAGTTTCTTGAGTTTCAATCTTAAAGACTTCTATGGCTTTATTAATTTGGACTTCTGCACCAACTGCAATTCCAAAACTTTCCAACATTGAAGTATAGCCATACAGATTTCTATTCAGAGATCCTTTTGCTGCTTTTTCCAGAATTTGATTTTCATGAGTTGAAAGTTGATCTTTCATAAGTTCAACAATCATTTCCGCAACATCTTCCGGACGTCGTCGTTCTTCTAAGGTTTTGTAAAGATCTTTGATATTGTACATTGTCACTTTTTATTTCAAATCTAATAATAAACTGTGAAAATTATCCATACTTCATTTTAAAATCAAGTCCATTTTTATATTCGGCAGGATTAAAAAAAGTAATAACTCCGATATCAGAATTCAGCCTTTGTTTCAAATCATTTAAATAAATTTCAGCTAAGGTAATGGTTCCGTCAATAGTTAAACTGAAGACAGTTTTATTATCATCAGTTATATTGACGCCAAACGAAATTTTATTAGGATTATCTATATATTGATTCCAGTAAAAGGTCTGGTCAATATGATCTGTATTTACAAAATAATCAATCATTTCTTTATTGCTGCTGAAGCCTTCTTCGCTATCCATTCTGGAAGTATAATCTAAATTCAACGGTTCGTATTTAGGTAGATAAAGATTTAACAGTTCAAAAATTTTTTCGGTTGATTTTCCGTCAAAATAAACCTGACAGACAATGTCTTTAATTAATTCCATGGTTTTAATTTCGAATTGGTTTAAAGCGGATTCTCAAATATAAATTTTAATTCTATGCAAAGTAAAAACAATTTTTAAGATGAAAGATAACAAGCATATTTTCGTTATGTGCAGATGATGAAACGTGTGCTTCATAGCAGATGAAATCTGCCTCACTTTGCTTTACTTAAATATTTAGCTCTAAATATAAAGCTTTGCGTTTCAGATTATAATTAAAGAATAGCTGAAAATTTCATCACGGATTTTTAAAATAAAACCATTAAGCTCAATAACTTAATGGTTTTATAAATGTTTTTATCCAAACGCCCTCTTCAGCAAACTTTCCACTTTCGGTTCGCTTCCTCTGAAATTCTTGTACAGTTCCATTGGATCTTTTGTACCGCCGGAAGAAAGAAGAGCTTTGTATTTCGCAGCAATTTCAGGATTGAAAATTCCGTTTTCCTTGAAATATTGAAACGCATCTGCATCCAGAACTTCCGCCCATTTATAAGAATAATATCCCGCAGAATATCCACCCTGAAAAATATGTGAAAAACTCGGACTCATCGCCGTTTCAGGATTCGCAGGATATAACTGTGTTGCTTTTGTATATTCATCCTCAAATTCCTTCACACTCTTATTCTCCAACTCTCCGACTTTAGTATGGTAATTCATATCCAATAATCCGAAACCAAGCTGTCTCAAAGTCTGGTAACCCTCCATAAAGTTTTTTGACTGTGCTATTTTCTCAATTTTTTCATCCGGCAAAACTTCTCCTGTTTTGTAATGTTTTGCGAACGTTTTTAAGAATTCCGGTTCGTAGCAGAAATTTTCCAGAAACTGAGAAGGCAGCTCCACGAAATCCCATTTTACGGAAGTTCCGGAAAGAGTAGGGTATTGCGTATCGGCAAGCATTCCGTGAAGGGCGTGACCAAATTCATGGAACAAAGTTGTTACTTCCTGAAACGTGAGTAAACTTGGAGTATCCTTCGTCGGTTTGCTGAAATTGCAAACGATAGAAATATGCGGACGGGAATTTTCGCCGTCTTTTTTGTATTGATTTTTATAGCTCGTCATCCAGGCTCCCGCTCTTTTGCCTTTTCGAGGGAAATAATCTACATAAAGCAGCGCTTTGAAAGTTTTTTCAGAATGGTTGCTTCCATCTTCCATCTTCCCGCTCCCTGTTTCAAATACCTCATAAACCTTTACCTCTTCATGGTATTTCGGAATATCGTTTCTTTCCTCAAAAGTTAATCCGAAAAGTTGTTCTGCCAATCCGAAAACCGCATCCTGAACCTGATTTAAAGGAAAATAAGGCTTTAATTCTTCATCATTAAGATCATATTTTGCTTTACGGAGTTTTTCTGCATAAAAAGCGTGGTCATAGCCTTGCATTTCCTCAATTCCGTCTGCTTTTGCCAAAGATTTCAACTCTTCAATTTCTTTATCGGCATAAGGTTTTGCTTTGGTTAAAAGTTCGTTCAGAAAATCGATGACTTTTGTCGGAGATTTTGCCATTCTTTCCTCCAGAACATAATCTGCGTAGTTTTTATAGCCTAATAATTCAGCTTTTTGCTGTTTTAAATTCAGCAATTCTTTAATTAAATTCTGATTATCAAATTCTCCGCTGTCGAAAGACTTTTTACCGTTTGCCAAAGCAATTTCCTTTCTCAATTCGCGGTTTTCAGCATACGTCATAAACGGAATGTAACTTGGATATTGTAACGTTACCACCCATCCTTCCAGATTTCTTTCTTTGGCTTCTTCTGCGTATTGTTCCAGAATAGCTTCCGGAATTCCCGCAAGATCATCTTTATTGGTGATATGTTTAAAATAATTATTCGTCGAAGCCAACACATTCTGCCCGAACTGAAGTGATTTTAAAGACAAATCCATGCTGATTTTCTTTAATTTCTCTTTGTCTTCTTCATTTAATAAAGCACCGCTTCTCACAAAACCTTTGTACGTTTCATTCAGAAGCATTTCCTGCTCTTCGTTGAGGTTGTATTTCTCTTTTTCATCGTACACTTTTTTAATTTTACTGAAAAGGGCTTCGTTTTGAGAAATTTTTGAAGAATATTCTGTTAAAATCGGAGAAACTTCCTGTGCGATCTTTTGGATTTCATCGCTGGTTTCTGCCGAATTTAAATTGAAAAATATATTGGAAACTACATCAAGCTGTTCGCCGGAATAAGCCAATGCTTCAATTACGTTTTCGAAAGTCGGGGCGTCCTGATTATCAACGATAGCGTTAATTTCTTCTTCAGATTTCTGAATTAAATCTTTAAAAGCTGGAAGGTAATCTTCGTTTCTGATCTTATTAAATGGAGCTGAATGATATGGTGTGGTAAATTTTTCTGTTAAAATATTCATATTCTGATTTTTAATTGTTGTAAATTTAATGATTCTCCGGAACCGACAGCGAAAAAGCTCAAAAATGATGCCTGAAAGGAAGTTGTGACAAAATTTGACGCTATTGTATAATCTTGTCATATGGAAAGTTAAGATGAAGCCGGATTGATTAATTTTGACAGCAAATTGAAGTGTCCTTATCATAAAAATTATAACCCTAAATTTTAATAACGATGAAAAAATTTTTAAAAATTCTTGGTATCATTTTACTATTAATTGTTGTTTATGCTTTAATCGCAATGGTGGCATTCGGCAAAAACTATCATTACGAAAAATCGATGGTGATGAATGCTCCGAAAGAGAAAGTCTGGAAACAGATCAGTTCCATGAAAGCCTTTAATCAGTGGAATCCGTGGATGAAGCTGGATCCGAATATGAAAATTGTGTATTCCGGAAACGAAGGTCAGGTTGGAGATAAGTATTGCTGGGACAGCAAAAATGATGATGCAGGAGCAGGATGTCAGGAAATGAAAGAGTTGGTTACAGACCAAAAGCAGAAAACAGAAATGATTTTTGAAAGACCGTTTGCAGGACAGGCAACCTCAGAAATCACGTTGTCTCCAGAAGGAAACGGAACAAAAGTAACCTGGACGATGGATACAGAGCAGGATCCGATGATGAAAATAATGCGGCCGATGATGGATTATCAAATGGGAAAATCCTACGAAGAAGGACTGAATAATCTGAAGAAATTAGTAGAAAAATAAAAAGAAAGCCTTGTGAAATTACTCGCAAGGCTTATTTATTTAATATTCTTTTTGACCTATTTCATTAATTGAATTGTAATTTCCTTCACCTTTCGGGTTGGGACCGTATTCATTAGGACCATGGTCGCTGTTTCCAAACAACATCCAAAGTGAATAAAAGGGAATGATTTGGAACCATCCTGAATTTCCTCTGTCGTGACATCTTTTTGCTCCTTGTGCTAACATAAACCACACTAGAGGAATAAGCAATAGTAAAAAGATAATAAGAACAACTCCTGAAGGTTCTTCATTATTATTAATATTAAAATAAAGGTTGAAGGGAACAGAAAATACTAAATAGATAAGATAGGATAGTCCATACTCTGTTCTTCTGATTCTTCCCTCGAAAGAAAATGGTGCTTTAAACATGGTATTTTTAGTTTTTATTCGTTTAAAAGCAAATGTAGAAATTATTTTAAAATTTCAGCACCATATTTGGAATTGTTATTTTATGTTAAGCCGAATAAGAATTATTGAAAAAATATTATCTTTATATAAAGATTTGATGTATGGAGAAGACCGTATTTGAGAAAAACAACATAAGAAATTATGTAAAAAACGTGATTGCCGAAAAGATCGAAAAATTAAAAAACTTCATAGAATTTACATTAGAAGCAAGTCGCGACATCAAAAAGACTCCGAAATATGACAGCATGAGAGAAGAGATGCAGGAAGAAATCTACCAGATGCAGCGTCAGTTGGGAGCGTTAAACGATTTAAAAAGAAATATGGCTAAAGTCCTGAATAATTCCACCGAAAAAGTTCAGTTGGGATCTTTGGTCATTACGAATAAAGCAAGGTTTTATATTTCGGTTTCCTTGGGAGAATTCTTTTTTGAAGGCGACCGGTTCTATGCCATTTCTTCCGAAAGTCCGATGGCAAAGAAAATGATGGGCATGAAACCCGGCGATGAATTTACACTGAATAAAATTCATCAGAAAATTATTGAGGTCATTTAATAATTATGAATTATGAATGATGAATGATGAATGATGAATGATGAATGATGAATGATGAATTTTTCAGTTAAACTACGTTTTCTTTCTTAATGGAGCCAAGTGTGAAGAATTTTAGCAAAATAGTAAAACTGAGTTCAGGAAATCTATTGATGTAAAGAGGGAAAAACTATCAGCCATCAATAATCAGCCATCAACTTTTTCGTAATTTTGCCCTCATGAATAAAGCAGAAGTTTTAAAAGAAATCATAGAGCAAAGAAGAAGTATATTTCCAAAAGATTATTCGGATACAGAAATTTCACAGGAAATTCTTGACGAAATTTTACATTCGGCAACTTTGGCTCCCAATCATAAACGTACAAAACCTTGGCGGTTCAAAATATTCAGAGGGGAAGAAAAAGCAAAACTGGCTTTAGAAATGCAGTCGATTTACAAATCTACCCAACCCGAAACACTTTTTTTAGAAAAAAAATACAACGATATCGGTTTTAAAATCAATAAAGCAGATACCGTAGTCTCCATTGTTGTCAATTTCAGCGGAATGGTTCCGGAATGGGAAGAAATCGCAGCGGTTTCCATGGCGGTTCAGAATATGTATCTTACCTGTACTGCAAATAATATCGGATGTTACTGGAGTTCTCCGAAAATTGTAGACCATCTGAAAGAATCTTTAACCATTGAAGAAAACCAGAAGTGTTTAGGGTTTCTGTATATGGGAGTGATCTAATTTTATTTGATAATGAAAATCTTATAATGAGATTTATGATAAGGATATGAGCGGTAATTTTCCCCGATATAACGGTCTATAATATTAAGTCCCATATCTTTACTGCTTTTGTTTGGCTCCGTAGATTTTTCGTCACTTGTAATGATGAACTTAGGTTTATTCTTAGTAAATTCGTCAACTATTGTCTGCTGCCCTGTTTTAGTATTGGCAATTCCGGGGTGCAGCTCACTGTATTTTGTTGCAATTTTTCCTGGAGAAAAATAGTATAAAATCAGTTGATTAATCAAAAACTGATCATGATTGTCAACACCAATATAAAGGTAATCTTGCTTTTTTACATTGTTCTGAATAAAAAAGATAGCATCCGTTAAATCTTTATCACTTTTTAAATAAGGCATTGTAAAAAGATTTACGGTATTATAATCCCTTGTATTATGCCGATATATTTTTTTAACAGAAACAAAAAGAAGGATTACAGCTGTTGTATATTTTATCCATTCTGGTAGAGTAAAACGTAAATTTTTAAAGAATGAACGGATATAGTAAATTCCTATGATGCATGCAAAAAATAATACAGGCAAAGAATGTATCGTATCGGCTCTGTTAAACAGCTGATTTAAAAATAAAAATCCACTAAAAATTACGACAAGCAGTTTGTAATTGGGCTTTTGCTTCTCGGATCCCGTTATCTTTCTATATTCAGTAAATAAAGCAAATACGAATAATAAAGGATATAAGTAATATGTTGATTTTATTGGGATTACCCTGTATTGTTTAATCAGAGAGCCGGGCTCAGCAATGAGAGTCTGAAAATATAAACTGATTTCCTGGGAAGTAAATATTGCATAATATG
>OGQD01000930.1_pt1 | contig 20208 bp, 24 predicted proteins | sample 1553091 | NCBI WGS metagenome assembly OGQD01 (sample SAMEA2580290, study PRJEB22360) | human gut metagenome | biome: human gut; feature: human-associated habitat; material: faeces | place: Denmark | collected 2008/2010
TTCATCAAATTGTGTTTTTACCCTGCAATTCTTTTTTGCAGGGTGTTTTTTTTGCCTTTAAGATTATTTTTCAGTTTTTTATTTAGTCTAAATAGTTAAAAATGATTTGAATCATAGATTAAAAAAAGCTTAAATCTGTTAACATATATTTTTATTTAATAATTTTGTAACATTAAATTTTTAAGAAATGGGAATCAATTTAAAGCCTATAGATATTGTAGATGATATTACTCAGGAAGAATTCATTGAAAAGTATCTGAAGCCGAGAAAACCTGTTGTCATTAAGAACATGGCAAGAAAATGGCCAGCGTACCAGAAGTGGACCATGGAGTACATGAAGGAAGTAGTAGGTGATGTGGAAGTTCCGTTGTACGACAGCTCGAAGGCAGATCCTGCAGCTCCCATTAACGCTTCTGCAGCCAAAATGAAATTCGGAGATTATATAGATCTTATCCAGAGAGAACCTACCGATCTTAGAATTTTCCTTTTCGATCCGATAAAATTTGCCCCAAAACTTCTGGAAGATTATATTTCTCCGAAAGAATTAATGGGCGGATTTCTGGACAAATATCCCAATATGTTTTTCGGAGGTAAAGGTTCTGTAACGTTCCTGCATTTTGATATCGATATGGCTCATATTTTCCACACGCACTTCAACGGAAGAAAACATATTCTACTGTTCGATTACAAATGGAAAGAAAGACTGTACCAGATTCCTTACGCAACGTATGCGCTGGAAGATTATGATATTGAAAATCCTGACTTCACAAAATTTCCCGCTTTAGACGGCGTAGAAGGTATTGAATGTTATCTTGAGCATGGCGACACATTGTTTATGCCAACCGGATGGTGGCACTGGATGAAATATCTGGACGGAAGTTTTTCTATTTCGCTGAGAGCATGGGACAAATCCTGGGCGGTGAAGGCGCATTCTTTATGGAATCTTACCGTACAGCGTAAATTTGATGATATCATGAAGAAGAACTTCAAGAAGAAATACATGGACTGGAAAGAAAAAGTCGCTGTAAAAAGAGCAGAAATTGCTCTGAAAAGAGGCTTACCAAGATAAAAAAGAAAGACGTTTCGGCTGAAACGTCTTTTTTATTGATTAAAATTTACCTGATGATCTTTTCGATACTTCCTTTTGCACAGTTAAAAGCCTCTTCCGCTTCTTCGTAAAATATCTTCATCGAGATCTCAAACCCGCTTGCCATAAAGAATGTAACATGACCTTCGATATTGTAGCTCAGAAAGCCAATATGATTCACATTAATAACCAATGGCTGTCCCATAACCTTTGCTCCTTCCAGTGCATTTGGCTTTTTTACGTGGATAACGTTCGACGCTTTCACATAAATCAAACCGTCTGATGTTGTTTTAATTATATAAGCCATGAACTATTTTTCTGTAAAGTTATCAAATAAAAGCATAAGAAAAAATCCCCGGAATAACCAGGGATTTAGTCAAAAGTATTAATATTTATAGTGATTGGTGTTTTTCCTGTAATTAGTGATAAAAAATATTCCCGAATTGCTCCGGGAAATATTTAAGATCCCTTATTTGTTTATTTTTTAATAGTTGCAATTGAGTATTCAACTACTATGCCAAGAATAAGAAAGAACTGAAAAAAAATATTTTTTTTGTTTTTGATACCTCATTAGAAGATTTACCCTAAAAACGGCATATTTTTAGATTAGCTCACTGTAACACACCAAAAAATATACATATGAAAGCAACTGCACAATCTGAGAACATTAACTCTCACTTCAATCGGGAAGTTGAACGTCAAAAAGCGCTTAAAGCTCTGGAAAAAGCAAAAAGCATCAAAAGAAAAGTTGTTTTTCTTCCACAGGGAGCGACAGGGAATCTAAACTACAGAGATTCATTCTAAGTTTACTATCAAAAAAATGAGCTGCAGAAATTCTGCAGCTTAATTTTTTATATCAGTTTTGTAAGTTCTTCTACCAAAAGCTTTACCTGAAGCGGTCTTTTCTTTTTATCGACATCCAGCCTGTTGTAAAATCCGGTTTTCACGATCACCATCTTTTTTTCGGGAACCATGATAATGAACTGTCCTAAAAAGCCGTAAAAAAATCTGTATTGATGATCACTTTCGTCATCTGCCCAAATGGTGTAGCAAAATGCATCGTTCTCTTTTGTGGGCGATAAAAGTTTTTCACAATATTCTTTACTGATGAGCTGCTTTCCTTCCCACTCTCCTTTCTGCATGATAAGCTGTCCGAGTTTTGCGAAATCTCTTGGTATTGCATGGATACAGCAGAACGCTTTTTCAACGCCTTTTTCGTCGATGCTCCATTTTGCAGGTAATTCCATTCCTAAAGGCTGCCATATTTTTTCTGAAAGATAAACTGCAAGATCTTTTTCCGTTGCTTCTCTTAACGCAAGTCCTAATAATTGCGCAGCAACACTTTGATATTCATACTTTTCGCCTGGCATTTCCTTGAACCCAATTCCGAAAGCCTGTTCCGCAAGATCGTCTACAAAATACTGTCTGGAATTTTCTGCAAAAGGATGATGGTATTCTTCTTCCCAATCCAATCCCGCCTGCATCGTCATTAAATGCTTAAAAGTGAGATATTTTCCGAAACGGCTGTTTTGGTATTGTGGAAAAACGGTGGAAATCAACTGGTTTTCAGATTCAATATATCCGTCATCAATCGCGCAACCCGTTAAGATTGAAAGAACGCCTTTCGCCATTGAAAAGGAATTCATTAAAGAAGAAGCATCATGAGCTTTCCAATATTCTTCGTGAAGAAGTTTTCCGTCGTGAATTATCAGAAGAGAAGATGCCCTTGTCTTTTTTAGCTCGTCCAAAACTCGTCCTGAAAGTTCCTTTTTATTGTAACTGATGTGTTTCTTCCATCGTTTCGGATGTCTGTTGCGAATAACCCGTGAAGGAAATTTTTCCTCATCGTCTGTTGAAGGAGTAAAAGGTCCTTTTTTTAAATTAATGGCTAAAGCTTTAAAAATATATCCGTATCCCGAAAGAAAAACCACAGCAACAAATGCTGAAATTCCTGCGATACCTACGGTTAGAAGTTTCCTCATAGTAAGTTTGAAAAATTGATGTTCAGATAAAATCTTAATAATCAACCATTCAAAGTATATGCCGCCAATTTTATAGTTGGATTTTTTATTGTGCTGAATTATTAACAAGTAATTCTTCCATATTTCGGGTGACTTCATTGCAGGAAAAACAGGCTTCTTTGCCGTCCTGAGAAAACCATCTGCACTGCGAACGGATCGGGCAAAAGCTAAGTTCAGTATTTTTGGGAAAATTCAGATCCTGAACTTTTTTGGATAAAGAACATCTTGATTCCTCATGATTCCATTGTCCGCATCCTTTTTCTACACATTTTCCGGTGAAACGGAATCGCTGCTCAAGGTTTTCATTCTGTTCAATAAAATCTTCTGTGACGGTAAGAGGGGTTATAAACTGTACTTTTCCGTCTTTATTGACTACTCCGAAAAGCTGCGCCCCAACTTTTCCAACGTAGCTGGGACACATCTTTTTTGAAGAGTTAAAACTAGCCTCCATAAGCTTTTATCTGATTATGGATTTCTGTAACCTGCTTGGTAAGATCAATTCCCGGCTTGAAAATAATGATTCCCCAAGGAAACCAGTCTTTCACTTTTAAGGGTTTAGTCAGTTCTCTGAAATTTCTGTGCGCTCCGAAAGCCTGAGTGTTGTCTACTTTGGACAGTTCGGAAAGCACTACATTCTGAATTCCCTTGTCGATGTTTTTTAGCTGTTCGTCGGTAAGGTCTACGCCTTCCAGTGAAACGAAAAATTGCTTTTTAGTTGCCATAAGTGTTGGTTTTATTGGTTTTAGTAAAGCAAATTTCGTCTGATAAAAATTAAATTCCATCAGTAAAAACAACAGTTCCGCATGTGAAAAATACGGAAATTAATCACTGATTATCAATAAATTAAATCAAATTCAAAATTTATAAGATTCTGTAAACAGGATATTGTCTGAATGTCTTTTCTTCGAAGTAGGAAGAATTTCTGTAGATCCAGTCGAGCTGGGCAGTTCCGTCGTCGGCAAATTTTTTGTCGGCTGCTTTTTTAGCTTCGAATTTCTGTTTTAAATCTTTATCTTTTTTCAGTAATTCTGCGGCGGTATCTTCGAAAATATAAGCTGAATAATATTCTTTCTGGGCTAAAATACCGTCGAAGAAATTCCAGTTGAAAAAGGAATCCAGTGCTTCCGGTTCAAGGGTTTCAATGATGTATTTTATGCCTTCCTGATCGGTCGGAACCATGTAATCACCTGCTGAAAAAGTTATCTTTTTATTCGCTTTATCTACGGTTGTTTCAAAATGGAGATAATGACCTTCGTAAGGATTTTTCACGGTTTTAAAATCATTGATTCTGTAAGATTCCACCGCAATCGTGCTGTCCTTCTGAATCTGCTTCATCTGAATTTTATTTCTTTTAAATTCCTCAATAACACGGTATTGCGACTGTGGAATGACGTAATATTTCGGAATGGTGATGTAACCGGTAGGAACTGCGGTTGTAAACAGCCTGATGTTTTTCGTGAAGGGTTTGCTTCTGTCGTAATAAAGTCTCGGTTTTCCGGAAATTTCACTGGGTTTGTATTTTCCCTCAAAACCTTTGAAATCCATGGTGGTATATTTTGCAGAATCTATTTTCCAGCGGATTCCGTACTGTTTTCCTGCTTGGTACTGTTTTAAATTTTCAATTCTGAGTTGTTTTATTTTCTGATAATCCTGATCTAAATTCTGAAGATTCACCAACATATATTTGTACGTCGCATCCACTCTTTTGTCGTAAGGTTTCAGCATATGCGTTTCAGGAACGGTTCCCAAGGAATTGAACAGCGAGGTATATCCTGTAGAATATCTCGGGGAATCTTCGAACGAAGCAAAGCCAACTTCCGGAATATCGCCATGAATATTAACGTAAGGCGTACTTTCGTAGCCCAGATTTTTTAAGTCGTTTAAATTTTTAGCCTGATAGCTGTTGTAAAAATATTCGCCCAAAACATTTCCAAGACGTTCCTTAAAAGTAGAAATATAAGTAAATGTATATTGATAATCTGCTCCGTTACTTACGTGATTGTCAATGAAAACATCCGGTTTCAGCCACTGATAAATTTCCTGAAAACTTCTGGCATTTTTAGTATCTGCTTTAATAAAATCTCTGTTCAGGTCATAATTTCTGGCATTTCCTCTGAAACCATACTGTTCCGGACCATTCTGGTTGGCTCTGGAAAACGATCCGCGATTGAGCATTCCGCTTACGTTATACGCTGAAATGGCTGCGACAATAAAATTCTGCGGTGTTTTGATTTTCTGAGTTGCCAGATTTTTCATCAGGATCATAGTCGCATCGATTCCGTCCGGTTCGCCGGGATGAATTCCGTTATTGATGAACAAAACGGCTTTGTTTTTTCTTAATTTATCAAGGTCTTTTTCGGGAAAAGGATTGTAAATGACCACATAAATTGCTTTTCCGTTGTCGTCTTCTCCTTTTTTAAGGTACTGAATGGTGTTGAAATTTTTAGCTAAATTCTGATAATAGCTGTTCATTTCATCATAAGTAACAGTCTGATTTCCATTTCCTTTTTCAAAAGGGGTCTGAAATTGATTCTGGGCAAAAAGAAATGAAGAAGTAAGCAGCAGGAAAAGATATTTCAGTTTCATTGAGTGGTATTTTGGGCTTTAAAATTACTTAAAGTTTAGAAACTGGTTGCTCTTTTTATTCGAAAAGCTTATCATTCAAAGCAGATTCACTCTATCCGTGTGTAGTTTTTTTGTAAAAATAAAAGTTTGAAATTATTTCATACGATGTCTAATATATTTAATATTCCTAATGAGAATGATTTTTATCTTTCATAAAAAACCCCTAAAAGAAAGACTTTACAGGGGCATTTTTTACTTTATTCCTTAATTAGTAATTCACCACATACCAACGCCCACATTGATTTGTACAGATATTTTCAAATTCAGGATCAGTCGGAGGAGCTTGAAGGCACGCTGCCTGACTACTATAATACGGTCGTCCTGAACCCCACCAAGATGCACATTCTGGGGTGATACCTCCTTTAACAGATTTTAAATTTTCTCTTGAAATTTTCTTGAAATTTTTCATAATGATTTTGTTTAGTTTTTCCTACTCTATACGTTTTTCGGATACCCCGTCATTAATACACTAATATAGGAATTATATTAAATGAAAATCAAAAAAATTTCATCGGAGATTGATTTTTATTAAACGTCATTTCAAAATATATTCTGCATCCATAAAATCAGTCAGCCAGACTTTGTTTTCGAAAAGATAGAAGATGATTCCGTCTTCATACATTTGTTTATACCGAAAGTTTTATGTAAAACATCAATCGCAGGTTTAACGTTCTAAATGACTTTTGCTCCTGCCGATTTTGCTGATGGCGCTGAGTTTAAGTATCAAAAAAATATCTTCCCAATTTAGAGAAGATATTTAGCGGTTTTTAGGTTTAACAGTATAGTTATTTCTGCCTTTTTCATCGGGATATAATGACGGAAGGGGATCGCTCTGCCAGAATTCTTTGGAATCGACATCCATGATTGTTAATGCTCCGGTGAATGCGGCTCCTGTATCTATATTCCATACATTTGCTTTGTTGATGGGTTGTTTACTTCCCAAATGCAGCGTTGGTGTATGACCGATGAAAATTTCATGGTATAAAAGCAGCCTTTTCGGATAGAATTCGGAGTCTTTTGCCAAAGTTTTATCCATTGCAACGGCTGTTTCCCATAATGTTCTGTCCCAACGGTAATTGCTGGAATACACTTCTTTTTCGGGGCCATGCATGGACGAATATCCTGCGTGAATAAACAGTCGGTTTTTATCGTCGATATAATAGTTTTTCATCCGCTGGAAAAACTCAAGATGAACTTCAAGTTCTTCCAAAGAGAAATCTGAATAGCTTTCTACTGTACTTTTTCCACCATTGAAAAGCCATACATCTTCACTTTTTCCGAAAGCAAGCCAGTCTTCCGTCCATGCATCATGATTTCCTTTAATGAAAATACATTCCTGCTTTTCGGCAAGTTCAATTAAAAACTGAATGATCTGCGAAGATTCACTCCAACCATCAACATAATCTCCAAGAAAAATCAGGGTGTCATTTTCTGTAACAGCGGCTCTTTCCAAAACCTGCTTCAATGCTTTGAATCCTCCGTGAATGTCGCCTATTGCTAATGTTCTTTTCATTTAAATCTGTTGTGATAATTCGGACAAGAATCTATAATCTCCATCGCCTCCGATAAGGTACGCTTTAGATGTTCAATAATAAAATGTATCGTTATTACGGTTCCCGCTCCTTTTCCAAATAATTCATTAACTTTTCCTTTTAAATCCTCTTTCTCAGGAGAAAAGTCTTTTACTGCTTCATCAAATTCCTGTGCTGTCATTTCGAAATATATTCTGCATCTACAAAATCCGTAAGCCAGACTTTGTTTTCGGAAAGATAGAATAAGATTCCGTCTTCGTGCATTTTTCCGGTTTCTATGGTTAAAATGACAGGTTTTCCGTGGCGCATTCCGACTTTGGTTGCGGTTTCTTTATCCTGACTTAGATGAACGTGCTGTCTGTTTCTCTTTTCAATTCCTTTTTCAAAAATGGATGCGAGATTGGCTTCTGCGGTTCCGTGGTAAAGAAATTCCGGTGGCTGTTGTGGTTTCAGCGCCAGATCAATATCAATTGAATGTCCCTGATTTGCGCGGATTCTGGTTTTATCCTCGTTTAAAATAAAGCGTTTTTTATCATTGGTTTCCACGACCTCATCCAATTCTTCCAGTGTGAAAGCGCGATTTTGTTTTGCACATTTTTCCTGTAGTTCTTCCACATCTGCCCATCCGTTTTCATCTAAATTCAGCCCGATAACTTCGGGTTTGTGTCTAAGCACCAAGCTTAAGTATTTGCTTATTCTTTTTTTATGTTGTTCGTTCATTTTTCATTAAATTATAAAAGTAATTTTGTCATTCCGAAGGAATCTACCCCCCCTCATTTCAATGTGTTGAGATTTCTACGAAATGACATATAAACTGCTAAAAACTGATTCATAACAAATTATGGACATTCATAAATTTCTCACACAATTTTTCAATATCCTCTTTCCTCGCCAAAACATCAACCCACTCTTTCGGAATACTCTCAAAACCGTAATATATTCCGGCAATTCCGCCTGTGATGGCTCCGGTTGTATCGGTATCTTCTCCTAAATTAACAGCTTTCAATACTGCTTCAGCATAATTTTCTGAATTTAAGAAACACCATAATGAGGCTTCCAGACTGTGAAGAACGTAGCCTCCTGAACTGATGGAATCTTCATGATATTCTGAAATATCATTCTTTAAAACCCTGTCAAAAAGCTGTATCTCTTTCGGGTTAAAACCTTGAATTTCTGCAAATTGCAACACCAATTCCTGAGTATAATGATACGCTTCTTTTTTATCTTTTCCTTTGATTAATTCAATGGCAAAAATCACATAAATAAAGCAGGCAAACACCGAGCGAAAATGTCCGTGTGTGATTGCAGAAACTTCTTTTACCGTCTGATAGAGCTTTTCAATATTTTCTTCGTCCTTAAGGTAGAAAGCCAACGGAAGTGTTCTCATTAAAGAACCGTTTCCGTTATCTTCTTCGAAAATATTTCCCGAAAATTTTGCGCTTTCTCCTTTTATTAATCTCGCGACAGAATGCCTTGTTGTTCCGCCAATATCGAACAATCTTCCGTGAGCCGTCCAATGTCCGTATTTTACCCACTTCACAAAGCTTTGTCCGATTTTTTCCAGATCATAGCCTTTTGTAAGTTCTTCGGCAATACAAAGCGTTAACGAACTGTCGTCGCTCCACGTTCCTTTCGGCTGGTTCCACGATCCGAATTCCCGCATATTTTCAACAGGAAACGCCTTTAAATTTTCTCTGGTTTTAAATTCTACTGGAACGCCTAATGCGTCACCCACACAAACTCCGAAAATTCCGGCTTTTATTGTATTTTCCATTATGCAAGATTTACCAGTTTGTCAAAAAGCAGTTTCATTCCCTGCGTTGCGGTTTCTTTCATGACAACGGCTCTCTGTCCGTACCCAAAACCTGTTTCGTTGGGATTGATCACGATTAAAAGACAGTCATCCTTGATATCGTGAATTAATCCCGCTGCAGGATACACCTGTAAAGACGTTCCGATTACCAAAAATATATCGGCTTCTTTTGCCATTTTCGTAGCTTCTCTCATCAGCGGAACGTCTTCTCCGAACCAGACAATAAATGGTCTTAACTGCGCTCCGTCTTCTGCTTTATCGCCGATGTTGATGTCATCTTTCTGCTCGTAAATCAGGTTTTTATTGCTGCAAGAACAGGATTTGAACAACTCGCCATGTAAATGTAAAATATTCGTAGAGCCTGCTCTTTCATGCAGATCATCGATATTCTGGGTAATGATTTGAACTTCAAAATGTTTTTCCAGTTCTGCCAATAATCGGTGTGCATCATTCGGTTCCACTTCGTGAAGCTGTCTTCGTCTCTGGTTGTAAAATTCAAGAACCAAAGCTCTGTCTTTTCGCCACCCTTCCGGACTTGCCACATCTGTGATGCTATGATTTTCCCAAAGACCGTCTCCGTCTCTGAAGGTTTTTATTCCGCTTTCGGCACTGATTCCGGCGCCGGTTAATATGGTTAGTTTTTTCATTTGTTTGTTATTTTAGTTTTTTAAGCGCGAAGATTTTTTTACTACTATCTGTTTTTAAGTTCGCAAAGGTACTTCGGCAAGTTCAGTATAAACTATTCACTCAGCGAAGATCTCAAAGAGTATTTATTCTAAAGTTTTTTCTTTTCTGCAATAAGTTTTTCAATATTTTCAATTGCCTTTTGCTCTCGTTCTTCCCAGCTTCCGGAAATTTCCAGAAAATCAATGTTGTTTTGTTTTAATAGGTTTCGGTGGCTTTCGTCCAGCTTATTTCTTTCATCAATTTCAAGCCTTGTTCCGTCCTGAATGTATTCTGCATCTTTGGTGGAATAAAGATAGAGATCAGCTTTATTTTTCTCAATAATTTCTTCCGGAACGGATAATTTTTTTCCAAAAATAAACTCAGCATAGGATTGGGTTATGTGAATATCCGTGTCAATCAGCGTTAAAAAGCTTTTGCTGTGATCCGTATTTTCAATTCTTCGGGCGTGTTCTGTGTACACTTTTTCCAAATCCTCAAACTCAAATTTCTTTGAATCCGAAATAAGATCTCTTCCTGCTTCTGAGACTTTATTGGCTTTAAAATATTCGGCTACATTATTCGTCATTGTTGTTTTTCCGGTAGATTCCGTTCCGAGAAAAAACACTTTTAAAGCAAAATATTTCTGAACAGACCGCGGAAGGAAATTCCAGTTTTCAAATAGGTTTCCGCGAATTTCTGAAGCCGAAATCTGAATATTTTCCCGGTCTTCATCAAACATAAAATGATCAATATCCATGATTACGGAAAGCATTTCTCCGTATTCTTCGGAAGTTACCAGAAAGTCTTCATCTTTGAAATATTCTTTAAAAACCTCGCTCCATTTTTTAGAAACGTCCCAATCTGAAACCGAAGTGTTTGGAAAATCATTCTCTTTATATTTAAAAACTTTCACTTTCAGGTCTTTGTTATCCGGAAAAGTGTCTTTTATCCATTGCTTTCTGATATTTCCGTCTATTTTTTCATTTTCTTCCGCACATATCAAAACAGTTATGCTTCCTTTTTCCAAAGCAAATTCAATCATTTTCTGATGACCGATGTGGAATGGATAAAATTTCCCGAATACAAAACCTTTCATCTTATTTCTTTTAAAAATTCCTTATAAATTATTTCATTTTCATCATCAAAACAGACGAAAATAACTTTTTCTATGATCTCCGATTTAAAGTTTTTCACCTCATCTATGGCAATTTTTGCCGCCAATTCTTTTGGGAACCGATAAATTCCTGTGCTGATATTGGGAAAAGCGATGGTTTTCACATCCAGACTTTCTGCCAATTTCAATGAATTTATGTAGCAATTTGCCAGTAATTTCGACTCTTTTTCTTCATCTCCATTCCAGACCGGACCAACGGTATGAATGACGTATTTCGCAGGGAGATTTCCGCCGGTTGTAACGACGGCTTCTCCTGTTTTGCATTTGCCCTGTCGGTTTCGGATTTCTATACACTCATCAAGAATCTTTTTTCCTCCTGCCCGATGAATGGCTCCGTCTACTCCGCCACCGCCCAATAAGGAAGAGTTGGCTGCGTTAACGATAGCGTCTGCTTCTATTTTGGTGATGTCTCCTTTTATTAATTCAATGTTCATAAAATCTGCTTTTTTTCCAATCCTCAACATTCTTTGTCCAATCCGGAATTGATGCTTCATCGCAGCTTAAAATACTTATTCCTCCTGCCATTGCGCAGGTTGTATCTCTGTCGCCTAACGCAGAAACTGTATTCCAAAGACATTCTTCAACATTGTTTCGGTATCTCGAAAGCATCCAGAGTACAATCGGAACGGTATCCTGAGCGGTCATTTTTATTCCGTTTCCTAATGTTTTGACCAATAACTCAATGCTTGGATTTCCGTCTAAATATAAGACTTTGTTCAATTTACTTTTCATATCAGAATCCTTCAATTCAGACTGAATTTTTTGAATAAATTCCTGCTGATTCAACTGTATCAATCCTAATTTTTCCTGAATGACAAAAGCTGCGGCTAATGCAATGGCTTTTGTGCCTTCTATTGCTTCTTTGTTGGCGTGGGTGACTTCACAGGACAGTTCTGCATTTGTTTTAAGCTGATCCAGATCATCATAAAAATAAGCTCCGATTACAGAGGCTCTCATTGCTCCTCCGTTTCCCATAGAACCCTGTCCTCCAAATTTTGAATAGGAAACTTCTTTCCATTTTTCACCATCCTTTACTGCTCTGAAATATTGATGCATTGAAGGTCCGTAACCTCGATTAATATCAAAATAATAATTTTGGGTAAACTCTTCCGCCAGAAAATCCTGATTGATTTGTCCGAATTTTTCCAATGATTTGAAAACAGCAATTGCCATAATGGTATCATCCGTAAAATCCAGAGCGCTTTCAGGAATTATTCTTTGATGGATGTGCGTTCTGATCATTCTTTCTTCACCAAAGAAACTTTCACCAAAAGCATCACCAATGGAAATCCCCGTAAGTGATTTTGAAGCGAGTAAGAGTTTATCTTTCATTATTTTAACCTTAATTTCTTATTTAAATCCTCATCATCAAACAGCAACGGTTTTTCTTCAGGAAGAACTAAGTTATCTAAATCGTCATTCAAAACAAACTGATGCTGTTCTTTAACAAAATCTGAAATATCTTCAATGAAAAGGAGGTCTTCTTTTGCAAAGGTTTTGATGAAATCATTTCTCAAACCAATCTGAATGGCTCTCCTTTCCAGTTTGTTTCCGAAAGGATCGTGATCCGGATCCCATTGCAGTCTCACAGAAGATTCTTTCACCTGATTCTGCCATTCTTCCCTTGAAATTTCTAATTTTTCATTGTATGAAGAATAGACTGCATTTTTCAGATAATTTTTAAATGCATCCATCTTCAAATGAATGGCGAGAACAGACTCCTGTCCTTCTTTTGTTCCCCAGCCGTTTCGGAACATCATCCAAAGGAAGTTCGGTTTTATCCAGGTCATTCTTTCTAAGCTGAATCCGCCGCCAAAATATTGATTTTTAACGGCAAAATTGCCTATTTCTTTCCGATACGACTGGTAGACAATAATTTTATCTTCATCATACTGAGCCATGATATGATAACCTTTTTCCGGCCAATCCTGTAGCTGTTCTTTATATTTTTTTAAATTGATTTTCATGATATTTCTTCAAACGGCTTTATCATTTCCTCCTTTTTCGAGAGAATGGCAAAGACCACTCTTTTAAATTTATTTTTATACTTCCCAAGAAGATGCTTTTTGAATAATTCGGCAATTTCTTTCGGATCATTTTTAAAAACTCCGCATCCCCAAGCTCCTAAAATTAAGGTTTCATTTCCTTTGTTTAAAGCTAAAGCGAGCATTTTATCTGTTCTTACATCCATTGCTCCGAAAATTTCATCCGCTCTTTCCGGTTCCTGACGTTTTACAACGCCTGCGTTCACTGCGGGAGAGGTGATGAAATTGCACAAAACAGGCTGATCCAGCAATTCTCCTTTATCTTTCCTGAAAACGGGAACTTTCGGGCTGTAAATCATCATATCTGTATAAAAGCATGATTCCATCGCACGGTGGGTTTCGTAATATTCCCAACCCTGAAGCAGACTGTCGTGGAGTCCGGAAGTTCTTGCCAGACTTTCTTCCTGCGCTTCGGCTCCGTTGATGAAACCACCACCGGGATTTTTTGCTGATGCGAAATTCAGGCACATGAGTTTCTCCTGATCTTCTTCTGCAGCTAACTGCAAAATGGCTTTCAGGGAACTGCATCTCCAGACTTCAAACAGAGTCTCGAAGTGGGTTTCCGGAAGTTCGTTTTTTGTCATTTCTGAAAGTTCTTCCGAGGAATACAAAACGGTTTCTTTAATACAGGCTTCCATTTCATTTTGGATGCTGATTTTTTCGTTGTTTTCGTTGATATAATATTTTTTAGCTAAGATTTCCAAGGTATCTTTCGCCATTCCTTTATTTGTCATTGTTAGTTTTTTAATGTTTGCCAATAGATTTTCCAGTTGTTCATTTGCTGCTTTTTTGAAGTCTTTTCCCATGAAAACTTTTGTCACTTCAATATTGCCGACAATTGCCTGATTAAATTCTTCGAGTTCTTCGGAAGGAATCCAGAGTTCGTTGTGATTTCTGGCTCCTACGTTTTGTGAGGGATATTTGCTGACTACTTTTTCAGAAACTTGAAACTTTGTAACAAAACCGAGATAATTTCCGGCTTCATCTCGTGTGTTCCATTTTTCTGCGATTTCGGAAGCGTATTCATTCAGAACAGGGTAGAAAATGGGTTGCCAGTTTAATCTTGGAGGAAATTTTCTGTAATTGCTTTCGATGATTAAGAGCATTTCTTTTTCTCCGACGGGTCTGTATAAAGTTGTTGTTTTCATGTTATTTTTATTTTTTAACGCAAAGTCCGCAGAGTTTTTTGTTACTACTAAACGTTTTTAAGTTCGCAAAGGCGTTCTACTTAGCTAAGATCAGAGAGTTCTATTAAATTTATAATTTTTGATAATGATCTGTTTCCTTCTGACTGTGGGTTTGTTGCGTCGCCTTTTAAATATATTATTGTTTTCATGGTTTATTTTTTATTTTTTAACGCAAAGTCCGCAGAGTTTTTATTATACTACTAAACGTTTTTAATTTCGCAAAGGCGTTCTACTCAGCTAAGCTCTCAAAGATTTTCCAATTATTCAAAATCATAAACAAAAACCTCGACATTGTTTTTCAGCAGTGTTCTTTCAATAATCGGCTCGATTTCTTCCCATTTTCCGCCTGCCAAACCGCAACCGATTCTCGGCATATGAACTCCTGCATTTAGTTTCTTTGCTTGATCAGAAAGTTTTTCAAGGCATTTTTCAACGGATTCATAGCGAATCGGGGAAATTCCTTTTGAATTGGTTTTAATTTTATGCTGCGCAATCATGTTGCAAACCCAAATGTTTTCTTCAACCTGAACGGTCTGGATTTCTCCGAGATTAAAATTTTCAGCATCCTGAAACCATTTTCTATATTCGTTTTCCGGCTTTTTCCAACGATTTGAAATGGCTAAGACAAAACCTTTTCCCCAGCCTCCGATGTCGTTGCAGATGTGTGCAATGATTTTGTTTCCTTCAACTTGAGGATTTGTTGCGTCGCCTTTTAAATATAGTATTGTTTTCATGGTTGGTTTTTATTTTTTTTAACGCAAAGCCCGCTAAGTTTTTTTTACTACTAAATGTTTTTAAGTTCGCAAAGGTACTTCGACAAGCTCAGCATAAACTATTCACTTAGCTAAGATCACAAAGAGTTTTTCAAGGTGAAGTTTTAAATTTCTGAGGTTTTTTTTGTTTCGCTTTTAAATATATTATTGTTTTCATGGTTGTTTTTAATTTAAAACTAAAACTGCTTCATCGTCAGAAAGCCTGATTTCTGCTGTTGCTCCGCTGTTGAACTGTAGAAAATCCTGCTCAATTCCGTCGCTAAATATAAAACCATTATTCGGCATTAGTGATTCGATGATTAATTTGTTTCCTTTTTTCAGTTTTCCGCTGCAGATATCGGTTTGCGTTCGGATGCTTTTGAAAGGTTCTCTTACCGCAAAATACAAATCTTCTTCATTCAGTTGCGGATATTTTAAAGCTGTTTCGCCTAAAATTCCGAACGCCATATTGAAAATGGAACTCAGCCAACCTGTACTTCCCGTTTTTGTGGAAACTATGATTCCGCTGGAAGAGTGTGTTTCTTGTTTTCCGTTCAGCATAATTTTGTATCTCGCGGAAGAATGGGAAGAAATTCCTACAAATAAATCATTCACTGCCCGTAATTTTTGTCCGTCACTCAGCACTGCTTCGGCAAACTTCATCTTTTTTGAACTAAAATTTCCGTTCATCACAGCTTGTATGCCTTTTAAAAAGTTTTTTGCTGTGAAGGGAAGTAAAACGCCATCATATCTTTCGGGATCGGGATTCACCGCGATGATGGGAATGTGTTTGGAATATTTGGCAACATTGGCTACCAAACCGTCCTGTCCGACCACCACAATCAGATTGTTTTCAGCGAAAATATAGGAAGGGACAAACTCTCTTTCAATCACTTTATTTTTAATGATTTTGGAAAGTTGGGTCTGAACTTCCAGAAATGACTGACCGAATTTTTCGTGTTCATCCACATATTCCTGAAAATTTCCTCCGGAACTTTCAATATAAAACTTCGCCTGAGCCTGCGTGTTGAATCTTTCGGCCAAAGACTCAAGACGGGTTTTATTTTTGATGATGATGGCGTATTCTACTTTCATTTTTTTAATTATTCAGAAGTTTTTATTTTAACACAAAGTCTGCAAAGTTTTTATTTTACTACTAACTGTTTTTAAGCTTCGCAAAGGCGCTCTGCTCAGCAAAGACGATAACCTATTTATCCTTTTTTTGAGACAGTTAAATGCTTCCAACTTCCTTCTTCCCTCTTCCAGCCTCTTACTTTTTCAAAATACTATCCAGCAAATCCGGACTGATGTTCAGGTTTCCGATTTTCCCGGCGTTTTCTGCCAATTCCCTGAATGCTAAAGCGATGTTATTTCTCGCATCCTGTCTTCCGCTCAAAGCAGTAAGGACTTTCCAGTCGATTTCTTTGTATGGCTTTAAGGAAGTTTCCAGAATATAACCTTGTGTTTCTGCTTCTTTTCTGTCGTTTTCCGTTTTTTGCTCAATCAGTTTTTTTCTCTGGTTTTCTACAGAAATATCGGCGGCAATTTTCATTTCACGAAGGATTCTGTTGTTTTCTTCCTGCTGAACTTCGGTTTCCATTCTTTTTTCTTCAATCTGCTTTTGCTTTTCTTCAACAGCAATTTCCGTATTCAGCTCAGATTCCTTGATCTTTCTTTCCTGTTCCACTGCAAAATTTCTTCTTTCATAAATCGCTTCATCGGCTTGCTGCTGAAGCTTTTCCCGGGTTTCCGTTTCCAACGCTCTTGCCATTTCAGGAGTGGTCTGAACGGCTAAAATATTGGCTCCCAGAATTTCAATTCCCATACTTTTTATGGATTCGGAATCGATTAATCCTTTCAGAATATGATCTTCAATCTGTTTGGCAGAACGGATAGCATCTTTTAAATTGAGCTGATGAATGAATGATGAAGTCGCTGTCTGTGCAAGATTAATGATTCTCTGGTTCAGCTTTTCAATGTCATTCTTTTTGTAAACTCCCTCTCCGTCCACGGTAAAATCCAGCGTGTTGGAAAGTGCTTTCGGATCTGTCACCTTATAGCTGATCTGTCCCTGAATTTTCACAGTCTGATAATCGTTCGTGTTCTCATTAAAGATAAACGGCAGATCGTTGCTTCCCAAAGGAATCGCCACAATAGACGAATTGGGAGCAAAATAAAAGAACGATAAACCTCTTCCTTCTCTGGCGATCTTTCCATTTTTAAAATGAAGAACGTACGTCATAGAATCAAATTTGATATGTGTAAATCCAAACATAGCTTTATGATTTTTAGTGAAACAATTTATTAATTTTCGTGTATTTTTTACGCAAATTATGGGTAAAATTTTTTACACTTTTATTTTATTCAGAGCAAAACACTTTTCGATATTTTTTAATGTTCCGCTTTTTCTTTTTTCATCGGTATTGAAATCAACCGCCAGAAAATGAGTGCATAGATCAATTCCAAACGTATCTCTTTCATAATTTGAAGTAAAACCTCCTATCACCTTCCATTTCTCAGCCTTTGTTTTAAAAGAATTGGCAAAATATCTCGGTCTTTTTCCGACATGAAGAATGGTTACGTTCTCTGTTTTATCTTTTAAAAATTCCATCATTAATGTGTCGGTCCCTGAAAAATCTCCGATGATAAACTCACACTCATCAAGGTTGAATTTCTTTAACGGTTCAATATAAAACTGCTGAAACTTTTCCCAGGATACATTTCCGTTTCCTGAAACGTAGATCTTTTTCATTTTTAAATCTTTAAATACATTACATCTGTTCTTAAAACATATTTCTGTCCGCTAATCAGTGTTTTCCCTTCGTGTCTCAAAGGATGATAGAAAACCAACGCAGAGCCTTTCTTCGGAGCTACAGTAAACAAGTGTTCAAATTCTGTTTCTCCGCCTTCAAAATCATCATTCAGATAGATTAAAAAGGTATAAAAGCTTTTCTCATTTTCATTTCTGGTGTAGCTCCCATCATGATGCATTTTGAACTGCTGTCCCGGAGAATATTTATAAATCCTGAACATTTCATTAAAGCCCGAAACTTCATCATTTTCATGAATCTGAGGAAGAAATTCAACCGCCCGCTGAAAAAGATTTTTAGCCAAATCTTCATCAAAAATCATCAATCTGTCATTGTTTCGGATTCCTTTGCTCATGACTTGACGCCCTCTCATATTGATTTTCGCTTCCTCAAAGACTTTATCCTTGGTCATTTCAATATAATGATCGCATTCTTGATCCGAAAGGAAATTTTCTATTAAAAATATCTGAGGATGGAGTTCTGTTTTTTTCATGTTCCTAATTGGTTTACGGTTATTGTGTTTTTACCCTCTTAATTCGTCTCTTACTTCCATTAAAGCAAATCCTAACAAATTTTCACCATTCCATTTTGAAGGATCTTTTGCTTTTGCATTGGTTTCCAGCATTCCGATTCCCCAGATTTTATCGTACGGACTTGCCTCTACTAAAATTGTATCGTCTGTTGAAAGCAGAAATTCTTTAAATTTTTCATTTTGTGAAAACTTTAATAAATTTCCCTGTTTCACAATTTCATATTTATGTTCGTTCCAGATTTCCGGATCAAAGTTTCTGACTTTTCTGCCTAAACTTTTCGCCTGATTCGGAGTTTCTGTTTTTAAAATCTGCTCTAAAATTTCATGATCATTAAATAATCTCGCTTTTCCTGCCATCATATAATGTTCTGCTGTTTTGTAAATGTTTCCGTTTTCTTGAAACTCAAAAGGAAACCACTGACTGAAGCAGGCTTTTGTAATTTCATCTTTCACGGTATGTCCCCAAAAGAAAAGAAATTCCGGATTTTCTTTTTGATGAAATTTTTCGATGGTATTATTTAATGTATATTTCATGATTGCGTTATTTTTACACAAATTTAAAGGAATCTGATTTTATCTTCCAAATTTATTTGTGTTATTTTTACGCTAAATGTTTTAATTAATTGATTTTCAGTGCTAAAAATTTATTTTTATTTAACACAAGTAGCACAAATGTTTTTCACAAAGGACACAAGTATTTATTGGTTTTATGTTTAGACTAAAGCCAATTGAGATTTCTGAATTGAAAAATTATTTTATTTAAACACGAATGGCGCAAATGTTTTTCACAATGGCGCAAATTTTATTTATGCTTTAGATTTTGGCTAAAGCCGGTTTGAAATTATTTTATTTAAACACAAGGGGCACAAATGTTTTTCACAAAGGACACAAGTATTTATTGGTTTTATGTTTAGATTAAAGCCAATTGAAATCTTTTAATTGAAATAACGGACTAAAGTCCGTTTCTATTGATATTGAAATTGGAATCGTAATTGACTTGGTAAGCTGATTTTATTTAAACACGAATGGCGCAAATGTTTTTCACAAATGGCGCAAATTTTTAATCAATTAATATAGAGGATAAAATATACACACATTGTTTCATTCTGACACAGCCTGAAGGGATGCGAACGAAGTTCAAAGAATCTATTATTATGTTTAAGTTTTAAGATTCTTCATTCCGCTTCGCTTCATTCTGAATGACAGTGAACACAAAAAAAATCATTCGTGAAAATTCGTGTAAATATTTGTGCTATTTGTGTTTAAAAAAACTATTTGATTTCGAAATAAAATCCCTGCTCTTCAAGTTCCTTGTATTTTTCCTGATTAAAAGTGAAGAGTTTTCCGGGTCTTCCGCTGCCTTCTTTTTTAAGATTATTGGTTTCGTTAAGCAATCCGTAGCTCATGATCTTTTTGCGGAAATTACGGCGGTCTATTTCTTTTCCGATGATGGTTTTGTATAGGTTTTCAAGATCTGAAAAAGCAAATTCATCGTTTAAAAGATTAAAACCGATCGGCTGATACTGGATTTTCGTGCGAAGTCTTTTTAAGGCAATATCAATAATGGATTGATGATCAAAAGCCAGTTTCGGAAGCTGATTGACACTGAACCATTGTGCATCTTCCGCATCAGAATCGGCGAACAATTCATGATAGGATGGATTGACAAGTCCTAAATAAGCGATGGAAACTACGCGGTTTCGGGGATCTCGACCAACGTTTCCAAAAGTGTATAGCTGCTCCAAAAAATCGGGCTTTATTCCTGCTTCTTCGTGGAGTTCGCGTTTTACGGCATCATCAAGGTTTTCATCATCCAAAACCAGACCTCCGGGAAGCGCCCAACCTCCTTTGAAAGGCTCGATATTTCTTTTAATGAGAAGGATCTGCAGATCTTTTTTATCAAAATATCCGAAAATTACTGCATCTACAGCCACTTTTATATCCTGTAATTTTTTTGGAGACTC
>OGQD01000934.1_pt1 | contig 20145 bp, 22 predicted proteins | sample 1553091 | NCBI WGS metagenome assembly OGQD01 (sample SAMEA2580290, study PRJEB22360) | human gut metagenome | biome: human gut; feature: human-associated habitat; material: faeces | place: Denmark | collected 2008/2010
GCGTGGGCGTGGGGAAAGGGGCTGGCCTGGCGCAGCACGCCCGGCCAGTCGCTGCGATACACGTCGGCACAGTGGAAGGCCTGCCAGACCTCGTTCAGCCGGCGCACCGCGCTGGCGAAGTGCAAAGCGCCGCAGGCCAGCCCCACGGCATTGATGGCACCAGCCGAGGTGCCGACGATGACCGGAAAGGGATTGCGGCACGACTCGCCCAGCAGATCAGCGATCGCCCCCAGCACGCCCACCTGATAGGCCGCCCGTGCTCCGCCCCCGGAAAGGATCAGACCGGTGACGGGCCTGGCGACATCCACTGCTTCGGTCATGGGCGCTTTCCACTCTTTATCGTGAGTCTAGGAGGCTATTTCCCGCGTTTGCGATACAAGCGCGGCTCGCCCACCGGCCGGGTCTTGAAGCGCCGGTGCGCCCAGAGATACTGCGCGGGGCACTGGCTGACCGCCTGTTCGATCCAGCGATTGATGCGCAGGCAGTCGGCCTCCTCGCTTTCGCCGGGGAAGTCCGCCAGCGGCGGATGGATCACCAGCCGGTAGCCGGAACCGTCGGCCAGGCGCTCCTGGGTGAAGGGCACCACCCGCGCCTTGCCCAGGCGGGCGAACTTGGTGGTGGCGGTGACCGTGGCCGCCGGAATGCCGAACAGCGGCACGAAGATGCTCTGCTTGCGGCCGTAATCCTGATCCGGCGCGTACCAGATGGCGCGGCCGGCGCGCAGCACCTTGAGCATGGCGCGGATGTCCTCGCGCTCGATGGCGGTGGCGTCGCGGTTGTGCCGCTCGCGGCCGCGGCGCTGGATATAGTCGAACAGCGGGTTCTTGTGCTCGCGGTACATGCCGTCGATGGTGTGCACCTGGCCGAGCAGCGCCGCGCCGATCTCCAGGGTGGTGAAGTGCAGTGCCATCAGGATCACGCCCTGCCCCTCCTGCTGAGCCTGCCGCAGGTGCTCCAGCCCCTCGATGTGGGCCAGCCGGGCCAGGCGCTTCTGCGGCCACCACCAGCTCATGGCCATCTCGAAGAAGGCGATGCCGGTGGAGGCGAAGTTCTCCTTCAGCAGCCGCGCGCGCTCAGCCTCGCTCCTGTCGGGAAAGCACAACTCCAGGTTGCGCGCCGCGATGGCCGGGCGAGAGCCCGCGGTGTGGTACATCAGTGCGCCGAGCCAGCGTCCGAACACAAGCAGCACCCGGTACGGCAACTGCACCAGCAACCACAGCAGCCCCAGGCCCAGCCACAGCAGCCAGAAACGCGGGTGAAGGAAGTAGGCGCGAAATTGCGGGCGGTCCATTGTGATTCCGGGCAGGCGACAAAGCCCGCCATTCTACAGCAGCGCTCGCGGCTTGCGGCGCTGCGGCCTTCTCGTTATAAGTCGTGCCCATTCAATGCAGTGGGCAGACCATGAGCCAAGCCGACCTCCTCGACCAAGACCCCGTGTTCCAGCTCAAGGGCAGCATGCTCGCCATCACCATCCTGGAACTGGCGCACAACGACCCGGAGCGCCTGGACCGGCAGCTGGCCGAAAAGGTGGCCCAGGCCCCCAATTTCTTCCAGAACACGCCGCTGGTGCTGGCCCTGGACAAGCTGCCGGAAGGCGAAGGCGACCTCGATCTGGGCAAACTGATGGAGGTCTGCCGGCAGCACGGCCTGCGTACCCTGGCCATCCGCGCCAGCCGCGAGACCGACATCGCCGCCGCCGAAACCCTGGACATCCCGGTCCTGCCGCCTTCCGGCGCCCGGGAGAAGCTGATCGAGCCGGTGGAAGCACGGAAGAAGGAAACGAAACCGGCCGAACCGCAGTACAAACCGACCCGGATCATCACCACGCCGGTACGAGGCGGCCAGCAGATCTACGCCCAGGGTGGCGACCTGGTGGTGATGGCGCCGGTCAGTGCCGGCGCGGAACTTCTCGCCGATGGCAACATCCATGTGTACGGTCCGTTGCGCGGACGTGCCTTGGCCGGTGTAAAGGGCGATGTCAGGGCGCGGATCTTCTGCCAGCAGATGGGCGCCGAGATGCTCTCCGTGGCCGGTCAGTACAAGACCGCCGAGGACCTGCGCCGCGACCCTCTGTGGGGCCAATCGGTACAGGTCAGCCTGTCGGGAGACGTGTTGAACATCACCCGCCTTTAACGGATACTGCGGCCAATTTTCAAGGACCAAAAAAGCCTTCGGAAGCCCGTATTTCGGCTCAGAAAAGCTTTTATTTTCAAATATTTGGGGTAAATCACCTTGGCCAAGATCCTCGTAGTCACTTCCGGCAAGGGCGGCGTGGGCAAAACCACCACCAGCGCCGCCATCGGTACCGGCCTCGCCCTGCGTGGCCACAAGACCGTCATCGTCGACTTCGACGTGGGCCTGCGTAACCTGGACCTGATCATGGGTTGCGAGCGCCGCGTGGTGTACGACTTCGTCAACGTGATCAACGGCGAAGCGACCCTGACCCAGGCCCTGATCAAGGACAAGCGCCTCGAGAACCTCTACGTGCTGGCCGCCAGCCAGACCCGCGACAAGGACGCCCTGACCAAGGAAGGCGTCGGCCGCGTGATCGACGAACTGGCGCAGAACTTCGAATACGTCATCTGCGACTCCCCGGCCGGCATCGAGACCGGTGCCCACCTGGCCATGTACTACGCCGACGAAGCCATCGTCGTGACCAACCCGGAAGTCTCCTCGGTCCGCGACTCCGACCGCATGCTGGGCCTGCTGGCCAGCAAGTCGCGCCGCGCCGAGCAGGGCCAGGAGCCGATCAAGGAACGCCTGCTGCTGACCCGCTACAACCCGGAGCGCGTGACCAAGGGCGAGATGCTCGGCGTGGAAGACGTCGAGGAAATCCTCGCCATCAACCTGCTGGGCGTGATCCCGGAATCCCAGGCCGTGCTGAAGGCGTCCAACCAGGGCGTGCCGGTCATCCTCGACGAGCAGAGCGACGCCGGCCAGGCCTACGGCGACGCCGTCGACCGCCTGCTGGGCAAGGACGTGCCCCACCGCTTCCTCGATGTCCAGAAGAAAGGGCTCATGCAACGCCTGTTTGGAGCGCGCTAATGAACATTTTCGACTTCTTTCGTGAACGCAAGAAGGAAACCCCTGCGTCGATCGCGAAAGAGCGTCTGTCGATCATCGTCGCCCACGAGCGCGGCCAGCGCAGCCAGCCGGACTACCTGCCGGCCCTGCAGAAGGAACTGGTCGAGGTGATCCGCAAGTACGTCAAGATCGAGCAGGATCAGGTGCAGGTGGCGCTGGAGAACCAGGGCAGCTGTTCCATCCTCGAACTCAACATCACCCTGCCCGATCGCTGATCGGGTTGCGGTGAGCGACGGCGGCCATGGCCGCCGTTGTCATTTGTGGAAAAGCCATGCCGCTGTCGAACATCCGCATCATCCACCAGGACGACGCCCTGCTGGTGATCAACAAGCCCACCCTGCTGCTCTCGGTGCCCGGCCGCGCCGAGGATAACCGCGACTGCCTGATCACCCGCCTGCAGGAGAACGGCTACCCCGAGGCGCGGATCGTCCACCGCCTGGACTGGGAGACCTCCGGCCTCATCGTCCTGGCCCGCGACCCGGACAGCCACCGCGAGCTATCGCGCCAGTTCCATGACCGCGAGACCGAGAAGGCCTACACCGCCCTGTGCTGGGGCCAGCCGGAACCCGACAGCGGCAGCGTCGACCTGCCCCTGCGCTACGACCCGCCGACCAAGCCGCGCCACGTGGTGGACCATGAGCAGGGCAAGCATGCCCTGACCTTCTGGCGCGTGGTCGAGCGCTGCGGCCACTACTGCCGGGTGGAACTGACGCCCATCACCGGCCGCTCGCACCAGTTGCGCGTGCACATGCTCTCCATCGGTCACCCGCTGCTCGGCGACCGCCTCTACGCCCACGACGAAGCCCTGGCCGCCCACGAGCGCCTGTGCCTGCACGCCAGCATGCTCGCCCTGACCCACCCGAAGAGCGGCCAGCGCCTGCGCTTCGACTGCCCGGCGCCGTTCTGAGCGTGGCCGACTTCGACGCCGCCACCCGCGGCGCGCCCGCCCATCCCACGCTGCTGGAAGCCCTGCGTCACTGGAACGGCGCGCCGGGCCTGGCCCTGGACCTAGGCTGCGGCATGGGCCGCGACACACTCGAACTGCTCCGCCGGGGCTGGCAGGTGCAGGCCATCGACAGCCGCCAGGCCGCCCTCGACGGGCTGGGCGAGCAGGCGAGCGAATATGGCGAACGGCTCGAACTGCGCTGCGGCGCCTTCCAGGCGCTGGAGCTGCCCGAGGCCGAGCTGATCAATGCCAGCTTCGCCCTGCCCTTCTGCCCTCCGGCGGAATTTCCCGGACTGTGGCGCGGCATCGGGCAGGCGCTGGTGCCGCAGGGCCTGTTCGCCGGCCACTTCTTCGGTGAGCGCGACCAGTGGCAGACACGCGGCCTGACCCTGCACACCCGCGCTGAACTCGAACGACTGCTCGACGGCTGGGAGCAACTGCAGTTCGAGGAACACGAGTGGGACGGCAAGACCGCCACCGGACACGCCAAGCACTGGCACCTGTTCGCCGTGGTCGCCCGCAGGCGCTGAGCCCTTTCACGACGACAGTGCGATAAACTCGGGGCCATCGCCGTCCGGAGTCCGTCATGCGAGCAGAACTGAACCAGGGCCTGATCGAGTTTCTCAAGGCCTCGCCCACGCCCTTCCACGCCACCCGCAGCCTGGCGCAGCGCCTGCACAGCGCCGGCTTCCGCCCGCTGGACGAGCGCGAGCCCTGGCACACCGAGCCCGGCGGCCGCTACTACGTGACCCGCAACGACTCCTCGATCATCGCCTTCCGCCTCGGCAACCGCCCGCCGCTGGAAGGCGGCCTGCGCCTGGTCGGCGCCCACACCGACAGCCCCTGCCTGCGGGTCAAGCCGCAGCCGGAGCTGCAGCGTCAGGGCTTCTTCCAGCTGGGCGTGGAGGTCTACGGCGGCGCCCTGCTGGCGCCCTGGTTCGACCGCGACCTGTCCCTTGCCGGACGGGTGACCTTCCGCGAGAGCGGCCGGGTCAAGAGCCAGCTGATCGACTTCGAGCAGCCCATCGCCGTCATCCCCAACCTGGCCATCCACCTCAACCGCGAGGCCAACCAGGGCTGGCCGATCAACGCCCAGACCGAACTGCCACCGATCCTCGCCCAGATCAGCGGCGACGAGCGCGCCGACTTCCGCGCCCTGCTCGCCGACCGCCTGGCCAGCGAGCACGGCATCGCCGCCGACGCGGTGCTGGATTACGAACTGAGCTTCTACGACACCCAGGGCGCCGCCGTCATCGGCCTCAACCAGGACTTCATCGCCGGCGCCCGCCTGGACAACCTGCTGTCCTGCTACGCCGGCCTGCAGGCGCTGCTCGCGGCCGGGGGTGACGAGAGCTGCGTGCTGGTATGCACCGACCACGAGGAAATCGGCTCCTGCTCGGCCTGCGGCGCCGACGGCCCGTTCCTCGAACAGGTGCTGCGCCGCGTCCTGCCGGAGGGCGACGCCTTCGTCCGGGTCATCCAGAAGTCGCTGCTGGTGTCGGCCGACAACGCCCACGGCGTGCATCCCAACTACGCCGACAAGCACGACGCCAACCACGGCCCGAAGCTCAACGCCGGCCCGGTGATCAAGGTCAACAGCAACCAGCGCTACGCCACCAACAGCGAGACCGCCGGTTTCTTCCGCCACCTGTGCCTGGCCGAAGAGGTGCCGGTGCAGAGCTTCGTGGTGCGCAGCGACATGGGCTGCGGCTCGACCATCGGCCCGATCACCGCCAGCCAGCTGGGCGTGAACACCGTGGACATCGGCCTGCCGACCTTCGCCATGCACTCCATCCGCGAACTGGCCGGCAGCCATGACCTGGCCCACCTGGTAAGGGTGCTGACCGCCTTCTACGCCAGCGCCGAACTGGCCTGAGCCCCTCTCCCAAGAGAAGCTGGGAAAGAACCGCCCTTCAATCCGGCACTTCGACGCTGACCCGCACGGCGTCGTGGCGCCAGAACTCCAGGTCGCAGTCGATGATCCGCCCGTGCTGGTCGCGGTTGACCCGGGTGATGCGCAGCCCCGGGCTGCCCGGCGCGGCCTTGAGGTTGAGGGCCGCCTCGGCCGGCAGCACGGTGGGCAGGATGTCGAAGGCCACCCGGCCATAGCGGATGTCGTAGCGGCTGGCATACAGCTCGGTCAGCGAAACCGTCAGGTCGTGGTCGAGGATGCCGGGGAAATAAGCCGGGTTCAGGTAGTGCTCGACGTAGAGCACCAGCCGCCCGTCGATGCGCCGCACCCGCCGGATCTGCAGCACCGCCGACAGCGCCGGCAGCTCCAGGCGCGCGCAGATATCCACCGGCGCCGGCATCGCGCGCGCACTCAGCAGCTCGGTCGCGGGCTGCCGCCCCTGTTCGCGCGCCATCGCGTGAAAATGGCTGCGCCCCAGCGGGTTGTAGGCCAGGCGCCGGGGCGAGACGAACCAGCCGCGGCGCTCCTCGCGATAGATGCGGCCCTCGGCCTCCAGCTGGCCCAGCGCCTCGCGCAGGGTGATGCGGGTGGTCTCGAACAGCTCGCTGAGGCGGCGCTCGGCCGGCAGCTTGCCGCCCTCCGGCAGCAGGCCGTACTCGATCTGTTCGAGCAGCGCGCGGCCGATGGCGGTGACGGTACGGGGCGCTTCTTCGCGCATCAGGTTTCTCCCATCTGGACTAGACCAGCACCGGAACCCTGCCCGGATGTGGCCATGCTAGGCAGCCCAGATGACTGCCGGATGACAGCCGCAGCCTGCGGGCCTGGTGTCGGCAGGGGGCGGGCCGGCCCCTCGGGCATGCAGGCGACGGACTGACCGAGCAGCTCCTGCACCTCGCACGCCGGCCTGGCCGCCATGAAAACGTCACACAAGGCTTCTAGATTGAGCCCCAGTCGCACTGATCTAGACCAACCCGACAAGGAGCTCCACATGAAACGCCTGCTGCTGATTTCACTGCTGGGATCGGCCATCGCCCTGGGCAACCAGGCCATGGCCAGCGAAGACCTGAAGGTGCTGGAACAGGCCGCCCGCGCCGAGGGCGAAGTCAACAGCGTCGGCATGCCCGACAGCTGGGCCAACTGGAAAGACACCTGGGCCGACCTGAACAGGCTGTACGGCCTGAAGCACATGGACACCGACATGAGCTCGGCCCAGGAAATCGCCAAGTTCGAGGCCGAGAAGGACAACGCCAGCGCCGACATCGGCGACGTCGGCGCCGCCTTCGGTCCCATCGCCGTGCAGAAGGGCGTGACCCAGCCCTACAAGCCGAGCACCTGGGAGCAGATCCCGGCCTGGGCCAAGGATCAGGACGGCCACTGGATGCTGGCCTATACCGGCTCCATCGCCTTCATCGTCAACAAGCGGCTGGTCAAGGAGGCCCCCAGGTCCTGGGCCGACCTCAAGCAGGGCAGCTACCGGGTCGCCATCGGCGACGTCAGCGCCGCCGCCCAGGCCGTCAACGGCGTACTGGCCGCGGCCATCGCCAACGGCGGCGACGAGAAGAACATCCAGCCGGGCCTGGACTTCTTCGCCGAGATCGCCAAGCAGGGCCGCCTGTCGCTGTCCAACCCGAACATCCAGACCCTGGAGAAGGGCGAGGTGGAAGTCGGCGTAGTGTGGGACTTCAACGGCCTGTCCTATCGCGCCCAGATCGACCCGAGCCGCTTCGAGGTGCTGATCCCGTCCGACGGCTCGGTGATCTCCGGCTACACCACCGTCATCAACAAGTACGCCCGGCATCCGAACGCCGCCAAGCTGGCGCGCGAGTACATCCTCAGCGACGCCGGCCAGATCAACCTGGCCAAGGGCAACGCCCGGCCGATCCGCGCCGAGCACCTGACCCTGCCGGCAGAGGTTCAAGCCCGGCTGCTACCCAACGAGCAGTACGCCAAGGTCCAGCCGATCAGGGACGCCGCCGCCTGGGAGGCGACCTCCAAGGCCCTGCCGCAGCTGTGGCAGGAACACGTGATCATCGAAATGCAGTGAACGCGATGCGGAGCCCGCACGGGCTCCGCTTTCATCGCGGTCATGCGCTGACGCACACTGGCCCGGCGCACCCCACGACAACCCCTGTACAAGGAGCCGCTCACGTGAGAGTCGCACTGCGCGGCAAGTGGCTGGCGCTGCTCTGCCTGCTGCCCTTTGCCGTTTTCTTCTTCGCCTTCCAGGTCGCCCCGCTGCTGTGGGTCGCGGTGCACAGCCTGATCGTCAGCGACGCCTGGAGCCTGGCCAACTTCGAGAAGATCCTCGCCTCGCGCTTCTACCGGCAGGCCATCGGCCACAGCCTGGAAATCGCCTTCTGGTCGAGCCTGTTCGGCATCGCCATCGCCATTCTCGGCAGCTACTCCCTGCGCCAGGTGGACTCGAAACTGCGCGACTTCGTCATGGCCTTCTCCAACATGACCAGCAACTTCGCCGGGGTGCCGCTGGCCTTCGCCTTCATCATCCTGCTCGGCTTCAACGGCGCGCTGACCCTGCTGCTCAAGCAGGCCGGGCTGATCGAGGGCTTCAACCTCTACTCCAAGACCGGCCTGATCGTGCTCTACACCTATTTCCAGATTCCCCTGGGCGTGCTGCTGCTCTACCCCGCCTTCGACGCCCTGCGCGAGGACTGGCGCGAATCGGCCCAGCTGCTCGGCGCCGGCCCCTGGCAGTTCTGGCGCCACATCGGCCTGCAGGTGCTGACCCCGGCGCTGCTCGGCACCTTCGTCATCCTGCTGGCCAACGCCCTGGGCGCCTATGCCACCGTGTACTACCTGACCACCGGCAACTTCAACGTGCTGCCGATCCGCATCGCCGGCCTGGTGGCCGGCGACATCAGCCTCAACCCGAACCTGGCCAGCGCCCTGGCGATGGTGCTGGTCGGCCTGATGGCGCTGATCACCGTGGTGCACCAGTGGCTGCTGCGCAGGAGCTACCACGATGCGCGCTGAAGCCAGGCCCGTCGCCCTCTACCACCGCGTGGTGGTCTGGCTGCTATTCGCCATCCTGCTGCTGCCGCTGGCGGCCACCCTGCTCTACTCGCTGTCCACCAGCTGGTCGGCGAGCATCCTGCCGGACGGCCTGACCCTCAAGTGGTACCTGGCGCTGTGGAGCGACGCGCGCTTTCTCGCCGCCTTCGGCCAGTCGCTGCTGGTGTGCGTCGGCGCCCTGCTGCTGGCGGTGCTGCTGATTCTGCCGCTGCTGTTCGTGGTGCACTACCACTTCCCCAGGCTCGACCGGCTGATGAACATCCTCATCCTGCTGCCCTTCGCGGTGCCGCCGGTGGTGTCCTCGGTGGGCCTGCTGCAGCTCTACGGCTCCGGCCCGCTGGCGATGGTCGGCACGCCGTGGATCCTGATCGGCTGCTACTTCACCGTGGCCCTGCCGTTCATGTACCGTGCGATCACCAACAACCTGCAGGCGATCAACCTGCGCGACCTGGTAGACGCCGCCCACCTGCTCGGCGCCAGCACCTGGAAGGCCGCGTTTCTGGTGGTGCTGCCCAACCTGCGCAACGGCCTGATGGTGTCGCTGTTCCTCTCGTTCAGCTTCCTGTTCGGCGAGTTCGTGTTCGCCAACCTGCTGGTCGGTACCCGCTACGAGACCCTGCAGGTGTACCTGAACAACATGCGCAACAGCAGCGGCCACTTCAACAGCGCCCTGGTGATCTCCTACTTCTTCTTCGTACTACTGTTCACCTGGGCGGCCACCCGCCTGAACAAGGACAAGACACAGGCATGAGCTACCTTTCCATCCGCAATCTGCACAAACGCTACGGCGCCACGCCGGTGTTCCAGGACATCCACTGCGAGATCGGGCGCGGCGAGTTCGTCACCCTGCTCGGCCCCTCCGGCTGCGGCAAGTCCACCCTGCTGCGCTGCATCGCCGGCCTGACCGGGGTCGACGGCGGGCAGATCCTGCTCGACGGCCAGGACCTGGTGCCGCTGTCGCCGCAGAAGCGCGGCATCGGCATGGTGTTCCAGAGCTACGCCCTGTTCCCCAACATGACGGTCGCGCAGAACGTCGCCTTCGGCCTGCGCATGCAGAGGGTCGGCAAGGACGAGAGCGCCCGGCGGGTCGACGAGGTGCTGCGCCTGGTGGAGCTGAACGACTACGCCACGCGCTACCCGCACCAGCTCTCCGGCGGCCAGTGCCAGCGCGTGGCCCTGGCCCGCTCGCTGGTCACCCGCCCACGCCTGCTGCTGCTCGACGAGCCGCTGTCGGCCCTCGACGCGCGCATCCGCAAGCACCTGCGCGAGCAGATCCGCGCCATCCAGCAGGAGCTGGAGCTGACCACTCTGTTCGTCACCCATGACCAGGAAGAGGCGCTGACCATGAGCGACCGCATCTTCCTGATGAACGCAGGGCGGATCGTCCAGAGTGGCGACGCCGAGTCCCTCTACACCGAGCCCGTCGACGCCTTCGCCGCCGGCTTCATCGGCAACTACAACCTGCTCGACGCCGAGGCCGCCAGCCGCCTGCTGCTGCGCCCGGTGGGCGGCCGCATCGCCATCCGCCCGGAGGCCATCCGCCTGGAGGACAGCGGCGCCATCGCCGCCGAGGTGCTCGGCCACAGCCTGCTCGGCAACGTCATCCGCTACCGGGTGCAGGCCAACGGCGTGGAATTGCTGGTGGACGTGCTCAATCGCTCGCAAGGCTCGCTGATCGACCGGGGCCAGTGCGTCGGCCTGTCCATCGACAGCGCTTCGATCCGGGAGGTGGCCTGATGGCCCTGGCAATCTTCGATCTCGACGAAACCCTGATCCATGGCGACTGCGCCTCGCTCTGGGCCCAGCACATGGCCGACCTCCAGTGGGTCGACCGCGATTCCTTCGTGCCCCGCGAACAGGAGCTGATGGCGCTGTACTCCCGCGGCGAGCTGGCGATGGAGGACTACATGGCCTTCACCCTGGCGCCGCTGGTAGGGCGCACGCCGGAAGAGGTGGAGTTCATCGTCGGCCCCTTCGTCGAGGACGTGATCGAGCCGATCATCTTCAGCGACGCCATGCGCTGCCTGGCGGCCCACCGCGCCGCCGGCGACCGTCTGCTGATCATCTCCGCCTCGGCGCATTTCCTGGTGAGCGCCATCGCCGAACGGCTGGGCGTGGCGGAGGTGCTGGCCATCGACTGCGAACTGCAGTATGGCGGCTACAGCGGCAACCTCTCGGGCGTCCCGACCTACCGCGAAGGCAAGGTCACGCGACTGCGGGCCTGGCTGGAGAGCGAGGGCGAATCGCTCGACGGCGCGCACTTCTACTCCGACTCGCACAACGACCTGCCGCTGCTGCAGCTCGTCCCACACCCCCACACTGTCAACCCGGACCCGACCCTGCGCGCTCACGCCGAGCAGGCCGGCTGGGATATCCTGCACTGGAACTGACCGACCTCCAAGCAACGCCCCCAAGGCAAGGATGCCAACGTGAAATACCCCCTCCTCGCGCTCTGCCTGCTGGCCACCTCCACGCTGCAGGCCCAGGTCTTCGTCTGTCCGCAGGCGCCACAGGCGGCCGGCGCCGACTGGCAGCACTTCACACCCGATACGCCCGCGACCGGCGGCGGGTGGCGATCCATCATCGAGCTGTACGCGGGCGACCCGCGCCAGGGAGCCGCGCTGATCGAGTCGGATTCGGTCAACGAGATCGGCGTGGCACCGCTGGACTGGACCCTCTCTGGCCAGTCGCCATACATGGCCTGCACCTTCGCCGACAACGAGCTGCGCCTGGTCCGCCCGCTGCCGGCCGGCCTGAGCTACTGCGTGGCCGACAACGAATTCGAGGACCTGCACGCTCAGCTGGAGTGCCGCTGAGGCTTCAGCTCAGGCTCTCGTCGATCAGCAGCACCAGCTTGCCGGCCACCCCGTTGCCGGCCAGCTCGGCGAACGCCTGCTCGGCGTCCGCGGCCGGGAAAGCCCGCTCGAGCCGGGGCTGCAGTCGCCCTTCCTCGAACAGCGGCCAGACATGGCGCTGCAGGTCGGCCATCAGCTCGGCCTTGAACTGTTCGTCGCGATTGCGCAGGGTCGAACCGATCAGCTGGATGCGCTTGCCCAGCACCAGGGCCATGTCCAGCTGCGCCTTGCTGCCGCCCATCAGGCCGATGTTCACCCAGCGTCCGTCGCGCGCCAGCAGCTGCAGGTTGATCTCGGCGTAGTTCGCTCCCACCGGGTCGAGGATCACGTCGAACGGGCCGAAATCGCGCAGGCTCTCCAGCCCCTCGCCACGCAGCGCGCCACCCTGGGCGCCGAGTTCCTCGCAGTAGGCCAGGCGCTGCGCCGAACCGACGCTGACCCAGCACGGGTTGCCGAAGGCCTTGCACAGCTGGATCGCTGCCGAGCCCACGCCGCTGGCCCCGGCGTGCAGCAGCACCTTTTCGCCGGGCTTGAGCGCGGCCAGCTGGAACAGGTTGAGCCAGGCAGTCGCGTACACCTCCGGCAGTGCCGCCGCCTCGGCCAGGGACAGCCCAGCCGGCACCGGCAGCGCGTGGCGCGCATCGACCACCACCTCCTCGGCCATGCCGCCACCGGCGAGCAGGCAGCAGACCCGGTCGCCCACCTGCCACGAGCTGCCGGCGCCGACCTCGGCGATCACCCCCGAGCATTCGAGGCCGAGGATGTCGCTGGCGCCCGGTGGCGGCGGGTAGTGCCCGGCACGCTGCAACAGGTCGGCCCGGTTCAGTCCCGCCGCGGCCACGCGAATGCGGACCTGTCCCACATCGCAGGCCGGAGACGGTCTTTCGACCCACTCCAACTGCCCTTCGACGCCTTGCAATGCCTTCATGCTGCCTCCATAGTGAGTAAGCCCCCCGGTACAGACAGTACGCGGCTTCGCGCCTGATGCCGGGCTTTTGCGTTTTGTCGCCGGAACCCAACGGAACCTGGCGCTCCACTAGACGGCCTAATATGCGTTATCACTTGCCCTCGCGTCGAACCAACATGCATCGTCTCTTCTCCGCTACAGCCCTGGCCCTGCTACTCGGCCTGCACTCCCTGCCGGCCGCCGCCAAGGCCGCCGCGGAAAACTGGACCTACCTGCAGCCCGACCGCGAGCAGGTGATCGCCAGCCTCAACGTGGTCGAGCTGCTCAAGCGCCACCACTACAACAAGCCCCCGCTGAACGACGAGCGCTCGGTGAAGATCTACGAGGGCTACCTCAAGATGCTCGACCCGGCGCGCAGCTACTTCACCGCCGCCGACATCGCCCAGTTCGACCGCTGGAAGACCAGGTTCGACGACTTCCTCAAGAGCGGCGACCTGGAGCCGGGCTTCGGCATCTACCGCGTCTACCTGCAACGCGCCGAAGAGCGGCTCGACCAGGTCGAGGCCATGCTCGAAGGCGGCGTGGACAAGATCGACTTCACCCTCGACGAGAGCCTGCTGGTGGACCGCGAGAAGGCCCCCTGGGCCAAGGACAAGGCCGAGCTGGACGACCTCTGGCGCAAGCGCGTCAAGGACGAGGTCCTGCGCCTGAAGATCGCCGGCAAGGAACCCAAGGACATCCAGGAACTGCTACTCAAGCGCTACAAGAACCAGCGCAAGCGCCTGGAGCAGACCCGTGGCGAGGACGTGTTCCAGGCCTACATCAACGCCTTCGCCCAGACCTACGACCCGCACACCAACTACCTGTCGCCGGACAACGCCGAGAACTTCGACATCAACATGAGCCTGTCGCTGGAAGGCATCGGTGCCGTGCTGCAGACCGACAGCGAATACGTCAAGGTGGTGCGCCTGGTGCCTGCCGGCCCGGCCGAGAAGAGCAAGCAGGTCGCCCCCGCCGACAAGATCATCGGCGTCGCCCAGGGCGACAAGGAAATGGTCGACGTGATCGGCTGGCGCCTGGACGAAGTGGTCAAGCTGATCCGCGGTCCGAAGGGCTCCAAGGTGCGCCTGGAAGTGATCCCGGCCAGCAACGCGCCGAGCGACCAGACCAGCAAGGTGGTCACCATCGTCCGCGAGGCCGTGAAGCTGGAAGAGCAGGCCGCGCAGAAATCCGTGCTCAAGCTGCAGCACGACGGCCGTGACTACAAGCTCGGGGTAATCAAGATCCCGGCCTTCTACCTGGACTTCAAGGCCTACCGCGCCCACGACCCCAACTACAAGAGCACCACCCGCGACGTGAAGCGCCTGCTGGGCGAGCTGAAGGACGAGAAGGTCGACGGCGTGGTCATCGACCTGCGCGACAACGGCGGTGGCTCCCTGCAGGAAGCCACCGAGCTGACGGGCCTGTTCATCAACCAGGGCCCCACCGTGCTGGTACGCAACAGCGACGGTCGCGTCCAGGTGCTGGCCGACGAGGACCCCGGCGTGTTCTACGACGGCCCGCTGGCCGTGCTGGTGGACCGCCTCTCGGCCTCCGCCTCGGAGATCTTCGCCGGTGCCATGCAGGACTACCACCGGGCGCTGATCCTCGGCGGCCAGACCTTCGGCAAGGGCACCGTGCAGTCCATCCAGGAACTCAACCACGGCGAGCTGAAGCTGACCATGGCCAAGTTCTACCGCGTCTCCGGCCAGAGCACCCAGCACCAGGGCGTCCTGCCGGACATCGCCTACCCCGATATCGTGGACACCAAGCAGATCGGCGAGAGCGCCCTGCCGGAAGCCATGCCGTGGGACAGCATCAAGCCGGCGGTCAACCCGGAGATCGATCCCTACAAGCCGTTCCTGGCCCAGCTGAAGTCGCGCCACGAGTCGCGCACCGCGGAGAACCCGGACTTCGTCTTCGCCCGCGAGCGGCTCGACCTGACCCAGAAGCTGATGGCCGAGACCACAGTCAGCCTCAACGAGCAGGCCCGCCGCGCCCGGCATGCCGAGATCGAGGCCAAGCAACTGGCGCTGGAAAACGCCAGGCGCAAGGCCAAGGGCGAAGAACTGCTCAAGGAAATCAAGGAAGACGACGAGGACGTGACTCCGGTCGAGCCCGAGAAGACCAAGCCGGAAGACGATGCCTACCTGACCGAGAGCGGCCGCATCCTGCTCGACTACCTCGGCATGGAAGCCACCGTGGCCAAGCAATAGCGCATGTCACCGATGACGTGGCTCGCCGCGGCCAATTGAGACATGCCGAGCAATAAGACGAGGCGTAATCAAACGGTCATCGCTCTGTCGTGAAATAGGGGGGCCGGTAGCGATACCGGCCCCCTTGTTTTGACGCCGAGAGATGTCCATGACCGTCACCGAGCAGTTGAGCGCGCTGGAATCCATCCTCGCTCACGGCGACCTTCACAGCCTGTTCCAGCCCATCGTCAGCCTGTCCGAGCGACGCATCCTAGGCTACGAGGCGCTGACCCGCGGCCCCTCCAACAGTTCGCTGCACGCCCCCATCGCCCTGTTCACCGTGGCCCGCAACGCGGGGCGCCTGAGCGAACTGGAACTGCTGGCACGCAAGAGCGCCTGCCGCCGCTACAGCGACCTCCAGCTGGACGGCAAGCTGTTCCTCAATGTCTCGCCGGAATCCCTGCTGGAAGCCAGCCACCAGCCGGGGCGCACCCTGAGGCTGTTGCAGGAATTCGGCATCCCGCCCGGCCAGGTGGTGATCGAACTCACCGAGCAGGCCCCCATCGAGGACCTGCAGTTGCTCGACACCGCCCTGCACCACTACCGCGCCATGGGCTTCTCCATCGCCCTGGACGACCTCGGCGCCGGCTACTCCAGCCTGCGCCTCTGGTCCGAGCTGCGTCCGGACTACGTGAAGATCGACCGCCACTTCATCGACGGCATCCACCAGGACGCGGTCAAGCGCGAGTTCGTCGACTCCATCCTGAAGATGGCCAAGGCCTCCCGCGCCCAGGTGATCGCCGAGGGCATCGAACTGGTCGAGGAACTGGCGACCCTCACCGAGATGGGCGTCGACCTGGTCCAGGGCTACCTGCTGTGCCGCCCCCAGGAACAGCCGCCACGGGACGCCCAGAAACTCCTGCCACGGCTCGACAGCTCGCCGCCCGCGCTCGGCGAGGACAGCGGCGATCTCTCCGCGCTGCTCAACGAGCAACCCGCGGTCGGCCAGGACACGCCCATCGCCGAAGTGCTCGAAGCCTTCCGCGCCCAGGCCAACCTGAACTCCCTGGCGGTGCTGGACGAACAGCGCCAGCCGGTCGGCATCGTCCACCGCCACTCGCTGTCCGACGCCCTGCTGAAACCCTTCGCCACCGACCTGTTCGCGCGCAAGCCGATCAGCCGGCTGATGAGCGGCGACTTCCTCGCGGTGGACATCGGCCAATCGCTGCAGCAGGTCAGCCGCCTGCTGACCAGCCGCGCGCGCCAGCGCATGGAGGAAGACTTCATCATCATCCAGCAGGGTCGCTACCGCGGCCTCGGCCGGGTGATCGACGTGCTCAAGCTGATCACCGAGCTGAAGATCCAGCAGGCCCGCCACGCCAACCCGCTGACCCTGCTGCCGGGCAACGTGCCGATCCAGCAGTGCCTGGGCCGCCTGCTGCAACAGGGACGCGAAGCGCTGGTGTGCTACGTGGATATCGACAGCTTCAAGCCGTTCAACGACCTCTACGGCTACGCCCGGGGCGACGAGGTGCTGCTGTGCCTGGCCCAGTGCCTGAACGAGCGGGTCGACCCCAACCGTGACTTCGTCGGCCACATCGGCGGCGACGACTTCCTGCTGGTGCTCGGCCCGGACAACTGGCGCGAACGTCTCAACCAACTGCTGGAGGATTTCCAGGCCCAGTGCCGGCGCTTCTATCGGGAAGAGCACCTGCGCGCGGGCTGCTTCGTCAGCCACAACCGCCAGGGCAATCGCGAGGAATTCCCGCTGCTGTCACTGTCGATCGGCGTGGTGCACCTGCACCCGCAGAGCTGTGCCCAACTGGATGCCAGCCAGCTCGCCAGCCTGGCGTCCCAGGCCAAGCATCACGCCAAGGCCATCCCCGGCTACAGCCTGCACATCCTCGATACGCTCAGCCTTTCGGCCTGAAGCCGAGCGACTCCGCCCTTCGGGCGAAACGCTCGGCCAACGCCGCATCGGGCGCGAGACCATCACCGCCGTCCCGGTAGAGCTGCGCCAGACGCTGCGCGGCAAGGGGATGGCCCAGCTCCGCCGCCCTCGCCCACCAGCGCGCGGCCTCGGCGGCGTCCGGCGCCTGGCGGCTGTCGCCGGCCAGGTACTGCACGCCGATCTGGTAGGCCGCCTTGCCATCGCCGCCCTCGGCAGCCAGGCGCAGCAGACGCAGGCCTTCCTCACGGGCGCCGAAGCCCTGCCCACGGAACAGCAGGAGATGACCATAGAAACTCTGGGCGGGCACATACCCCTGGGCGGCCATCCGGGCGAACTGGCCCTGCATCCAGGCCCACGCACGGGGCTGGCGCACCATCCAGCTCCAGCGGAACAGGCGCCGCGCCACCCAGTAGCCGATCCACGCACGCAGGCGCCAGAGCATCAGGGTTCCTCGGGGTAGCTGAACTCGAAAACGCGGGCCACCTCGGCCGCGTGCCAGGAAGCCGCGGCGATGCCGTCGGAGGGGCCGGCAAAGCGTCCCAGCCTGGCCACGCACTCGAAGAAGCCGGTACGTGGCAGGCGACTGGCCCCCTGGCTGATCACCAGGGCGCTGCGCAGCGGACGCTCGGCACGCGCGTCGAGCGCGGCCAGGTGCTCCAGTGCGGCGGTCAGGGTCTGCATGGCCGGGGTCGGCAGCTGCAGGCGTTCGACCAAGGCGCGGTAGGTCAGCAGGTGTCGCTGCCGACGCGCGTCTTCCAGTTCACCGAGCAATGCCTGCCAGTGCTGCCTGTGGATACGCACACTCAAGACGACTGCTCCCAGTCGCCCACTTCCAGCACGCGCGCCAGTGAGCGCAGGATCGCGCCGTCAGGCTCACGCTCGCCGGTTTCGATCAGATTCAGATAGTGCGGGCTGATGCCCACGGCGCGGGCCAGGTCGGCCTGGGACAGGCCCTTGGACTCGCGCAGGCTGGCCAGCTGATCGAGCCGGGAAACGGCCGCTGTTCCCGACTCGGTGAACCGGGCGCCTCCGCGACATCGGCTACCGAAGCCTGGTTCGCGGCCTTCAGCAGCGCCTGGTATTCGGCCCACGGCAACACCGCATACTCGGCCTCGCCGTCGCGCATGATCACTTGCACACTCATTACAGCTCTCCGTGGAAAGCAGTGCCGAAACGCTCGGCACCTCCCTTGCAGGCGCCCATCTTATCAGCCCGGACAGGCCAAGAGCGTGACCCATGCTGACCTGTCAGACAAGAGTCGGGAACGGCCATCGTGGCCGATGGAAAGGCTATGTACCGTTACGTGCTGGTGGCGCAATCCTGCGTTTGTGGGCGCGGCTGGGCGGCATTCCGATTAGCCGCGAATTTCGCGGATAAATCCGCTCCCACAAGATACGGGGACATAGCCGATGGAAAGACCGCAGGCGGCGGTCAACCGGGCTGGCGCTCCCGCGCATCCGGCAGCGCCTCGACCCGCTGCAGCACCTCCGGCGCCTGGGCATCGCGCCAGGTGCGATAGGCATCCAGCTCTCCCTCCCAGGTACGCAGCACCCAGGCCAGCACCGCGAGATCGTCCAGCAGGCCGACGCCCAGCAGCCAGTCGGGCACCAAGTCCAGCGGCATGACGAAGTACACCAGCGCGGCCACCACAGCCAGCAGCGCCTGGCCGCTGACGGCGCGGTACTCGCCCCGCCACCAGGCGGCGCACAGCCCCTGCAGCAACTTGAGATCGCCGCGCAGGCGGGCGAAACGCGCGCCGCGCTCACCCTTTCGGGTCACCGCCAGGAGCAGCGCGGGGAGTCGTCCACGTGCCAGCACACGCTGGGCGAGCCGGAAGTAACGCGCAGAATTGAAGGGTGGTTTCATGGTCGATCTCCGCGATGTCGCGTGCCTGCTGGGCCCCACGCGGTTATCCACCGGATCTGTGGATAACCTTGTGAACAGTTGTTTGATGACTCGATCAAACGCCCGTCCCATGCGGTTTCCCCACAGATCGGGCAAATTTTGCTCACCACAAAAAATCAATATAAATCATGCAGTTATGATCGCCATACAGTTCGCGTTAATGGTAACGCGGCGGGCGGAGCCGGTAACCGGAGCGATGTGCATAACCGTAACACCATGGGCCCCGCCGCTCTCCATTCAGACCGACGGGTCGCCTGCCGGTTCTACAAATGAAAACGCCCCGGCTAGCGGGGCGTTTTCTCGGAGCGGGACCGTTACTGGGCAGCGCCAGCGGCGGCGGCCGGGTCCTTGATGCCAAGCAGTTCCAGCTCGAACACCAGCACCGAGTTGGCCGGGATCGCCGGGCTCGGGCTCTGGGCACCGTAGGCCAGTTCGCTGGGGATGTAGAGCTTGTACTTCTCGCCGACGTGCATCAGCTGCAGGCCTTCGACCCAGCCCGGGATCACGCCGCTGACCGGCAGATCGATGGGGCTGCCACGCTCCACGGAGCTGTCGAACACGGTGCCGTCGGTCAGCTTGCCCTCGTAGTGCACGGTGACCACGTCGGTGGGCTTGGGCTGGGCGCCGTCGGCCTTCTTGAGCACTTCATACTGCAGGCCGGAAGCGGTGGTGACCACGCCATCCTTCTTGCCGTTTTCCTCGAGGAATTTCTTGCCGGCCTGGGCCGACTCCTCGTTCAGCTTGACCATGCGCTCCTCGGCGCGCTTCTGCAGGAAGGTGAAGGCCTCGGCCAGCTCCTCGTCCTTCAGCTTCTGCTCCTTCTTGCCGATGGCATCGTCGATGCCCATGGCGACGGCCTTGGAGTCCAGATCGGACAGGCCTTCCTGGGACAGGCTCTTGCCCATGTTCAGGCCGATACCGTAGGAAGCCTTCTGCGCCGGGGTCTTGAGTTCCACTTCGCTGGTCTGCGCGTCGCAACCGGCCAGAACCAGGCCGACCAGGGCAACCGCCGCAGCAAGACGATGTTGTTTCATGCTTGTTCCTTGTAGAAGCCACGTATGGGCAGAAAGAGAGCGCGAGCTTAGCAGCCTGCACCGAGCACTGGCTACGGCACAGTAGGAACGGCAAAAGGCCGAGAAGTTCAGCCGCCCCTGATCGCAATGGGCAAGGCCAGGTGCCGGGCGAAGCAAATCGCGGGCAAAAAAAAACGACCTTTCGGTCGTTTCTTTCAAGCCTCGGTCTTCAGTCTAACCAAGGGTTTATGTATGGCGCAGCGGACGGGACTCGAACCCGCGACCCCCGGCGTGACAGGCCGGTATTC
>OGQD01000935.1_pt1 | contig 20116 bp, 20 predicted proteins | sample 1553091 | NCBI WGS metagenome assembly OGQD01 (sample SAMEA2580290, study PRJEB22360) | human gut metagenome | biome: human gut; feature: human-associated habitat; material: faeces | place: Denmark | collected 2008/2010
CTTCACGCTGCGGCCCACCCCCCGCGGACGGGGGTGCGGAGCGGGTCGAAGCCGCCCACGAAACCGTTGAAGTGGTGGCTACCGAGCCTACCATTGCGGAAGAAGCGCCGACCCCGGCTGCTGAAGCCGTGATCGAAGCCATCGCCCAACTGGTCGAAGAGCCCAAGGCAGAAGCGCCGGCCGCTGCCGAAGAAGCCCCGGCAGCTGCTCCGGCGCCCGCCGAAGAAGCCGCCTCGGCCGTTCCGGCCAACGCTACCGGCCGAGCCTCCAATGACCCGCGCGAGCGCCGTCGTCAGGAGCGCCTGGCCCGCGAAGCCGCCGCTGCTGCAGCTGCTGCCCCGCAGGTCGAGCAGGCTCCGGTTGTCGAAGCGGTGATCGAGGAAGCTGCCGTCGTCGAAGCTGAAGTCGCGGCCGAACCGGCTGCCGACATCACAGCAGAGACCGTTGTGGCCGAAGCGGTGAGTGAAGCCGAAGCCCAATCCGTGGAGCAGGCCGAACCGGCTGCCGAACAGGTTGAAGGCGACAAAGCCGAGAAGACCGAGGAAGAAGGCACCGTGGTTGAGAAACACCACAGCTGATAGCTTCCGAGCATGAAAAAGGGGATGCCTAGGCATCCCCTTTTTTATTGCCCGCAATGCGATAACCTCCCCTTTTCGCCGTAGCAGACTCCGTCCGCGATTGGCTCGCCATCGCGCCGATATCGCGGACAAACCTGCTCCTACGTTCAGCCTGACTCAGCAGCTAGGGACCGTCCGCGAGCAAGCTCGCTCCTACAAAGCCCCGCCCTGATTTGCGCTGGTGAGCAGGCACAAAAAAGGGATGCCGAAGCATCCCTTTTTCCATCTGAAGCAACCTCAGTAGAGATTCGGCTCCATCTCCAGCTCCACGCCAAAGCGCTGCTGGATGTCATCCCGGATACGCAGCGCCAGATCATGCAACTGCGACCCGGTAGCGCCACCGTAGTTGACCAGGACCAGCGCCTGCTGCGCGTGGACACCAGCAGCACCCTCGCGGAAGCCCTTCCAGCCAGCCTTGTCGATCAGCCAGCCAGCAGCCAGCTTGCTCTGGCCGTCACCCTGCGGGTAGGCCACCAGGTCGCTGTAGCGCTGACGCAGCGCCACTGCCTGATCCGCGGACACTACCGGATTCTTGAAGAAGCTGCCGGCATTGCCCAGCACAGCAGGGTCCGGGAGCTTTTCGCGACGAATCGCGCAGATCACCCGCGAGACGTCGGCCGCCGTCGGTTCGGTCACGCCCTCCTCCGCCAGGCGCTGGCGCACAGGACCGTAGTCCAGGTGCAGTTTTGCCACACGGCTCAAGGCGAAGCGCACACGCAGGATCAGCCAGCGACCGGGCTCGCGCTTGAAGCGACTTTCCCGGTAGGCGAAGGCGCAGTCCTCCAGGTCGAACTCGCGCAGCTCGCCCGTCTGGCGGTCCAGCGCGGTCAGGCCGGCGAACACATCCTTGAGCTCCACCCCATAGGCGCCGATGTTCTGCATGGGCGCAGCGCCCACGGTACCCGGAATCAGGCTGAGGTTTTCCAGCCCAGCGAAGCCCTGGGACAGGGTCCAGCGCACGAAGCCGTCCCACACCTCGCCGGCCTCTGCCTCGACCACCACCCGCTCGCCATCATCACTGAGGACGCGAACGCCGCGGGAAGCCATGCGCAGCGCCAGCGCCTCGACGTCACGGGTCAGCAGCAGGTTGCTGCCGCCACCGATGACCATCAACGGCAGCCCCTTCCGCACCGCCGCAGCAATGCCTTCGCGCACCTCGGCGTCGTCATGGGCCTGGGCAAACCAGCGTGCCGCGACATCGACGCCGAAGGTGTTGTAGGGCTTGAGGGAAATGCGTTCTTGCAGTTGCAGCGTCACAGTCGCCCCTTCACTTCCGTCAGCAGGCCGTCGCAGGCCCTTTCCACCAGGTCCAACACCTGCTCGAAACCATCCTCGCCGCCATAGTACGGATCGGGGACTTCGTCGATTTCCAGCTCGTAGCGAGCCAGGAACAGGTCCAATTCGGCCTTGCCGCTGCTGCCGCGCAATCGCTTCAGGTCACGCAGGTTGGCGTTGTCCATGGCCAGGACCAGGTCGTAGCGGGAGAAATCCGCCGCACTGACCTGTCGTGCCCGCAGGCTCGACAGGTCATAACCACGGCGCAGCGCCGCGGCACGGGTGCGCGCATCCGGCGCCTTGCCGACATGCCAGTCACCAGTACCGGCCGAATCGATCTCCACCCGATCCTCAAGGCCCGCCTCGCGGACCTTGTGGCGGAACACGCCTTCGGCGGTGGGAGAGCGGCAGATATTGCCCAGGCAGACGAACAGGACCTTCATCAGGCCCCCAGGATGCGCCGCACGCGCTCCAGGTCTTCCGGGGTATCGACGCCGGCCTGCGGCGCTTCCAGGGCGTCCGCCACATGGATGCGCACGCCATGCCAGAGCGCCCGCAGCTGTTCCAGGCATTCGGTGTCCTCGAGCCAGCACGGACCCCAGGCCACGAAATCACGCAGGAAGCGCGCGCGATAGGCGTAGATGCCGATGTGGCGGCGGTAGGGCACGTTGGCCGGCAGCGATTCGCGATCCACGGCGAAGGCATCGCGCGCCCAGGGCAGCGTGGCGCGGCTGAAGGTCAGGGCCAGGCCGTTCTTGTCGCTGACCACCTTGACGATGTTCGGGTTGAACAGCGCGGCCGGATCATGGATTTCCTCGCACAGGGTGGCGATGCCCGCTTCCGGGTGTGCCGCAAGATTGGCGGCCACCTGGTCGATGATCGACGGCGGCACCAGCGGCTCGTCGCCCTGCACGTTGACTACGATGGCGTCGTCGGCCAGGCCCAGCGCATCGGCCACTTCCGCCAGGCGGTCGGTGCCGGAGTTGTGGTCGGCGCGGGTCAGCACCACCTGGGCACCGAAGCCTTGGCAGGCATCGAAGATGCGCTGGTCGTCGGTGGCGACCACCACCTGGGTGGCAGAACTTTTGCCGGCCTGTGCCCAGACGTGCTGGATCATGGGTTTGCCGGCGATGTCCTGCAGTGGTTTGCCGGGCAGGCGGGTGGAGGCGTAGCGGGCGGGAATGACGACGGTGTAGGCCTGGCTCATGGGATTACTTGTCCAGACGCTCGTCGACGTTCAGGGTACGCGCCTCGCCTTCGAGCATCACCGGGATGCCGTCGCGCACCGGGTAGGCCAGGCCGTCGGCCTTGCAGATCAGCTCGGACTTGTCGTCGGTGAGCTTGAGCGGGCCCTTGCACAGCGGACAGGCGAGGATATCGAGGAGTTTCGGGTCCATGGTGCGTTCCTTGAGCTTGAAAGGATTGAAAGCTGGCAGCGCAGGTTACGACGGCGGATCAGCGGGCGACCAGGCGCTCGAGCTGGGCGTCGAACCAGGCGACGAAGGCCGGCGAGGGCTGCGCTTCGACGGCGAGGTACCACCAGTCGGGCGCGGCGAAGGACCGGCATTTCACCGCATCCTTCTCGGTCATGACCAGCGGCAGTTCCGGCGTGAAGCGCAGCTGCTCGGCGGTAAAGGCCGCATGGTCGGGGAAGGGATGCGGAATCGGCCGCCAGTTTAGCGCCTCGAGCGTCGTGAAGAAACGCCGCGGGTTGCCGATGCCGGCCAGGGCATGGAGTGCCTGACCGGCGGGGAAATGCTCGACGCCACGGCGTTCGCCGCTGGCCAGGTTGATCAAGGCTGATGGTTGCAGGGTGAAGGAGAACGCCCCGGGCGGATCGCTGGGCGCGCCGTTGTACAGCACGGCGTCGACTTCACCCAGGCGCTCGACCGGCTCGCGCAGCGGCCCGGCGGGCAGGCAATGGCCGTTGCCGAGGCCGCGCGCAGCGTCGATCAGCACCAGTTCCAGGTCACGGGCCAGGCGGTAATGCTGCAGGCCGTCATCGCAGAGGATCAGGTCCAGCGGTTCTTCGGCCAGCAGTGCGCGCACTGCGCTGGAGCGATCCGGGTCGATCATCAGCGGCACGCCGCAACGGCGCACTATCATCAGCGGCTCGTCGCCCGCTTCCGCCGCCGATTGCTCGGCGCGCACGCGCCAGGGCGTCTGCGGCGGCTTGGCGCCATAGCCACGGCTGACCACGCCGACCTTCAGCCCGCGGGCGCGGCACTGCTCGATCAGCCAGAGGATCATCGGCGTCTTGCCGGTGCCGCCGACGGTGATGTTGCCGACCACGATGATCGGCACCGGCGCGCGATAGGCCGGCTTGGCGCCGGAGAGGAAGTCCTGCCGGCGGCCTTGGGCTACTCGCCGGTAGAGGAGTTCGAGCGGTCTGAGCAGGGCAAGGGCCGGGTGGCCCTTGTACCAGGCGTCGAGCAGGCGATCGGAGAACGCCATCACGGGCTCTTCTTGTCCGCCCGGGACTCGATGGTGGTGATGCGCAGGTGGGTGAAGCCCAGCTTGCCGGCGGCATCCATCGCGGTGACCACGGACTGGTAGTCCACCTTGCCATCGGCGGTGATCACTACCGGCAGGCTGTTGTCGCCGGCGGATTCGCGCTGCATGGCGTTCATCAGGTTTTCCAGGTCGTCGCGCGCCAGGCTCTGGCCGTTGAGCGCGTAGTGACCCTCGACGCTGATGGAGATTTCCAGCTGCTTGATCTCGGTGGCTTCGGGCGGCGTGCCGCTGACCGCCTCGGGCAGTTCAACCTTGAGCTGCGACGGCTTGGTGAACGAGGTGGCGACCACGAAGAACAGCAGCAGCACGAAGATCACGTCGATCAGCGACGCCAGGTTGATGAAGACGTCCTCGCGGGCCGCTCCGCCCGCTCTGCGGCGGAATTTCACGCTTTGCCTTCCTCGACGAAGTCGACTTCGCGGTCGCCCTGGGTCACTTCCACCAGCTTGATGGCTTCCTGCTCCATGGCGATGACCAGCTCATCGACGCGGCGCAGCAGGTAACGATGGAAGAATACTGCGGGGATCGCCACGATCAGGCCGGCCGCGGTGGTGATCAGGGCCTTGGAGATGCCGCCGGCGAGCATCGGCGCGTTGGCCATGCCATCGCCCATGAAGGCGCTGAAGATCTGGATCATGCCGAACACCGTGCCCAGCAGGCCGAGCAGCGGCGCCATGGCGGCGATGGTGCCCAGGGCGTTGAGGTAGCGCTCCAGCTCGTGGATCACGCGGGAAGCGGCTTCCTCGATGCACTCCTTCATGATTTCGCGGCCGTGCTTGGAGTTGGCCAGGCCGGCGGCGAGGATTTCACCCAGCGGGGAGGATGCGCGCAGGTCCTTGAGGGCCTGGCTGTTCATCTTCCTGTCCTTGATCTGCTTCCATACCTGGCCGAGCAACTGCGGCGGGGCCACGCGACTCAAGCGCAAGGTCCAGAGACGTTCGGCGACGATCGCCATGGCAGCGACGGAGCTCAGCAAGATCGGCAGCATCATCCAGCCGCCAGCTTTGACCAGTTCCCACACAGTGGTGAATCCCCTGAAAAAAAGTGGCGCCACTCTAGCACAGGGGCCGTGACGAGCCGACCGCCCCAGGGTCAATTTTCCTGCCAGAAATGTGCGCCTTCCCGCACTCCCCCAAGCTCGCCATGGGCACCTAGGGTCAGGACTAGCGCGCCCTCCTCCGCCGTATCCTGAATCCGTATGCCCAGCGTACGGAAGCGCTCGACGACCGACGGGTGCGGATGGCCGTAGGGGTTATTGGCACCGCGCGAGATGATCGCGGTGGATGGACGGATCGCCCGCAGGAAGGCCGGCCCGGAGGAACTACGGCTGCCGTGGTGCCCGGCCAGCAACCAATCGATGCGCTCGGCCGGATGCGCCGCCAGCCAGGCCAGTTCGGCAGATTGTGGCAGGTCGCCAGTGAGCAGGATGCGCTCGCCATTGGCCTCGACTTCCAGCGCGCACGAGCGGTCGTTGCTTTCCCTGGCGCCTGCCCACGTCCAGCTGGACAGGCGTACGTCATCAACCCTCCATTCCTCGATTCGACAGGGGCTTGCCTGCAACTCTGGCGCCAGTCTTTCCGGCTCGCCACTGATAACCTGCGCAGGCCGGAGTGAATGCTTCACCGCCAACGCACCGCCGGCATGGTCATTGTCCGCATGGCTGAGCATCAGCAGATTGAGCTTGCCGACGCCAAGACTCCGCAAGGTCGGCACCACCACCCGCTCGCCGATATCGAAATCTCCGTTGCGCGCACCAGTGTCGTAGAGCCAGCTCTGACTGCGGGTACGGATCAGCACCGAAAGCCCCTGCCCCACGTCCAGTACGCGGATCTCGGCCATGCCCGGCGCGGGCAGCGGAATGCTCGGCCAGAACACCGGCAGGAACATCGCCAGCCCGAGCGAGCGCAGCGGTACTCCCGCCGGCGCCAGCAGCAGGAGCGCACCGAGCATCGCCAGTATCAGCGTCCAGGTTGGCGCCGCCACCGGCTGCCAGGCGGGCGCCAGCTCGGCCATCCATCCGAGCAGACGAAACAGTATTTCCAGCAGGCCGCCGGACACCCAGAGCAGCAACTCCCCCACGCCGGGAACCCCCAGCGCCAGACTGCCCAACAGAGCGAGCGGAACCACGACCAGCTCCACCCAGGGCACCGCAATCAGGTTGGCGGCGACACCGGAAATGCTCAGCGGCAGGCCCAGCGCGATGGACGCCGGCAACAACCCGATCGCCATCAGCCACTGCGCACGCAGCCAGGTGCGCCAGGCCGTCCAGCGCCCCAGGCGGCCGGAGAAGCCGAAGATCAGCAAAGCCACCGCCGCGTAGGACAACCAGAACCCCGGCAGCAACACCACCAAGGGCTCAGCCACCAGCACGGCTAGCAAAGCGCCCAGCAGCGGCGTCCACAATCCCCGATGGCGATAGCGCAAACGCCACAGCAGGACGATGGAGACCATCACGCACGCGCGCTGCAACGGCACCTCGAAGCCCGCCATCAGGCTGTAGGCCCAGGCACCGCTGGCAGCCAGCAGGCAGGCGCAGGGCAACCAGGGCAGACGGGATGGCCAGCAGCCCAGGCGCGCCAGCCCCGCCACGACGGCGTAGAGCAGGCCCGCCAGCAGGGAAATGTGTGAGCCGGAAATCACCATCAGGTGCAGGGTTCCGGTGTCCTGCAGGACCTGCCAGTCCGCCGTGGTCAACCCGGAAGCGTCGCCCAGCACCAGCGCGGCAAGCGCACCAGAGCGCCCCTGGGCGTCCACTGCCAGCAGGCGTTGCCTCCAGGCTTCGCGCCAGGCGCGCGGGCCGCTGGAAGCCTCCAGGCGCTGCCCGTCCTTCACGCTGCCGGTGGCGCCGATGCGCTGGGCAGTGAGCCAGGCCTCGTAATCGAAGCCCACGCCGTTGACCATGCCGTGGGGACGCTTGAGCTTCACTGCCAACCGCCAGCGCTCGCCCCCTTCTACCGGCGGCCCGCCGAACCAGGACAGGCGCAGTGTTGCCGGAACCTGCGCGCGCGGGCTGGAAGCCTCGGAGAGCACGAAGCGCACTGAAGGCCCCGAACGATCCGGCAAGCCCTCTACCCTGCCCTCCAGCCACAGCGTGCGGCCGTCCAGCTCCGGCGCCAGCCGGTCATCCAGCGCCCACTGGGCCGATTGGCAGGCCCAGGCGAAGCCGAGCAGGAACAGCCCGACGAAGTAGCCGCGAGTGAACAACAGAGGCAAAGCGCACAGTGCGAGAAGCAGCAGCACCCAACCAGATGGCAGCGCCGGCAGCCAGCGCAGCGCCAGCAGTCCCAGGGCCACAGCGAACATCCCTGCAAGTGGCAACGACTTTATCCCCCAGCGCCACCGAGGCCTCGCACGACTACCGATCCGACAGGCCGACGGCGGTTACACACGGACATAGTTGGCAACGAATGACTGTCACCTAGCTAGGCATAATGTCGCGTCGTCCGTCTGCCAGAGATTTCCTTCATGCCGCGCCGAATCTTCAAGCGCTACATGCCGGATCCGGAGAGCATCAGGAACCACAAGGGCCTGCGCTTTCTCGGACCGCTGATCCAGTCGCCCAACCTCTGGCACCTGAATCGCCGCTCCGTGTCCCGCGCCATGGGCATGGGGCTGTTCGCCGCGTTCATCCCGATCCCGCTGCAGATGCTGCTGGCCGCCTCGTTGGCCGTGTGGGTACGGGCCAACCTGCCGATCTCGGTCGGGCTGGTCTGGCTGACCAACCCGATCACCATGCCGCCGGTGTTCTACTGCACCTACAAGATGGGCGCCTGGGTCATGGGCATCCCCGCGCGCGCCCTGCCCGAGCACCTGACCTGGGAATGGATCAGCGGCGAGTTGTCGCTGCTCTGGCAGCCCTTCCTGCTGGGCTCGGTGATCTGCGGCATCCTGGTCGGCCTTCTCGGTTACCTGCTCACCGAGGGGTACTGGCGCTGGTGGATCGGCCGTAGCTGGCGGCGGCGCCGGGCGCTGCGGAATCTGCAGCAAGGACTTTAGGCACTTCCTTGCAGGAGCGAGCCTGCTCGCGAACCGCCCAAGCCCCGGAGCCGTCGACAGGTTTGTTCGCGAGCAAGCTCACCTCCTAGGGTGATCCCTGAAACGAAAAAGCCGCCCCGAGGGGCGGCTTTTTCGTGGGCCGGTGAATCACTCGTAACGCAGCGATTCCGCCGGCTGGGTCGAGGCCGCGCGCCAGGCCGGGTACAGCGTGGCGAGGAAGCTCATCGACAGCGCGGCGACGCAGATCAGGACGATATCGCTGATCTGCGGGTCGGACGGCAGGTAGTTGATGAAGTAGATGTCCGAATTGAACACGTGGGTGCCGGCGATGCGCTCCAGGGTCGAGACAATGGCGGTGACGTTGTACGCCGCCAGCACGCCCAGCACGCAGCCGATGACGGTACCGATCAGGCCGATCACCGTGCCCTGCACCATGAAGATCGCCATGATCTGCTTCGGCGTGGCGCCCAGGGTGCGCAGGATGGCGATATCCGCGCGCTTGTCGGCCACCACCATGATCAGTGTGGCGATGATGTTGAAGGCGGCGACCGCAACGATCAGCAACAGCAGTAGGCCGATCATGGTCTTTTCCATCTTCATCGCGCTGAACAGGCTGCCCTGGGTGTGGGTCCAGTCCACCGAGCGGTAGCCGTCGCCCAGTTGCTTGGCGATGGCCGCACCGACTTCCGGCGCCTGGAACAGGTCTTTCAGGGCGATGCGCACGCTCTGTACCTGGCCCGGTTGCCAGCGCAGCAGGCTGGCGGCGTCGTCCACATGGATCAGCGCCAGGGTGCTGTCCAACTCGGCGCCGACCTTGAAGATACCGACCACGTTCAGGCGCTGCATGCGCGGGGTGATTCCGCCGGGCGCCGTGCTCGGCTCCGGCACGATCAGCAGCAGGCTGTCGCCGACATTGACGTGGAAGCGCCGCGCGGTGATCTCGCCGATGACCACACCGAACTCGGTAGCCTTGAGGTCGTCCAGGCTGCCTCGAACCATGTGCTGGCCGATGATCGACACCTGGGTTTCCAGCGCCGGGTCGACGCCACCCACCTCGATGGGCTGCATCATCCCCTTATAGGAGAGCATGCCGTCGACCTCGGTGTAGGGCACCGCGCCGACGATCTTCGGGTTCTGCTTCGCCACCTCGGCCACATGCTGCCAGTCATCCAGCGGACCGCTGGTCTTCTGCAACACGGCGTGGGGGACCATGCCGAGGATCCGCGAGCGCATTTCCTTCTGGAAGCCATTCATCACCGAGAGCACCACGATCATTGCCAGCACGCCCAGGGCGAGGCCGATCATCGAGGTCAGGGAAATGAACGAGATGTAGTGGTTGCGTCGCTTGGCCCGGGTGTAGCGGGTGCCGATGAAGACGGACAGGGGTCTGAACATTCCGGTATCCCTCAGGCGGCGACCAGCCGGCCCTCCTCCAGGCGCAGCACACGGTCCATCTGCTGGGCGAGGTGGGTGTCGTGGGTCACCACCAGGAAGGCGGTGCGCAGGGACTGCGACAGCTCCAGCATCAGCTCCTGGATACCGTGGGCGGTGTGCTGGTCGAGGTTGCCGGTAGGCTCGTCGAGCAGCACCAGCTTGGGCGTGTTCACCAGGGCGCGGGCGATGGCCACGCGCTGGCGCTCGCCGCCGGACAGCTCGGACGGTTTGTGGCTCAGGCGATGCCCCAGGCCCACGCGTTCCAGCAACGCCGTGGCGCGCTGACGCGCCTCGGGGATCGGCGTCTTGCCGATCAGCAGCGGCATGCAGACGTTCTCCAGCGCGGTGAACTCCGGCAGCAGGTGGTGGAACTGGTAGACGAAGCCCAGCGCGCGATTGCGCAGCAGGCCGCGCTGCTTCTCGTTGAGCGCCGACAGCTGTTCGCCGGCCAGCCAGACGCTGCCGGTGCTGGGCGTATCGAGGCCGCCGAGCATGTTCAGCAGGGTACTCTTGCCCGAGCCGGAGCTACCGACGATGGCCACGCGCTCGCCGGGCAGCAGTTCCAGTTGCACGTTGGACAGCACTTCGACCGACTGCGGGCCTTCCTCGTAACGCTTGCCGAGGTCGCGGCAGCTCAGGACGGCCTGATCGTTGTTACTCATAACGCAATGCCTCCGCGGGCTGGGTGCGCGCCGCACGCCAGGCCGGATACAGGGTGGCGAAGAAACTCAGGATCAACGCGGCGCTGCACACCAGGATCACGTCCTCGCTCATCAGTTGCGAGGGCAGGTAATCGATGAAATAGACGTCCGCGTTGAGGAATTTGTGGCCCAGCAGCCGCTCCAGCAGAGCGATGGCCGAGCTGACGTTGAGCGCCGCGAGGATGCCCAGCACGCCGCCGATGAAGGTGCCGATGACGCCGATCACCGTGCCCTGGACCATGAAGGTCGCCATGATCTGCCCCGGCGTGGCGCCCAGGGTGCGCAGGATGGCGATGTCGGCCTTCTTGTCGGTGACGACCATCACCAGGGTGGAAATGATGTTGAACGCGGCGACCGCGACGATCAGCAGTAACAAGAGGCCGATCATCGACTTCTCCATGCGGATGGCCTGGTACAGGTTGCCGTGGCTGCGGGTCCAGTCGCGGGCGAAGTAGTCGTTGCCCTTCAGGGTGCGGGCGATTTCCCAGGCGGTGCGCGGCGCCTGGAACAGGTCGTCGAGCTTCAGGCGCAGGCCTTCGACCTGGCCTTCCTTGAGGCGGCGCATGCGCGCCGCGTCGTCGATGTGGACCATGGCGACGTAGCCGTCCAGCTCGCCGGCGCCGACGTGGAAGGTGCCAACCACGGTGAAGCGCTTCATGCGCGGGAACATGCCTGCCGGCGTGACCGAGACTTCCGGAGCGATGAAGGTGACCTTGTCGCCCAGTTTCACGCCGAGGTTCTTCGCCGCCTTGTCGCCGATCAGGATGCCGAACTCGCCGGGTTTGAGGCTCTGCAGCGACCCTTCCTGGAAGAACTGGTCGATGATCGAAACCTTGCTCTCCTCGTTCGGGTCGACGGCGTTGATCAGCACCTTCTGCACCGTGCCGCCCGAGCTGAGCAGGCCCTGCATCTGGATGAAGGGCGCGACTTCCAGCACGTTGGGGTGCTGCGTCTTGATCTGCCCGGCGATGCCTTGCCAGTCGGAAATCGGCTGGTAGGACTCGACCGTGGCGTGGGGCACCATGCCCAGCACGCGGGTACGCATCTCGTGGTCGAAGCCGTTCATCACGGAAAGCACCACGATCATCACCACCACGCCCAGCGCGAGGCCGATCATGGAGGTGAGCGAAATGAAGGATACGAAGTGGCTGCGGCGTTTGGCGCGTGTGTAGCGCGTTCCGATGTAGACGGAAAGTGGTCTGAACATGAGGGGCCGATTGAGAAGATGAAGAGTGCGTCGAGCGTCAGATCCTTCTGGCGTGCGACTTCCGTGTGGCGAGGCCGGGCAGGCGGCTTTACACTCAGACCATCACTGCCGCCGTGGGTTCGCCATGTCCACTCCAGACGCGGATAACCGCCGCGAATACTATCGTATTGAAGATACGCTCGCATTGGAATTTCGCCCGCTGCGCGAGGACGAAATCCAGTCGCAAGAAGTGCTTCAGGATGATTCCGCGCTGTTCAATCTGCTCAGCGACCTGCACCTGGCCGACTTCGAGTCGCAGCACCTGCTGCGTCATATTCACGATCGCGACCGCCCCCTGGCCAGCTATCTCAAGGTGATGAACAAGCGCATCGACCTGATCGCCCAGGCGCTCACCCAGAGCCTGCTCAGCGAGATCGGCCCGGCGCGCCGGGTGACGCTGTCCGAAGGCGGCATCAACTTCCGCGATGCCCAGCCGCTCCCGGTCGGCCAGGACCTGGCGCTGAAGATCGTCCTGCTACCCCACGGCCTGGGCCTGCTGCTGCGCGCGAAGGTCACCCACTGCCAACAGCAAGCCGAGGGCGACTACGAGATCGGCACCGAATTCGAGATGCTCGGCGACGCCCCGCGTCAGCTGCTGGCTCGTCACATCCTCCAGCGCCAGGCACTGGAGCGCCGGCAGGCCAAGGCCCGCGAAGAATGAACAAACGCATCTGCTTGCGCCACCTGCTGCTCCTGTTGAGCCTTGTCACCCCGCTGCCACTGCCGGCCGATATCCTCTCGATACCCGTGGGTGACCAGGGCGATCCGCATATCGTGCTGCCGAACCGCGGCGACAGCCAGAAGGCCGTGCTGGAACGCTTCGGCTTGCCGGACGAGGAACACCCGGCAGTGGGCAAGCCACCGATCACCCGCTGGGACTACCGCGAATTCAGCGTCTATTTCGAGAGCGGGGTGGTGGTCGATGCTGTCCGCCAGCACCGCTCGCAGTACCTCAAGGACCTTTCACCGACTCCCAAGGAGCCCCAGTGACTCTGATCTATGGCCATCGCGGCGCCAAAGGCGAAGCACCGGAAAACACCCTGAACAGCTTCCTGCACTGCCTGGAGCACGGCGTGAAGCGCTGTGAGCTGGACCTGCACCTGTCCCGCGACGGCGAGCTGATGGTCATCCACGACCCGACGCTCAAGCGCACTACCGGTCGCCGCGGCAAGGTGTCCGAGCAACTGGCGGATGACCTGGTGACCATGGACGCCCGCGAAGGCGGCCCCGGCTGGTTGCGCCCCTGCCCTATCCCGCGCCTGGCGGAGCTGTTCGAGCGTTGCGAGTTCGAACACTGGCAGCTGGAAGTGAAAAGCGCGTCGAAGGATCGTGCCAGCCGCACGGTACAGGCCATCCACCAGTTGGTGGGCCGTTTCGGTCTGCGCGACCGGATTACCGTGACATCGAGCTCGCGCACCGTGCTGCGCGCGCTGGAGGAACTGGCGCCGGACCTGTCACGCGGGCTGGTGGCCGAATACGCCTGGCTCGACCCATTGAAGGTCGCCGCGCACTACGGCTGCGATCTGCTGGCGCTGAACTGGATGCTGTGCACCCCGGAGCGCCTGCTGAAAGCGCAGAAGCAGGGGCTGCATGTGTCGGTCTGGACGGTCAACGAGCCGGCCCTGATGCGCCGGCTCGCCGATTTTGGCGTGGATAGCCTGATCACAGACTTTCCCGGTTTGGCCACTGCCACGATCGGGAATCGCTGAGCAGGTTCCCCCCGACCGGCTCAGGCCGCCGGTCGGGGTATTTCAAAAAATCCGGTTCAGGCCGTCGAACGCCGCTACGCGGTAGGCTTCGGCCATGGTCGGATAGTTGAAGGTGGTGTTGACGAAATACTTCAGGGTGTTCAGCTCACCCGGCTGGTTCATGATCGCCTGGCCGATGTGGACGATCTCCGAAGCCTGGTCGCCGAAGCAATGCACGCCGAGGATTTCCAGGGTCTCGCGGTGGAACAGAATCTTCAGCATGCCCACCGGCTCGTTGGATATCTGCGCGCGGGCCATGCCCTTGAAGAAGGCCTTGCCTACCTCGTAGGGAATCTTCGCGACCGTCAGTTCCTGCTCGTTCTTGCCGATGGAGCTGATCTCCGGAATGGTATAGATGCCGGTCGGCACGTCATTCACGAAGCGCCAGCCATCGTGCTCGACGATGTTGCCGGCGGCGGAACGGCCCTGGTCGTAAGCGGCGCTGGCCAGGCTCGGCCAGCCGATCACGTCGCCCGCGGCATAGATGTTCGAGACCGAAGTACGGTAGTTCTCGTCCGTCTCGATCTGGCCGCGGCTGTTGACCTTGATGCCGATATTCTCCAGGCCCAGGCGATCGGTGTTGCCGGTACGGCCGTTGCACCACAGCAGGGCATCCGCCTTGATCTTCTTGCCGGACTTCAGGTGCAGGATCACCCCGTTGTCCAGGCCTTCCACGCGCTCGTATTCCTCGTTGTGACGGATCAGCACGTTGTTGTTGCGCAGGTGATAGCTCAGCGCATCGGAGATCTCGTCGTCGAGGAAGCTCAGCAACTGGTCGCGGGTGTCGATCAGGTCAACCAGCACGCCCAGGCCACTGAAGATCGAGGCGTACTCGCAGCCGATCACGCCGGCTCCGTAGATGATCAGGCGGCGCGGGGTGTGGCTCAGCGAGAGGATGGTGTCGCTGTCGTAGACGCGCGGGTGATTGAAGTTGATGTCCGATGGGCGATACGGACGCGAACCGGTGGCGATGACGAACTGGTCGGCCACCAGGCGCTCCACGGCGCCGCTGGGGGTGACGACTTCGACGGTGCGCTCATCGACGAAGCTGGCGGTGCCGTTGAACATGTCGATGCGGTTGCGCGCGTAGTAGCCGGTGCGCGAGGAAACCTGCTTGGAGATCACCCGCTCGGCGCTTTTCAGTACGTCCGGGAAGGAGAACCAGCGCGGCTCGCCGATCTGGCGGAACATCGGGTTGGTGTTGAACTCGATGATCTGCTTCACCGAGTGACGCAGCGCCTTGGACGGTATGGTGCCCAGGTGCGTGCAGTTGCCGCCGACCACGCGACGGCTGTCCACCACCGCCAGCTTGCGCCCGTACTTGGAGGCGTTCATCGCCGCCCCCTCGCCTGCCGGGCCCGTGCCGAGAATCACCACGTCGTAGTTGTAGACAGCCATGCGTACTCCTTCAGAACAGGCCGGGGCGCCCGCTTGGCGCTCCCGGCGAAGCCCCGGCACCACATGCGCCGAGGCGGATCGAAATCATTGGCGCAGCTTAGCCCTGCGGCAAAAGGCTGCACATTAGCGGTTGGTCGGCAGGTAGGCGAATTTTGCCGCCACTACAAGCCGTGCCCCTCACTGCGGGCCGCCATCATGCCCGCCGAAGCTTTCATTCAGGCGACGGGAACAGCGCTTCGAAGCGCGGCGTCGCGCGGGTCACGAAACCTTCGCCCTGGCGCACGATGAAGAAAGCTGCCAGCCCGTTGCGCTCGGCAAAGGTATAGCCCTCCTCCGGCCCCAGCACCATCAGCAGGGTCGACAGGCCATCGGCACGCAAGGCCTGGGCTTCCGCCACGGTCACCGACGCCAGCGCATGCCGGACCGGCGCGCCAGTGCGCGGGTCGAAGGTGTGCGAATAGCGCTGCCCACCTTCCTCGAAATAGTTGCGGTAATCGCCGGAGGTGGAGAGCCCGATGCCATCCAGCGCCACCGAGCGCTCCACCTGCCGCTCGCGTTCGCCACTAGGGACTTCCAGGGCGATGCGCCAGGGCGAGCCATCGGGCTTGTGGCCCACGGCCTTGAGCTCGCCGGTGATTTCCACCAGGTAATCCGTCAGGCCCAACTCCATCAGCCGTGCACTGACCTGATCCACCGCGTAACCGGCGACGATGCTGTCGAAGTCCAGCTGCGCGTCGACGTCCTTGCACAGCTGCTCGCCTTGCAGGCGCAGGTGCTGATGGCCAACGCGGGTGCGTTCACGCTGCAGATCGGCCGGAGCCGGTACCTGCTCGCGACGCGACTGCGGGCCGAAGCCCCACAGGTTCATCAGCGGCTCGACGCTCAGGTCGAAGGCACCTCCGCTCTGCTGCGACAACTCCTCGCCATAGCGCCAGAGCTTGAGCATGTCCGCCGACAAAGCCATACAGGCGCCGGCCGGCAGGGCATTGAAGCGGGAGACCACGGAATTGTCGCGGTAGGTCGAGAACTGCTCGTCGAGGCTGGCCAGAATCGTATCGACCTCCGCCTTGAGCTTCGCAGCGTCCGGCGCCTTGCCGGTCGGCACGTATTGCACCGTGTAGCTGCTGCCCATGGTCGGGCCGCCGAAGCGTTCGATGGACTGCCCGCAGCCAGTCAAGGTCGCGACCAGTAGCACGATCAACAGGCTTGCACGGGACAAGGTCTTCTCCATCAGCCGGCAGGCGCGCGGCGCCGGGCATTCTACCGCAAGCACCCCGCTGCACTGTTTCCGCTGTGGCAAAGGTGCATTACCAAAAGAAAACGGGAGCCGAAGCTCCCGTTTCCCGACCGGCTCAGGCGTCAGCCTTGGCCGGGGACTTGCGCTTGAACAGGAAATAGCAGGCGCCCATCAGCACGATCCACACCGGGATCGCATACACCGACACGTCGATGCCAGGGATCTGCAGCATGATGCCCAGGATGAACACCACGAAGGCCAGGCACAGCCAGTTGCCGAAGGGGTACCACAGCGCGCGGAAGAACGGCTGCACGCCCTTGGCCGCCATGGCCTTGCGGAACTTGATGTGAGCCAGGCTGATCATCGCCCAGTTGATCACCAGCGCGGCGACCACCAGGGACATCAGCAGCTCCAGCGCCTGGTGCGGGATCACGTAGTTGACCACGACGCACGCCAGGGTGATGAAGGCCGACACGCCAATGGCCAGCAGCGGTACGCCACGGTCATCGACCTTGGCGAAGGCGCGCGGGGCGTCGCCCTGCTCGGCCAGGCCGTAAAGCATACGGCTATTGCAGTACACGCAGCTGTTATAGACCGACAGCGCGGCGGTGAGCACCACGAAGTTCAGGATGTTCGCCGCGTACTCACTGCCCAGCAGCGAGAAGACCTTCACGAACGGGCTGCCGCTGTAGGGGTCGCCAGCGCTGTTGATGCTCTGCAGCAGTGCATCCCACGGGTACAGCGAGAGCAGCACGGCCAGGGCGCCGATGTAGAAGATCAGGATCCGGTAGATGACCTGGTTGATCGCCTTGGGGATCACTTTCTTCGGCTCGGAGGCTTCGGCGGCGGTGATACCGACCAGCTCCAGGCCACCGAAGGAGAACATGATGATCGCCAGGACCATGATCAGCCCCTTCCAGCCATTGGGGAAGAAGCCGCCATGGGCCCACAGGTTGCTCACCGAGGCCTGCGGGCCGCCCGCGCCGCTGACCAGCAGCCAGACGCCGAGCAGGATCATGCCGATGATGGCGACGACCTTGATGATCGCGAACCAGAACTCGGTTTCGCCGAAAGCCTTCACGTTGAACAGGTTGATGGCGTTGATCAGCACGAAGAAAGCCGCCGCCGTCGCCCAGGTCGGGAAGTCCGGCCACCAGAACTGGATGTACTTGCCGACCGCGGTCAGCTCCGACATGCCCACCAGGATGTACAGCACCCAATAGTTCCAGCCCGACATGAAGCCGGCGAAACCACCCCAGTACTTGTGCGCGAAGTGGCTGAAGGAACCGGCGACAGGCTCCTCGACGATCATCTCGCCCAGCTGACGCATGATCAGGAACGCAATGAAGCCGCCGATGGCGTAGCCGAGGATCATCGACGGGCCGGCGGATTGCAGGACGCCGGCCGAGCCCAGGAACAGGCCGGTACCGATGGCGCCGCCGAGGGCGATCAGCTGGATGTGGCGGTTCTTCAGACCGCGCTTCAGCTCGCCTTCATGCAGATGTTGTCCATCCATTTGAAGTCTTTCCAGGTTCAGGAATTGGCAGATTTTATTGATGATTATGGTGGAGCCAGTAACGAAAAACGGGAGCCCGAGAGCTCCCGTTTATCTAGACCGCCTGGATCAGCGCGGGAAAGCCGGCGGGTTCACGCCAGCCATGTCTTCCATCACGCGGACGACCTGGCAGCTGTAGCCGAACTCGTTGTCGTACCACACGTACAGAACGACGCGGTTGTCGTTGGCGATGGTCGCTTCGGCATCGACGACGCCCGCATGGCGGGAGCCGACGAAGTCGGTGGAGACCACTTCCTGGGAAGCAACGAAGTCGATCTGCTTCTGCAGGTCCGAGTGCATGGCCATCTGGCGCAGGTACTCGTTGATCTCTTCGCGGGTAGTGGCTTTTTCCAGGTTCAGGTTCAGGATCGCCATGGAGACGTTCGGCGTCGGAACGCGGATGGCGTTGCCGGTCAGCTTGCCCTTCAGAACCGGCAGAGCCTTGGCGGCAGCGGTCGCGGCGCCAGTCTCGGTGATCACCATGTTCAGCGGCGCAGCGCGGCCACGGCGGCTGCCCTTGTGGAAGTTGTCGATCAGGTTCTGGTCGTTGGTGAACGAGTGAACGGTTTCGACGTGACCGTTGACGATGCCGTACTGGTCGTTGACGGCTTTCAGCACCGGCACGATGGCGTTGGTGGTGCAGGAAGCGGCGGAAACGATCTTGTCGTCAGCGGTGATATCGCCATGGTTGATGCCATGCACGACGTTCTTCAGCGCGCCCTTGCCCGGAGCGGTGAGGATCACGCGGTCGATACCCGGGCACTTCAGGTGCTGGCCCAGGCCTTCGGCGTCACGCCATTTGCCGGTGTTGTCGACCAGCAGGGCTTTCTTGATGCCGTACTGGGTGTAGTCGATCGACGCCGGGTCGTTGGAGTAGATCACCTGGATCAGGTTGCCGTTGGCAGTGATGGTGTTGTGTTCTTCGTCGATGGTGATGGTGCCATCGAACGGACCATGCACGGAGTCGCGACGCAGCAGGCTGGCGCGCTTGACCAGATCGTTCTCGGCGCCCTTGCGGACGACGATGGCGCGCAGGCGCAGGCCGTCGCCACCACCGGTCTTCTCGATGAGGATGCGCGCCAGCAGGCGGCCGATACGACCGAAGCCGTACAGGACGACATCGGTGCCTTCGCGAGCGCCGCCGTTCTGCTTGCCGACCACGTCGGCCAGCTCGTCCTTGGTGAACTGCTCGATGCTGCGACCGTTACCTTCGGCCTTGAACTTGGCAACCATCTTGCCCAGGTCGACGGAAGCGGCGCCCAGCTTGAGCTCGCTCATCGCCTTGAGGATCGGGAAAGTGTCGTGAACCGACAGCCCGCCTTCTTCGGCCAGGCGGTGACGGGCGAAACGGTGCGCTTTGAGGATCGCGATCACCGAACGGTTGATCAGGCCACGGCCGTAGATCGAGGTCACCACGTTGTTGTTACGGTAGAGTTGGCCGATCAGCGGAATCATGGCTTCCGCGAGGGCTTCACGATCGATCCACTCACCGAGACACTGGTCGGGCTTCTGGGTCACGGGCAATACCTTCCACATGTAGGAGAAGAAAAAAGGGGCTACATTATGACGGCGTGAACAATCGCCGGCAATCCGCAGCGGTCGTATGACTGACATCCGTCAATCGGGATAGTTACAATCCGACCGGTCAAATTCCTCGACCGGAGCCACGAACGCCCGTGTCCGTATTGCGTATCCCTACATTGCCGACAGCTGCCGGCAAGCAATCCTGGGGCAACCTCCCCGGGGCCGCCCTGAGCCTGGCCATCGCTGAAGCGGCCGGCCCAGCCAAACGTTTCACCCTGTTGCTGACCGCCGACAGCCAGAGCGCCGAGCGCCTGGAGCAGGAGCTGCGCTTCTTTGCGCCAGACCTGCCGGTACTGCAGCTGCCGGACTGGGAAACCCTGCCCTACGACGTTTTCTCGCCGCACCAGGACATCATCTCCCAGCGCGTCGCCGCCCTTTATCAACTGCCCGAACTGCGCCGCGGCGTGCTGGTGGTGCCCATCACCACCGCCTTGCACCGTCTGGCGCCGGCCAAGTTCCTGCTTGGCAGCAGCCTGGTGCTGGACGTCGGCCAGAAGCTCGACGTCGAGCAGATGCGCAGCCGCTTCGAGGCCGCCGGCTATCGCTGTGTGGACACCGTCTACGAACACGGCGAGTTCGCCGTGCGCGGCGCATTGATCGACCTGTTCCCGATGGGCAGCGAACTGCCCTACCGCATCGACCTGTTCGACGACGAAATCGAGACGCTTCGTACCTTCGATCCGGAAACCCAGCGCTCCATCGATAAGGTGGAGAGCATCCGCCTGCTGCCGGCCCGCGAGTTCCCGCTGCGCAAGGAAGCAGTGACCGGCTTCCGCGGCCGCTTCCGCGAGCGTTTCGACGTCGACTACCG
>OGQD01000936.1_pt1 | contig 20113 bp, 12 predicted proteins | sample 1553091 | NCBI WGS metagenome assembly OGQD01 (sample SAMEA2580290, study PRJEB22360) | human gut metagenome | biome: human gut; feature: human-associated habitat; material: faeces | place: Denmark | collected 2008/2010
GCGCCGTGGCGCCCCCCGCGGGAAAGCCGCGACCCATCTCGCCGGCCCGCGCCGCCTCGATGGCGGCGTTGAGGGCGAGCAGGTTGGTCTGGTCGGCGATGCCCTTGATCACGTCGACCACGCCGCCGATTTCGTTGCTGTCCTGGGCCAGGCGCGACACCGTTTCGCCGGTCTCGCCGACGGAGACCGACAGGCGCTGGATCGCCTCGCGGGTCTCCGAGGCGACATGGCGGCCCTCGCCGGTCAGGCGGTTGGCCTCCTGGGTGGCGATGGCGGTGCGCGCCACGTTGTTGGCCACCTCCAGGGTGGTGGCGGCCATCTCGTTGATCGCGGTCACCACCTGTTCGGTTTCGATCCGCTGGCGCTCCAGACCGGCCGAGCTGCTGTGGGCCAGGTGGTCGGCGTGCTTGGCCTGGCTGGTCAGGCGCTCCGCGGTGTCCTGCAGGCGGGTCAGGCAGGTCTTCAGGCGCGCTTCCTGGCTGAGCATGGCCATTTCCAGGCGCGCCTCGGCGCCGCGGCTATCGGTGTACATCTGCGCGATCAGCGGGTCCGAGGTGGTCTGGTCGGCCAGGCGCAGCAGGCGCTTGACGCCGCGGGTCTGCCAGCCGAGGCCGGCCAGGCCCAGCGGCACGGAGAGCAGGGCGGCCAGCAGGAAGCCCCAGGTCGAACCGATCCAGTGGCCGATCATGAAGCCGATCTGGCTGATCAGGATGAACGGCAGCCACGCCTGCAGCACCGGCAACCAGCGGTCGGTGGCGGGAATCGCCGCCTTGCCGGCATTGATCCGCTGATACAGCGCCTCGGCCCGCTGCACCTGCTCGGCGGTGGGCTTGACCCGCACCGATTCGTAGCCCACCACCTGGCCCTTCTCGAGCATGGGCGTGACGTAGGCGTTGACCCAGTAGTGGTCGCCGTTCTTGCTGCGGTTCTTCACCACGCCCATCCAGGGGCGGCCCTTCTTCAGCGTCTGCCACATGTGGTCGAACACCGCCGGCGGCACGTCCGGGTGGCGCACGATGTTGTGCGGCGCCCGCAGCAGCTCCTCGCGGGCGAAGCCGCTGATCTCGACGAAGGCCTGGTTGCAATAGGTGATCTGGCCTTTCAGGTCGGTGGTGGAGATCAGCCGTTGCTGGTCGGGAAAGGTGCGTTCGCGCTGGGTGACGGGCTGGTTGTTTCTCATCCGGAGGGCTTCTTGTTCGAGTGGGCTATGCCTAGCAAATCGGCCGTGGAGCGCGGAAGTTTAGGGGATTACCTGTCCGAGCGGATAAGTATTTTCGGGCTGACGACTCCTTATTGCCGATTAGTTCCAAGGGGTGGTGATGAAACTTATCTGGATTAGTTATGTCGCCGCTCCGCTTAGTTACCATGGCATGGCACTTTGCCGCTCTTTCATATAGTCATTGATATTGCCTGTTTTATGGCGTCATAAAATTGTCGATAGAATTTGGAGTGTTATGCTAATTGCACTTTTAATTCTTGAGGGCCGTTTGAAATCTAGGTTTGGCTTTCTAAAAATCCGCTGTATTCTGCGCTCCAGAGCCTCCTCTACAGATTGGTGTCAAACTAATGGCATCTTTGTGTCGAGGCGGCGCCTCAATATGAAAACTAGATCACTGTTTTCAGATATTTAACTTTCCTACTGCCCGCCACGGAACTTTGTTGTTTTGAGTGGCATCTGTTTTGCTCGAGGCTGATTGAACTTCCTGTTTCACTTTAGATGGAACGGATAACAGCCGAAGCGGTAAACAGAGACCAGAGGAAGTTGCAGTACCTGTTGTCCGGTCTCGTCGCGAAGTGAGCGTCAGCCATGGGGCTGTCGCATTGATCCACGCAAGGAGGAGATCGTCCAATGCGTATCAGCATCTTTGGGCTGGGCTATGTTGGGGCTGTGTGTGCGGGGTGCCTGTCGGCCAGAGGGCACCAGATCATCGGGGTGGACATCTCGCCGCTGAAGATCGATCTGATCAACGACGGCAGGTCGCCGATCGTGGAGCCCGGGCTGGAAGAGCTGCTGCAGAAGGGGGTCGCCAGCGGCAAGCTGCGCGGCACGCTGGATATGCGCGAAGCGGTGCTGAACACCGACATTTCCTTCCTGGCGCCGCCGACGCCGAGCAAGCGCAACGGCGACCTCGACGTGTCCTACATCGAGGAAGTCTGCCAGCAGATCGGCAAGGTCCTGCCGGAGAAGAACAGCCGCCATACCGTGGTGGTACGCAGCACCGTGCTGCCGGGCACCCTGCGCAACGTGGTGATCCCCACCCTCGAACGCTATTCCGGGCTGAAGGCCGGCAAGGACTTCGGCGTGGCGGTGAACCCCGAGTTCCTGCGCGAGAGCACCGCGATCAAGGACTACGACTTCCCGGCCATGACCGTGATCGGCGAGCTGGACCAGACCTCCGGCGACCTGCTGGAAGAAATCTACGGCGAGCTGGACGCCCCGATCATCCGCAAGAGCGTCGAAGTCGCCGAGATGATCAAGTACACCTGCAACGTCTGGCACGCGACCAAGATCACCTTCGCCAACGAGATCGGCAACATCGCCAAGGCGGTGGGCGTCGATGGCCGCGAGGTGATGGACGTGATCTGCCAGGACCACAAGCTCAACCTCTCCAAGTACTACATGCGCCCCGGCTTCGCCTTTGGCGGCTCCTGCCTGCCCAAGGACGTGCGCGCCCTGAACTACCGCGCCACCCAGCTGGACGTCGAGTCGCCGCTGATCAGTTCGCTGATGCCGAGCAACGAGGCCCAGGTGCGCAACGCCTACAACCTCATCGCCAGCCAGGACAAGCGCAGCATTGCGCTGCTCGGCCTGAGCTTCAAGGCCGGCACCGACGACCTGCGTGAGAGTCCCCTGGTCGAACTGGCCGAGATGCTGATCGGCAAGGGCTTCGACCTGAAGATCTTCGACCGCAACGTCGAGTACGCCCGCGTCCACGGCGCCAACCGCGAGTACATCGAGTCCAAGATCCCCCACGTCTCCTCGCTGCTGCGCTCGGACCTCGCCCAGGTGGTGGCCGAGGCGGACGTCATCGTGTTGGGCAACGGCGACGAGCTGTTCGAGACCGTGGTTCAGCAACTGCCGCCCGGCAAGAAGCTGATCGACCTTGTCGGCTTCATGCGCCAGTGCAGCGACGAAGTGAAAGAAGGCCTCTGCTGGTAGCGACTGCTGCAGGACAAGGTGCACAGGGCGTTACAACAACAACAACGACGCCCCCGTTGCAGAGCGGTAACTCAAACGGGGTGACATTTCATGGAAAGTGTTCAGGGTAGCTTGCGCAACGCCGCAGGCTGGCTGTTCTATTTGTCTGCGTTGGGTGGCATGGCCTTGCTGCTGCCCCACAGCATCTTCGATCCGGAGTCCGCCGACTTCCTGCTGCTCCTCGGGGTGGTGGGCATCTGGCGCTACTCGATGGGCGCGATCCACTACGTTCGCGGCCTGATCTTCCTCTACATCGTCTACCCGTACTACCGGCGCAAGGCGCGCCGGCTGGGCGAGGCGGGCGATCCCTCCCACGTCTACCTGCTGGTCACCAGCTTCCGCATCGACGCGCTGACCACCGCGGCGGTGTACCGCTCGGTGATCCAGGAGGCGATCGACTGCGGCTACCCGAGCACGGTGGTGTGCTCGATCGTCGAGCTGTCCGACGAGCTGCTGGTCAAGAACCTGTGGAACCGCCTGTCCCCGCCGGAACGGGTGCGCCTGGACATCGTGCGGATTCCCGGCACCGGCAAGCGCGACGGCCTGGCCCAGGGCTTCCGCGCCATCTCCCGGCACCAGCCGGACGAACGCGCGGTGGTCGCGGTGGTGGACGGTGACACCGTGCTCACCGCCGGCGTGGTGCGGCAGACCGCGCCGTACTTCAAGCTGTTCGACAACCTCGGCGGGCTCACCACCAACGAGTTCTGCGAGGTGCGCGGCAGCTACGTGATGCAGGAGTGGCACAAGCTGCGCTTCGCCCAGCGCCACATCAACATGTGCTCGATGGCCCTGTCCAAGCGAGTGCTGACCCTGACCGGGCGCATGTCGGTGTTCCGCGCCGAGGTGGTGACCGACCCGGGCTTCATCATGGACGTGGAGAACGACCATCTGGAGCACTGGCGCCTCGGCCGCTTCAAGTTCCTCACCGGCGACGACAAGTCCAGCTGGTACAGCCTGATGCGCCTGGGCTACGACACCTTCTACGTGCCGGACGCGGCGATCAACACGGTCGAGCACCCGCCGGAGAAGAGCTTCATCAAGGCCAGCCGCAAGCTGATGTTCCGCTGGTACGGCAACAACCTGCGGCAGAACTCGCGGGCCCTGGGCCTCGGCATCCGCCGCCTGGGCGCCTTCACCAGCGTGGTCCTGCTGGACCAGCGGGTGTCGATGTGGACCAGCCTGCTCGGCCCCTCGGTGGCGATCATCGCCAGCATCAAGTACGGCTTCGCCTACCTGCTGATCTACCTGCTGTGGATCGGCCTGACCCGGCTGGTGCTGACCCTGCTGCTGCTGGCGTCCGGCCACAGCATCGGGCCGGCCTACCCGCTGATCCTCTATTACAACCAGATCGTCGGCGCACTGGTGAAGGTGTACGTGTTCTTCCGCCTCGACCAGCAGTCCTGGACGCGCCAGAAGACCAAGCTCGACCGCGATCTCGCCAGCTTCCAGCGCTGGTTCAACACCTGGTCGTCGCGGGCCATGACCTTTTCTGCCGGCAGTGTCTTCGTCGCCACCCTGATGTGGATGGTGTGAGCGGCCGCCCGCCAACTCTCCAGAACTCTCGCCCCCAGACTCTCGATTGCATAAAGGAACGAACATGAGCGCAGTGATCAGCCCCAGCATCAACAGCAACGTGGTCCACGAAGCCGAAGCCCAGCGACAGTACGCGCGCCTCAAGCTGCCGGCCAGGATCCGCTACGTCACCCCGCAGGGCCAGGAGATCGAGGCGCCGCTGCTCGATCTGTCGGTCGGCGGTTTCTCCTTCCAGCCGGGCAACAGCCTGCTCAAGGAAGGCCAGTACTGCCACGGCAAGCTGATGTTCGAGGTCGAAGGCATCGGCTTCGCCATGGACGTGGAATTCCAGGTCCGCTCGCTGGAAGGCTCGCGCCGCGCCGGCTGCGAGTTCCACCACCTGCGCCCGCGCGAACAGGCGGCACTGCGCTACGTGATCAGCTCCTTCCTCAGCGGCGAGCTGATCAACGTCGGCGACCTGATCAGCACCCTGCAGCGCGACAACTTCACCAAGCCGCGCAAGGGCGGCGACGCCGCGCCGGCTGGCCTGTTCGGCCGCATGCGCGCGGTCAGCCTGAGCTTCGGCCTGTTCATGGTCGGCGTGGTCGCCGCCGGCTACGTGCTGTACCAGCTGTACGACATTTATTTCATCACCCACGCCGACTCGGCCCAGGTCGCGGTACCCGGCCAGCAGGTGTCGATGCCCCGCGAGGGCGCGGTGCAGGCCCTGGTCAAGGTCGGTGACACGGTGGCCAAGGGCGCGCCGGTGGGCACCTTCTCGTCGAACATGATGGACGTGCTCAAGGGCGTGCTGCCGACCGAGGACCTGACCCCGGACAACCTCCAGCGCCTGTTCGGCAAGACCTTCCAGGGCACCCTGACCAGCCCCTGCGACTGCCGCGTGACCGCCCAGCTGATCGGCGACGGGCAGACCGCCGGCAAGGGCTCGGCGGTGTTCCTGATGTCGCCGGTGGACAGCGTGGCCACCGTCGAGGCGCGCTTCCCGTACCGTGCCTTCAACGAGCTGCAGCCCGGCACCGCGGTCAGCTTCATCGTCGCCGGCGAGAAGGAGGAGCGGGCCGGCCACATCACCACCCTGGCCTTGCAGGACGGCGGCCTGGCATCCGACATCCGGGTCATGATCCAGCCGGACGAGCCGCTCGGCACCGAGCTGGCCAAGCGCCCGGTGGACGTGCGCATCCGCCCGTTCGGCAACGTTTTCGACGATCGCCTGGTGAAAGAGGGCGAGGTGCTGGCCAGCAAGCTGCTGCCCGCCGGTGACTCCCGCAACGTGGCGGCCGGCGAATGAACGCGCGGCTGTCAGCGATCGCGCTGTGCCTGACCGCCGCCGGTTGCGCGCAGCTGCCCGATCTCGAACTGGCCAAGCAGGCCAGGACCGGTGGCGACCTGCAGGTCGCGGAGGAGAACTTCCGGCCGCTGGCCGAACTGGGCTACGCCGACGCCGAGCTGGGGCTGGCCGATGTGCTGGTGCAGCAGCCCGACGCGGCCCGCCAGTCCGAGGGCGAGTCCATCTATCGCCGCGTGGCGGCGGACTCTCCCATTGCCCGGGTCAAGCTCGGCAAGTGGCTGGTGAACAAGCCGAATGCCACCCCGGCCGAGCGGCAGGAGGCGGTGGAGCTGCTGCGGGCGGGCATCGCCAGCGGCGACCAGAGCGTGCTGCTGGCGCTGGTGCGCCTGCAGCTGGAAGACCCACAGACCGCCGACCTGGCGGCCATCGAGCGACAGCTGACCGAGTGGCAGGCCCAGGGCATGCCCCAGGCCCGCCTGGGCTGGGTGATGCTGTACCGCGCTCGTGGCGACTACGAGGCGCACCTGGACGAGATTCGTACGTCCTGCGAGGCCTGGCTGTCGGAGGTGAGCGACTGCTACGCCGAGCTGGCCGCCGTCTACCGCATCCAGGGTGACGAGGAGGCGGTGAAGGGGCTGGCCGAGCGCATGGAGAACGACTTCCGCTCCCAGCGCGTCGCGCCCAACCAGGTGCAGACGGTGGCCCGCGTGCTGGCCGGCGACGGCGCCGGGCAGCCGCGCCCGGAAGAGGCCAGGCAGCTGTACGAGGCCATCGCCCCCGTATGGCCGGACGCCTGGGCCGGCCTCGCCGACCTGGTGCGGCGCAACCCGCAGCTGGGTGAGACCGAGCAGGTGCTGGAGTACCTGGAAAAAGGCGTCGAGGCCGGCTCCGGCCGCGCTGCGGTAGCCCTCGGGCAGATCTACCTCAACGGCCAGCTGGTGCCGGCCGAGCCGGCGAAGGCCGAGCAGTACCTGCTCACCGCCATCCCCCAGGACCCCAAGGCGCGGCTCATCCTGGCCCGCCTCTACCGCGAGGGCAAGCTCGGCCGGGTCCACGCCGACAAGGCGCTGGAGCAGCTGCTGATCGCCGCGCGCGCGGGCAACCCGCAGGCCGACGTCGCCCTGGCCCAGCTGTTCGGCGACGGCCGCGGCATCCGCATCAACCCGGTGTACGCCTACGGCTTCGCCACCCTGGCCAAGGAGCAGGGCATGCCCCAGGCCGACATGTGGATGGAGCGCATGACGCCCCGCCTGCAGCCCGGCGACATGGCGCGGGTGCGCTCCATGGTGGAGCGGGAGAGGGCGGCGCGGAGCGGCGGCGAGCAGGTCAGCCTGCACACCCAACGATAATCAAGCACGGGACATGCTATGACCTTCAGCAGATCGTTTCTCAGTTTCGTCATCGCGGCCAGCGGGACACTGACCGTCAATGGCGTGCGTGCCGACGAGGCGTCCAGCCTCGACTACGGCATCAACTTCAAGCTCACCGCCCAATCCATCGAAGACCTGGACCTGGGCACCCGCGACGGCGGCGACTTCAACGGCCTCGGTGCCAGCGCGCGGCCCTGGGTGTACGGCTCGCGCGGCAACTGGTCCGGCTACGCCATGGGCGAGGCCTTCGTCGCCACCGACGTACTGGAGTCCTCCCAGGTCAACAACGACACCCTGGAGGCGACCGACAGCCGCGAGCGCGAGAAGAACTTCCTCGCCCTGCACGAACTCTGGGTCGACTACTCCGGCCTCACCGCCTACCCGGGCGAATCGCTGCGCTTCGGCCGCCAGCGCATCCGCGCCGACGACGGCCTGTGGTGGGACACCAACATCGAGGCGCTGCGCTGGAACTTCGACACCACCCTGCTCAACGCCCAGGTGGCGGTGGCCGAGCGCTTCAGCGACTACCGCACCGACCTCGACGACCTGGCGCCCCAGGACGAGGACCGCCAGCACTTCCTGGCCGGCCTCTCCACCCAGTGGCGCCCGGGCCACTGGGCCGGGCTCAAACTGCACCACAGCCGCGACAACGGCAGCCTGGCCCACGCCGGCGAGACGGTCGACGAGCTGAGCAAGCGCTACACCGGCGACGTCACCTGGTTCGGCGCCGAACTCAACGGCGACTTCTTCAACCCGCGCAGCACCGCGCCCGTCAACTACTGGGTGGCCGCCACCCTGATGCGCGGCGACGCCGAGCTGCTGCAGACCAGCAGCGCCAGCGGCGAGCGCCGGGCCGTGGGCAGCCGCGACCAGGACCTGGACGGCTGGGCCGTCGACCTCGGCCTGCGCTGGAACATCGACGAGAACTGGCGCCTCGGCGGCACCCTGTCGCGGGCCAGCGGCGGTGGCGACGCCGACGACTCCGAGCAGTTCATGCAGACCGACCTGCAGAGCAACCGCGCGCGCTTCACCGGCACCCGCTCCAGCGTCCACCGCTTCGGCGAGGCCTACCGCGGCGAGCTGAACAACCTGCAGGCCGCGTCGCTGTTCGGCAGCTGGGTGCTGGACCGGAAGTACGACGCCAGCCTGGTCTACCACCGCTTCTGGCGGGTGGACGAGGACCTGGACAGCGCCAGCGGCCTGAACGTCGCCCTGGAGCCCGGCGACAAGGACCTGGGCCAGGAAGTCGACCTGGTGCTGACCCGCTACTTCGACCGCTCCGAACTGGGTGTGGTCGAGGCCGACTCGGCGCTGGTGCGCCTGCGCGGCGGCGTGTTCTTCCCTGGCGACGCCTTCGCCAGCGGCACCGATTCCAGCATGCATCGGGTCATGCTCGATGTGATCTGGCGATATTGAGGAGCGAGCCATGATCCAGCCCACCAGAAGCCTTGTGCTAGGCACCTGCGCCTGGCTGCTCTACGCGGCCGGCGCCCAGGCGGTGAATACCGAGGTATCGCCGGAGGCCTACCAGATTCGCAGCGCGCCGGCCGAGCCGCTGAAGATGGACCCGCCCAAGCTGCCGGACCTGACGCCGTTCACCCCCGAGGCCGTGTACGAGAAGATCGTCACCAAGCCGGCGGGCCAGGTCAGCCTGCGGCGCATGATCGGCATGGACCAGCTGACCGAGTTCACCGGCGGCGACGAACGCCTGCGCGAATGGGTGACCCGCCAGGGCGGCATGCCCCAGGCGCTGGTGGTGGAGGGTGGCTACGTCACCCCCGCCGACCTGGCCAGGGCGCAGCCCAAGTACTTCCACGAGGTCGAGCCCGGCATCTACGTGCTGCGCCTGCCGCTGGTGGTGATGCCGGGCGCGACCCTGCACGTGGACGAGAAGACCAGGGACCTGCGCCTGTCCAAGGACCGCGGCGCCTTCGTCATCAACGACGGCAAGCTGTTCGTCACCGACAGCCGGATCACCGCCTGGCGCGAGGCCGAGAACCGCCAGGACTGGTTCGAGAAGAAGGGCGAGTTCCGCCCGTTCATCAACGCCTGGGGTGGCACCGAGACCTACATCGTCAACTCGACGATCTCCAGCCTCGGCTACACCAAGAGCAAGTCCTACGGCTTCTCGATCTCCCAGTACAGCCCGTCGATGGCGCCGAAGATGGGCCGGGACCACCCCACCGGCTGGCTGCTCAACTCGATGTGGGATGACATGTGGTACGGCTTCTACTGCTACGAGGCCGACGACGTGGTGATCCGCGGCAACACCTACCGCAACAACCTGGTCTACGGCATCGACCCGCACGACCGCTCGCGCCGGCTGATCATCGCCGAGAACACCGCCTACGGCACCCGCGAGAAGCACGGCATCATCGTCTCGCGGGAGGTGAACGACAGCTGGATCTTCAACAACCGCTCCTACGACAACGAGCTGTCCGGCATCGTCATCGACCGCAGCAGCGTGAACAACGTGCTGGCCTACAACGAGACGTACCGCAACAAGTCGGACGGCGTGACCATCTACGAGAGCGGCGACAACCTGTTGTGGGGCAACAAGGCCTACAACAACGAGCGCCACGGCATCCGGGTACGCAACAGTGTCAACGTCAAGCTGTACGAGAACCTGGTGGTGAGCAACGGCAAGCTCGGCGTCTACGGCCACGTGAAGGACCTCAGCAACACCGACCGCGACCTCCTGCTCGACCCCTTCGAGACCAACATCTCCATGCTCATCGTCGGCGGCAAGCTGGTGGCCAACGCCTCCGGACCGATGGGGGTGGACTCGCCCCTGAGCCTGGAGCTGTACCGGGTGCAGATGCTGTCCCCGACCAAGAGCGCCGGCATCACCCTGCCGGGCATCCTCGGCCCCTACCAGGACAAGATCCTCGATCTGCTGGTGCGGCAGGACAAGCCGGTGCTGATCGACTACCTCGGCACGGACATGGAGGCCAAACGATGAACCGTTTTCCGAGCCCTCGCGGCGCCCTGGCGCTGGGCCTGCTGCTGGCCGCTTCGTCCGCCGCGGCGGCGCAGTTCCCCACCTACGACATCGAGCTGATCGGCGGCCTGTGCCCGGCGGCATCCAACCCCGCGAGTTACGACACCAAGGAACTCGACTTCCACAGCACCCTGATCGACGGCCAGGACGGCTGGCTGTTCCGCACCAAGAACGACCTGCGCACCGACATCGGCACCACGCCGGAGGGCTACGCCCAGCTCAAGCGCTTCCGCGACGCGCTCAAGGCGCGCGGGGTGGAGCTGCTGATCGTGTTTCAGCCGACCAAGGGCCTGGTCAACCGGCGCAAGCTGACGCCCGAGTGGCAGGGCAGGTTCGACTGGGAGACCGCTCGCGCCAACTACATCAAGACCATCGGTGAATTCCGCCGGATCGGCATCTGGGCCGCCGACTACTCGCCGCTGTTCGACGAGCAGGGCAAGGACACCGACTTCTTCTTCAAGGACGACCACCACTGGACCCCGCGCGGCGCCAAGGACGCGGCCAGGCTGACCGCCGAGGTGCTGAAGCAGATTCCGGCCTACGCCGACATGCCGAAGAAGGAGTTCGTCACCAAGCGCGTCGGCATCCTCGGCAGCCCCGGCAGCTCGGGCGAGGCGGCGGGCAAGATCTGCAACAACACCTACGACACCGAGTACGTCGACCGCTTCGCCACCGAGCCGGCCGACGAGAGTTCCGGCGACAGCCTGTTCGGCGACGAGTCCAGCCCGGAAGTCGTGCTGGTGGGCACCAGCAACAGCGGCGTGGCCTACAACTTCGCCGGCTACCTGGAGCAGTACAGCGGCGTGCAGGTGATGAACATGGCGGTCACCGGCGGCGGCTACGAGAGCGCCATGCTGCAGCTGCTGGCCAGCGAGGATTTCCAGAAGAAGCCACCGAAGGTGGTCGTCTGGGAATTCGCCACCCACTACGACATGTCCCTGCGCGACTTCTACCGTCAGGCCGTGCCCATGGTCGACAACGGCTGCGCCGGCCAGCCGGCGCTGCTCACCGGCAAGGCCAAGCTGGGCCCGGGCAGCACCCAGGTGTTCCTCAACGGCACCAGCGGGCTGAAGGAGCTGCGCAGCGCCGACCACATGATCGACCTGCGCTTCAGCGATCCGGGCATCCACGACACCAAGTCCACCGTCTGGTACTTCAGCGGGCGCAAGGAGCGCTTCGACCTGGAGCAGAGCGACCGCATCGACACCGGCGGCCGCTACCTCTTCGAACTGCGTGACGAGGGCGACTGGCGCGACCTGACCCTGATGGGGCTCGAGGTGGACGCGCCGGAAAACATGCCTGAAGGCCTCACCGTGGAGGCGACCGTGTGCCGTCGCCACGACGGCAACCAGCGAATGGCGAGCAACTGATGCGCGCCCTGGGTCAACCTCTTTTCTGGAGAAGCTAGGATGGTTTTCTCGTCCAACGTATTCCTGTTCCTGTTCCTGCCGATCTTCCTCACGCTGTACTACCTGTGCGGGAACCGGTATCGCAACCTGCTGCTGCTGGTCGCCAGCTACATCTTCTACGCCTGGTGGCGGGTGGACTTCCTCGCGCTGTTCGCCGGGGTCACCGTGTTCAACTACTGGATCGGCCTGCGCATCGGCGCGGCGGGGGTGCGCACCAAGGCGGCCCAACGCTGGCTGATACTCGGGGTGGTGGTCGACCTGTGCGTGCTGGGCTACTTCAAGTACGCCAACTTCGGGGTCGAGAGCTTCAACATGGTGGTCAGCTCGTTCGGCATGGACCCCTTCGTGCTGACCCACATCCTGTTGCCCATCGGCATCTCGTTCTACGTGTTCGAGTCGATCAGCTACATCATCGACGTGTACCGCGGCGACACCCCGGCGACCCACAACCTGATCGACTTCGCGGCCTTCGTGGCGATCTTCCCGCACCTGATCGCCGGCCCGGTGCTGCGCTTCCGCGACCTGGTGGACCAGTTCAACCACCGCACCCACACCGTGGACAAGTTCGCCGAGGGCTGCACGCGCTTCATGCAGGGCTTCATCATGAAGGTGTTCATCGCCGATAGCGTGGCGCCCATCGCCGACCACTGCTTCGCCCTGTCCGACCCGACCACGGGCGAGGCCTGGCTGGGTGCCGTGGCCTATACCGCGCAGCTGTACTTCGACTTCGCCGGCTACAGCAGCATGGCCATCGGCCTGGGCCTGATGATGGGCTTCCGCTTCATGGAGAACTTCAACCAGCCCTACATCAGCCAGTCGATCACCGAGTTCTGGCGGCGCTGGCACATCAGCCTCTCCACCTGGCTGCGCGACTACCTGTACATCAGCCTGGGCGGCAACCGCGGCACCACCTTCCAGACCTACCGCAACCTGATCCTCACCATGCTGCTGGGCGGCCTGTGGCACGGCGCCAACTTCACCTACGTGATCTGGGGCGCCTGGCACGGCATGTGGCTGGCCATCGAGCGGGCCCTGGGCGTGGACGCCGCGCCGCGCACCATCAATCCGCTGAAATGGGCCTTCACCTTCCTGCTGGTGGTGACCGGCTGGGTGATCTTCCGCGCCGAGAACCTGGACGTGGCCTGGCGCATGTACGCCGCCATGTTCGAGTTCTCCGACTGGCGCCTGTCCGACCTGACCCTGGCCCAGCTGACCAGCCTGCAGATCGGCACCCTGGTGCTGGCCTACGGCGTCATCGTCGTCTTCGGCCTGCGCCAGTTCTACACCAACCCCCTGGCCAGCCGCGCGCCCAAGGCCAAGGCGGGCGAGGAGGGCACCGTCGCCCCGCTCGGCGGCGCCACCGCGGTGGCCGCCGGCGTCGCCCCGGCCTACGCCGTGGCGCTCGGCCGGCTGCTGGTCCTGCTGCTGTTTGTCGCCTCGGTCCTGAAGCTGTCGGCGCAAAGCTTTTCACCCTTCCTGTACTTCCAGTTCTGAGGAGGAGCCGACATGCGCACCATCCACATCCTCTACAGCGCCACCTTCGCCCTGGTCCTCGTGGCCTTGTCGCTGGCGTCGATGCCCAACCTGTTCCGCTTCTCGGCGGCCGGCGAGACCACCTTCCTCAACGGCAAGCTGACCCATGCCATCGAGAAGCACTACGACAAGGGCTTCCCGGTCAAGGAGTTCGGCACCAACGTCTGGGCGGCGGTGGAGTACGGCCTGTTCGGCGAGGGCCGCCCCGGCGTGGTGATCGGCCGCGACGGCTGGCTGTTTACCAGCGAGGAATTCAAGCCGGCGACCAAGCCCGACCAGGTCGAGGACAACTGGAAGCTGATCACCCGCGTGCGCGACGAGCTACGCAGCCGGGGCATTCAGCTGCAGGTCGTGCTGCTGCCGGCCAAGGCCCGGCTCTACCCGGAGTTCGTCGCCGAGCAGCGCCCGGTGGCCGAGCAGCAGGCGCTGTACGACCAGGCCCGCGAGCGGCTCGGCCAGCTCGGCCTGCAGGGCGCGGACCTGTACGCCGCGCTGGAAGGCGGCAAGCAGCAGGGCCTGGTGTTCCTGCGCACCGACACCCACTGGACGCCGCTGGGCGCCGAGCTGGCCGCCCGCGCCGTGGCCGACGACCTGCAGCGGCGCCACCTGCTGTCCCACGGCGAGCTGAGCTACGCGACCCGCCAGGTCGGCAGCGAGACCCACAAGGGCGACCTGCTCAGCTACCTGCCGCTGGACCCGTACTTCGCCGCCATGCAGCCGGCCAAGGAGCCGCTGGAGAAGCGCGTGACCGAGCAGAGCGGCGACGGCGCGGGCGGCGACCTGTTCGGCGACAGCGCGCCCCAGGTGGCCCTGGTCGGCACCAGCTACAGCGCCAACCCGAAGTGGAACTTCCTCGGCGCGCTGCGCCAGTCGCTGGGCACCGACCTCTACAACTACGCCGAGGACGGCCACGGCCCGCTGGTGCCGATGCTGCGCCTGCTGGCCAAGGGCGAGGAAGAGACCCAGGGCCTCAAGCTGGTGCTGTGGGAGGTGCCCGAGCGCTACCTGACCCTGCCCAGCGACCTCAGCGAATTCGATCCCCAATGGCTGGCCCAACTGGGTTCCGGCCATGAACCGGCCCAGCAGCAGCTGGCCGCCAAAGGCCCCGCCAAATCCGTGGCGGCGCCCTGAAGACGAGCACTCACCAAAGGAGATGACCATGCAAACCACCCTTCGCAAGCTGGCCCTGGGACTGGGCTGCCTGAGCCTCGCAGCCACCTTCAACGTCGCCCACGCCGACGAGGGCGGCCTCTACGGCCCGACCGCGCCGGCCGGCTCGGCCTTCGTCCGTGCCTACAACGCCGGCTCCTCGGAGCTGGACCTGAGCCTCGGTTCGGTCAACATCAAGGACGTGCAGCCCCGCGGCAGCAGCGACTTTTCCTTCCTCCCGGCCGGCAGCTACAGCGCCAGCGCCGCGGGCAAGTCGCTGCCGGTCAACCTCAAGGCCGACCAGTACTACACCCTGGTGCGCCTGCCCAGCGGCGAGCTGAACCTGGTGGAAGACCCTGCCTTCAAGAACCGCCAGAAGGCCCTGGTGCGCATCCAGAACCTGTCCGACACCCCGGTCAGCCTGAAGACCGCCGACGGCAAGACCGAGGTGATTCCGGCCGTGGCCGGCAAGGCCCGCGGCGACCGCGAGATCAACCCGGTCAAGGTGCGCCTGGCGCTGTTCGCCGGCGACCAGAAGGTCAGCGACCTGAACCAGCTGGTGCTGGAGCGCGGCGAGGTGGCCGCCCTCTACGTCACCGGCAGCGGCTCCAACCTGAGCCCGGTCTGGGTGCAGCGTCCGGCGGGCGCCGAGTGATGCGGCGAATGCCGATGCGTTCGATGCTGTCCGCCGCGGTGCTTGGCGCACTGCTGGCGGGCTGCTCGCCGAGCCACGACGGTGGCTCGACGGGCAGCGCCACACTGGTGGCGCCCACCGGCTACTACCGCGCCGCGCCCGAGGCACAGGGCAAGTCGCGGGCCTGCGAGGCGCCGCCGCCGGCCTACACCGGCAGGCTGGACTTCCCCAGCAAGTACCAGGGCTCCGACAAGGCCCGCGACAAGCTCAACCCCGCGGCGGAGCAGCGCTACCTCAAGCTGACCGACGACATGCGCGACATGGAGAAGGGCGTCAACCGCATGGTCGGCCGCTACTTCAAGTACGGCCGGCAGCAGGAAGCGGACTGCGCCATGACCTGGCTGGAGAACTGGGCCGATGCCGGTGCGCTGCTCAGCGAGGAGTACAACCACACCGGCATGTCGGTGCGCAAATGGACCCTCGGCAGCCTGGCCGGCGCCTACCTGCGGCTGAAGTTCTCCACCTCCCGGCCACTGGCCGGGCAGGCCGAGCAGAGCAGGAAGGTGGAGGCCTGGTTCGGCCGGCTCGCCGACAAGGTAGTGGCCGACTGGAACGCCTACCCCAAGGAGCGCAGCAACAACCACAACTACTGGGCGGCCTGGTCGGTGATGGCCACCGCCGTGATCCTCGACCGGCGCGACCTGTTCGACTGGTCGGTGGAGCAGTACCGCCACGGGGTCGAGCAGATCACCGCCGACGGCTACCTGCCGCGCGAGTTGGTGCGCGAGACCCGCGCGCTGTCCTACCACAACTACAGCATCGCCCCGCTGCTGATGGTGTCGGCCTTCGCCAACGCCAACGGCCTCGATCTGCGCGGCGAGAACGACGGCGCCCTGCAGCGCCTGGTGCAGAAGGTGGAGGCCGGCCTGCGCGACCCCGCCATATTCCAAGAGAAGACCGGCCGCCGGCAGGAAGAGATCGACCTGCGCCAGAGCAGCCGTTATGCCTGGCTGGAGCCGTACTGCGCGCTGTACCGCTGCTCGGACAGCACGCAGCAGTGGCGGCGATCCATCGAACCGCTGAGCACCTACCGGCTCGGCGGCGACCTGACCCAGCTGTTTTCCGGGCAACTGCCTTGAGTTTGGTCCTGATGTACCTGCCCGGCCGCGCACCCGCGCGGTGCGGGACGACACAACAGACATTGAATGGAGAATGACGACATGATCCCGGTAATCCTCTCTGGTGGTAGCGGTTCCCGCCTCTGGCCCCTGTCCCGCAAGCTGTACCCCAAGCAGTTCCTCGCCCTCACCGGCGAGCTGTCCCTGTTCCAGCAGACCCTGCAGCGCCTCAGCTTCGAGGGCATGCAGAAGCCGGCCGTGGTGTGCAACGTCGAGCACCGCTTCATCGTCAACGAACAGCTCGACAGAATCGGCGGCTCGACCCAGGCCATGCTGCTCGAACCCTTCGGCCGCAACACCGCCCCGGCGGTGGCCATGGCCGCGCTGCAGATGATCGCCGAGGGCCGCGACGAGCTGCTGCTGGTGCTGCCGGCGGACCACGTGATCGACGACGAACTGGCCCTGCGCAAGGCGCTGGAGCTGGCCCGCGTCGCCGCCGAGGAGGGCGAGATGGTGCTGTTCGGTATTCCCGCCCACAGCCCGGAGACCGGCTTCGGCTACATCAAGGCGACCCGTGGCGAGGACGGCGACGACCTGGTGCCGGGCGCCTTCCGCGTCCAGCAGTTCGTCGAGAAACCGGATCACGAGCGCGCCGCCGAGTTCGTGCGCAGCGGCGGCTATTACTGGAACAGCGGCATGTTCCTGTTCCGCGCCAGCCGCTACCTGGACGAGCTGCGCACCCACGAGCCGGACATCTACGACACCTGCGTGCTGGCCCTGGAGCGCAGCAAGGCCGGCAACGGCGTGCTGACCATCGACGCCGGCACCTTCGAGTGCTGCCCGGACAACTCCATCGACTACGCGGTGATGGAGAAGACCAGCCGCGCCTGCGTGGTGCCGCTGGCCGCCGGCTGGAACGACGTCGGCTCCTGGTCCTCGCTGTGGGACGTGCAGGAGAAGGACAGCGACGGCAACGTGCTCAAGGGCGACGTGGTCACCCACAACAGCCACAACAGCTTCGTGCACGGCACATCCAAGCTGGTCACCCTGATCGGCATGGACGACGTGGTGGTGGTGGAGACCAAGGACGCCGTGATGATCGCTCACAAGAGCGCGGTGCAGGACGTCAAGAAGCTGGTCAACACCCTGGACGCCAGGAACCGCCAGGAGACCCAGAGCCACTGCGCCGTCTACCGTCCCTGGGGCAGCTACGACTCGGTGGACAACGGCCACCGCCACCAGGTCAAGCACATCACCGTGCGCCCCGGCGCGCAGCTGTCGCTGCAGATGCACCACCACCGCGCCGAGCACTGGATCGTGGTGTCCGGCACCGCCCAGGTGACCTGCGACGACAAGACCTTCCTGCTTACCGAGAACCAGTCCACCTACATCCCCATCGCCTCGGTGCACCGCCTGGCGAACCCCGGAAAGATCCCGCTGGAGATCATCGAGGTGCAATCCGGCAGCTACCTGGGCGAGGACGACATCGAACGCCTGGAAGACGTCTACGGGCGGACCCCGGCACAGACGGCCACGGTCGGCTGACAGTAGGGCGGGTGAAACCCGCGTGTCCGCGCGGCGCACCCTACGTAGGGTGCGCCGTGCGCACCGAATCCGCTTTATCCCTTCAGCAACTGGCGCAGCACGTAGTGCAGGATGCCGCCGGCCTTGAAGTATTCCACCTCGTTCTGGGTGTCGATGCGGCACAGCACCTCGACCTGCTGGCGCTTGTCGTCGTCGCCCTGGATGTCCAGGGTCAGGGTCATGTGCGGGCGCAGCTCGACGTCGTCCAGGCCGAGAATGTCGACCCGTTCGCGGCCGGTCAGGCCCAGGCTCTTGCGGTCCTGGCCCGGTTGGAACTGCAGCGGTAGCACGCCCATGCCCACCAGGTTGGAGCGGTGGATGCGTTCGAAGCTCTCCGCGATCACCGCCTTGACCCCGAGCAGGTTGGTGCCCTTGGCCGCCCAGTCGCGGGAGGAGCCGGTGCCGTATTCCTTGCCGGCGAAGATCACCAGCGGCACGCCCTCGGCCTGGTAGCGCATGGCCGCGTCGTAGATCGCCAGCTTCTCGCCGCTCGGCACATAGAGGGTGTTGCCGCCTTCCTCGCCGCCGAGCATTTCGTTGCGGATGCGGATGTTGGCGAAGGTGCCGCGCATCATCACCTCATGGTTGCCGCGGCGCGAGCCGTAGCTGTTGAAGTCGGCCTTGCTCACGCCGTGTTCCAGCAGCCACTGGCCTGCGGGCGAGGTCTCCTTGATGGAGCCGGCGGGCGAGATGTGGTCGGTGGTGATGGAGTCGCCGAACAGGGCCATGACGCGCGCGCCATGCACGGCATGAGGATTGGATTCCTGGCCGGCAGTTGCTGCATCTGCGGCAGACGCGTCCACCTCCAGAGCAAACTTCTCGAAGAACGGTGGCTCGGCGATATAGGTACTGCCGGGCCAGGTGTAGGTGGCGCCAGTCACACCCTGGATTTTTTCCCAGAGCTTGCCGGGGTCGCTCGCCACCTGCTCGTAGTTGCTGCGGAAGGCCTTGCCGTTCATGGCGAACTTGAGCAGATCCTGAACCTCCTCGCTGCTGGGCCAGATGTCGCCCAGATACACGTCCTTGCCGCCCTTGCCCCGGCCCACGGGCTCGCTCATCAGGTCCTTGAGCACGGTGCCGGCGATCGCATAGGCCACGACCAGCGGCGGGCTGGCCAGGAAGTTGGCCTTGATGTTGGGGTGGATGCGCGCCTCGAAGTTGCGGTTGCCCGAAAGCACGGCCGAGCAGACCAGGTTGTTCTGCTGGATGGAGGCATTGATCTCCGGCGTCAGATCACCCGCGTTGCCTATGCAGGTGGTGCAGCCGTAGCCGGCCAGCGCGAAGCCCAGCTTTTCCAGGTAGGGCAGCAGCCCGGCTTCGGTCAGGTAGCGCGTGACCAGGCGCGAGCCGGGGGCCAGCGAGGTCTTGACGTGCGGCTTGACGCGCAGGCCCGCCTGCACGGCCTTCTTGGCCAGCAGGCCGGCGGCCAGCATGACGCTGGGGTTGGAAGTATTGGTGCAGCTGGTGATTGCGGCGATCAGCACGTCGCCATTGCCGATCTCGAAGCTTTTGCCTTCGCCCGCCAGGATCTTCGCGTCGGCGGCCTCCACGATGCTGGCAGCCGCGTCCTGCACCTTGGGCTTGTTGCCCTCCATCTCGGCCACGTTCTGCGGCGCGCCGGCGGGCACGGGCCGGGCCGCGGGCGCTGCTGCCTCCACGCCGCCAACCTGCACCAGATGGCGCTTCATCAGCTGTTCGGCCGGCTGGGTGAAGCCGTTATCGGCCACGGGCGCGCTGAACAGCTCGGTGAACTTGCCGGCCACGCTGCCGATCTCGATGCGGTCCTGCGGCCGTTTGGGACCGGCCAGGCTGGGTGCCACGGTGGACAGGTCCAGCTTCACGACATGCGAGTAATCGATCTGGCCGGCCTTGGGTACGCCGAACAGGTCCTGAGCCTTGAAGTAGCGCTCGAAGGCATGGATCTCGCTCTTGGTGCGACCCGTTCCCTTGAAGTAATCGATGGTCTTGTCATCCACCGGAAAAAAGCCCATGGTCGCGCCGTATTCGGGCGCCATGTTGCCGATGGTGGCGCGGTCGGGCACGGACAGGCTGCGCGTGCCCTCGCCGAAGAACTCGACGAACTTGCCCACCACTTTTTCCTTGCGCAGCATCTCGGTCACGGTGAGCACCAGGTCGGTGGCCGTCACGCCCTCGCGCAGCTGGCCCGTCAGCTCGAAGCCCACCACGTCGGGCGTGAGGAAGTAGACGGGCTGGCCCAGCATGGCCGCCTCGGCCTCAATGCCACCCACGCCCCAGGCCACCACGCCGATGCCGTTGATCATGGTGGTGTGGCTG
>OGQD01000939.1_pt1 | contig 20043 bp, 17 predicted proteins | sample 1553091 | NCBI WGS metagenome assembly OGQD01 (sample SAMEA2580290, study PRJEB22360) | human gut metagenome | biome: human gut; feature: human-associated habitat; material: faeces | place: Denmark | collected 2008/2010
GGGGCGGCAGCCGCTCGAGCTTCTCGGCATGCCATGTCGCCCCTGGACCGCAAGCACTATTGGAACCAGGAGGCAGTCATGACCAGAAAGATCCACATCTTCGATACAACCCTGCGTGACGGCGAGCAGTCGCCGGGCGCCTCCATGAATACCGAGGAAAAGCTGGTTATTGCGCAAGAGCTTATCCGCATGGGCGTCGATGTTATCGAAGCTGGTTTCCCTATTTCTTCTCCAGGTGATTTTCGTTCTGTACAAGAAATCGGCCGTCTCGCTGGAGACGATTGCGTCGTTTGTGGCCTTACCCGCGCTGTTGATAAGGACATCGACCGCGCTGCAGAGGCTCTGAAAACAGCCAAGCGTCCGCGTATTCACACCGGTCTGGGCGTATCTCCCAGCCACCTCAAAGAGAAGCTTCGCATTACCGAAGATGAGTGCATTGAGCGCGCAAGGCATTGTGTTTCATATGCTAAGAAGTACGTCGAAGACGTTGAGTTTTATGCAGAAGATGCAGGTCGTGCCGATCAGGACTTCCTGATTCGTGTAATTCAGGCTGCCATAGATGCTGGCGCAACTGTAGTAAATATTCCTGATACCACGGGCTATCAGTTGCCTGAGGACTTTGGCGCTCGTATTAAGAGCCTTGCCGATAACGTTATTGGCATTGAGAACGTCATTATCTCTGTTCATACGCATAACGATCTCGGTATGGCTACGGCCCTTGCCCTGCAGGGTGTCAAGAATGGCGCTCGCCAGGTGGAGTGCACCATCAATGGTCTTGGCGAGCGTGCGGGCAACACCGCTCTCGAAGAAGTGGTCATGGCCATTAAGATGCACGGTGACGAGCTTGATGCTCACACTGACATCGTGACCACCGAGCTTACGCGCGCCAGCCACCTTGTCAGCCGCATTACCGGCATGAACGTGCAGGCAAACAAGGCAATCGTTGGTGCCAACGCTTTCGCACACTCCTCAGGTATTCACCAGGACGGCGTCCTTAAAGCACGTGATACCTACGAGATTATCGATCCTGCTGATGTGGGCGCTGCTGGCTCCGAGATTATTCTTTCTGCTCGTTCTGGTCACGCAGCACTGCGTCACCGCCTCTCTGAGCTTGGCTACACCTTTGAAGATGCTGAGTTCGATGAGATTTATCAGCGCTTCCTTGAAATTGCTGATCAGAAGAAAGAGGTCTACGACGAGGACCTCGAGTCAATGGTTCAGGAACGTCAGCGCGATGTAGCTGCAGTTTATACGCTCGACGCACTTCAAGTTTCCTGTGGCGATCCCCTTATTCCTACAGCAACCGCTACGATTACCGACGAGCTGGGTGTAAAGCATGTAGTTGCAGCTACCGGCACCGGCCCAGTTGATGCTGCGTATCAGGCAGTTGATAAGGTCGTGGCAGTTCACGGTGATCTTGCAGAATTCGCAATTAAGGCTATTACGCGTGGCATTGACGCAATTGGCGAGGTAACGGTTCGCATTACGGCAGAAGACGGCAAGGTCTATACCGGCCGCGGTGCTGACACCGATATTATCGTCTCCAGCGCCAAGGCATACGTGAACGCCATTAACCGCATGATTCAGACAACGCGTTCAAAGGAGGGCAAGTAATGCCTCGCTCTATGACCATGGCCGAGAAGATCCTCGCGGCTCATGCTGGACTCGAAGAGGTTGTTCCCGGTCAGCTCGTTGAGTGCGACCTCGATGGTGTGCTCGCAAACGACATCACTGCTCCTATCGCTATTAAAACAGTTCGTGAGATAGGCGCTGGCGTTTTTGATAAGGACCGCATCTTCTTAGTGCCCGACCACTATTCGCCCAACAAGGACATTAAGAGTGCTGAGCAGACCAAGATAACGCGTGACTTTGCCCATGAGATGGGTATTACGCACTACTACGAGCAGGGTTGCATGGGTATTGAGCATGCCCTTCTGCCCGAACTTGGTATTGTGGTTCCTGGTGACTTAGTCATTGGTGCCGATTCGCACACCTGCACATATGGCGGTATTGGTGCTTTCTCCACCGGCGTTGGTTCCACCGATGCAGGTGTTGGTATGGCAACTGGTCGCGCCTGGTTTAAGGTGCCAGAAACGATTCGTATTGTTGTGGACGGCGAACTTCCTCAGGGTGCTAGCGCAAAAGACATTATTCTGTACATCATTGGTCAGATTGGCGTGGATGGTGCGCTGTATTGCGCTATGGAGTTTGCCGGCTCAACCATCGAAGCACTTTCGGTAGAAGGTCGCCTCACCATTGCGAATATGGCTATCGAAGCTGGTGGCAAAGCTGGTCTGTTTGAGGTTGACGATACATGCCGCGCCTATGTGAAAGAGCACAGCACCCGTTCGTTTGTGGAATATCATCCTGACGAGGATGCTACCTACAAGCAGGTTATTCATATCGATGCTGCAGATATTGTTCCTACCGTGTCCTGGCCGCATCTGCCCTCTAACACTCATCCGGTGGCAGAGAGCCGCGATATTACTATTGACCAGGTGGTTATTGGTTCATGCACCAATGGCCGTATCGAAGATATGCGCGCTGCTGCCGAGGTGCTGCGCAACCGCACGGTTGCAGAAAATGTACGCTGCATTGTTATTCCTGCTACACAGCGCGTTTGGTTGCAGTGTGTCCATGAGGGGCTTATGGACATCTTCGTGAATGCCCACTGCGTTGTTTCCACGCCCACCTGCGGTCCGTGCCTGGGTGGTTACATGGGTATTCTGGCTGCTGGCGAGCGCTGCATATCCACAACCAATCGCAACTTTGTAGGACGCATGGGTGACCCAACCTCTGAGGTATATTTGGCAAGTCCTGCTGTTGCTGCAGCTTCAGCAGTTGCGGGTCATATTGCCCTTCCGGAAGATCTTGACTAAGGCTTCCTGTCTCTGAAGCAGCGAAAGGGGTAAAAGTGCTGTTCATTGGTATAGACCTGGGGACCTCCGCCTGTAAATTTCTGCTTGTAGATGAGCAGGGAACCGTTAAATCGGTGGTGAGTGAGGCCTATGAGGTTGAATACCCACAGCCCGGTTGGAGTCAGCAGAACCCTGCCGCATGGCTTGATGCGGTGCGGCGGGGTATCCCACGTCTGTTGGATGGACAAGATGCCTCTGAAGTCTGTGCAATTGGCTGTGGTGGACAAATGCATGGACTTGTTGCACTTGATGCTCACAACGACGTTATTCGTCCGGCAATTCTTTGGAATGATGGACGTACCTCTGCTGAGGTCTCATATTTAAATGAGACTATAGGAGCTGAGAACATCCTTTCGTATACGGGCAACATTGCCTTTGCAGGATTTACTGCCCCTAAGCTGCTGTGGGTTCGCAAGCATGAACCCGAGAACTTTAAACGCATTGCTCATGTAATGTTGCCAAAAGACTATGTCAACTTTTGGCTTACTGGAGAGTATGTTTCCGATCCCTCAGATGCCTCGGGTACGCTGCTCTTTGATGTGGCGCATCGCACCTGGAGCGAAGAAATGCTCGAGATCTGTGGCCTGCAAAAATCTTGGTTGCCACAGGTATATGAGAGCTATCAGCCGGTAGGAACGCTGCGTGCAGAAGTAGCACAAGAACTCGGATTGCCCACTCATACGGTAGTTGCAGCAGGAGCAGGTGATAACGCTGCAGCAGCGCTTGGTTGTGGCGTTATAGGTCCGGGAACTATGAATGTAAGCTTGGGCACTTCAGGCACCGTTTTTATTCCTACCGATACGTTTGTATCTGGTGTTGGAGATAAAATCCATTCATTCTGTCATGCCGACGGTAAGTGGCATCTGATGGGTTGCATTCTTTCAGCTGCAAGCTGTAATGCCTGGTGGGCGCAGGATATTTTGCATACAAAAGATATCGCTGCGGAGCAGGTATCGATTTGTCGCGAAAATGTTCAGAAAGACCAGCCTTTCTTTTTGCCCTACCTTATGGGCGAGCGTACCCCACACAATGACACGTCTGCACGCGGTGCATTTATGGGTTTGTCCATGTCAACCTCTCGCAGTGATATGACGCGTGCGGTGCTTGAAGGTGTTGCTTTTGCCGTGCGTGATTCAGTAGAGATTGCACGCTCCATGGGAGTGAACCCAAGCACTTCGATGGTGTGTGGTGGAGGAGCGCGGAGCGACATCTGGCTTGAAATGCTTGCAGATATTTTGGATGTCTCGCTCGTACGTCCAGCTACCGAACAAGGGCCTGGTATGGGCGGAGCAATGCTTGGTGCCATCGCGGCAGGTGTCTTCACTTCTCCGGAAGCGTGTGCACAAGCAATGGTCACCGGTGAACAAACGAGTTTTCAGCCAAAGCAAGAGCTGTATGAACGCTACAACGAGCGCTATAAACTCTGGCGCGACCTGTATCCAGCTCTTTCACCAATTTGTAAGACGATGATCCAATAAGGAGCAGATGATCATGCAATTTAGAGGGAATGTTTTCCGCTACGGGCGAGACATTGATACCGACGTTATTATCCCTGCGCGTTATCTGAACACGTCAGATCCAGCGGAGCTTGCAAAGCACTGCTTTGAGGATCTTGATACCACCTTCATCAGTCGTGTGCATCCAGGCGATATCGTTGTTGCAGAAGAGAACTTTGGGTGCGGCTCTTCGCGTGAACATGCACCTGTGGCCATTAAGGCGGCGGGTGTTTCCTGCGTTATTGCCAAGAGCTTTGCGCGTATCTTCTATCGTAACTCAATCAATATGGGTCTGCCCATTCTTGAGTGCCCCGAGGCAGTAGAGGCTATCTCAGAAGGTGACGTTGTGTCTGTGGATGCAGACACGGGAACTATTACCGACGAAACCACTGGGGCAACATTTCATGCGCAGCCCTTCCCACCCTTCATCCAGGAGATTATCAACGATGGTGGCCTTGTTGCGCGCACGAAGCGTGTGATGGCTGAGAAGGCTGGTGAGTAAGATATGGCATCCGCTACGTATCAGATTTGCACACTGCCCGGAGATGGCATTGGCCCTGAGATTATTGCTGAGGGAAAAAAGGTTCTGCACGCTGTTGGAGAGCGTTTTGATACATCTTTTTCATGCACCGATGCTCTTATCGGCGGTGCTGCTATAGATGCCTGTGGCAACCCGCTGCCCGACGAGACATTGTCGTGTGCGCATGCTTCTGATGCAGTGCTGTTGGCTTCAGTGGGTGGTCCAAAGTGGGATTCCACCGATCCTGCAGCACCTCGCCCAGAGCAGGGATTGTTGAGAATCCGAAAAGAACTTGGTCTTTATACCAACCTTCGACCAGTCCAGATTTTCTCAGCACTTGCCGGTGCATCTACGCTTCGCCCTGAGGTTATCGAAGGCGTGGACGTTATGATTGTCCGCGAACTTACCGGCGGTTTGTACTTTGGTCGCCGTGAGCGCTTTTATGATGAACCAGGTGCTGGTGTGAATGGTGCACCAGGACAGCGTGCCTATGACACCCTGGAATATCGTGAGTTTGAAGTTGAGCGTATTGCACGTCAGGCATTTGAGGCAGCACGCCGTCGCCGCGGTAAGGTTTCCAGTGTTGATAAGGCTAATGTGCTGGAAACAAGCCGTATGTGGCGCGAGATTGTCCATCGCATTCACGACGAAGACTATGCCGATATTGAGCTTGAAGACGTGTTGGTAGACAACGCAGCCATGCAGCTTATCAACCGTCCTGCCACCTTTGATGTGGTGGTAACCGAGAACATGTTTGGCGACATTCTCTCCGATGAAGCTGCTCAAATTACGGGATCCTTGGGCATGCTTGCAAGTGCAAGTCTGGGCGATGATACGGCGCTTTACGAGCCAAGCCATGGCTCTGCACCGGATATTGCAGGACAGGGTATTGCCAATCCGCTCGCTCAAATTCTCTCGGTTGAGATGATGCTTCGCTATAGCTTTGATATGGCCGAGGCTGCCGATAGCATTCGTCGTGCCGTTACGCGTGTTCTTGATGAGGGTTGGCGTACACGTGACATTGCTGATGAAGCAACTCCAGCAGATCATATTCTGGGTTGCTCGGCTATGGGCGATGCTGTTGTAGCAGCGCTCGATTAACGCTGCGTGTGGACTCAGTGAGAAGTGCGGGAGGCATCTATGCTTCTCAAACAAATGCGCTACTTCTGTGCGGTGGTGGATGCCGGTGGTTTTACACGTGCTGCCGACGAGATCTATGTTTCTCAATCTGCCATCTCGCAACAGGTGGGAGCTCTTGAAAAAGAGCTTGGTGTTCAACTTCTCAATAGAAAAGGACGCTCGTTTACGCTTACTGCAGCGGGTGAACATTTTTACCGCAGGGCATCAAGAATCCTTGACGAGGTAGATGCCCTGCAAAGGGAAACGATTGATCTTGCACATGGCGAGACGAGTGTCTTGCGTTTTGGCTATCTCAATAGATATGACGGATGGGAAGTTGCTGGCGCAGTTGCCGCGTTCGTGCGGAGACATCCACATATGACCGTGGAAAGCTTTGCAGGAAGTCACGATACCTTGCGTGAGCTCCTCACATCTGGTCAGGTCGATCTTACTTTTTCTGACAGGCGACGGACGCTTCATGCGGAAGCGGTTAATTTACCCCTATTTGTGGGGTATGACTATATTGAAGTTTCTGAAGCAAGTCCTCTTGCACGGCATGAGACGGTAACTGTTGCTGATTTGAATGGTCAGACAGGCATTCTTATTGCCGCTCCAGATCAAGAGGATGTTGAGCGTACTTTTTTCCAAGATACGATGGGTTTTCATTGTGATGTGGTGTTTGCACGCACCATCGAAGAGGCTCGTATGATGGTCGCTGGCGGCAGAAATTTTCTGCCTATTGAGACACGCAGTCAGGAAAAGCGTTCGGGCTTTATCATTCGACACATCCCTTTGAATGATGTAAATGGCGATCAGCTTCGCCATGAGTATTATGCATTTTGGTTGCGCGAGCGCACCAATCCTTATATCGAGGAATTTGGCACCATTTTGCAGGAGCTCTTCTCACAATCTAACAGTCCGGCGAGCTCCGATCATACAGATTAGTTTTACTTATTAAAACCAGCAAAAATGGAATTGATGATAAGAAAATAAGATAATACGCTGCTTTTAGAGAAGGCCGTTGAAGCTCATCTCGAAGTGCATGCACTCAAAGGCCTCACATAGTAGGTATACGCACATAAGTCGGCGTAGGCATGCATCAGAGATCTTTTCCGAAAAGAAGGGAAGCAGCGATGACAAACGATACCGTCGCAACCGAAGAAGGTTTGAGCAAGCTTTTTCCAAAGGGCGATCCCAATGATGCCTATGCTCAGTTCTTTATTGGTCAGAGCTATCTGGCACCACTCGGTGATTCTCAGCTTGGTGCGAGCAATGTAACCTTTGAGCCGGGGTGTCGTAATAACTGGCATATTCACCACAAAGGTGGCCAAGTTCTTATTTGTGTTGCCGGCCGTGGTTGGTATCAGGAATGGGGAAAGGATCCTCAAGAGCTTCATCCGGGCGATGTTGTGAGTATTCAGCCGGAGGTGAAGCATTGGCATGGTGCTGCTGCAGACTCTTGGTTCCAGCATATTGCATTGGCGGTACCTGCTGAGGGCGCAAGCGCAGAATGGCTTGAGCCGGTAGATGATGAAACCTATAGCAAACTTGCTTAGTTTCAATTGCTTGCTGAGCAGTCAACGAGCGTGATGAGCAGAAGCTTGTCACGCTCTTTTGTCATGCCCTTGCTCTAGCTTCTTGCTCTGCGTTACAGTAAGCCCGCGGTCCCCTCGATCGCATACATTATTGAGTTTGGGTACGTAAGGTTGCGCTCGGTATGAGGGCTTTCTTTCGTTCCTCGAGAGGAGAAGTTCATGGGCAACTCACCCCTGTCGAGAGGACGCTTTGGCGTCCATGGCGGGCAATATGTTCCCGAAGGTCTAATGCAGGCTCTTGCAGAGCTTGAAGATGCATACGAAAAGGCTCAAGCAGATCCGGCTTTTACTGCAGAGCTTGCTCATCTATTTGATACGTATGCAAATCGTCCTTCTCTGCTTTACTATGCGCGCAACATGACGGCAGATCTGGGGGGCGCAAAGATCTATCTCAAGCGAGAGGATCTGAATCATACAGGTGCACATAAGGTCAACAACGTACTGGGCCAAGCTTTGCTTGCAAAGCGCATGGGAAAGACGCGCCTTATTGCAGAGACAGGTGCTGGTCAGCATGGTGTTGCCACTGCTACCGCCGCTGCTCTTTTTGGAATGAAATGCCGCATTTATATGGGCGTTAAAGACATGGAGCGTCAAGCCCTTAATGTTTATCGTATGCGCTTGCTGGGCGCTGAAGTTACGGGCGTTTCCAGTGGAACAGGTACGTTAAAAGATGCTGTTTCGGAAGCTTTCCGTGCTTGGGCTGAGTCGTTGGACGATACGCACTACTGCATTGGTTCAGTCATGGGTCCTCATCCATTCCCAACGATGGTGAGGGATTTCCAGGCGGTTATTTCTGCGGAATCTCGTGAGCAAATACTTGCTGCAGAAGGATGTCTGCCGGATGCGGTACTTGCCTGTGTTGGTGGCGGCTCAAATGCCATTGGAAGCTTTTATCACTTTATTGAAGACGATGGTGTACGTCTTATTGGATGTGAAGCTGCTGGTCGCGGTATAGATACGTGGGAAACGGCTGCTACTATTTCAACGGGCCATGTAGGTATTTTCCACGGTATGAAAAGCTATTTCTGCCAGGATGATCAGGGTCAAATTGCTCCTGTTTATTCCATTTCTGCTGGTTTGGATTATCCGGGAGTTGGTCCTGAGCATGCTTGGTTGTATGACACCGGACGTGCAGAGTATGTTGCAGTAACCGATGATGAGGCCGTGGATGCCTTTGAGTATCTCAGCCGCACGGAAGGTATTATTCCTGCCATTGAGAGCTCTCATGCGGTTGCGTATGCGATGAAACTAGCGCCAACAATGAGTTCTGATCAGATTATTCTCGTTACTCTTTCTGGACGTGGTGATAAGGACGTGGCGGCTATTGCTCGCTACAGGGGGGAGGACCTCCATGAGTAGGCTGAGCTCTTCTTTTATGAACTCTCATAAGCTTTTGGTACCGTTCATTACCTGTGGGGATCCCAATGCGGATACAACGGTGGCAGTTGCTGTAGCGGCTGCACAGGCCGGTGCCGATGCAGTTGTTCTGGGAATTCCATTTTCTGATCCTACGGTGGAAGGACCCGTCGTACGCGCTTCTAGCGTGCGCGCGTTGGAACAGGGAGCTACTACTGCAGGTGCTCTTGCTATTGTGGACCGCATTCGCCAACAATGCGATATTCCTCTGATACTGGGCAGCTATGCCAATGTAGTGCTTTCCTATGGTATTGAACAATTTGCTCAAGATGCTGCTGCAGCTGGGGCGGATGGCGTTGTTCTGCAGGATGTTCCATTTGAAGAGCGTGATGAGTTTGCTCCCATTCTAGAAAATGCTGGAATTGAGCTTATCCGACAGGTTTCTCCTGCTGCCTTAAGTCGTATTCCAATGGTGGTTTCAAATGCGAATGGGTTTATCTGGTGTGCAGCTGAGTTGGGAGGAGCACCCGATAACGAGGCGCTTGAAGCAGCGATTACCATGACTCGTAGTGAAAGCAGTCTGCCCATCGTTGTTGAAGCAGGTGTATCTACTTCTGCTGAGGTTGCTGAAATTGTTCAGATGGCCGATGGTGTTGTGGTTCCCGCTGCCGTAGATGCTTTGCTCACCGAATATGGTGATCATGCAGCAGAGCCTGTTGCATCACTCATTGCTGAACTAGCTCAGACAGCGCATGAAATTTGATCCGTCAGTGAATCTCAACATAAAGCGATTCGTAAGCTGGATCTGAGGAGCAACTATGGGTGAGATGGAGAGTCTGGTCTGCAAAGCGAGAAGTATTCGCCGTTTTGATGCCAGTAAGCCTGTGGATAAAGAAATGCTGCTTACACTGGTTAATCTGGCACACCTAGCTCCAAATGGCAACAATGCTCAAGTTTTGCGCTATCACGTCACGACTGATGTGCATGAATGTGGTCGTATCTTTGAGAAGCTTGGATGGGCTGCTCGTCTCAAAGATTGGAAAGGTCCTGAAGAAGCAGAACGTCCAGGCGGCTACATAGTGATTCTTGCGCCTTCACCCATTGCTCCCATACGTCTTATTGATGCGGGAATTGCAGCCCAAACAATGCAATTAGGTGCATGTGAACTTGGATTAGGCTCGTGCATGCTGAAGAGTTTTCCTGCTTCGCTTACGGAAGATCTTGCCTTGCAGGATGATGGTCTTGAAGCCATTCTTGTAATGGCTTTTGGCTATCCTGACGAAGAGATAGTTCTGGAACAGTCCAGCTCACCTACTGATGTTGCTTATTGGCGAGATGAGCAGGATATCCACCATGTACCTAAACTTCCTCTTGCGGATGTGCTGGTATAAAGTCTGCAGAAATGAGCGTAGGACGGAATTCGCACTCAGATATGGTTTCAATAGCGTCTGAAACTATCTGAGTGCCAGATCCACTATTCATGATCACGTATTGAAAATCTGAGAGATTTGCAAAACAGTACGTACCGCGATTATTTGCTTTACTTGAATCCAGCAATGCAATCGAAGTGGAAGCAGATTTCATAAGGGCAGATTTTAATTCAGCCATTTGAGGGAATTCCGTCATAAAGCCACGCGATGCCACAAAAGAGCCTGGACAAATTACAGCTATATCTGCGTGAATGTGTGCAAGACCGCTGAGCGCAAGCGGACCATACACATAGCGATGTCCTTTTCGAAGTGTTCCTCCCAACATAACAACATCAACCCGAGGCAGTGTTTCATCAATAACATTTGCAATAGTTATATCGGGAGTAACAATAGTTAATGAGGTAAAAGCTCCTAGCGTACGAACAAATTCCAGTGCTGTTGTTCCAGAATCAAGAAGTACAGTGTCACCATCATGAATATAGTTAGTTGCTGTCTTAGCAATGAGGCGCTTAGCTTCAACATTAATATTTACTCGGCGATCTTGAGTTGAAACGACAAGGCGCTTTTTGAGTGAAACAGCTCCGCCATGAGTTCGTCTTAATTTGCCTGCATCGGCAAGGGCGTCAAGATCAGATCGAGCAGTAACAACCGACACGCCAAACGTTTTTGCAATGTCAGACACTTGAATAGATGCATTGCGTTCAAGCATATCGAGTATTGCTGCACGGCGTTCATCCGAGAAAAAATGGCGATCAGAACCGGTCATTTGAAGCTCCATGTGAAGATTTTGTTTTCTTTTATTTTCTTTTTAAGAAAGCAAAATGTAAATGTTTTTGTTTCAAAACAAAATAAAAATAATTTTGAGAAACGAAGAAATTAGAGATGGACAGATTCAACCTGTCCATTTCTAGATTTTTATTCCGACATAGGAGCCGATAGTAGGCTAGATACTTTCTTTTTCTTTCCAAATAGGGGCACTTTTGTATCCCCAAGAAGAAGCTGAGAGAAACTTTTTAAATTCATTGTCTTTAGAGTGTGGTCAGACGACCTGCTTGAAGTTTTTTAGCTTGTCTTGCGAGATTGATACATCAAGATGAGGTGAGCTGGAATGCCGTTAGTTACCACTGATGAGATGCTCCAAAAAGCATATGAGGGTTCTTATGCTGTGGGTGCATTTAATGTAGAGAATCTTGAGTTTGTTCAAGCTGTCATAAAAGCAGCGGAAATGGCAAACTCTCCGGTAATAATTCAGGCCACGCCTCGTACACTGCAATCAGTTGGACTTGACTATCTACATGCAATTGTTTCTGTTGCAGCTAGCAAGTCGCATGTTCCCGTTGCTCTTCATCTCGACCATGGTGATAGTTTCAAATTGTGCATGCGGGCAGTTCGTGCTGGATTTTCATCTGTCATGATTGATGGATCTTGTCTTCCTCTTAGTGAAAACATTTCTCTTACTAAAGAAGTTTGCACCGCTGCTCAAGCTGCTGGTGTTCCTGTTGAGGCTGAGCTAGGGCGTGTAGGCGGGAAAGCAACAGATACTGCCTTAGAAGAAATAAATCCTTATACCGATACAAACGAGGCATATGAGTTTGTTTTGCAAACAAAGTGCTCGTCATTAGCCATTGGAGTAGGTACAGCCCATGGCGTCTATGTTGAAGAGCCCCATATTGCTCAAGACATTGTCTGTTCTGTAAGAGAAGCCGTTGATATCCCACTCGTTTTACACGGTGCTTCAGGAGTGCCAAGCAGTCAAATTAAAAAAGCTATCAAAAATGGAATATGCAAAGTGAATTTTGCTACTGAACTTCGCCAAGCGTATCTCTCAGCATTTTTGGACTATATGAACCTACATCCAAGCTGCATCGATCCAAAGAAGCCAGCAGCATGTGGTATCGAAAATATTTCGTCAGTAGTTTCAGCTCATATGGAAGAACTTGGCTGCGCGGGCAAGGCATTTTAGGAGGGTATTGTGATCCTTACGGTAACCATGAACCCTTCAATAGATACACGATACAAGCTTGAATCGCTCATAATCGACGATGTTAATCGCGCTATTGCTCAGCGAACTCCAGGCGGAAAAGGGCTTAATGTCTCAAGGGTACTTTCACAGCTTGGAGATACTGTTCTAGCAACTGGATTATTGGGCGGATATTTTGGATCGTATCTGGCTCAATGTTTAGACGAAGAAGGTATCGCTCACCAATTTAGTGAAATTAGCGGCGAGACTCGGACCTGTCTTAGTATCCTGCATGAGAATAAGCAAACCGAAATACTGGAGCGCGGCCCTGAAGTAACTGAGGCTGAGCTCCAAAAATTCTACGTACATTTTGATCTGCTTGCTAAACAAGCAGATGTAATCACAATTTCTGGAAGTCTGCCTCAAGGAGTGCCTAACTCAGCATATGCAGAATTGCTCAGAAGATCAGCCTGTGTGGGTTGCAAACAAGTGCTTGTAGATAGCTCTGGGCTGGCGCTTGAAGAAATCCTTAAGGCTGAGGTCCATCCGTATTTAGTAAAAATAAATCTTTCTGAAGCGAATGCTTTATTAAGAACACAGCTAGAACCAACCGAGACAGAGGAAATAATCAAAGTCCTTCGAACTAATGAGAAATTACACGATGTTCCTTGGGTTGTTGTCTCTCTTGGGTCGTATGGTTGCGTAGCAACTCATAACGACATGGCCTATTGTGCTGTTCCTCCCGTGGTAGAAGCTGTAAATGCTACGGGAAGTGGGGATGCAATGCTTGCCGGTTTTGCTGATGGTTTGGCTCATTCAAAAGACGATGTTTCTATCCTCAGAACCTCTGTTGCTTGCGGAACTCTTAACGCTATGGATTTAAAGACCGGTCATATCCAGATAGAAAAACTGAAAAACATGAAGAGAGCAATTCAAGTCTCTTGCTTATGAATCTCTCTCAAAAAGTATTAACCGGATGATGGTCAATTTCTATTTCGAAGTTAGAGGAGAGCTAAAGGAGGAGGGTTATGGCAGCGGGAGAAGACAACAAAACATTCGATCTTGGCGTTGATTTGGGAGGTACGAAAGTAGCAGTTTGTTCATCTGATTTTGAAGAAATTGATGATGTGTCTGAGCGTGTTATGCGTTTCCCCTCTCATATCACTGGATCTCAAGAAGAGCTGGTGGACACGCTATTCTCCTCGATTGACACATATATTGAAAATAAATGTGCTGGTAAATTACCTCGTGCTATTGGTTTTGGATTGAAGGATGCGGTTGATAACAGAAAGGGTATATGGCTGAGATGTCCTTCATCAGAAGGCTTTTCTCCTTTGCCGCTGGCAGAGCTTGTCTATGAACGATATGGGGTCCCTGCTTTTCTTGATAACGACGTACATGCTGCTACATTGGCTGAGCTGCAATATGGAGCGGGCCAACGTTATAAAGATTTTCTCTATCTAAATGTTGGCACAGGTATCGCTGTTGGAGCTGTAATAGAAGGCAAATTGATGAGAGGTGCCTCAAATTATGCAGGTGAAATAGGTCATATTTCTGTTGAGACTGAGGGTGAAACCTGCACATTTTGTGGCTTACCTGGCTGCCTAGAGAATATAGCAAGTGGTCAGGGCATCAATGAGATTACTCAGAAGGCTTTAAGCAACAATCAAGATTCTCTGTTACAGCAGACACTCAAGGCACATGGATTTATTCGTTCAACTGATGTTTTCTCTGCGGCAGATATGGGCGATGAGCTGGCTCAATCGATTGCAGATAGAGTTACAAGAGCACTGGTAATTGCCTGTGTGGATGCGGTTAATATTTTCAATCCTGAGGCGATAATTTTTGGTGGCGGTGTAATGAGCGATGGATGGCTCCTTACTCGGCTTCAAGATCTTGTTCCGCGGCGTGCGATAGCTACATCAGTAGCCGCATTGCAAGAGCTATCTCTTTCTGAACTTGGGTCCGATTATGTGGGAGTGCTCGGTGCTCTTTCAATTGCACAGATGGGGTGAATAACATGGAGTATATGGCATATAACGAAATCTTTAATTCTTCTGAGAATTTAAAGAAAAGCTATGACTATCTCTCTTCACGTAGAGAAGAACTCGTTTCTTTTATTCGCGACGCAGAACCTGATGAGATAGTCTTTCTTGGAAGCGGTTCGAGCTATTGGCTCTCGATGGCAGCTGCACTCTCATGGCAAAGAGAAACAGGAATGAGATGTAGTGCAATTAAAAGTTGCGATGTGGTAATGGATCCTGTCTGTTTTGAGCATTGTTTCAATCGTCCGCTCATTATTTGCGCCTCACGATCCGGTATGACTGCAGAAACCAACATTGCATCTGAGAGGTTAATTTCAACCTATCATGCTCCGCTTTTGGTTATCTCCGAGGCTGAGGGAACGCCAATGGCTCAGCGTGCTGGTATGTTTGCATGCATGCCTTGGGCACATGAGGGATCGGTGATGCAAACTCAATCGTTCGTGAACCTCTATCTATCACTTATTGTTTTAGCAGCATTTGTTTCAGACAACACCGAGCTTCTCAATGAAATTCAGCAGTATCTCGATAGGCTTCCACAAATATCCGGTGATGTGGCACAAAGAACTAAAGATATTCGATATGAGGTTTTTCCAGAGTACAGAAGGCTTGTATCACTGGGATCGGGTTGCCAGTACGGAGTTGCAATAGAAGGAGCTTATGTTCAGCAGGAGATTGGAAAAATGCAGAGCTCCTATTTCTCCACCCTTGAATATCGACACGGCCCCTTCTTAACCAATACTGATGACACCTTATTCTGTGTCACAAGCTTAGGTCACGATCTTGAGTTAGAAGAACATGCTATAGCTGAGTTACATCGAACAAAAGCTAAGGTATTGGTAATCTCTGACAAGCAGGAATTAAAGGGAGCAGATCTTTCCTTTTCATTAGGGTATGCAACGAAGCCTGAGGTCGTAGCGTTATATGCGATTTTGATCATGCAAGGATTGGCATACTGGCAAGCAATTCGTTCAAATGGAAATCCCGATAATCCGAGTGGAAATCCGGATAAGACTCCCTATGTAAATAATCTTTAATTATCTAAAAAGGCAGCCACGTGAAAAACTACGTGGCTGCCTGACGTTTAGATAGCTTGTTTGAAATATCTTGTTTGCCCTATTCAGCTTTCATGAGATCACAAACGGTAAGCGGTATGTTTGATGCCTCAATGAGCGAGCGTTCTCCAAAGACGCAAATACCGCGCTTTGCAGGGAGGCTTTGGAGTGCTTCTGCGTGAGCCTGCACATCGGCTGGTGTAGCTGAAAGTATTTGTTCACGCCAACCAGCAGGACGCTTGCTCAAGCGTTCCATATCTTGGCGACGAGCAATTGCACGTGGTTTAGCCGGTGCATCCATGCCAGCGACCGTTGAAACAACGTAGCCAACGAATTCTGTCTCAGATGGATTCCAAGAAGAGAGCCAATCTGCTGCGTGTTCAAAACGTTCAACTGTTGCATCGACCGCTGGATCGCGGAATGAATAGAACCGTGCAATGCCTTGATTGGTAACGCCAAAGCTACAGCCATAGGCTCCACCCTTTACGCGCACTTCGTTCCATAAGTAGTCATATGAAAGGGCACGTCCAGCAAGCTGCCAAGCACCATCGGGTTTGCAACCTGAGGTATAGCCGTCCATACCTTCACCGACAAATACCACACCGGATGGCACGCAAAAAGCTTCGTTGCGGATTTGTGGCTCAGGAATAACGAGACGATCTACGTGAGCCTCTGCAGAGAGACGCAACGTTCCCGCTGCATTCCAGAAGCTGTCGAGTTCTTCAGAGGTGCCAGCAAAACTAATCTCGACATTATCTTGAGAGAAAATAGTCTGAGCAAGCTGTGTGAGCTTATTCGTAAGGCTTTCGAATCGTTCGTCAAAATGAGCAAGTAAATCTTTGAGGAAGAGGTATTGATCAACACCTGCAACTTGTTCGGAAACGAGAGCAGCGCGAGAGAAATATGAGCTTACTCGTGACAATGCTGCGGCGTGTCCCGATCCTGTGAAGGCTTGCTCCATTGCAACTCGACGCTGTTGCAAAATATCACGAATACGGCCTTTGTCGGTAAAGACTGTTTGCGACCACACTTCAGCAGGAATTGTTGCTGCAGCTTCAACGCGTTCAGCGAGCGCACTTGTTGCAACTACAAGTGTTGGTCGAGCTTGGCGAGTGCCATCCTCATACGCATACGTCTCTACAAAAAATGAGAGGGATCCCAAGTTGGTTTCAACAAGCGTATCCAACTCAGAAGCGCTATGAGATGTTGTGTCGAGTCTGCCAAGCAGGTCGCAGAGCACCGAAACATAAGGAAGATCTTCCCAAGTTATACAGTTCAGGCCGAAGTATGCGTGGATGTAATCAACGTGACGGCAGGGTATATCGTGCACGAAACATGGTGCAACATAACCGGTTTGCTTATGCTGTGGAGGATCGGCGGGAGCTTTGCCAATGTCTTCAATTCCAAGTTGGGGGAGAAGGGCTAATGCCTCAGGCACATCGGGTGCTTCCTGTTCTGCTCTGAGTGCCGCCACTTCATCTGCCACAGCAGCGAGCCCCTCTGGTCCCATTTCCTCGGCAATAACAGCAAGCTTATGGCTCTCGTTTTGCTCGTTATCAATTTCTGAAGGAATGAGCTCGACTGCGGCATGATGATTGCTTTCACAGATAATATCCTGCAGAAGTGCTTCGAACCATCCATCGTCTAGATGCTCGCGCATCTGTGCGATAGCTTCTTCGTAGTGCAGGTATGCTGTCGCATTTGTATCGTCGTAGAGCCAGCTTGAAAGCGCTTGCATGGCAAGGGCGACGCCATCTGGGTAGTAGCCAAAATCACCCTCTCGAAGATTAAACTCTGCCTGCGCAAGTGACGCTTCCAAACGCTCGCGACCAATACCTTCTTTTACGAGACGGGCACATTCTTTTTCGAATAACTCACGGAAGGCATTTGCAACTCCCTCATGTGCTCCTTTAAGCTGAATCAAAATGAGCGGTTGAGCGAGACCATCCATCAAATAGCTTGCAATATCATCGCCAAGGTTTGCATCGAGAAGAGCACGCTTGAGAGGAGCTTCGTTCGATCCCATGATGGCATCGAGTAAGACATCCACGGCGAGAATACGGTTGCGATCTTGAGAAGTGCCTACGACATAACCCAAACCAACACAGGCATTCTCTGGAGCAGTTTGCATAGTCACCTGAGAAGGAGCGGGTGTAAGAGGTGCCTGCATATCCAGTGGGTTTGGGCCTTCAGAACAATTATTATCAGCCTCATCAAAACGCTTACTGATAAAAGCAAGCATCTGTTCGATATCAAGATCGCCATAAAGAATGGTGTAGCTGTTTGGAAGTTGGTAGTGGCGACGCCATGTGTCAATAAAGTTCTCATAACTCAGTGACGGAATGGCCTTTGGATCGCCGCCACTTTCATATTGATAACAAGTATCAGGGAAGAGCTTGCGATTGAGCTGTTCAAAGAGAACTTCATCTGGGTCTGAGAGTGCACCCTTCATCTCATTGAATACAACACCGTTGTACACAAGGTGTTTCTCATTATTACCGGCATCTTCAAGCTCGTAATGCCAGCCCTCTTGTTCAAAAATACGAGGGCGCGTAAGGATATTTGGATGTAGTACAGCATCGAGGTATACATCCGTCAGATTCATGAGGTCACGTTCATTGGTGGATGCAACTGGATACATTGTTTTATCTGGAAATGTGAGTGCATTGAGAAACGTTTGCATACTGGTCTTGAGCAAGTTTACAAACGGTTCTTTAACGGGGAAGTGTTCCGAGCCGCAGAGAACAGAGTGTTCCAGAATGTGGAAGACTCCCGTATCATCCGCAGGCGGTGTTTTAAAAGCAATAGAAAAAGCGCGGTTCTCATCAGGGCATGCAAGCCACATGAGACGTGCGCCTGTCGCTTGGTGACGCATGATATAAGCGTAGCCAGAAAGTTCGGCAATGGGCTCTGTTTGCTCTACAACAAAACCAGCATGGGTAGTTCCTGGAGCAAATGCCGCCATTGGCTCCAGGAAGTTTTTTGTTTCGTGTTCAGCGTCTGCTGAGGTATGCGTAGAAGTTTCTGAGAGGTGCATAGAGTTCTCCCTATTACACAACAGTGTTATGACGTATCAGACTGTATGTTTACCAAAATGCTGATAGAGATGGTACCCCTCTCACACGCAGATACCCTCAGCATCCAAAGATGCAGGAAAAGATCGCCATGTGTTTTACAGATGTACGAGCAGATTTGTTACTTAACGACAAGCACATCACAGGGAGCATTGCGCACAAGGAATGCCGAAATAGAGCCCAAGAGCGCATACTTTATATTGGATAATCCACGGGCGCCGCAAACTACGAGATCTGGCTTAATGATATCGAGCATATCGTCCATAAGAGTCTCGCGAATTCGTCCGCACTTTACGCAAACCTTAACCTCTGGAATGGCTTGTTCTGCTTCTGCCACTGTAACGCCGTCGGCAATTGAACCGCGAAAAGAGCGTTCCAGTTCGGCAATAAGATCTGGTGGAAATGTACCTGCTGTTTCAAGGACAGTTGAGTCTATGACATGGCCGACATAAAGCTTTGCTTCATTAGCGGCGGCAATTGTTGTGGCACGTGCAAAGACTTCATCCTGTTGTTCTGTTCCGTCGAGGGCAACGAATATCTTTTTGTATCCAAGCTCGTTGTGGTCTGCCATGAGAACCTCCTCGCGACGAGTTGACGCATATACGTCGTAGAACGAACCATTATCGATAACGTACCCCGTCGTATCAGTAGCTATAGCAAAAATACTGCCGGCGGATACATTGGTCGGCGGCAAGTAGTATGACAGCAACCCTTCTGTTTGGACTATTGCTCGTAAATCTGAGATGGGTATTCTGCGAGGAGGGTTCCGTCTTGCGATGAGCTGGTTCATCATGAAGCGCGTAAAAGAATCGGTAGTTGGTGGAAGGCTGAATATCCGTGTATATAATCGAGCTGCTCAAAGCTATTCTCTTTGGCATTGTTGAAGGTATTACCGAGTGGTTGCCCATCTCTTCAACGGGCCATATGTTGCTTCTTGAAGAGGTTTTACCTCTTGATGTATCGCCACAGTTTTGGGATATGTTTCTCGTAGTAATTCAGCTTGGAGCTATCCTTGCCGTTTGCATACTCTTCTTTAAACCGCTCAATCCCTTTGCCCCGTCTAAAGGTGTTGAGGGACGGCGAAATACCTGGCGTCTTTGGGCAAAAATCATCGTTGCCTGCCTACCCGCTGCAATTATCGGTATTCCACTCGATGATGTTATGACGCTCTATTTGGGTAGCCCTTTTATTATTGCTGCGGCTCTCATTGTTTATGGCATTGCTTTTATCGTGATTGAACAGCGTCGAGAAATGCGAGCACGTCAGCTTGCCGAAGCGGAAACCGCCAGTTACCGTGGCGCACATTTTGCCCATTCAACAGCTGAGGAGCCAACCTCTTTAGCCGTGCTGGCCGATGCCGATGCGCGTGTTACGAACTTGGCATCCATGCCATGGAAAACAGCAATTGGCATTGGGGCGTTTCAGGTACTTTCGCTTGTGCCCGGCACCTCTCGTTCCGGTTCGACCATTATCGGCGG
>OGQD01000941.1_pt1 | contig 20027 bp, 15 predicted proteins | sample 1553091 | NCBI WGS metagenome assembly OGQD01 (sample SAMEA2580290, study PRJEB22360) | human gut metagenome | biome: human gut; feature: human-associated habitat; material: faeces | place: Denmark | collected 2008/2010
GGTAGCGGGCGCACGGCCCGGGACGCCGCCCGCGAGACCCCCCGCCAGTTCGGCTGGCGCAGCAGCTTCACGCCGCTGCTGGCGCCCGGCGCCGTGACCAACGGTGTGCACCTGCACCTGAGCCTGCAACGCCTGGATGGCACTCCGGTGTTCTACGACGAGGCCGCGCCGACCAACCTGTCCACGCTCGCCGAACACTGGGCCGCCGGCGTGCTGCGCCACCTGCCGGCACTGTGCGCGCTGACCGCGCCGACGGCGGTGTCCTACCTTCGGCTGAAACCGCACCACTGGAGCGCCGCCTACGCCTGCCTGGGCCTGCGCAACCGCGAAGCGGCGCTGCGCATCTGCCCGGTGGTGGAGATTGGCGGCAAGTCCAAGGCGCGCCAGTTCAACCTGGAATTCCGCCCCATGGACGCCACCGCCAGCCCGCACCTGGCCATGGCCGCGGTGCTGATCGCCGGGCGCCTGGGCCTGCAGCAGGAACTGCCGCTGTCGGCGGTCACCGATGTCGACCCGCACAGCCTCAGCGATGCGCAGCGCGAGGAGCTGGGCATCAAGTCCCTGCCCGGTTCGCTGGAGGAGGCCCAGCGCCTACTGCTGGCCGATAGCGAACTCTGCGCCCAGCTGCCGCCGGCCCTGCTGCAGACCTATGTCGCCATGAAGCGCCAGGAACTGGCCCTGACCCGCGAACTCAGCGAAGAACAACTCTGTGAATCCTATGCAAAGTTCTACTGAATCCGGCCTTTACCGGCGTCCGCCGTTCGAGATCGTCAACCCGCAGGGCAAGAGCCCGGTGCTGCTGGTCTGCGAACACGCCAGCCGCTACATCCCCGAGGAGCTGGCGCAACTGGGCCTGGACGACACGGCGGCCGCCGAGCACATCGCCTGGGACATCGGCGCGCTGGACCTGGCCCGCGAGCTGTCAGCGCGCCTGGACGCCACGCTGCTGGTGGCCAACTACTCGCGCCTGCTGATCGACCTCAACCGGCCGCTGTCCGCTCCGGATGCGATTCCCGAGCACAGCGAGATCTACCCGATTCCCGGCAACTGCAACCTGAGCGCAGCGGCCCGGCAGGAGAGGGTGGCGCGCCTGTTCGAGCCGTTCCACCAGCAACTGACCGCGCTGCTCGACGAGCGCCTGGCCGCTGGCCGGCCGACTCGTCTGGTGGGCGTGCACAGCTTCACCCCGAGCTATCGCGGCGAGCCTCGCCCGTGGGTCGCCGGGGTGCTCTACGCCAAGGCCGAAGCCTATGCCCGGCGCATGGTGGCGGGGCTGCGGGCGAGCGGCGAAGAGATCGGCGCCAACCAACCCTATGTGATCGACCCGCTGGAGGACATGACCGTCCCGGTACATGGCGACGAGCGTGGCGTGGATGCCGTGCTGATCGAAATCCGCAATGACGGACTGCGGACCCCGCAAGGGGTGGAAGCCTGGGCAGTACGCCTGGCTCCCTGGCTCTGAGAGCCTGTTTACGACCTGCTGCGCGTCGGCCGCAGGGCGTTGAAAAGCGCCCTCAGATGCTCATTTACGGCTCGTAAACTCCGCTCTTCGGGCGCTTTTCGCCTACTACGGCTCTAGCTCGCGAGGTCGTAAGCAGGCTCTGAGGACCCCAACCCGGCCGGCCCCGTTCGACTGGCCGGGCAGGTTCTGAAAACAACAACAATTCAGCGCATGAGCGCCGAACCCTAAAAGCTGCCGTTCCCAGAGGAAGTGCCCCGTGGCTATCGAACAGTTCGGATACAAGCAACAACTCCGCCGCAGCCTGACGCTCGGCGACCTGGTGATCTACGGGATGATCTTCATGATCCCGATCGCGCCCTTCGGCGTTTACGGCTGGGTCCACGCGGACGCCCACGGCATGGTGCCGATGGCCTACCTGGTGGGCATGGTGGCGATGCTCTTCACCGCGCTGAGCTATGGCGCGATGTCCCGCGCGTTTCCTATCGCCGGCTCGGTGTACTCCTACGCCCAGCGCGGCATCCACCCCAACGTCGGCTTCATCGCCGGCTGGGTCCTGCTGCTGGACTACCTGCTGATCCCGCCGTTGCTCTACGTGTTCAGCGCGCTGGCGCTGAACCACCTGTTCCCGGCGATTCCCAAGCTGGTGTTCATGCTGATATTCCTGGTATCCGCCACGCTCATCAACCTGCGCGGCATCACTCTGGCGGCGCGCTTCAACCTGCTGTTCCTGATCGCCGAACTGGTGGTCCTGGCGATCTTCCTGGTCGTTGGCTACCAGGCGCTGCAGGGTGGCATGGGCAATGGCCGGCTGACGCTTGAGCCGCTGCTGCAACCGGAGCATTTCAACCTCGGCCTGGTGATGAAGGCGGTGTCCATCGCGGTGCTGTCGTTCCTCGGTTTCGACGCGATTTCCACTCTCGCCGAAGAGGTCAAGGGCGACCCGGCCAAGCAGATCGGCCGCGCCTCGCTGATCGCGCTGTTCGTCATGGGCGCCATCTTCATCGTACAGACCTGGCTGGCCACCGACCTTGCCGCCGGCATGACCTTCAAGTCGGCGGACACCGCCTTCTACGAGATCGCCGAAGCGGCCGGCGGTAGTTGGCTGTCCACGCTGACCGCAGTGGCCACTGCGCTGGCCTGGGGCGTGACCGTCTCCATCACTTCGCAGGCTGCGGTTTCCCGTCTGCTGTACTCCATGGCCCGCGACGGCAAGCTGCCGCGCGTGCTGGCCAAGGTGCATCCGAAGTACCAGACCCCGCACATCAGCCTGTACCTGGTGGGTGTGTTGTCGCTGGGCATCGGCATCTACTTCCTCGACTCGCCGGACGTGCTCACCTCGCTGGTCAACTTCGGCGCGCTGACCGGCTTCTGCCTGCTGCACATCGCGGTGATCAACCACTACTTCATCCGCCAGAAGAGCGGCCGGGTGCTGCGCCACCTGGTGTTCCCGCTGGTGGGGCTGGTGATCATCGCCTACGTGCTGTTCAGCATGAGCCGTGAAGCGCAGGAGCTGGGGGTGGGCTGGATCGCCATCGGCCTGGTGTACCTCGCGGTGCTCAGCCGACGTGGCAACGGCAGCGAGCTGGCGCGGGAAATCTGACCGGGTGCGCCGTGCTGTCGCAGACGGCACGGCGCACTTTGACAGACGGCGGGGCGTGCCCCATAAAGATCCGGGTCGGTGGCGGACAGTGTTTCCACCGACTGCTTTCGCCGGGGCAGGGAAGCCGGCACGACTGACGAATCATCGCGAAGCATCATGAGCAGGAAAGATCAGGACAGCCCCTTCACCCTGGACCGCATCGACGAGGAGATCATCCGCATCCTCCGTCACCAGGGCCGCATCACCTACGGCAAGCTGTCCGCCCTCGTGCACCTCACCCCGCGCCCCTGCCAGGAGCGCGTCCGCAAGCTGGAACGACACGGCATCATCCGTGGCTACGGCGCGGTCATCGACGAGCAGAAGATTTCCGCCGGGCTCTCGCTGCTGGTACTGGTCGCACTCTCGAACCAGAGCGGCCGCAGCGCCCAGAAGGCCTTCGAGGCCCGCGTCATCGCTTGCCCGGAAGTGCTGCACTGCCAGCTGATCAGCGGGACCTTCGACTACAGCGTGCGCATGCGCTGCCGGGACATGGAGCACTACCGCGCGCTGACCGAAACCTGGCTGAACGACGAGAGCCTGCACATCGACAAGCTGGTTGCCCATCCCGAGCTGACGACCATCAAGGAATCCGCCAGCTAGCCTTTCGACGCCCCATTCGGCGGCGCCAGTTCCTTGGGTTTCCCGCCTGCAATATCGGCCTGTCGAGGGCTGCTATAAGCACAGCCGAATCGGCTGTTGCCGCTCGCCAATACAGCCGGATCGGCCGGCGCGGGCCCGTATTACAGCCGGGATTTCACCACGGCGAGTGGGAAAATCGTCTTGCCCCTCTCTGACGTGCAGACCTGTTCCAGGGCCTCTGCGACCTTGTTGTGCCCGCTGTTCGAGACACGGCGGAGGCGGGCTGCAGTCCAATCAGAAGACGCCAATCACAACAATCGGAGGTCCCACCATGACCCGCTTCGTCGACGTCCCCACGATGTCCCAACTGGTCCAGCAGATCGGTGTCGCCCGCTTCATCGGCGAACTCGCCGACACCATCGCTCAGGACTTCGTGCGCTGGGAGTCCTTCGACAAATCCGCCCGCGTCGCCAACCATTCCGAGATCGGTGTCATCGAACTGATGCCGGTGTCCGACACCGCCCGCTATGCCTTCAAGTACGTCAACGGCCACCCGCAGAACACCCAGCGCGGGCTGTTCACCGTCATGGCCTTCGGCGTGCTGGCCGATGTCGAGACAGGCTATCCGGTGCTGCTCTCCGAACTCACCGTGGCCACCGCGCTGCGCACCTGCGCTACCTCGCTGATGGCTGCCCGCGCCCTGGCGCGTCCGGACTCGCGACGCATGGCGCTGATCGGCAACGGCGCGCAGAGCGAGTTCCAGGCGCTCGCCTTCCACCACCACCTGTGCATCGAGGAAATCGCCGTCTACGACATCGATCCGCAGGCCACTGAAAAACTGATCCGCAACCTCTCGGAATTCCCCAACCTGAAGATCATCCGCGCCGGTTCCACCGCCGAAGCGGTGCGCGGCGCCGACATCGTCACCACGGTGACCGCCGACAAGGCCTACGCGACCATCCTCACCCCGGAAATGATCGAGCCGGGCATGCACATCAATGGCGTGGGTGGTGACTGCCCGGGCAAGACCGAGCTGCATGCCGACGTCCTGCGCGCCGGCAAGGTGTTCGTCGAGTACGAGCCGCAATCGCGCGTCGAGGGCGAGATCCAGCAGATGCCGGCGGACTTCCCGGTAACCGATCTGTGGCGGGTACTGGCCGGCCAGGTCGGCGGGCGTGACAGCGCCGAGCAGGTGACCATCTTCGACTCGGTCGGCTTCGCGCTCGAAGACTACTCGGCACTGCGCTACGTGAACGAACAGGCCAGCCGCCTGGACCTCGGCGAGCGCATCGACCTGGTGCCGTGGAGCGAGGACGAGGACAACGATCCCAAGGACCTGTTCCGCTACACCCGCTCCGGCAAGGCGCGCAAAGGGCTGCGCCGCATCGCCTGACGCTCAGCGCGCTTCTTCGGGAATCGCCAGCGGCGGGCGGCGGGGGGTGGGGGGCGGGGGGGCATCGACGACCGCCGCAACGGCACGACCCGCTACGGCTACGACGTTCTGGGGCGCTTGCTCAGCGCCCAGGCGCCCCAGGCCAGCGAAGTGTTCGCCTTCGACCCGGCCCACAACCTGATGCAGCCCGAGGAAGCCCAGCGGCAAGAGACACGACTCAAGCAGACCACCTGGAGCGAGGAAGAATGGTCAGCCTACGTACAGGCCAACCTGGGCAACCCCGACTTCAATCCGCTGCTCACACCGGCAGAGGCCCAGGCCGACCCCAGCACCTGGGGCGAAAACAAACCCAACCGCCTGCGAGTATGGGAAGAGCACCGCTACACCTACGACACCTGGGGCAACTGCATTGAGAAGAAGTCCGGTCCGCATACTGAGCGACAATTCCAGTGGGATGCAGAGCATCAACTGAGCCGGGTCACCGTCACCCGTCGACAGGGGCGCTTCACCCATACCGAACACTGGGGCTACGACTACGATCCGTTCGGACGACGCATCGCCAAATATCGACTCGATCCGCACAACGAAAAGCGCAGTCGCCCTTGGCTGGATGATGAGACTACTCACTACGGCTGGGATGGTAACCGCTTGCTGCTGGAACAGCGGGGCGGTAGGCAGCAGCTCTATATCTACGAGCCGGGGAGCTTTGTGCCACTGGCAATGGTGCGTAGTGACGGCACGCAGGCAGAAACGCAAGGATTGCCAGCGGAATACCAGGCGCTCAAGGAACAGTACCCCGAGCAGTGGGGCACGACGCTCGACAATCTGCCGCGCAAGATAGCGGCTGCGATCCGGCAGTTGGAGCAGCCGGTGAAGTCTAGTAAGAGCTCAGTAGAGGTTCTTTACTACCACACTGATCACCTAGGCACGCCGAGAGAGCTGACGGACGCCTCGGGACATATTGTCTGGTCCGCCACCTACAAGGCGTGGGGCAACACGGCGAAGATCGAGCGGCCTAGGCGCCCGGCTACCGAGACCCAAGGCAACGTCCAGATCCAGCTCTGGAAGGAACAGGAAAACCCTGTAGAGCAGAACCTGAGATTCCAGGGGCAGTATTTCGATCAGGAAACAGGGCTGCATTACAACCGATTCAGGTACTACGATCCCGACTGTGGGCGGTTTTTCAGCCAAGACCCGATTGGGTTGCTGGGTGGGATCAACAATTATCAGTACGCGTCCAACCCGGTGGGGTGGATTGATGCTTTGGGGCTGGCGCGTGTAAAGGGAATTACACCGAATAACAAGGGTGCCAGAACAACTGTTGAGAATGGGCGTCTGGAGCAACCGAGGGTTGGCTACAGCACAAAAGCTGGCGGCTCCGGAATAACGAACGACCTTATAAGAGAGCTATACGAAAGTTTAAGCGAAGAAGAAAGATCCGACTTTCATGGCCACTGCGGAGAAGCGGAAGTACTTAGCAAGATAGCTGACGAATATAATGTAAAGACCATTGAGGAATTACGCCAGATCCTCAGCGGTGCAAAATCCACCACCATACGAAACGATGGAAAACCGATAGGGTTTTGTGATTCCTGTAGAGTGGTAATGAATATTCTCAACGTGTGCGACGGAGTGAAAAATGACTGAAGATGAGATTGAAGAGCTAGATAACATTGAAGAGGCTCTAATAGAAAGCGGAATGCCTCTAGAAGACATAGGTCGTCATTATTCTTTATTCCTACTGGACTTAATTGGGAGTATCACCCCTGTAAATGAGTCTAATGAAGATATTGCAAAAGTCACTCATCTGCTGCGCAATATCTGCAGGCCACATTTCCTAGAAAAACACGACCTCAAAGAAGAGCGTATTATGCTGTGGGATATAGAAAAAAGATACCGAGAAGAACTCCCTGAGTTTTCACTCATGGCACGTTGCGCGATTTATTGCTGTGCAAATAAAGCCAGATGGAGTAGTAGCAATAGTAGTGAAGAAACCCCCATGTTTTTCATGGTTCATACAGCAGAAAAAATCAACAGCAAGTACGTAAAAGTGCTTATAGAACACTTCAAGAAATTAATTCCCTCTTGAGCACGAGTCCAGTCTCAAATTCCTCTGTGCCCTTGCCACCTTACCTCAACGGTGATGGCGGGTGTTTCCAATCAACAATGGAATTACACGAGGAGAAAGCCGCCTACGCCAGACCCTCAGTAGCGCAACATCTACCACTATACCGATGGTGCGCACGAATGCATGCAGATAGAAGAGCAAGGATTGCCAAGGGAATATCAGGCGCTCAAGGAGCAAACCACCCGAGCAATGGGAGAAAATGCTCGACAAGCTGCCACGCAAGATAGCGGCTACGATCCGGCAGCTGGAGCAGTCGGCTAGTCCTGACAAAAGCTCAGTAGAAGTTCTCTACTAACATATTAACCTACAAGGCGTGGGGCAATACAGCGAAGATCGAGCGGCCTGGGCGGCTGATCATGGATATCCAGGGTAATGTCCAGATTCAGCGATGGGAGCAGCAGGCCGAACCCGTCGAGCAGAATCTGAGACTCCAGGGGCAGTATTACGATCAGGAGACAGGACTGCACTATAATCGATTCAGATACTTCGATCCAGACTGTGTACAGTTTTTCAGTCAAGATCCTATTGGTTTAAGGGGGCAAATAATTATCAATATGCACCGAACTCTACCGGGTGGGTCGATCCGCTAGGATTAATCAAATGTGAGTGTGACGGTGGATATACCTGAGCCTGGGTACCAGAATGAGGTCTATGCAGGTAGGCCGGTTAAGCCTGGGGATGCAACTGAAAAAGGAATGAGTTCTTAGGCCCTGGCCCTCATAGTAATACACATCCCCGAACAGGTGAAATAGATACTGACCGAATAATTTCTGCTGATGGCAAGCGCAGTATTCGATATGGCTCTCATGAAATGAACAGCAAACCAACTAAACACCATTATCATGAGGAGATATGGACTTATGATTCTGCTAGCAATACGATGAATGTGGATAACATAGTAGTTCGCGTACCTCTTCCGAAGAAATAATTATGAAGATAAAAATAAAAGAAGTGTCCTGTGAAGGTGATGAAATTTATGTAAGCTTTGAAAGTAATTATGGTTCGCCCCTCGCTTTGTGGATAGGTGAGATTCCAGCTTCCGGGGGCGTATACGAGGTTGAAGTTGAGGTTTGTGATGATTTTGTTGGGGGGAATATATATTTGCAGCCACAGAAAGTCGAGCTGCGATAGGCCTGGTCGGTGATAGGTTTTTAATTGTTGGAAAGATTGTCAAACTCGAAAGCGATGGGTGCCTTGCCGTGGCAGTAGGCAACAGCATTTTTTTGCTGGATGTAGAGCATGCCCCTGAGGGGGGGGGCTGGATTTATTGAGTGTCGTGCCTCTGATGTAAGGCTTTATCCTATAAGACTGTGATGGATTGACCCTTGGGGGCTTTGCTCATGTCCAATTCATCACGTATGCACAAATAAAAATGCTGTTTCCGAGGTGCGTGGAGGGCCGTGGACCCCACGCTTCAAGGATATCTTTGATAAGGCTGGCTACGATTTAGATGATGATATAAATAAGATTGGTGTAGTGGGGCATAAAGGCCCACATCCAGAGGAGTATCATCTTGCAGTCTATAGACGCCTTGTTGAAGCCGTGAGAGGCAAAGAAGGTGAGGACTATAAAAAGGCATTTAAGGATGAAATGGAGCGCTTGAGAGAGGATGTTATTGATCCCGAGCATAGACTCAACAAACTGCTCTGTAAAAGGTGAAGTATGAATTATTTTGAAGCTAGACAGGATATGTCGATTAGGGATCAATGGTATTTGTCTGCGCCTTATGACTCTTTGGGCAAGGAGGTGCCAGGATGGACTTTTAGTTCGGGAAAGAAGGTTGGTGAGATTGGCGGTCTGTCTACTAATGTATATCAGAGCGGAACGGAGCTATTAATTAGCTTCGGAAGTATGGGGATGCTATATGTGGAATCGAGCATGTGCGAGGTGTTTAGTGATATTGCAAAGGAGTGGATTCAGTTTTTTGATGTAAATGTCATAAATGCCAAAAATAAATATAAAATTGTCAATCCGTGTGTTTCCCTTGATGCTATACATAGCAGTTCGGATATAGAGTTTTTTTCAGAAAAAGATATAAGTAAAGACCCCTCGCTGGGGGGCGATATAAGTATTTATGGAATATAATTCTTGACTCTAGTGTTATTCATGATGATTGCCATATATTTAGGCCAAGCAAATTTCTTGGATGTGTAATCGTGAGTGAAAAATTGAAAAATGGAATTGAGGCCTTTTCTCGTGAGAATGGTGTAGAGTTCTTTCCGGTTTCTGTCGTCTAACTTATGCTTCATATTTTATAAGCACCGGTAGAACTCAGCGACGGGAGGAGCAAGCCAAGCCTATAGAGCAGAATTTTTAGACTTCAAGAGGCTGCTATTACCGTTACTCCAATGAAAGCTGCTGCTTGGGGGTAAAATAACCCAGTAGAGTTTTATGGGAGAAATAAGAAGCGCAGTGACAGTGGAATTCTTGGAAGGTTTGGTGAGATGTTTTCGAAAGAGATTTGTGACTCAACTCTGGTTAGATATGAGAAAATAAAAAAGGAGAGCTAGGCTCGGCATCCGCAAAAGCGCTCCACACCAAATTAGAGCTTTGAGATAAAAAATCCATGTCAGTTGTTGATGCAGCATTGTTCAGATTTTTAAGGCTTGCGGAGCAAGAAGAAATAATTATTTCTTATAGTTATTGCAAGAATGTCGCCGATTTGAGTGATGGCATATCAGGAGAGATTTTTGGAAGTGACGGCTGGATAGCGTTGTATAGTGGCTTTCCTCCGTCGGAGAGATAGTCGGATTAGTGTTGAAATAATTTTCCATAGACATGTGATTGGGCTTATTAAGGTTTCTCTTACGAGTCAGGTGTGCAGATAGCGTATTCACCTAGCATCGCTCCCGCTCTGGTGTTTTTTATGAGACCTCAGGCTCGTTAGTTTTCGGCAGGTTAGTCAGTTGTTCTAGTAAGATGCTAAGTGCATCATCTGCGGGCATAGGTGCCTCATTTATGCTGAATACTGTGGAAGTAGTTGGGCTGCCTGCTCTCGTTAAGTTTTTTGATGATTTATGCAAATGATTGATAAAAAATTAATCGATTTCCTTCGCTCAAGAAATTGGTGGTATGACGAAGAGAGCATTTCATATAGGCAAGCTTTAAAAAGGCTCGGGCTGAATCTAGAAAGCGACTTTGCTTTCTTTTTTCTTCATGCTGAAGATGGGCCTGATTTCTCTTGGAGATCTGATACTTTTTATCAGATTTGCTGGCATATTTTGAATACAGACTATCTCCAGTTGCACTCTAATTTAAAGAGTGTCTTCGGCCTCCCAGATGGGCTTATCCAGTTTTCATCGTTAGAAGGTGGTGGCGCATATTTTTATGATCCTAAGTCTGGCTCAGTTCTTTTGGCTCAATTAGGGGCAAATCAGTCAACCTCTAAGCCAAGTAATGTGTCAAGAAAGTGGAATGGTTTCAATGAGTTTGCTGTCGATTTTTTTGAGATCGACTAAATTTATAATATGGTCGTAATTTCTTTACTTCGTTCGCTCGTCAGGCTTCAAGCAGAATCGCACGCTTTTAGGGTTTTGCGATTCCTGTAGCGTGGTAATGGATATCCTCAACGTGTGCGACGGAGCAAGAAAGTGACTAATAATGAAGTTGAAGAGCTGGGCAATATTGAGCGCATCCTAATGGAGCGCAGAGTGCCTCTTGAGGATATAAATCGTCATTGCGCCTTGTTTCTATTAGGCTTGATCGACAACATTTTCCCGTCGAATGAACACAAAGAAGACATTGCAGAAGTTGCTCATTTGTTGAAGAACATTTGTAAGCCGCAGTTTCTGGAAACCCATAGTTCAAAAGAGTATCTAGTCATATTATGGCGCACAGAGATTAAATATCGAGAAAAACTCTCTGAGCTTTCTCTCATAGCACGCTGCGCGATTCTTTGCTGTGCAAATAAAGCCGAGTGGGATCGTGAAAATAGCGGTGAAGAAACCCCTCTCTATTACTTCGCTCACACAGCAGAAAAAATCAACAGCAAGTACGTAAAAGTGCTTATAGAACACTTCAAGAAATTAATTCCCTCTTGAGCACGAGTCCAGTCTCAAATTCCTCTGTGCCCTTGCCACCTTACCTCAGCTGACCTCCCTACGCGTTTTCACCAGCGACAACACCACCCCGCCCGCCAGCAACCCGAAGGTCACCCCAAGAGAGAGCAGGGCGGGGATCTTGCCGATGAAGCCGTGCAGGAAGATCTTGCCGCCGATGAAGATCAGCACCAGGGCCAGGGCGTACTTGAGGTAGACGAAGCGGTGCATCAGCGCGGCCAGGGCGAAGTACAGCGAGCGCAGGCCGAGGATGGCGAAGATGTTCGAGGTGTAGACGATGAACGGGTCCTGGGTGATGGAGAACACCGCCGGCACGCTGTCCACGGCGAACACCAGGTCCGCCAGTTCGATCAGCACCAGGGCGAGGAACAGGGGCGTGGCGTAGAGCAGGGGGTGGCTCGCGCCTGCCGGGCGCTTGCGGACGAAGAAGTGGCCGCCGTGGAGTTCGTCGGTCACCCGCAGGTGGCGGCGCAGGAAGCGCAGCAGGGGATTGTTCGACAGGTCCGGGTGCTGTTCCTCGCGGCTGAACATCATCTTCACCCCGGTGAATAGGAGGAAGGCGCCGAACAGGTAGAGAATCCACTCGAACTGCTGCACCAGCGCCGTGCCCAGGCCGATCATGATCGCCCGCAGCACGATGACGCCGAGGATGCCCCAGAACAGCACGCGGTGCTGGTAGCGCCGGGGAATGCCGAAGAAGCCGAAGATCATCGCCATGACGAACACGTTGTCCATCGACAGCGACTGCTCGACCAGGAAGCCTGTGTAGAACTCCAGCGCGTGCTGGGCGCCCAGCTCGAACCAGACCCACAGGCCGAACAGCACGCCGACGCTGAAGTAGCCGCTGTACAGCAGCAGGCTTTCGCGCATCTCGATCTCGTGCTGGTCGCGGTGCAGGACGCCGAGGTCGAACACCAGCAGGGCGAGGACGATGGCGAGAAAGCTCAGCCACAGCCAGGTGGCCGTGCCGAGCAGAGGATTGGTGAGAAAAACCAGAAGCTGATCCATGGCCCCTCCATCGCTGCCTGTCAGACAGTGACTCCGACATCGCGGCGATGGGATCGCCGCCAGAGGGGCCCGGCGTCACTGGCGGCGACCGTTCGGTAGCCGCCCGTGTATTAGGCTAGAGCGCTCGCCTGGCTTCGGCAAGGGAGGCGGCGCACGCTCAGTAGACCCAGACCTCGACCCGGCGATTCTTCAGGCGTCCTTCGTCGCCGTTGTTCGCCGCCACCGGCATCTGCTCGCCCAGGCCGGTGATCTCGCGGAACAGCACGCCGCCCTTGGACAGTTCGCGGCGCACGGCCATGGCGCGCAGTTTGGACAGCAGCGCGGCGCGCGCGGGGTCGTTCTTGGCATCGCCGAAGCCGACCAGCACCACCTTCTGCCGCAGTTTGTTGTTGGCCTGCAGGTAGTCCAGCACCCGGGCTAGGTCGCGCTGGGCCTTGTTGTCCAGCTCGGCGCTGCCTTCCTGGAAGCGGAAGTTGACGGACAGACGCTGCGCCTCGCCGGCCAGCTTGCGGTAGTCCTCGGGCATCCCCGCACTGGGCTCCACCTTGACCGCCTGCACGGTCTGCGGAATGAAACCGTTCTGCTCGACGATGGCCTGGCCGGCCGGGCTGTGGGCGAACTGCACCAGCGACTTCACCCACTGGTTGGTGGTGCCGGGCGGGTTGTAGAGGAAGAGCCGGCGGGACAGCGGGTAGTCCTCGGTGGCGATCAGCGTGGCGCTGGGCAGCAACCGGCGCGGCTGGGCCGGAGGGCGACTGTTCGCCGGCGAGGCTCGGCCCGCTGCTGGCCGCGGGCGATGCCCAGCGCCTTGCTCTGGCGCACGTAGGGCAGGCCGATGAAGCCGATGCCGCCGGGGTCCTGGCTGACGCCGTCGGACAGCTGGTTGCTCGACTCGAAGCGCTTGGCGCCGCCGGCCAGGCTCCGGCCGTTGGCCGCCAGCACCAGCTCCTTGAAGGTGTCGAAGGTGCCGGACTTGTCGTCGCGGGCGTACAGATGGATCTCGCCCGGGGGGCCGCCGAGCGCGGACCAGTCGGTGATCTCGCCGGCGAACACGGCGGCCAGTTGCTCGGTGGTCAGCGCATTCACCGGGTTGCCCGGGTGGACGATGATCGCCAGGCCGTCGATGGCGATGACCTGCTCAGCCTCGGCGCCCTGCATGTCACCCAGGGCCTGCAGGCTGGCGGCTTCGGCGCTCTTGATCGGGCGGGAGGCGGCGGCGAGGTCGGCGCTGCCATCCTGTAGGCCGACGAAGCCGGTGCCCGAGCCGTGGGCCGCCACGTCCGTCGCCAGGGTGCGCCCGAGCTTGTCCTCGGCCAGCACCCGCTGCTCGTTCTCCGCCGCGCCGGCGATGGTGCGCACGTTGCCGAAGCCCTGGCTCTGGTACAGGCCCTCGATCAGCGCCGGGGCGAGCTTGGCGCCGATGGTGTTGGAGCCCTGGATGCGCATCAGCGTGACGCCATCCGCGGCGAATACGGACCAGGGCAGCGCATAGCAGATGAAGCCGAGGAGCAGCCATGTGCAGGCATGGCTCCAGGTTTGCCGATTGCAGACTGGCAGGGCGGGCATGTAGCGGACACCTTGTTCTAGAGGGCTGGAAAGGTGTCGCGCAGATTAAGTCGGGAAGGTTGCGGGGATGTGACAAGGGGCGCGAACGCGCCCCTCGGATCAGCTCAGTTCCAGCCAGATCGGCGCGTGGTCGGAGGGCTTCTCCATGGCACGCAGCTCGTAGTCCACGCCGCCGTCCTTGAAGCGCGGCTGCAGGGCGGCGGTGGCCAGGATGACGTCGATGCGCAGGCCCCGCTTGGGTTCGTCCTCGAAGCCGCGGCTGCGGTAGTCGAACCAGCTGAAACGGTCGTTCACCTCGGGGTTCAGGTGGCGGAAGCTGTCCACCAGGCCCCAGCTCTTGAGAGTGGCCAGCCACTCGCGCTCTTCCGGCAGGAAGCTGCACTTGCCGGTCTTCAGCCAGCGCAGGCGGTTGGTTTCACCGATGCCGATGTCGATGTCTTCCGGCGAGATATTGATGTCGCCCATCACCACCAGCGCCTGGCTCGGGTCGAAGCTCTCCTGCAACAGTTGCTGCAGGTCGGCGTAGAAGCGCTGCTTGGCCGGGAACTTGACCGGGTGGTCGCGGCTTTCGCCCTGGGGGAAGTAGCCGTTCATCACGGTCACCGGGTTGCCCTGGGCGTCGGCGAAGGTGCCGTAGATGAAGCGCCGCTGGGACTCCTCGCCATCGTTGGGGAAGCCCTTGTGCAGCGCCAGCGGTGCTTGGCGCGAGAGCAGGGCGACGCCGTAGTGGCCCTTCTGCCCGTGGTAGTGCACGTGGTAGCCGAGCGCGCGGATTTCCGCCTCCGGGAACTGGTCGTCGGACACCTTGGTTTCCTGCAGGCCGATCACGTCCGGCTGGTGCTTCTCGATCAGGGCCTGCAACTGATGGGGGCGGGCGCGCAGGCCGTTGATATTGAAGGAAACGATCTTCATGGAGGGTTACCGGCGGGAAAAACAGCGATGCTAGCCCAGCTTCCGGCGCCTGGCGAGGGCAGGGCGGCGGTGCTACCTTGGCTGGCGACCCGCCCGAACCATAACAACAAGAAGTTCACTACAAGAGGTCAGCCTGATGCCCCATCGCACCGCCGAAGTCCGCCTGCTCGACCATGGCTACAGCCGCGAGGCCCGCTCCCTGCTGTACCACGCCTATCGCCACGATCCCACCTTCGCCTACCTGTTCGAGAGCGAGCGCCCGGGCTTCGACCAGCGGGTACGCGCCACGGTGCGCGAGCTGGTGCACCAGCATTTCGCCGAGGACCTGCCGGCGATAGGCCTGCTGATCGACGAGCGCCTGGTGGGCATCGCGCTGATCGCGCCGCCGATCCGCCGGCTAGGCATCACCGAGAGCTGGGGCTGGCGCCTGCGCATGCTGATGACCACCGGCTTCCGCTGCACCCGGCGCTACCTGGAATACCACGACGCGGTGCTTGCCTGCCTGCCGCCGGGGCCTTACCACGTGCTGCCGCTGCTCGGGGTGCATCCCCAGTTCCAGGGGCAGCGCCTGGGCGAGCAGCTGCTCTCCGAGCTGCACGACTGGTGCGCGGCGGACGCCGGCTCCCAGGGTGTGGTGCTGGATACCGGCAACCCGCATTACCTGGAGTTCTACAAGCGCCAGGGCTACGAAGAGATCGGCGAGGTGGCTCTGGGGCCGATCCGCGAGCACGTCTTCTTCCATCCCAACCCGCAGGCGGCGAAGCAGGCGAGCGCCTAGCCGGACGGTGCGAAAACGGGCGGGGGCCTGTGCTAGCATCCTCCGCCATGAGTTATCCAGGAAGGCTGCTCGTCGTTTTCGTTTCGTTCGTCCTCGCGTCCGGCGCATTGGCGCAGGCGCGGCTCGACCTGCGCATTGAACCGCCCAACGCCGAGTTGAAGCGCAATGTCGAGGGCCACGTCGGCAGCCTCGACGCCGATGACGAAGAACAACTGCAGCGCCTCAGTCGCGTGGTGGAGGCCCAGGCACGCCGCGCCGGCGAGGCGCTGGGGGTGATCGCCCGCACCGTGGCCGACATCCAGGGCATGAACCTGCAGATCGCCTCCGCCGCCGAGGAGCAGAGCAGCGTCGCCGAGGAGATCAACCGCAGCGTGGTGCAGGTGCGCGAGATCGCCGACCAGTCGGCTGCCGCCAGCGAACAGACTGCCAGTTCCAGCACCGAATTGGCGCGCCTGGGCAACGAGCTGCAGCTGCAGGTAGGGCGCTTCCGCCTGTGAGGCCTCGGCTGGCCGGTGCGTCCGCACCGGCCAGCGGGACAATTGTCATGCGCATGGCGTAGGATCGGTCACTCGCCATATAGGGAGAGTGACCATGCGCCCGCTGACCATCGACCTCGACGAACTCGCCTTCGCGCTCGACACCCAGGGTATCGATCACTACCTCGACCTGTTCAGCGGCCAGGTGCTGCTGATTCCCGAAGAAGACCCCGATCCCGAACTGGCCGAATTGCTGCATCGCGAGCCGGAACGCCTGCTGCCCATCGAACCGCTGAGCAGCGGCCAGTCGCTGGAGCTGATGCGCGAGTTCCTCCGCGAAGTGCCACAGCCGCACGCCTATTCCGCCCTGGCCAACGCCATCGAGGGGCGCAAGCCGTTCAAGGCTTTCCGCCATGTGCTGATGGGTTATCCCGAGCTGCTGCAGGCCTGGTATGTCTACCAGGGTGAGCGACTGCGCGAGTGCGCGCTGGATTGGCTGGCAGACAACCAGATCCAGCCGGCCGCTCAAGGCACGATGCTGTAGCCCGCGGGTTCGCGAGCAAGCTCGCTCCCATGGCAAGCAACCTTTGGCCGGTAGGAGCGGGCTTCGTCCGTGATCGGCCACGCCCACTCAGCGGACCATGCCCCGCCGCCCAAACAGAAACGCCGCCCCAAGGGGCGGCGTTTCTGTTCTCGATCAGAACAACCGGCCTTCGGGGGCCTCGCTGGAGATCGGCTTGGCCTGAGCTGCCGTGGCCTGCCAGCCGCCGCCGAGGGCCTTGTACAGGTTGACCTCGCTGGTCAGCTGATTGAGGCGGTCGGAGATCAGCTGTTGCTGGGCACTGAACAGCGAGCGTTGCGCATCGAGCAGGGTGAGGTAGTTGTCCACACCGGTGCGGTAGCGCTTGTCGGCCAGGCGGTAGTACTCGCTGCTGGCGTCCACCAGCGCGCGCTGCGCCTGCAGTTGCTCGTTGAAGGTGCCACGGGCGGCAAGACCATCCGCCACCTCGGAGAACGCCGTCTGAATGGCTTTCTCGTACTGCGCGATGTTGATGTCCTTCTGCACCTTGGCCAGGTCCAGGCTCGCGCGCAGGCTGCCGGCGTTGAAGATCGGCAGGCTGATCGACGGCTTGAACAGCCAGGTGCCGGAACCGCCGTCGAACAGGCCACCGAGGTCCGGGCTGATGGTGCCGGCGTTGGCGGTCAGGCTGACGTTCGGGAAGAACGCCGCGCGCGCCGCGCCGATGTTGGCGTTGGCCGCCTTGAGCTGGTGCTCCGCCTGGAGGATGTCCGGGCGGCGCTGCAGCAGGTCGGAGGGCAGGCCCGCCGGCACGGTGGCCAGCAGTTCGTCACCCAGGCCACGGCCTTGCGGCAGGTCCGCCGGCAGGCCGGAACCGAGCAGCAGCACCAGGGCATTCTGGTCCTGCGCCACCAGGCGGGTGTATTGCGCCAGAGTCGCCCGTGCGCTTTCCACCGAGGTCTGCGCCTGGCGCAGGTCCAGCGCCGAGGCGACACCGACGTCGTAGCTGCGCTTGGTCAGGTCGTAGCTCTTCTGGTAAGTGCCGAGGGTGTCGCGGGTCAGCTGCAACTGGGCCTGGTCGGCGCGCAGCGTCAGGTAGGCGTTGGCGACGTTGGCCACCAGGCTGGTCTGGGTGCTGCGACGCGCCTCTTCGGTGGCGAAGTACTGCTCCAGCGCCTGATCACGCAGGGCGCGCAGGCGGCCGAACAGGTCGATTTCCCACGACGTGATGCCCAGGGTCGCACCGTACTGGCTGCTGATCATCGAACTGCCGGTCTGCGACAGGTCCGCCGGCAGGGGCCGGGCCCGAGGCGCGACACCGCCCGCCGGCAGGCGCTGGCGCGAGCCGTCGAAGCTGGCATCCACCGCCGGGAACAGGTCGGCCCGCTGGATGCGGTACTGCGCCCGGTAAGCTTCGATGTTCAGCGCGGCAACGCGCAGGTCGCGGTTGTTTTCCAGCGACACTTCGACCAGTCGCTGCAGTTGCGGGTCCTTGAAGAACTCGCGCCAGCCGATGTCGGCGCCGGCGTTGGCCGGTTGCGCCGCATCGTAGGCATCGCCCTGCGGGTAAGCCGCGGCCACGGGCGCCTCGGGGCGCTCGTAATCGGGGATCAGCGAGCAGCCGGACAACACACCGGCTGCTATCGCCAAATGCAAAGAGGGCAACAGTAAGGACTTTCTCATATCAATGCCCCTTCTCAATGGCTTCCTGTTCCTTGGACAGCTTGTCCTTGAACAGGGTACTGACCACCACATAGAACAGCGGTACCCAGAAGATCGCGAGGATGGTCGCGGTGATCATGCCGCCGATCACGCCGGTACCGATCGCGTGCTGGCTGCCGGAGCCTGCACCGGTGGAAATCGCCAGCGGCAACACGCCGAGGACGAACGCCAGGGAGGTCATGACGATCGGGCGCAGACGCATCCGGCACGCCTCGATGGCAGCCGCGACAATGGGCTTGCCCTCGCGCTCGTGCAGCTCCTTGGCGAATTCCACGATGAGGATCGCGTTCTTTGCCGACAGGCCGATGGTCGTCAACAGGCCCACCTGGAAGAACACGTCGTTGGACAGGCCGCGCATGGACGTCGCCAGCAGCGCACCGATGACGCCCAGCGGCACCACCAGCATCACCGAGAACGGGATCGACCAGCTTTCATAAAGTGCCGCCAGGCAGAGGAACACCACGATCAGCGACAGGGCATAGAGCGCCGGAGCCTGCGAGCCGGACAGGCGTTCCTCGTAGGACAGACCGGTCCAGGAGTAGCCGACGCCCTTGGGCAACTGCTTGACCATCTCCTCGACCGCGGCCATCGCCTCACCAGTGGAGCGGCCCGGGGCCGGCTCACCGAGGACTTCCATGGCCGGGACGCCGTTGTAGCGCGCCAGCTTCGGCGAGCCATAGCTCCATTCGCCGGTGGCGAAGGCGCTGAACGGCACCATCTCCCCGGAGCTGTTGCGCACGTACCACTTGTCCAGGTCTTCCGGGCTCATCCGCGAATTCGGGCGGCCTTGCAGGTAGACCTTCTTCACCCGACCGCGGTCGATGAAGTCGTTGACGTAGTTCGAGCCCCAGGCAATCGACACGGTGGTGTTGATGTCCGCCAGCGAGACCCCCAGCGCACTGGCCTTCTCGTCGTCGATCAGCAGCTTGTACTGCGGCTCGTCGTTCAGGCCGTTGGGGCGCACGCGCTGCAGAGCAGGGTTCTGCGAGGCCATGCCGAGGAACTGGTTGCGCGCCTGCATCAGCACTTCATGGCCGACGCCAGCCTGGTCCTGGAGGAAGATGTCGAAGCCCACGGCGTTACCCAGTTCGAGTACCGCCGGCGGGGCGAAGGCGAACACCATCGCATCCTTGAAGCTGAAGAAGTGCATCTGCGCACGCTGGGCCAGCGCGAACACGCTGTTCTCCGCGCCCGGACGCTCCTCCCAGGGCTTGAGCATGATGAACGCCATGCCCGAGCTCTGGCCACGGCCGGCGAAGTTGAAGCCGGTCACGGTGAACACCGAGGCCACCGAGCTGCTTTCCTTCTCCAGCAGGTACTCGCGCATCGAGTCCACCACCACCTGGGTGCGCTCGGCGGACGAACCGGCCGGGGTCTGCACCTGGGCGAACAGCACGCCCTGGTCCTCGTCGGGGAGGAACGCCGTGGGAATGCGGGTGAACAGGTAGACCATGCCGCCGAGGATCAGCACGTACATCAGCAGGTACGGCATGCGGTGATTGAGGATCGAGGTGACGCCGCGCTCGTAGCCATGGGTGGTGGCGAGGAACTTGCGGTTGAACCAGCCGAAGAAGCCGCGCTTGTGCTCGCCATGGTCGCCCTTCTCGATGGGCTTGAGCATGGTGGCGCAGAGCGCCGGGGTGAGGATCAGCGCCACGATCACCGACAGGGCCATGGCCGAGACGATGGTGATGGAGAACTGCCGGTAGATCACCCCGGTGGAGCCGCCGAAGAAGGCCATCGGCAGGGGAACCCCCCAAAACCCCCCAGGGATACACCTGTTCCT
>OGQD01000950.1_pt1 | contig 19972 bp, 11 predicted proteins | sample 1553091 | NCBI WGS metagenome assembly OGQD01 (sample SAMEA2580290, study PRJEB22360) | human gut metagenome | biome: human gut; feature: human-associated habitat; material: faeces | place: Denmark | collected 2008/2010
CACAAAGGGAGAGATGGGAAGCTGCGCGCGCAGGATCGACGCCAATGTGACGTAGTCCTGTGGCCCGTGCATGGGCAGCGGCAGCACCTGCACGGTAACCCCGTGGTCCTGCATCGCTTCCACGAAGCATGTCGACAGCAGGCCGCTGCCGTCCAGGCCGGGCAGTCCGTGGGCCAGCAGGGCCTGATCGACGCACGCCCCCAACTGTTCTGCGGAAACCTTCGGCACCAGCGAGCCGTTCATGTACAGCGCGCTGCCACGATCATCCACCGCCAGGGTGTTGACCCACGGAATCCCCTGGGTGCCCTGGATCGCCGCGCGGAAGGTCTGCAGATCGCTGGCCTGGTTCATCTCCAGCCACTGCTGCAGGACGCGGGTGTTGCCCAGGTTGACGTCCTGCAGGGCGTAGGCGTGCTGCCGGCTCCAGTCGAGCAGGCCGGGCCAGTTCAGCACCGGGCCAAAGGTGGACTCATAGATGTCCCGGGTCTGTTTCGACAGGCGCCCGTCCGCTCCAAGCACATCGATGCTCAGCGAGGTCCGACGCAACGGCAGGCTCTTCCCGTCGAGCAGGTAGCGCGTGGGGTCGTTCAGGTCCAGCGCCAGCCTGTGCAGGGTGAAGTGGCTGGAGGTATCCACGGTGTGGGTCCAGGCCAGGTGCTGGTTGAAGCCGATATTCACCACCGGCAGGCCGGGCAGCGCGGCGCCCATGACATCCAGCTTGCCCGGCAGGGTCAGGTGCATCTGGTAGAAACGCAGCCCTCCGCTCCAAGGGAAGTGCGGATTGGCCAGCAGGCGTCCCTTGCCGTTCTCGGTGCGCTGACCACCCACGGCGATAGCGTTGCTGCCGCGCTCCAGGCGGAAGTCCGACAGGCGCGCAGCCAGATCGGGCATGGCGTGAGGCCTGGACACGGCAGCCGCCTCCCGGGGTGGTGTGGCAGCCAGCATGGCATCGGCGAACTGGCCGATGCCGCCTTCGACCAGCAGGCGCCGCACCAGCCGCACCATGTCGTCCTCTTCCAGCGGGCGCAACCAGGCGGCGCCACGGCATGTGGCAGGCTGGCGGTCATCGGCCAGGTAGCGATTGAACCCCTGCACGTAACCGGACAACAGTTGGCGGATTGCAGGCGTCTGGCTGTCGCGGAATGCGGCGATGGCCTCGTCAGTATTCAACCAGCGGAAGAAGAAATCCGACTGGACATTCTCCATCCCGGCGGAGGAGCGCCCTTCCGAACCGAGGAAGCGGGCTCGCTCGCCCCGCACGGTCAGCACCTCGTCGGCCAGCAGGCACAGGTTGTCCCGCGCGTAGGCATAGCCGATGCCATAGCCCAGGCCGTGTTCGTCGGCCGCACGAATGTGCGGAATACCGAAGGAGGTCCAGCGGATTTCGGCCTTGTAGGTCATCGGCGCATCGGCCATTGCGGTGGCCATGAAGCACCCTGCCGCCAGTGCGATAAGAATCCTGCGCACGCCCATCTCCCGTCATGAAATACGCGCCGGGGCTCGGCGCGCGATCAGGGAGAGACGCAGTGAAGACGAGGAAATTTAGCGGTAGCGCAAGCGGGAAACCCGGCGGGCGGCGTCATCGGGGTCGGCCTTGGAATACTCCATTTCTTTGACCCGGATGCGGCAATGCTTCATCGCATTGACAATATGCTTCTCCACCATGTCCTTGGAGATGCCCATCCGCGAGGCGATCTCATGGTGGGCCATCCCGTCCAGCTTGCGCAGCAGGAAGGCTTCGCGACAATTGGAGGGCAACTCGCCCAATGCACGCTCGACCAGCTCGGCACGCTGGCGCAGGTACAGCGAGTCCTGCGGGGAGAGGAACTGGTTTGCGGCCTGCGCCTGTGGTTCGATATCGTCGAGCGATTCGCTCTGCCGCACGACGCTGCGGCGATGAACGTCCACGACGATGTTCAGCGCCGTACGATAGAGGTAGGCCTGCGGATACTCGGCCGCGCTGCCGCGCCCGCCTTCGAGCACGCGCACGTAGGCATCGTGGGCGACATCCGCTGCCAGATGCTGATCACGCAGTCGTACGGTCAGGTAATGAACCAGTTGCCGGTAATACTTCTCCATGCTCCTCCCCAGGCAGAAACGCAGCGCCCTTGCGCCCCAGGAATGCGTGACAAAAGGCCGCCATGCTTGCCCGACCAGCTGCCTTGAGCCACTATCGGTCGCATTCTATACTGGCACAGTGCCAAATCATAATAATTCTCATATTTAATAGAAATCCCATTGTATTGCTTGATTGCTTCCCAGCCGAACCGGTAGCCCGATGACTCTCCACACTTCATCCCATGCGGTAGACGACAGCCTCGCCGAGGAAGCGGCCCGCTGGTGCATGCGTCTGCACGCGGATGACTGCACGGATGCGGAGCGGGCGGCATTCGATCGCTGGCTGAGCAGCGATCCGGCCCATGCCCGCGAGTACCAGGGCATGATGGAGATCTGGCTGGTCAGTGAGCATCTGCCCAGCCAAGCCACTCAGCCTCGCTCCCGCACCACCCTCGAGCAGGCTCTCCCGGCGAGCCCGCGCAGACGCCGGAGCAAGCGCTTCGTAGCGACCGCGGCTGCGCTGGTCCTGGGGCTGGGTGGGTGGCTGGGTTGGCACCAGGGGCTGCTGCCGAACAACATCCAGCGCTATCACGCTGGCGAGAACATGCGTATCGCCACCCTGCCCGACGGTTCGCGCGCCGAGCTCAACCTGGGCACCACGCTCTGGTTCGGCAATTTCCGCGACGGCCGCAGCGTGGCGCTCCGCGAAGGCGAAGCCTATTTCGAGGTCCGGCACGATGCCGAGCACCCCTTCGTGGTATACGCCGGCAACGGCAGCATCACCGTCACCGGCACCCGCTTCAATGTCTGGACCTATGGTGACCAAGTGGTGGTCACGCTGACCGAAGGCTCGGTCAAGGTACAGAGCGATCTGAGCGAACCCAGCCAGGTGGCCTACCTGTCGCCGGGCCTGCAGGCTCGCTTCGACGACGGCGACGAGCTGCCACATGTGTCGAGCGCGAATACCAACGCGCTCTCCTGGCGCGCCGGCAAGCTGGTGCTAGACGACCTGACGCTCGCCGAGGCCCTGCCGGTGATCAACCGCTATCTGGATAAACCGGTTCGCCTGGCCGACCAGAAGACCGCACGGGTACGCATCGGCGGCATCTACGACACCCGCAACGTCGCCCAGCTGGTACAGACCCTGCCCAAGGTGCTGCCGGTCTACCTGAGCCAGAACACCGAAGGCGAGACCGTCATCCACAGCCGCTGACTAAATATCCCCCCCGCCTTCTCGTCTCAACGACTCAAGCCGAGCCCTCGGCATTCCCCGTCGGCATCCGAGAAGGCCTCCATGACGCCCACCGCAGACAGCCTCACCCGCGAAACCCTGAGTATCCTCAAACCGTTCTGGCCGCAGGTGCTGCTCTCTGCACTTCTCGGAATCGCCGGGGGTCTGAGCATCACTGCCCTGCTGGCCACCATCAACCGCGCCATGAACACAGAAGCCGGCCCCGACCTGGGCCTGGCGTCGCTGTTCGCCCTGCTCTGCGTCGCCACCGTGGCCTGCTCCACCCTGTCCAAGCTGCTGACCAACTATGTGGGCCAACGGGTGGTGGCCAATCTGCGCCGGGACTTGGCATCGCGCATCCTCTGCGCCCCCATCGAGCAACTGGAGCGCTATCGGGCCCATCGTCTGATTCCGGTGCTGCTGAACGACATCGGCGCCCTCAGCACCTTCGCCCTGAGCGTGGCGCCTATGCTGATCGCCCTGACCGTGACCCTCGGCTGCCTCACCTACCTGGCCCTGCTGTCCTGGCCAATCCTGCTGATCACGGTGCTCACCGTGATCCTCGGCAGCGGTGCGCAGTACCTCGCGCACCGTAAGGGCACCCACAGCATCCAGGCGGCCCGCGACGGCGAGGACGAATTGCAGAAGCACTATCAGGCCATCTCCGCCGGCGCCAAGGAGCTGCGCATCCAGAGAAGCCGCCGCCAGGACCTGCTGGACCGACAGATCCACGGCACCACCGAGCGGATCTGCCGGGCCAACATCCGCGCCGCCGGCATCTTCATCAGTGCGGAGACCTTCGGCTCGATGCTGTTCTTCGCGGTGATCGGCATGGCCATCGCCTTCCTCGCCATCTGGCCCACAGGCGAAAGGACGGTATTGGGTGGCTTCGTGCTGGTCATGCTGTACATGAAGAGCCCGCTGGAGCAGCTGGTCGACAACATTCCCAACCTCAGCCGCGCCAAGGTCGCCTTCCGCCGCATCAACGAACTGGCCCAGCGCTTTTCCACAGCCGAACCCGATCTGCTGGGTGACAAAGCCGCGCCAACCGTCCTCGATCTGGAGCGCATCGAGCTGCGCCAGGTGCGCTATGACTATCCCCAGACCGCCGGCAGCCAGCCCTTCCACCTGGGGCCGATCGACCTGAGCATCCGTCGTGGCGAGATCGTCTTCATCGTCGGCGAGAACGGCTGCGGCAAGACCACCCTGATCAAGCTGCTACTGGGTCTCTACGCCCCCCAACACGGTGAGATACGCCTAAACGGGCAGGCGGTTCACGCCGAGCATCGTGACGACTACCGGCAACTGTTCACCACCGTGTTTACCGATTACTACCTGTTCGACGAACTGCTTCAGGGGCGCTCCGAGCTGCCGCAGGAGGCACTCAAGTATCTGGAGCGCCTGGACATCGCCCACAAGGTCGGCATCCGCGACGGCGCCTTCACCACCACCGACCTGTCCACAGGCCAGCGCAAGCGCCTGGCTCTGGTCAACGCCTGGCTGGACGACCGCCCTGTGCTGGTGTTCGACGAGTGGGCCGCCGACCAGGACCCGGCCTTCCGCCGGGTGTTCTATACCGAGCTGCTGCCCGAGCTGAAACGCCAGGGCAAGACGATCATCGTCATCTCCCACGACGACCGCTATTTCGATATTGCCGACCAACTGGTGCACATGCATGCCGGGCATGTCGTGAACGAGTCAACGACCTGCCCGGCATAAACCATCCTAGTCAGCGGATCGGGGCGTGCAACGCCCCGACGCACTTCACCAACCACGCCCCGAGTTGACCCAGAAATTGACGGATAGTGAAGTGGACACCGACTCGACCTGGTGGAACCAGCCATCCGGCAGGAACAGCAGGTCGCCCGCCTCCAGCTCGATACGCAGGAAGACCACCTCTCTGGCGCTCGGGAAGCGCTCGTAGTCGGGAGCGTCCGGGTTCACCTCGCAGCCCTCCAGCCCACCTTCGGGCGACGTCGACCAAGTACCCAGTGCCTCGCGATGGTGGGGGGCGGCCAGAATGAAGGACTTGCGCCCCCAGACCTGGGCGAAGAGGTTGTCCGTATCATCCCGGTGCAATGGCGTGAGCGTACCCTTGGGGCCGATCCAGATGCGCGGCTTGATGTACAGCGAGTGCTCGAAGTAGTCGGGAAAGCGGATCAGCTCCAGCAACTGGGCCGGGAGGACGTTGTTGCCCATGTAGGGCGGCGGAACACCCTCCTCCTGCTCCCCGTCGAGCGCCGCGATGAAGTCTGCCATCGAGGTCGAGCGGAAATCGCGTTCGGTGGAGAAGGTCTTCTCCACATAGTCGCCGTGCCGGGTGATGCCCTGCAGCTCGGCGAAATACGTCAGCGACTCCTCGCGGCTCATGTTGAACAGCGGCCAGTCGGCCAGGGCATTGCTGATGATGAGTGGCAGCCCCTGCGGCAGATAGCGGCTGCGGAACTCCTCCACCGACAGGCCACCACGCGGTCGCCGCTCTACCGCCAGCAACGGAGTCTGGGCCGCCGAGACCCGGTCGGCAGTGCGCTCCGGAGCGGCATAACGCTGATTCATGTCGCGCGTCTGCTCGGGCGGTGCAGAGCCCCGGCGAGCCGCGTCAATGATCTGCGGCAGCAACGTGGCGAGCCCCATCTGCCCGCCGATCCTGAGGCGACCGCTGGCGAACAGCTCCTCGACGTCCTGCTGCCCCTGCAGAATCCCGGCGAAATCCTGCTCGCCCAGTTCGATGGTGACATCGGCGGCGGGGTGGCGGCCTGGGCGGATGGTCACCTGGTCGCCGACCTCCGACCAGACGACATTGTCCGCCGAGAAGACGAACTGGAAGACCCCTCGGGCTCCTACCGCCTGCGCACCGGCGAACAGAGTGGACAATACAGCGGACAGATCCATGATCGGCTCTCCTGCAGAGCAACATGCTTTTCTCAGGAAACGAACGATGCCGGACCTGAGTTATCCAGCCTCAGGCGCGCGAGGCACCACGCGCCAGGTGGCGCCCATACCAGGGCCGGCGTGGTACCCGCCCCTCCAGGCGCTCTGCCTCTTCCTCCCCGGCGAACACGATGCGCAGCGCGAGCTTCATGGTCTCGATGTCCAGCTCGCCGTCGTCGTTACGGTTACCACGTCCCCAGGCTCCGCAGCCGGCCCCCATAGGCCCCAGCCAGGGTTCGGTGACACGTACCCAGGGGCCGGGGGCGAACCAGTGCACGTCGTCGACCACCTTGCGCACCACCTGGCCGGGATGTACCTGTTCGTGAGCCAGGAACCAATCCTCGATACGGTCGTCGATCCAGCCATGGAACGACCAGAACACCGGATCGACATGGGAGGAGAACGGATCGCCCAGGTAGTCGTTGCCGGGGCGGAACCAGCGATCGGCGAAGTCGGCCGAATCTCGACCATAGAGCGCCGGAAAGCCGCTGTTGGGATCACGCGGTATCGAGGCCCAGCGCATGTGCAGCCAGTCGTGGATGCCCAGCTCGATGCGAGCCCCCAGTTCGCTCAGGCACAGGGTGCTGAGATATTCAGGGTCCCGATACTGGGCTTCCCAGGCCTGAAAATCACCGTAGTAGCCTTCGCTGCTCTTGATGTAGTACAGCCACTGGTTGAATTCGTCGTCGCCTTCGGACTCCCAGGCGGGCGGAACGGAAAAACCGTCGAGATTGGCCAGGTAATCCACGAATGCCTGAATTCCATGACCGATATAGGGCCTGGGCGGAGGCAGGCCAGGCCAGGAAGGGAGATCCTGCAGGGACCTCGCACGCATCAGCATCTTTCGATGCATGAACAGGAAATCTTCCCCGGAGCCGTTACGGTGCCGATACTTGCCACGCGCATCACGCTCCTCACCCAACGGACCGGCCTGCCAGCCGAGCGCGCGCAGCCCCTGGCGACGTGTCTCGTCCAGCCGGTGCCAGCGATCGCGGCTGGCATGCCAGAGCTGGTGGAACAGGCGATGACCGGGCGAGACCAGCCAGGCCTCCAGCTCCGGCGCGTAGGGCAGCCTCTCGCGAGACGAAACGAACGGCCGGCGGACCGCGACGAAATCACTTTGCGAGGTCGACAGCCCAGCCTGGACACCCGAGCGGCGCATATGCCCACTCAGCGTCGCAGCGCCTCCGCCAGTGCTCCACTCACCCCAGATTTCATCGAAGATCGCAGTGCATTCCAGCGAGTGCCCCTGACCATCCACCATCTTCAAGCGCAATTCCGGTGCCTTGTCGCCGGCCAGCTGGCCAAACACCTGAAGCCCCTCAGCGCCGTAGGGCGGCTTCCCCAGATAACCACGCAGCGCCCGACCGCCAGGGCCAACATCCAGCAGCAATTGCACCTCACCAGGCGGAATCTCGGGAAAACCCTCGCGCCCCGCGATGAAACGAACATCCCATACGCCGACCAGCCGGCTGGCCAGCAGGGCATCCTGCAGCACCGGCACGGGCGTGCCCGGCTCGTCTGACGAAAGCTCGGCAGCCTCCGCCTCCTCCCATTTGCGATGGGCATAGATGCCCGCTGGCAAAGCCGTCGCCACTGCCAGCCCTGCCACGAACCCCCGTCGAGAAAACTTCATGCTTCGCTCGCTATCCAGCCACATCCAGCGAAAACGAACCTCGGGACAGCGGATTTATGACTGAATGGCCTCGGCGCTAAATTCCCTCCCCGCCGGCTCGTTCTCCCAACGAATCGGCCCTCAACGGCCGGCGAAACCATCAACGCTGGGAGCCCCATGAGCACTCGTCGCGCCACCTGGAAATGGCTATTCCTGATCGTTCCGTCATTGATCGCCGTGGCTGCGGTCGCCCTGTTGGGCTGGTGGCTTTTCTCACCTAGCCTCCCGCTCTACCCACTCGACGTCATGCGCAGGGCCAACGACCTGCAGGAAAGGATTCTGTCGTTCGACGCCCACCTCGATATCTCTCCCAGCTTCGGCAGCGAAGGTCGCGAGGCAGACCGGGACGGTTCCACGCAATTCGACCTGGTCAAGGCCGAACGCGGTCGCTTGAGCGGCGCGGCCCTGGCCATATTCGCCTGGCCGGAATTCTGGGTCGGCGCCAACGGCCCGCACCGGCCGACACCGGGCTTCGTCGAAGCCGCACGCAACGAGCAGGAAGCACGCTACCGGATCATCACCGGCATCGCCCGCGACTTCCCCGAACGGGCCGGCATCGCCTATACGCCGGCCGACTTCCGGCGGCTGGCCCACGAAGGCAAGTTCGCCATCGTCATCAGCATGCTCAATGCCTACCCGCTGGACGACGATGTCTCGCGCCTGGACGACTGGGCCGCACGCGGCATGCGCATCTTCGGCTTCAGCTACGTGGGCAACAACGCCTGGGCGGACTCCTCTCGCCCTATGCCCTTCTTCGGTGACTCGCCCGACGAGCATGGCGGCCTCTCCGATCTTGGCCGCCAGGCCGTGAAGAGACTGAACGACCTGGGCGTGGTCATCGACGTCTCGCAGATGTCCAGCACCGCCCTGGAACAGGTCGCCGAACTCTCCCAGGCGCCGATCATCGCCTCGCACTCGAGCGTGCGCGGCCTGGTGGACCTGCCTCGTAACCTCACCGACCGGGAATTGCGCCTGATCCAGAAGACCGGCGGGGTCGTCCATATCGTCGGCTTCTCCTCGATGCTTCGCCCCTTCTCCAAGGAGACACTCGCAAAGGTCAACGTCATGCGTGCCAGCTTCGGCCTGCCGGACGTGGCCAACCTGGCCCAGGCCAGCATGCCGGCCGATCCAGTGTTCTCGATATGGCCGGAGAAGAGATTCGGCGAATACGCCAGCCAGCTCTACGGCATCCTCGAAACCGATCCTCAGGCGGGCCTGAAGGAGTTCGGCGACGCCATCGACTATGCGGTGAAGAAGATCGGCATCAACCACGTCGGCATCAGCTCCGACTTCAACGACGGCGGCGGCGTGGCCGGCTGGGAGAACGTCGGCGACGCTCGCAACGTCACCGCCGAACTCATCCAGCGCGGCTATTCGGACGAGGACATCGCCAAGCTGTGGGGCGGAAATTTCCTGAGGGTATGGGAACAGGTCCAGCAAGAGACCGCCTCAGGAATGCCTGGCAACAGGCGCCCCGTGACATCCGCCATTCGATAGCATCGACGGAACCCATCGCATGTCACCGATACTCGAAACAGCCTTTCCCAGACCCAGCGAGTCGGCAAACGAACTCGAACACGCCAGCGCCCGCACGCGCCTTGTCGCCATCGACGCTCTCAGGGGGTTGGTCCTGCTGTCCATGCTGGTCGACCACGTACGGGAGACATTCTTTCTCCACCATCCGATCGGAGATCCTGTCGACTATCAGACCACGCCGCTGGGGTTGTACCTGACCCGGATGGTGACAGAGCCTTGCGCACCGGTCTTCGTTTTCCTCACCGGTCTGTCCGCCTATCTCTTCAGCCAGACACACAGCCCCAGTGAAACCTCGCGCTTTCTGCTCAAGCGCGGACTGTTCCTCATCCTGCTCGAATTCACCTTGGTGGATTTCGCCTGGAGCGGGGAATTCCCACCACAGACCCTGAACCTACAGGTGATCTGGTGCATCGGCGTCTGCATGGTCGTGCTCGCAGGCCTGTTGAGACTTCCCAAGGCAGCCTTGTTCACCCTGGCCACCCTGATCATCGCCGGCCACAACCTGCTTGATGGCATCACCTTCGCCACGCACGATCCGCTCTACCTGCCGTGGGCCATCCTGCATCAGCGTGCCTATATCGAGTTCGAACATTTTCCGGACGTCATCACCAGCTATCCCCTGTTGCCCTGGATCGGCGTGATCCTGCTCGGCTACGTCACCGGCCCGCTTTATGCGAAAAAACTCGACCAGCGCAAACGCCTGACAACGCTCATCAGCAGTGCTGCTCTGCTGTTCATCGCCTTCATCGTGATACGCGGACTGAACATCTACGGCGAGCAACCCTGGCAGATGACGGGAGACCCGATCCTCACCTTCATGAGCTTCAAGAGCGCAACGAAGTACCCGCCTTCGCTCATGTTCCTGCTGCCCTCGCTAGCACTCACATTCGCCTTGCTGGCAATGGCCGAGATCAAGTGCCGATCCCATCTCACACGGCTGCTGGCGGTCTACGGCGCAGCCCCCATGTTCTTCTATCTGCTGCACCTGTACTCCCTGAAGGTGCTCTACATCGTGGCCATATGGATATTCGGCCCCTCGCATGGCGACTACTACGGCTTCGAAGATCTATCCAGCATCTGGCTGTGCAGCACAGCACTGGCTATCGCCCTGTTCTATCCCACCCGCTGGTTCGCCCGGCTGAAGCAGCGCCGGCGGGATATCGCCTGGCTGAAATATTTCTGAATTGTCCATCGAGGTTACGATGAAAGCACCGATGCTTTACCTGCTCGCCTGCCTGTCTCTCGCTCAGCACGCAGAAGCCACGGAAATGCCGGAGCCTGGCAGTGTCTTCAAGGACTGCCCGAACTGCCCGGAAATGGTGGTGCTGCCCGCCGGCAGCTACATGATGGGCACCCCGGAGGACGAATTCGGCCGCCAGGCCGATGAAGGCCCCCTGCACAAGGTCACCTTCGACCGCCCCTTCGCCATCAGCCGCTTCCAGGTCACCGCCGGGGAACTGGACGCCTACATCAAGGCCACCGGCGTCGTGATCGAGAGTGGCGACGAACGTCCCGGTCGCTGGTGCGAGGCGAGCAAGCCCAGCTATCCCCAGGGCCCTCGTCAGCCGGCCGTATGCATCAACTGGTTCGAAGTACAGGCCTATACCCAGTGGTTGTCGAAGACCACCGGCAAACCCTACCGCATGGTCAGCGAAGCCGAGCGCGAGTACGCCGCCCGGGCTGGCTCCACGGGTCCCTTCCCATTCCCCTTCGACAAGGAAGGGGAATACGAGATCAGCAAGCACGCCAACGTCTATGGCCCCAAGGACGGCTACAGCTACAGCTCGCCCGTGGGCAGCTACCCGCCCAACGCCTTCGGCGTGTACGACATGCACGGCAACGTCTACGAGTTCGTCGCCGACTGCTGGCACGACAGCTACGAGGGTGCCCCGTCCGACGGCAGCGCCTGGGTCGATGACCCGAGCTGCGAAATCGTCCAGATGCGCGGCAACGACTGGGGTGAGGCGCCGATCTTCTCGCGCTCGGGCAACCGCAACACCGTCAGGAAGCAGACTCAGGGAGATTTCCTCGGTTTCAGGGTGGTACGCGAGCGCTGATGCGCAGTGGCTCGATCAAAAGAGCCAGGCCCGATAAATCCCCAGCGCTCCATCCCGTTATTTCCTGGATAGCGGCCACTCAACAGCAGGATCAACCCATGACATCCGCCCTCACGAGCAATCAGGTCCGAATCGAAGCGGGCAAGGCCACCGTCGCGGCCACCGGGCAGGTCCTGCTGGAGCTGGCCTGGGACCTCGAAGAACAGTGCCGTACCGTGGACTGCCGCGTCCTCAGTCGCGACGTGCCCCTTGTACGACAGGCGCTGGTTGCCGCCTACGAGGCACTCTGCGGCCGGCTGCCGGGCCTGGAACGTCTGCGCCTGGCCACCGAGGACAGCCGCGGGCTGGAGCAGCTGATCGAGGAGGGCATTCTGCACCGTGCCAGCGACGGCAGTCTCCTGTGCGAAACCGAACTGTTCTGGCAATACGCACCCCAGTGGCTGAACAGGCAATCCCTAGGCGTCCAGCCACTGAAATACGTAATTAGCCACGGTGCACGCCACCCGCTGCGCTCGGCCAAGGCCAGCGGCGAGCTCTACCGCCGCTTCATCCCCTGGCTGAATCAGACACTGACCTTCCACGTCGCGGATGTCGACCGCGACCTGCAGACCTTCAATCGCTGGATGAACACGCCGCGCGTCGCCCACTTCTGGGAAGAGCAAGGTGATCTCGCCCGGCACCAGGCCTACCTGCAGCGGCAATTGGGCGACGCCCATACGCTACCGGTGATCGGCCGGTTCGATGGCATCCCCTTCGGCTATTTCGAGATCTACTGGGCCAAGGAAGACCGCATCGCCCCCTTTTACGACGTGGACGACTACGACCGAGGCCTGCACCTGCTGGTCGGCGAAGAGAGCTATCGCGGCAAGGCGTTCTACACCGCCTGGTTCTCTTCCATCTGCCACTACATGTTCCTCGACGACCCGCGCACCCAGCGCCTCGTCTGCGAGCCTCGCCACGACAACCAGCGGCAGATCGCCAACTTCGACCGCAGCGGCTTCGCCAAGGTCAAGCACTTCGACTTTCCCCACAAGCGTGCGTTGCTGGTGATGCTCTGGCGAGAGCGCTTCTTTTCGGAACGCCTCTACCAGCCACTACTGGGAACGGAAAACAACCTTTGAGCCCGAGCGGCGACAGGAGCCAACAGCATGAGCAATGCAGCCTCCCCATCCAGAATCCACGACCTGATAGGCGTAGGCTTCGGCCCTTCCAACCTCGCTCTGGCCATTGCCCTGGAAGAGCTGGCGAACAGCGAAGGTCAGGCGCTGGATACCTTGTTCCTCGACAAACAGCAGCACTATCAATGGCACGGTGACACTCTGGCCAGCCAGAGCGAATTGCAGATCTCCTTCCTCAAGGACCTGGTCTCCCTGCGCACCCCGACCAGCCCCTACAGCTTCGTCAACTACCTGAAAAAACATGGCCGCCTGGTGGACTTCATCAATCTCGGTACCTTCTACCCCTGCCGCATGGAGTTCAACGACTACCTGCGCTGGGTAGCCGAGCAATTTTCCAGTCAGGCCATCTACGGCGAGGAAGTGCTGCGCATCGAGCCTGAACTCAAGAACGGCGCCATTCATCACCTCCGCCTGATCTCACGCAATCCCCAGGGCGGAGAGCAGGTTCGCCGAGCGCGCTCGGTGGTGGTCAGCACTGGCGGTTCTCCGAAGATTCCGGCGATCTTCGCTCCCCTGCGGGACGACGCCAGGGTCTTCCATCACTCCCGCTACCTGAGCGCCCTGCGACAACTGCCCTGCAGCCAGGGCCGACCGATGCGCGTGGCCATCATCGGCTCTGGCCAGAGCGCGGCGGAAGCCTTCATCGACCTGAATGACAGCTTCCCGACCGTGAAAGCCGAAATGATCCTGAGGGGCTCGGCGCTCAAACCGGCAGATGACTCACCCTTCGTCAACGAGATATTCGCCCCCGAATACACCGAGCTGGTCTTCCAGCAGGCACCGCAGGAACGCGAGAAACTGATCCGCGAGTACCACAACACCAACTACTCGGTGGTGGACCCGGAGCTCATCGATCGCATCTACGGTGTTCTTTATCGGCAGAAGGTCTCTCGTCAGTTCCGCCACGCCGTGCACTGCCGCCAGGAGGTCAGCGCCGCCCTGTCTAATGTCGAGGGCATAGAGCTGACGCTGCGTGACCTGGCCACCGGCCTGCAACGCACCCACCGCTACGACGCCGTGATCCTGGCGACGGGGTACGAGCGCCGTTCGCATCGGACCCTGCTCGAACCCCTGGCCGACTACCTGCTGGACTACCAGGTGGACCGCAACTACCGGGCCCAGGCCACGGAGGAACTGCACACGCCGATCTTCCTCCAGGGGTTCTGCGAAGCCTCCCATGGTCTGAGCGACACCCTGCTGTCGGTACTGCCCATGCGCGCGGAAGAGATCGGCAAGGCCCTGTACCGTGCATTGACGCCGCCCTACAACGCAGCCAGATCCGACAGTCTGCTCAGCGCCTGAGTCTTCACCACGGCTCGACTTTATCGTACCGCCCCCCTCCCTGGCCGCGCCCCTGGTTTCACTCCATCGAAACCAGAGGCGGCTGTGCAAATGCCACCTCGATCCCGCCACGCCCCAGACACGCGGCCGCTAGGAACGATGGTCAACAACGTCTGCACAGGTTTTTATTCCGGTTTTTTCCAAGATAGCGTTTAAATAGAGCAAATGAAAAATATTCTCATCCGTATCGAAAGAGAAATCCAAGCATGCCAGCACGACATTTGAATTCACTCCGCCCACTGGCGAAGGCCATGACGCTACGCAAGGCCCTTCGACCCAGGCTGTCCCCCATCAGTATCGGCCTGTTGCTCGCTGCCACCATGGCCCCGCAGGTCCAGGCCCAGGACTGGAATCTCAACATCCCGGCGCAACCTCTTACCCAGGCCCTTCAGGCGCTTGGCGAGCAGGCCAACATCCAGATCCTGTACGATCCCAATGCCCTGCACCACCTGCGTTCCAATGCGCTGAGCGGCCGCTATCAGCTGGACGAGTCCATCAAGGTGCTGCTGCAGGGTACGGGGATCACCTATGACCTGAACGGGAATGTCCTGACACTCCAGTCTCCCGCCAGCAGCAGTCTGGAGTTGCCAACCGTGGCCATCTCCGGCAAGGCGCCCGGCTCCACTACCGAAGATACCGGCTCCTACACCACCTACTCCACCAGCAGTTCGACTCGCCTGAACCTGTCCCTGCAGGAAACCCCCCAGTCCATCACCGTCCTCACCCGCCAACGCCTGGAAGACCAGCGTCTGGACACCGTGGCCGCCGCGCTGGACGCGACCACCGGCATCGTCGTACAGAGCGTCCAGGTCGGCGAAGACAGCCCCGACATCATCGCTCGCGGCTCGAGGATCAATAACTTCCAGATCGATGGCATTCCCACTTCCTCATCTCTGAGCAGCGACCTCCAGGACACCTCCATCTACGACCGCATTGAAGTGGTGCGAGGCGCCACCGGCCTGATGAGCGGTCTCGGCCTGCCCTCGGCGACGGTCAACCTGATCCGCAAGCGCCCGACCTTGGAGCCCCAGGCCCAGCTCAGCGCTGAAGCCGGTAGCTGGGATCGCTACGGAGTCGGCGCCGACGTCTCCGGCCCGCTGAACGACAGCGGCACCATCCGCGGCCGCCTGGTCGCCGACTACAAGAGCCAGCACGCCTGGGTCGATCGCTTCGACCAGGACTACTACGTGCTCTACGGCATCAGCGAATTCGACCTCGGCGAAAATACACTGCTGACCGCCGGCTTCAGCCACTTGACCCGAGACACCAACTCGCCGGTCCGTCCCTACATGCTGTTCTACAGCGACGGCCAGCGGATCAAGTTCGACCCCTCGGACAACAAGTCCCCGAGCTGGTCCTACTACAACCATGATCTGGACAATGTCTTCGCCTCTCTGGAGCACACCTTCGACAGCGGCTGGAGTACCAAGGTCGAGTACAGCCACACCCGCTACCGCTACGACGCCATCGTGACCAATGTGCTCGGCACGGTGGACCCGGTCACCGGTGCGGGCACCGAGCTCTATCCCGCTCACTGGAAAAGCGATATCGACGAAAACACCCTGGATGGCTATGTCACCGGTCCGTTCTCCCTGTTTGGCCGCGAGCATGAACTGATCGCCGGTGTGACCCTCTCGCAGTTGCACGCCGAGAGCCCCGACTTCTGGGAAACCGATATCTATGCCATTCCCAACTACCACGAGTGGGCGGACAAGACGCCCAAGCCTGGCTTCACCAAGGAAGGCAAATCCGAAAACGACGAGTACCAGTACAGCGCCTACCTGAGTACACGCCTCCACCTGACCGACGCCACCAGCCTGATCCTGGGTAGCCGGGTCACCGACTGGAAGATCGAGCGTGACTACAAGGGCTTCGACGGCTTCCGCCAGGAAACCCAGAGCCGTGAAAGCGGCGTGTTCATCCCCTACGCTGGCGTCGTCCACGCCCTGGACGATGTCTGGTCGCTCTATGCCAGCTATACCAAGATCTTCCAGCCGCAGATGGCCCGTGTCATCCAGTACACCGGCGGCTCACCGATCGACCCGGAGGAAGGCACCAGCTACGAGGCCGGCGTCAAGGCCAGCTTCTACGAAGGCCGCCTGACCTCCAGCCTGGCGGTGTTCCGCACGGAACAGGACAACCTGGCCATCTGGAACAACGACATGTTCACCTACGACATCGTCAGCGGCACCAAGACCCAGGGCGTGGAACTGGAACTCAACGGCGAACTGGCCGAAGGCTGGCAGTTCACTGGCGGCTACGCCTACAGCGTGACCACCGATGAGCATGACGACCGCATCCTCACCCGCATCCCTCGTCACAACGTGAAGACCTTCACCACCTACCGCCTGCCCGGCGCATGGAGCAAGCTCACGGTGGGCGGCGGCCTCAACTGGCAGAGCAAGATCGGGGAAAACCTGCACGCCTACTCCCAGGACAGCTATTTCCTCGCCAACCTGATGGCCCGCTACGACATCAGCAAGAACCTGTCCGCCTCCGTCCATGTGAACAATCTCTTCGACAAGGAGTACTTCATGGGCGTCTCCAGCAACTACGGTACCTACGGGCCGCCGCGCAACGTCATGACCTCCCTGAAGTACAACTTCTGATCCCCTCCACGCAGCGCACCCCGACAGGGGTGCGCTGACGTTTCCCCGCTCCGTCCCCACCTCATCGCCCTGTAGATCCGCATCGCCGGATCCCCGCAGGGTGCCGTTGCCCAAGCGCTGGCACCCCCTGCCCCTGGCCATGCCAGGTCAATCGACCCCGCATGGCCGGGTATCGGTGGCCTCCTCCACCTGTTGGGTCATCACACGCCGAAGGGCGTCGGTAAAGCTCCTGACAAAGCCGGGATGCCCCACCAACTGGTCGTGGTTCAGGTCGAACAGGCCGGCCCTGAAGGGCGGGCGACCCAATGCCTTCGCCATGGACGACTCGACGGACTCGATGCTGCCCTCGGCCTTGCCCCTGGCGGCCCACCAGCAGGTCACGGGGACATCGACCGGCTTGTAGTCCGACTCGGCGAAACGTTGGTCCAGAACCGTCTTGATCCGCTGCACGGCCTGTACCTCAGGCACCACCAGCTCCTGGCTCAGGGCCTGAAGCTCGGCGCCGAACGCCTCGGCCGCCCAGGTCGACAGAGACTGCCTGCGGACCTCAGGTTCGGCGACTCGCGATGCTATGTCCTCCCATGCTGCCACGATCCGCTCCGTCGACGCGGGAAACAGCAGGCAGAGCATCTCCACCGCCGACTCGTCCCGGGAGATCACCTGACCCTCGTCCCGGGTGTCATCGGCCCAGAACGCGGTGACATGCATCGGCGCCGGCGCATCGACCCAGCCGAGGAAGCTGACGTAGTGCCCCGCTTGCTCCAGGCGATGGGCAACATCCATGGCAAGGTTACCGCCCAGGGACCAGCCTGCCAGGTAATAGGGCCCCTGCGGCTGGACCTGCAGCAGTTGCTCGACATAGTCATCCACCATGGCATCCCAGGCCGGGACATCCATGCCCTCCTCCAGCAGGGCACGACAAGCCACACCGACCACCGGCAGATCGTGCCGGAGCGCCAGAGCCAGCGGCTTGTAGCAGTGCACAGAACCGAAGCTCGGGTGGAACAGGAACAGCGAGGCTACCCCTTGCGCGCCGTTCAACCGGATCAGCGAGGTGCCGCTGGGTGCCTGATCCCCCAGGCTGGTCACCAGCTCCTGGATGGTCGAACTGCTCATCAGTTGGCTGATCTTCACATCCAGCTCACAATGCTCGGCGAGGCGGCTTTTCAACGTGACCAGCAGCAGGGAGTTGCCCCCCAACTCGAAGAAGTTGTCGGTGAGTCCCACCCGCTCCACCTTCAGCACCTCGGCCCAGATGGCGGCGATGCTCTGCTCCAGCACCGTGCGCGGCGCCACGTAGGCCTGCTGCGACTGGCTGGCATCCGGCTCCGGCAGCGCCTTGCGGTCCAGCTTGCCGTTGCCGGTCAGCGGCAGGTGGTCGAGGAACAGCAGGTGCGCCGGCACCATGTAGTCCGGCAGCACCGCCTTCAGCCGCTCGCGCAGCTCTCCACGCAGCCCGGCCTGGGCCTCCTCCTCCACGGAGTCGGTCAGCAGATAACCCACCAGCTGCTTGCCACCAGGGCCCTCCCTGTCCAGCACCACCGCTTCGCGGATCGCCGGGTGCTCCTGCAGCTTCGCCTCGATCTCGCCTAGTTCGATGCGGAAACCACGAATCTTCACCTGGTGATCGATCCGACCCGCATACTCGATCACCCCTTCGCCCCGATCCCGGGCCAGATCGCCGCTGCGGTACAACCGACCACCGCCCTGGGCACTGGTGTCGAAGGGATCGGGGATAAAGCGCTCGGCGGTCAGCGCCGCGCGGCGGTGATAACCCCGGGCCAGCCCCGCCCGGCCGATGTGCAGCTCGCCATGGCTGCCCGGCGCCGCCGGGTTCAGCTGGCCGTCCAGCAGGTACCAGGACAGGTCCGGGATCACCTCGCCGATGGGGCTCACCGCCGCCTGTTCCAGGTCCGCCCGAGACAGCGGCCGGTAGGTCACGTGCACCGTGGTTTCGGTGATGCCGTACATGTTCACCAGTTGCGGCTGGTCATCGCCGAAGCCGTCGAACCAGGGTTCCAGGCTGCCCACGTCCAGGGCCTCGCCACCGAAGACCACATAGCGCAGCGCCAGGGGCTGCCTGGCCGCACAGGCCACCGGAATCAGTTGCTTGAAGGCCGACGGTGTCTGGTTCAGCACCGTCACCCCGTCGCGTACCAGCAAGGCCAGGAAGTCCTCCGGCGAGCGCGACACTTCCTTCGCCACCAGCACCGCCGTGCCGCCGTAGAGCAGCGCGCCGAACAGCTCCCACACCGAGAAATCGAAGGCGTAGGAGTGGAACACCGCCCACACGTCCCGCGCATCGAACTGGAACCAGTCCTCCGTGGCCTCGAACAGCCTCGCCACGTTGTGGTGCGGCAGCAGCGTGCCTTTCGGCTTGCCGGTGGAGCCCGAGGTGTAGATCACATAGGCCAGGTTGTCCGGGGTGCACAGATTGACCGGGTTGTGCTCGGGCTGGCCGTCCAGCCAGTCTTCCTCGCCGTCCAGTGCCAGGCATTGAATGCTTTCGGGAATCGGCAGCGTCGATGTGAGGTGGGACTGGGTCAGCAACAGACCAATGCCGCTGTCTTCCAGCATGTAGCTCAGGCGGTCGCTCGGATACTCCGGGTCCAGCGGCACATAGGCGCCGCCGGCCTTGAGGATGCCCAGCAACCCCACCACCATTTCTAGACTGCGCTCCACCGCGATACCCACCAGCACGTCCGGGCCGACGCCACGGGCACGCAGGGCATGAGCCAGCCGGTTGGCCCGGCGGTTCAGCTCGCCGTAGCTGAGAGACTGATCTCCATAGACCAGGGCCGTGGCCTCGGGGGTCTTGGCCGCCTGGGCCTCGATTCGCTGGTGCAGGCAATCCGTCACCGGGAACCGGGTGGTTGCGCTGTTCCAGTCCTGTAGCAATCGTTGTTCGGCCTTCGCATCCAGCAGCGGCAGGTCGCCGATACGCTGCCCCGGTTGGGCGACGATACCCTGCAACAGGGTGGTCCAGCAGTCTCGCAGGCGCTCGAGGGTGCGGCCCTCGAACAGCGCCGTGCAGTAGGTCAGCGAGGCACCGATGCCCTGCTCGCCTTCCACGGTATCCAGGCTCAGGTCGAACTGCGCGGTATGGTTCTCCCAGGCCACGCCTTCCACCTGCAGGTGTGGCAGGTGCCGAACTTCTCCTGCGACCTCGCGCTGATGATTGAACACCACCTGGAACAGAGGGCTGTGGCTCAGGCTGCGCTCCGGTTGCAGCACCTCTACCAGTTGCTCGAAGGGCAGGTCCTGGTGGGCTTGTGCACCCAGGGCCGTGGCCTTCACCTGCTGCAACAGATCATCGAAGCCGAGTTGCGGCGTGAAGGTGGCCTTGAGTACCTGGG
>OGQD01000955.1_pt1 | contig 19930 bp, 17 predicted proteins | sample 1553091 | NCBI WGS metagenome assembly OGQD01 (sample SAMEA2580290, study PRJEB22360) | human gut metagenome | biome: human gut; feature: human-associated habitat; material: faeces | place: Denmark | collected 2008/2010
GTTCGTCGGCGCGCCCGCCGGGGGCGGCCGCGCGGGGAGCCGGTGGGGTACGGCGCGCGCTTCATCGCCGACCGCCCGGTACGCGTCGGCGTGGTCGCCATGGGATACGCCGATGGCTATCCGCGCCATGCGCCGGATGGCACGCCGGTGTTCATCGACGGCAAGCCCAGCCGCATCATCGGTCGCGTGTCCATGGACATGCTCACCGTGGACCTGACCGACCTGCCGCAGGCAGGCCTGGGCAGTCGCGTCGAGCTCTGGGGCCCGAACGTCCCCGCCAGCCAGCTGGCTTCCCTGTGCGGCAGCATTCCCTACCAGCTGTTCTGCAACCTCAAGCGCGTCCCGCGGGTCTATAGCGGCGAGTGACGGATACCGCCCGTAAAGTTTGCGCAGGATCGTCGGGCGATCTGTTGTAAATACTGAACGGTGTTGCCATGATACGTGGCACTTGGAACCCGCTCGGCTCAAGCCGCTGCGGGTTCTGCCTTTCAGAGCCTGCCTGATCACAAGAATAAGGAGGACCCCACCCTTGGACGTCGGTGCTCGTCTGCAAGCCATCCGTAAGCTCAAAGGTTTGTCCCAGCGCGAACTCGCCAAACGGGCGGGTGTGACCAACAGCACAATCTCGATGATCGAGAAGAACAGCGTCAGCCCCTCCATCAGTTCGCTGAAGAAAGTGCTGGGTGGTATTCCGATGTCCCTGGTCGAGTTCTTCTCCCTCGATCTTGAGCAGAGCAGCAACACTCCTGTGGTCTACAAGGCGGACGAGCTCAGTGACCTGTCCAGTGGCTCGATCATCATGAAGCTGATTGGCAAGGACTACCCCAGCCGCGCCATCACCCTGCTCGACGAGACCTATCCGCCGGGTTCCGACACCGGTGACGACATGTATGCCCACGAAGGCGAAGAGACCGGCGTGCTGGTCGAAGGCCGCCTGGAACTGACCGTCGGCGACGAGACTTTCGTCCTCGAATGTGGCGACAGCTACTATTTCGACAGCACCAAGCCGCACCGATTCCGTAATCCGTTCGAAGCCCCGGCACGACTGATCAGCGCGACCACACCGGCAAATTTTTGAACAGCCGGTAGGACCGGCCAGATCAGCTGCGACCTAATGCCGCAAAGGCCGGCAAGGTGGCGCAATTGTTTCGAGCTTCCCGGCTTTGCCGTTATACTTGCGCCCGCTCGCGCGGCCCGAGACTGTGACTGCACCGCGACCGGGCGTGATAAGCCACGATGAGGGTGAAAGGGTGAACCTGATTAGAAAAATCCTGGCAGCCCAAGCTGCCGTACTGGCCCTGTGGGCATTGAGCGTTCAGGCTGCGACCAATGATGACGCCATTGCCAAGCGTCTCGAACCTGTCGGCAAAGTCTGCGTCCAGGGCAAGGAATGCGAAGGCGTTGGCGCCGTCGCTGCTGCCGGTGGTGGCGGTGCCCCGCGTTCGGGCGAAGAGATTGTCGGCAAGGTCTGCACCAACTGTCATGGTACAGGCCTGCTGAATGCACCGAAGATCGGTGACAAGGCCGAATGGAGCAAGCGGGCGAAAGAGCAGGGTGGTTTGGATGGCCTGCTGGCCAAAGCTATCTCCGGCTTCAACGCCATGCCGCCCAAGGGTACTTGTGCTGATTGCTCCGATGACGAGCTGAAAGCTGCGATTCAACACATGTCCGGCCTGTAACAGCCGACCTGTGCGAAAAAGCCGCCCAAGGGCGGCTTTTTCATGCCCGCGATTTTTCACCTCGTGAGTCGCGGGAGCAACTTTTGCGTAAAGCCGGTCCAAACTCCTGTCGTGGACAACGAACCCGGAGGGATGCCCGGTGCAATCCTGCTCGATCGAAACCGCTGTTGAAGAACTGCTGCACCGCCTGGACGGGCACATCCGTCTCGGGCTTCCCCTGGGCCTGGGCAAGCCCAACCGACTGGCCAATGCGCTGTATCGGCACATGCGCGAGAACCCGCGCCGGCAACTGACGTTCTACACGGCGCTGTCCCTCGGTCGCCCGCAGGCCGGCGGCGAACTGCAGCGGCGCTTCCTCGACCCCTTCGTCGAGCGCATCTACGGCGACTACCCCGAACTGGACTACCTGCACGACCTGCGCAGCGGCAACGTGCCGGAGAACATCCGCGTCGAAGAGTTCTACCTGCAGCCCGGCAGCCTGCTGGACAGCGCTCCAGCGCAGCAGAACTACATCAGCTGCAACTACAGCCACGTGGCGCGGGACATCAACGCCAAGGGCGTCAATGCCGTTGCCCAACTGGTTGCGCGTGATCCGGCGCGGCCGGGCAAGCTGAGCCTGGCGTGCAACCCGGACATCACCCTCGACTTGCTGCCGATGTTGCAGCGTCGCCGCGCGGCGGGCGAAACCATCGTCATTATCGGTGTCGTCCACGACCAGTTGCCGTACATGCCTGGCGATGCCGAAGTGGATGAGGATTTCTTCGACCTGCTGGTGGATTCACCGGGCGACAACAGCACGCTGTTTTCCACCCCCAACCTGCCAGTGGGCCTTCAGGACCACTGTATCGGCCTGCACGCCAGCGCCCTGGTGCGCGACGGCGGCACCCTGCAGATCGGCATCGGCTCCATGGGCGATGCCCTCACCTCGGCGCTGCTGACCCGCCAGCGCGACAACGATGGCTATCGTGCGCTGCTCGACGGCCTCGACTCCACCGCCCGTCACGCCGGGCTGATCGAGCGCGACGGCGGGCTGGGCGCTTTCCAGCACGGGCTGTATGGCTGCAGCGAAATGTTCGTACCCGGCCTGCTGGCCCTGGCCGAGGCGGGTGTGCTCAACCGCCGGGTAGCGGCGCGCCCCGGCGCCGCACCGACCGAGCCGGGCGTCTGGCTGCACGGCGGCTTTTTCCTCGGTCCGCAGGCCTTCTACCGGCGCCTGCGCGAGATGCCCCGCGAGGAGCGGGCCGGTATCGGCATGACCGGCATCGGCTTCGTCAACAACCTGTACCGCGACGAGGAGCTCAAGCGCGGGCAGCGCCGGGATGCGCGCTTCATCAACAGTGCCTTCACCGTCACCCTGCTCGGCGCCGGCGTGGCCGACCAACTGGAGGACGGCCGGGTACTCAGCGGTGTCGGCGGGCAGTACAACTTCGTCGCCCAGGCCCATGAGCTGGAAGGCGGGCGCTCCATCCTGATGCTGCGCAGCTGGCGCGAGTCCGAGGGTGAGCTGAGCTCTAACATCGTCTGGAGCTACGGCCACACGACGATTCCCCGGCATCTGCGTGACATGGTGGTGACCGAGTACGGCGTCGCCGACCTGCGCGGCCGCAACGATGCCGAGGTGATCGCCGCCATGCTGTCCATCGCCGACTCGCGCTTCCAGGATGCGCTGATCGCCCAGGCCCAGGAGGCCGGCAAGCTGCCGAAGGACTTCGAGCTGGACCAGCGCTATCGCGACAATACCCCGGAGCGCTTGCGGGACGCGACGCGACAGTATCGTCATCTGCTGCCGGAGTTCCCGTTGGGTTGCGACTTCACCGAACAGGAGCGCGAGTTGCTGCGCGCGTTGGGTTGGCTCAAGAGCAAGCTGAAGCTGAGCGAGATTCTCGAGCTGGGCAGGGCGACCCTCGATGCGCCGGCGCCGGAGGCCTACCCGGCGCACCTGGAACGCATGGGGCTGGCGAATCCGGAGGGGTTGCGCGAGGAGCTGTACCAGCGTCTGGTGCTGGCCGGCCTGAAAGCCAGCGACGAACAAACCTTGTAGGACGCGCTGAACTGTCAGGCATGAAAAAAGCGGGCCCTGTCGGCACCCGCCTTTTTACAGCGCAGGATCAGTCTTCGAGGAATTCGACCTGACCGTTGGCCAGGGACTTCACCCGGGCCAGGGATTCCACGCGGTAACCCTCGCTTTCCAGCAGGGAACGGCCTTCCTGGAAGGACTTCTCGATGACGATGCCCAGCCCGGCGATGCTGGCGCCGGCCTGCTGGATCAGGTCGATCAGCGCCTTGGCGGCGTGGCCATTGGCGAGGAAGTCGTCCACCACCAGCACGTGGTCGGCGGCGGTCAGGTGCTTGGCCGAGATGGCGATGGTGCTTTCGGTCTGCTTGGTGAAGGAGAACACCTTGGAGATCAGCAGGTCGTTCTTCAGCGTCAGCGACTGGAACTTGCGGGCGAAGATCACCGGGATGCCCAGCTCGAGGCCGGCCATGATCGCCGGGGCGATGCCCGAGGCCTCGATGGTGACGATCTTGGTGATGCCCTGGTTCTTGAAGCGTTCGGCGAATTCATGGCCGATCTGCTTCATCAGCGCCGGGTCGATCTGGTGGTTGAGGAAGGCGTCTACCTTGAGGACCTGTTCGGAAAGAACGATGCCTTCGCTGCGAATTTTGTCTTTGAGAGTGTTCACGGGGGTGCTTCCGGAGCGGCTGTCGCTGATGAAGCGCGTAATTCTACAACGCTAGTGGCCATCTGCGCGACGTTCCGACCAATGCAATTGCTGATCAGGTGGACAGTTTTTCGATGGATGGAAGCGTGAAGAATCGCTTGGCGGGAAATCTGTGCCTGGGCTTTTCCCTCACCCCAACCCTCTCCCTGAGGGAGAGGTAGCTGTTCGACCGGCTGACGCTGTGGTGCCATCCTGCGCCGAACGGTCCCCTCTCCCGCTTGCGGGAGAGGGTTAGGGTGAGGGGCTCTTGCCGCGCAGGAAAAGCAGTCAGCGCTTGAGCATCGCCCGGATATCCGCCAGCGCCGAATTGCCCTTGGCCACCTTCACCTCCTGCGGCGCGTCCTCCTGGCCTTCCCAGACCAGGTCTTCGGGCGGCAGTTCGTCGAGGAAGCGGCTGGGCGAGCAGTCGATGATTTCGCCGTACTGCTTGCGCTTGGCGGCGAAGGTCATGGCCAGGTTCTTCTTCGCCCGGGTGATGCCCACATAGGCCAGGCGCCGCTCTTCCTCGATGGTGTCGGCTTCGATGCTGGAGCGGTGCGGGAGGATTTCCTCTTCCACGCCGAGAATGAACACGTAGGGGAATTCCAGGCCCTTTGAAGCGTGCAGGGTCATCATCTGCACGCCGTCGGCGCCTTCTTCCTCTTCCTGCTGGCGCTCGAGCATGTCGCGCAGCACCAGCTTGGCGATGGCCTGCTCGATGGTCATGTCGCCTTCTTCGTCGCGCTCCAGGGTGTTCTTCAGCGCTTCGATGAGGAACCAGACGTTGCCCATGCGGAAATCGGCGACCTTGTCGCTGGAGGCGTTCTGCCGCAGCCAGTTCTCGTAGTCGATGTCCATCACCATGCTCCGCAGCGCGCCGATCGGGTCGCTGCCGGCGCATTGCTCGCGGACCTTGTCGATGAAGCGCTTGAAGCGCTGCAGGCGCTCGATGTAGCGGGCGTCCAGGTGTTCGGACAGGCCGAGTTCGCCGGAGGCGTTGAACATCGAGCATCCGCGCTCGGTGGCGTAGTTGCCGAGCTTCTCCAGCGTGGTGGAGCCGATCTCGCGGCGCGGCACGTTGATCACCCGGAGGAAGGCGTTGTCATCGTCCGGGTTCACCAGCAGGCGGAAATAGGACATCAGGTCCTTCACCTCCTGGCGTCCGAAGAAACTGGTGCCGCCTGACAGGTGATAGGGAATCTGGTGATGCTGGAGTTTCAGTTCGATCAGCTTCGCCTGATAGTTGCCCCGGTAGAGGATGGCGAATTCGCTGTAGGGCCGCTGCGTCTTCAGGTGGATGGTGAGGATTTCCATCGCCACCCGCTCGGCCTCGGACTCCTCGTTGCGGCAACGGATCACGCGGATCGGGTCGCCCTCGCCCATCTCGCTCCACAGCTGCTTCTCGAACACGTGGGGATTGTTGGCGATGAGGATGTTGGCGCATTTGAGGATACGGCTGGTGGAGCGGTAGTTCTGCTCCAGCATCACCACCTTCAGCGAGGGAAAGTCATCCTTGAGCTGCATCAGGTTTTCCGGGCGCGCGCCGCGCCAGGCGTAGATCGACTGGTCGTCGTCACCCACCACGGTGAAGTGCGCGCGCTGCTGCACCAGCATCTTCACCAGCAGGTACTGGCTGGCGTTGGTGTCCTGGTATTCGTCCACCAGCATGTAGCGCACGCGGTTGCGCCACTTGTCGAGGATCTCCGGGTGCTCCTGGAACAGCTTCACCGGCTGCAGGATGAGGTCGTCGAAGTCCACCGCGTTGTACGCCTTGAGCGTGCGCTGGTAATGCAGGTAGACCATGGCCGCGGTCTGTTCCTTGGGGTTGCGCGCCTTTTCCAGCGCCTCTTCCGGAAGGATCAGGTCGTTCTTCCAGCTGCCGATCAGGTTCTTGATCTCGTCCAGACCGTCATCGCCGGAATATTCCTTCTGCATGATGTCGGTCATCAGCGCCTTCACATCGCTCTCGTCGAAGATCGAGAAGCCGGGCTTGTAGCCCAGGGCCGCGTGTTCCTTGCGGATGATGTTCAGGCCCAGGTTGTGGAAGGTCGAGACGGTCAGGCCCTTGCCTTCGCCCGGGCGCAGCAGGGTGCTGACGCGCTCCTTCATCTCGCGGGCGGCCTTGTTGGTGAAGGTCACGGCGACGATGTACTGGGCGCGGATGCCGCATTGCTGCACGAGGTAGGCGATCTTGCGGGTGATCACGCTGGTCTTGCCGGAGCCGGCGCCGGCCAGCACCAGGAGCGGGCCGCCGACGTAGTTCACGGCCTCTTGCTGCCGGGGATTGAGTCGGGACATGAAGGCGGGGGTCTTTAGTGAAGCGGGGGCGTATTCTAGCAGGCCCTGCCGGGCGTCGGGGTGCCGCTCGGAATAGCGGCGATCTGTGACACGATCGTACTTATGTGTTTTGGATAAATCTGTACATGTATTAGGCTTGTGACAGCATTACTTGAAGAAAACTCTTAAGAGTTTCTCTGAAGTTTCGTCTACATCCACTGGATGTCCGGATGGCGTCGCTTCAAAACCGGGGGAAATGGGCGCAGGGATGGTGCCTGGAGTTTCCCCTCTTTCTAGAGATACATGGGGGTCGCTTGGCAGCGTCGGTCGAACCAACGCGCCTGCTCCTGCTGGCGGAAGCGCCGCAGTGGGCCCAGCTACTGCGCGGGCATCTGGCCGCGTTGGGGCCGGGCTATTCGCTGATCACGGCCCCGTCCTGGCAAGCCGCCAGCGCCCTGTTCGACGAGGATCAGGTCGGCCTGGTGCTCGCCACGCCCGCCAAGTTGCCGTCCGCCCACCAGTGCCACCTGCCGCTGATCCTGCTGCTGGAGCGCGAACCCGCGGAAGAACCCGTCGGCGTCGCCGACTACCTGGTGGCCGAATCCCTCGGTGTCGAAGTCCTGCGCCGTACCCTGCGCTACGTGCGCGAGCGCACTTCGCTGCAGAACACCCTGCAGAGCCTGGCCGAGCAGGACCCGCTGACCGGCATCGCCAACCGCCAGGGTTTCCAGACCCTGCTCGCCGCCCGGCTGAGCGAGAGCGAAGGGCGCGGCCTGGCGCTGGGCCACCTGGACCTGGACAACTTCCGCCACGTCAACGACGCCCTCGGCCACCAGGCCGGCGACCGCCTGATCCTGCAGGTGGTGGCACGGCTGAAGGCGCACCTGGACAACGGCGACCACATCGCCCGCCTGGGCAGCGACGAGTTCGCCCTGCTGCTGGACACCCGCCGCGATCCGGCACGGGTGGAGAAGGTCGCCGAACTGATAGTCGAGTCCCTGGGCGAACCCTACTGGGTCGAGGGCGAAAGCCTGCTGCTGGGCTGCAGCCTGGGCATGGCCCACGCCCGCGCCGGTGAAGCCGCCGACCCGTTGCTGTGGCACGCGCACATCGCCATGCAACAGGCCAAGTCGCGCCAGGGCTGCACCTTCCACATCTTCGATGAGCGCATCAACCGTGGCGCCCGCAGCCTTGCCGACCTGGAGAGCGAACTGCGCCGGGCGCTGCGTCGCGACGAGCTGGAGCTGCACTACCAGCCGCGCCTGGACCTGCACAGCGGGCAGATCGTCGGCCTCGAGGCCCTGGTGCGCTGGCGCCATCCCGAGCGCGGCCTGCTGACGCCGGGCGACTTCGTGCCGCTGGCCGAGGAAAGCGGGCTGATCGTGCCGCTGGGTTACTGGGTCATCTCCCGCGCCCTGCGCGACATGCAGTGGCTGCGCGGGCGCGGCCTGCCGCCGCTGCACATGGCGGTGAACCTGTCGTTCCGCCAGTTCCAGGACAGCCAGTTGCTGCCGACCCTGGAGCGCCTGATCCGCGAGCGCGGCGTCGACGCCCAGTGGCTGGAGTTCGAACTCACCGAGACCGCCGTGATGCGCCGCAGCGACCAGGTCCTGCAGACCATGCAGGCCCTCGGCCGGCTGGGCGTGCGCTTCTCGCTGGACGATTTCGGTACCGGCTTCTCCTCCTTCGTGCACCTCAACAGCCTGCCGATCACCCTGCTGAAGATCGACAAGAGTTTCGTCGGCGGCATGCACGTGCGCCCGGAAAACCTGCAACTGGTACGGGCCATGATCAACCTGGCGCACAACCTGAACCTGGAAGTGGTCGCCGAAGGCGTCGAGACCGCCGCCCAGCAGGATGAGTTGCGCCAGTTCGGCTGTGACCAGGTCCAGGGTTACTGGATCAGCCGCCCGCTGCCTTTGCCGGAGCTGGCGCGTTTCCTGGTCTTTGGCGCCAACCGTGCGCTGCGCCTGCAGGACTCGGTCAGCTAGCGACCAGCTCCGCGGCCGGCAGGCTCGGACGCAGCAATCGCGATGTCTTCGTCTCGAAGGCCAGCGTCAGCCCGATGGCCGCGCAGGCCAGGCCCGACGCCAGGCCCCACCATACGCCACTCGGTCCCCAGCCCAGCGGGAAGGCCAGCAGCAGCGCCATCGGTACGCCCACCAGCCAGTAGCCGGCCAGCCCGACCAGGAAGGTCGTGCGCGCATCCTTCAAGCCACGGATCGCCCCCATGGCGATGCATTGGGTACCGTCGAACAGCTCGAACCACGCGGCGATGGCCAGCAGGCCGACGGCCAGTTGCACCACGTCGCGGTTGGCTGGGTCGTTGTGGTCGATGAACAGGCCGATGACCAGCTCCGGGGCCAGCCAGAACAGCGCGGCGAAGGCAAACATGCAGCTGGCGCCGAAGCCGATGCCCAGCCGCCCGGCGCGTCTCGCCTCGAACAGCCGGCCCGCGCCGTAATGCTGGCCGATGCGGAAGGTCACCGCGTAGGAAAGCCCCATGGGCACCATGAAGGCCACATACACCGACTGGATGGCGATCTGGTGCGCCGCCAGCGCGGTGCTGCCGATCACGCCCATGCACAGCGTCGCCACGGTGAACATGCCCGACTCCACGGCGTAGGTGCCGCCGATGGAAATGCCCAGCCGTAGCGATTCGCCGATCACCTTGAAGTCCGGCTTCGACAATCCCTTCAGCAGCGGGTAGGGCGCGTACGCCCGGTGCCAGCGCAGGTACAGGGCGAAGATCACCGGCAACGCATTCATCACCACCGCGGTGACCATGCCGATCCCCGCCAGCCCCAGGCGCGGCAGGCCGAACAGTCCTTCGATGAAGGCGTAATTGAGGGCGAAGTTGGCCAGCGCGCCGATCAGGCTGATGGCCATGACCGGGCCGGGCCGCTCGATGGCGCTGGTGAAGCCGCGCAGCACCATGAAGGCCATGTAGCCGGGCAGGGCGAAGACGATGCTGTGCAGAAAACTCATGGTGCCGGCGACCGTTTCCGGGGCCTGGCCGAAGGCGATCAGGATCGGCCCGAGGTTCCACAGCAACAGGCCCGCCAGCAGCGCCAGCGCGGCGCCGATCCACAGGCCGGCCTGGGTGGCTTCGACTACGCCGCGGGCGTCTTTTGCGCCATGCCGGATCGCCACCAGGTTGCCGGTGGCCGCCACCACGCCGACGCAGAAGGTCGAGATCAGCGCATAAGTAGATGCACCCAACCCACCGGCGGCCAGCGCCTCGCGGCCGAGCTTGCCCATCATCACGGTGTCGGTGAACACCATGGCGACGTAGGCCAGTTGGGCGGCAATCAGCGGGCCGGCCAGGCGCAGGATGGCGGCGAGTTCGTCACGGTACGGGCGTTTCATGAGTCAGGCTCAGCAAGCGGCAGGCGCCGCATCGATGGGAATGGCCCATTCTCCGGCCGTTATGGACGCGGGCACAAAAGGAAAAATGCGATGCCATCCATGAGTCATACTCATGTTTAAGACAGCCGGAGCCCGCCATGAACCGCCAGTTGCCGCCCCTTTACGCCCTGCGCGCCTTCGAGGCTGCCGCGCGACACGCGTCCTTCACCCGCGCCGCCGAGGAACTGGCGATCACCCAGAGCGCGGTGAGCCGGCACATCAAGACCCTGGAAGAACACTTCGCCTGCCGGCTGTTCCAGCGCCGCGGCCGCCAGCTGGAGCTGAGCGAAACCGCACGGATGCTGCTGCCCGGCCTGCGCGACGGCTTCGATGCGCTGGAGCGCGCCTGCGCAAGCCTGCGCGCGGACGAAGGCGTATTGCGGCTGAAGGCGCCGTCCACCCTGACCATGCGCTGGTTGCTGGCGCGGCTGAGCAAGTTCCGCATGCAGAACAGCGATATCGAGGTGCAGCTGACCAGTGCCTGGATGGACGTGGATCGCGTCGACTTCGTGCATGAGCCCTTCGATTGCGCGGTGCTGCTGAGCTCGGGGCACTTCCCGCCGGACTGGGAGGCCGCCTTGCTGTTTCCCGAATGGCTGATTCCCGTCGGCTCGCCCGCGCTGCTGGCGGATGGCCCCTGGGACGCCGAGCGGCTGGCCGGCGCCGAACTGCTGCACCCCACCCCCGACCGTCGCGACTGGCGGCGCTGGTTGCAGCGCATGGGCCTGGGGGAGCAGGTCTCGCTCAAGGGCGGACAGGTATTCGATACCCTCGAGCTGGGCATAGTCGCCGCGACCCGCGGCTACGGTGTTTCCATCGGCGACCTGGTGATGGTCGCCGAGGATGCCAATCAGGGCCGCCTGGCACTGCCCTGGCCCAGTGCCGTCGCCAGTGGCGAGAGTTACTACCTGGTCTGGCCCCGCGCACGCCGAGACCAGGGGCGCCTGCGGCGGCTGCGCGAATTCCTCCAGGCGGAGATGCAGGCGATGCAGATGCCAGCGGTGGACTACTTCGAATGACCTGTCGCTGCGGATAATCTGTCAGCCGTTGCCTTCGCCGGGAATCCCATGAACTCCATCGACCACCTCATCCGGCTCGCCGGCCTGCGCGGCAGTCTCGACCTGCGTTGCCGCTTCCTCGGCGACTGGGCGCTGGACCACGAGCCCTTGCCCGAGGGGACGGCGCAGTACCACGTGGTGCTGTCCGGCAGCTGCCGGGCGGAAATGCCCGACGGACAGGCCCTGGACCTCGAGGCAGGCGACGTACTGGTCCTTCCCGACGGTGCAGCCCACCTGTTGCGCAGCCAAGGCGCTCGTGTGGCCGCGCAGTCGCCGGAAGTCCACGAGGCGGGCCTGTTGCCGGTCCATCGCCTTGGCACGGGCGAAGGCGAGCTGGACATGCTTTGCGGCAGCTTCCATTACCAGCGCGGCTCGCTGCTGATCGGCTCCTTGCCGAGCGTCCTGAAGGTGTCCTGCCAGGACAATGGACTGGGCGATGCCGTGGCCGCGCTGGTCGGCCTGCTGCGCGCCGAGGCTGACGGCAACCAGGCCGGTGCGCGCTTCCTGGTCGATGCATTGTCCTCGGCGCTGTTCACCCTGATCCTGCGCGTCTACCTGCAGGAGCACACCCCCAGCAGCGGCACCCTGGCATTGCTCGCCGACAGGCGCCTGAGCCGCGCCTGGCAGGCCATGCTCGACGATCCTGCCCACGAATGGACCATCGAGGCCCTGGCCGAACGGGCGAACATGTCCCGCGCCACTTTCACGCGCCTGTTCACCCAGGTTGCCGGGCGGTCGCCCTGGGCGCTGCTGACCACAGTGCGCATGGAACTGGCCTACCGCCTGCTGAGCACCTCGCAGCTGCGCCTCTGCGACATTGCCGCCCAGGTCGGCTACCAGTCCCAGGCCTCCTTCACCAAGAAGTTCAGGGACACCTACGGCGAGGCCCCCGGCCGCCTGCGCCGTGCGGTGAACTAGACCAGTCGTCGCTGCCGGCAAAGCCGCGTGGCGCGTATGGATATGTCCTGCCGCCTTCGCGACGGTTCGCGTCGCTGCCGTCGCAGAGCTGAAACAGCGCTTTGCTAGGGTCATTGCTGGACTAGTCCAGCGAGGGCCCGTTTCGGGCCTTCCCCATTCCAACAACACCACTCGGGGGAATTCCATGAAGCCCATGCGCACCTTGCTCGCCGGCCTGATCCTGGCCGGCCTCGCCAGCACCACGTTTGCCGCCACTGAGCTGAAGCACTGGCCGGCGCCCGCCGCCAAGCAGCTCGACGCCTTGATCGCTGCCAATGCCAACAAGGGCGCCTTCGCGGTCTTCGACATGGACAACACCAGCTACCGCTACGACCTCGAGGAATCGCTGCTGCCCTTCCTGGAAATGAAAGGCGTGCTGACCCGCGAGAAGCTCGATCCCTCACTCAAGCTGATCCCCTTCAAGGACGTGAACGGCCACAAGGAAAGCCTCAACAGCTACTACTACCGCCTCTGCGAAGTCGACGACCTGGTCTGCTACCCCTGGGTCGCCCAGGTGTTCTCCGGCTTCACCCTCAAGGAGCTCAAGGGCTATGTTGACGAGCTGATGGCCTACGGCAAGCCGGTGCCCAGCACCTATTACGAAGGCGATGTGGTCAAGACCCTCTCGATCAACCCGCCCAAGGTCTTCACCGGCCAGACCGAGCTGTACAACAAGCTGATGGAGAACGGCATCGAGGTCTATGTGATGACCGCCGCCCATGAGGAACTGGTGCGCATGGTCGCCAGCGATCCCAAGTACGGCTACAACGTGAAGCCGGAGAACGTCATCGGCGTCACCACCCTGCTCAAGGACCGCCAGAGTGGCGCGCTGACCACCGCGCGCAAGCAGATCAGCGAGGGCAAGTACGATCCCAAGGCCAACCTGAACCTGGAAATCACCCCCTACCTGTGGACTCCGGCGACCTGGATGGCCGGCAAGCAGGCGGCGATCCTCACCTATATCGACCAGTGGAAGAAGCCCATCCTGGTCGGCGGCGATACGCCCAGCAGCGACGGCTACATGCTGTTCAACGGAACCGCCGAGAACGGCGTGCACCTGTGGATCAACCGCAAGGCCAAGTACATGGACCAGCTCAACGGCATGATCAAGAAGAATGCCGAAGCTCAGGCCAAGCTCGGCCAGCCGGTGACCGCCGACAAGAACTGGGTGATCGTCACGCCGGAGGAGATCCAGTAAGCAGTAAGCGCTTAGCGCTTTTGCACGAGTTGGCTTCGTCCGCGATAGGCTCGTATCGCGCCGGGCCCCATCGCGGACGGAGTCCACTCTTGCGCCATTCCCCTGCTCTGGCCTCCCAGCCGCTTACGAATTCGCGGCTTTTACTGTGGGTCAGTCCTTGAGCTGGCCCAGCCCGTACTCCAGGCTGGCAGCAGAAAGCTCGCCCATCTGGCTGTGCTTCAAGCGCCCCTGGGCGTCGTAGAACAGGGTGGTGGGCATGCCGTAGGAACCGGTGAGCTGGCCCAGGCGGTTGCCGCTGTCGAGCAATACTGCCGCTTCGCTCAGGCCCTGGTCGCGCAGGAAACGCTGCACGGCTTCGGCGTTCTCACCCTGGTTGACCAGCAGGAAGCGCACATCACTGCGCTGCTTCTGGGCGGCCTCCAGCACCGGCATTTCGCGCCGGCACGGTGGGCACCAGGTGGCCCAGAGGTTCACCACCATGGGCCGGCCATCCCGCGCGCGCAGGTCCACGGCCGCCCCGCGCAAGTCCATCACCGTGAGTTCGGGAAGCTGCTGGCTGCGATCCAGCGCCGAAGTCACTGCCTTGCCGCCGCCCCACAGGCATACGCCGACCACGGCGGCGACGGCCAGCGGGCGACGCAGTGCGGCCCTGCGCCAGGCCAGCACGGCGCCGATCAGCGCAGCGGCGATCACGCCCGGTAGCGCGAGAAACCCGCCATCGCGGATATCCACAATGCTCAGGGGCGTCGCCGCGTACTGCTCGGCATAGCGCGCAACGAATGCCAGCCGTGCCACCAGCAGGCCGCCGAGGAACATGGCGAACAGCGCACCTTCTGGATTGGCGCCGCGCCTGCGCCCGGCCAGCCAGCCGGCCAGCAGCGCACCGAAGAAGCCGAGGTAGAGCAGGACGTGGGGCAGGGGAATGGCCAGTGGGCCGAGGGTCAGACTGGTCAAGGCAGGAGCCCGGCAAAAGGAAACCAAGGTACAGCAGGGCGCGGCCATGCGGCAGCGCCGGGCTGTGGATAAATGTTTCGCCTCAGGCCGGCAGCGGCTCCGCTTGCTGCTCGCGCAACTCGGCGGTGAGCCGCCCGGCGCAGGCGCCGACCTTGCGCACGGCCGCTTCGATCAGCGGCAGGTCGCGGTTGGAGTAGTTCATGCGGATGCAGTTGCGGTATTTGCCCGAGGCGGAAAAGATGTTGCCCGCCGCTACCTGTACGTTGTCGCGGCGCAATTCGTGGTTCAGCCGCACGCTGTCGAACTGCGGGTCGAACTCGACCCAGAGCATGAAGCCGCCGCGCGGCCGGGTGACTCGCGCGCCTTCGGGGAAGTAGCGGCCGACCCACTCGGTCATCAGGTCGCGGTGGCGCTGGTACTGCGCGCGCATGCGGCGGATGTGCGGCTCGTAGTGGCCGCCGCCGACGAACTCGGCCAGGGCCATCTGCGGCTGCGGCGCGCAGGTGCCACTGGCGATGTACTTGAAGTGCAGGATGCGATCCAGGTAGCGCCCCGGTACCACCCAGCCGGTGCGCAGGCCGGGCGCGACCGTCTTGGAGAAGGAGCTGGCCAGCAGGACGCGGTCGTCGGTGTCGAAGGACTTGATGCTGCGTGGGCGCGGGAAGGCGTAGGCCAGTTCACCGTAGACGTCGTCCTCGAGGATCGGCACGTCGTAGCGCGCGGCCAGCGTCAGCAGGGCGCGCTTACGGGCGTCGGGCATGATGTAGCCCAGCGGATTGTTGCAGTTGGGGGTGAGCAGGATCAGCTTCACCGGCCACTGTTCCATCGCCAGTTCCAGCGCTTCCAGGCTGATGCCATTGGTGGGGTCGGTGGGAATTTCCAGCGCCTTCAGGCCATACGCCTTGAGCGCCTGCATGGCGCCGTGGAAGCTCGGCGAGTCGATGGCGATGATGTCCCCCGGTTCGCAGATGGCGCGCAGGGTGATGGCCAGCGCTTCCTGGCACCCGGTGGTGATGACGATCTCGCTGGGCGGCACCTGGCAGCCGGAGTCGAGCATCAGCCGGGCGATCTGCTCGCGCAGCGGCAGCGAGCCCTGGATGCCTTCGTAGCCCAGGCTCTGCAGGTCGGTCCGCCGCGCGGCATGCACCATCGCGCGTTGCAGCGGCTTGAGCGAAGGGCTGGCGATATCCGGCGTGCCGCGCCCGAGCTGGACGAAATCGCCGCCCTGCGCGCGGCGCACCTGTTCCAGAACCTGGTCCCACTGCGACACATCCACCGGCCGCTGTGCCGGGCGAGTCATCGCCGGCATCGGCGGCAGTTCGCGACGTTCCGGCACGAAGTAGCCGGACTTGGGCCGCGGCTCCACCAGGCCGTCATCTTCCAGTACGCGATAGGCCTGCTGCACGGTGCTGATACTGACGCCATGTTCTTCGCTTAGCGCGCGCACCGAGGGCAGGCGGTCGCCAGGGCGATACAGGCCTTGCTCGATGCGTTCGCCGAGGGTGGCGGCCAACTGCGCGTAGCGTTTCATGACAGATCTCCCGTGCCGGGTTGGTTCGGCTCGATGCAGTACAGATCGGGAAAAAATACGCCATTCAGACCGATTTCGCCCAGTTCTGTATGGAAAAAACTTTGTCGTGTTGAATCTGTAATGATTTTCCCCGATTCGTCACGCTTGCCCCACGTCCGAGGAACCCGACTGGAGGAGTGACGACATGAGCGGCCTGAGCGATGTGCGGCTGACCCTTTATCAACAGGAACTGCTGGAGATCCCCGGCACCCGCGTGGCGCCGCGTGAGCACGGCGAAAGCCGCTGGCAGCAGTTCTGGCGCCGCGTGCGCACCCGCAAGCAACTGCTGGAGCTCTCCGACGAGCAATTGCGCGACATCGGCATCAGCCGCGAGCAGGCGAAGCTGGAAGCGATGCGGCCATTCTGGCGCTGCTGATCACCTCCAGACCAATCAGGGAGCACTTATGAGCGAGACGCGCGCTGCTGCGTTTGAACGGATTGCCGCCGAGCTCGGCTACGACTTCAGCGGTGAAATGAAGATCGGTGGCAACTACGTGCCTTTCCTCATCGAGGGAAACCAGGTGCACCTGAGCGGGCAGATTCCGCGAGTAGGCGATGAAATCGTCGTCACCGGTCGGGCGGGCAGTGAGGTGTCGCTGGCCGACGCCCAACGGGCCGCCAAAGTCTGTGTGATGCGGGCGCTGGCGCTGCTGCGACAGGCGCTGGGGGATCTCGAGCGGGTGCGCAAGGTGCTGCAGCTCAATGTGTTCGTGCAGTCGGCGGAGCACTTTACCCAGCACAGCGAGGTGGCCGACGGCGCCTCGGCAGTCCTGTATGAGGTGCTGGGCGTGGCCGGTGTGCACACGCGCACGTCGGTCGGCGTCTATCAGTTGCCGAAGAATGCGACGGTCGAGCTGAATCTCCTCGTCATCGCCGAGGGCCTGCCGCGCTAGTGCCCCGCACGGTATTGCAGCGCTTCGGCCAGGTGCGGGCGCGCGATGCGGTCTTCCTGCTGCAGGTCGGCAAGGGTGCGGGCGACCTTGAGAATCCGGTGCAGGGCGCGCAGTGACAGGTTCAGGCGTTCGCCGGCCTTTTCCAGCCAGGCCTGGTCTTCCGGGCTTAATGCACAATATTGGTGCATTTTCTTCAGCGTAAGAAACGCGTTCGCGCAGCCCTGGCGGGCGAGTTGGCGCTGGCGGGCAGCGGCGACCTGAGTGGCCAGTTCCGCGCTGCTGGTGCTGGGCCCGCTGGGGGCAAGGGTGGTGCTTTCACGGTTGACGGTGAGGTGCAGGTCGATGCGGTCCAGCAGCGGCCCGGAGAGCTTGGCGCGGTAGCGCTGGATCTGTTCCGGCGAACAGCGGCAACGGCCGCTGGGGTCGCCGAGATAGCCGCAGGGGCAGGGGTTCATCGCTGCCACCAACTGGAAGCGTGCCGGGAAGCGCACACGGCCGCTGGCGCGGGCGATGACAATTTCGCCCCCTTCCAGCGGTTCGCGGAGAACCTCCAGGACCTTGCGATCGAACTCCGGCAATTCATCCAGGAACAACACACCCTCGTGCGCCAGTGTGATCTCGCCCGGCTGCGGGCGGCTTCCCCCGCCGACCAGCGCCGGCGCGGAGGCGGTGTGGTGCGGTTGTCTGAAGGGGCGCTGTGGCCAGTGAGTCAGCGGCCCGCGACCTGCCACGGAATGGATCGCCGCAACCTGCAATGCCTCGTCTTCGTTCAGCGGCGGCATCAGACCGGGCAGGCGGCTGGCGAGCAGGGTCTTGCCGGTGCCGGGCGGACCGCTGAACAGCAGGTTGTGCGCCCCGGCAGCGGCGACCAATAGCGCGCGCTTGGCGGCGGCCTGGCCCTGGACTTCCGACAGGTCCGGATAGGGCGGCGTCACCCGCATCAGGCCGTTCGCCTCATAAGGACGCAGTCGCTCCTGGCCGCTGAAGTGCGCGGCCAGTTCCAGCAGGTGGCCGACGGCGTAGACGGTCAGGCCGCTGGCGAGGCTGGCCTCTTCGGCGTTCTCCTTCGGCACCACCAGGGCGCGGCCGGCGGCGCGGGCAGCCAGGGCGGCGGGTAGTACTCCGGGGACCGGGCGCAAAGTACCGGACAGCGCCAGTTCGCCCAGGCATTCCAGTTCATCCAGCCCGGCAGCGTCGGCCAATTGGCCGCTGGCGGCGAGGATGCCCAGGGCGATGGCCAGGTCGAAGCGCCCGCCATCCTTCGGCAGGTCGGCCGGGGCGAGGTTCAGGGTGATGCGTCGGTTGGGGAAATCGAAGCCGGCGTTGAGCAGGGCGCTGCGCACGCGGTCCTTGCTCTCTTTCACGGCGCCTTCGGGCAGGCCGACCAGGGTCAGGGAAGGCAGGCCGTTGGCCAGGTGTGCCTCGACGATGACGCCGGGCGCTTCCACGCCGACCTGGGCGCGGCTATGGACGATGGCGAGGGACATGGATCACTCCTGGATCGCATGCCGCCCGCCAGGAGGGGATTACTCGGCGGGTTCGGCGGCGGGCGGCGAGAGCTTGGCTTCCATTTCCGCGACCTTGGCTTCCAGCGCCTCGAGGCGCGCGCGGGTACGGGCGAGGACGACCATCTGGCTGTCGAATTCGTCGCGGCTGACCAGGTCGAGCTTGCTGAAGGCGCTCTGCATCAGAACCTTGAACTGGGCTTCCAGCTCGGCCTTCGGCAGGGGCGATTCGCCACCGAACAGACGTCCGGCTTGTTGGCTGATGGCATCGAGGAAGGCTTTGGGCGGCAGCATGGTTCATGGGTTCCGGATTGAATCAGAGCGCAGTCTATCACGCAGCCGCCGCCGGCTGCGGCGTGCGGGGTTGCACGCTTTTTGAGCAGTGTGCCCGCCCGCCGTGCGCGCTTTCGGTGCGCCCGGGCGGCGCTGGCGAATCGCCAGAAACTCCTTTTTTAAGCCAAGTGCCTGATGGCGCGGGCATTTCCACGAACTGGCAAGCTTCATGCTTTGGGGCATACATGGCGTGCACCGATGCAGTTCCGGTGCGGCAGGCGAGGCAGGGGATCGCTTCGATCAACGCAGTCGGAGTGCTGAGGTAGGGCGGCCGGCGCATTACAAAAGCCAGACACTGCGCTTAGACTTGTCTCCGGGTTCGTTCTTCCTGGGGCGGGTCCACCAAAACACGGGAGAGAGTTACATGAAGCTAGTCACAGCCATCATCAAGCCGTTCAAGCTGGACGACGTTCGTGAGTCGCTGTCCGAGATCGGCGTGCAGGGCATCACTGTGACCGAAGTCAAAGGCTTCGGCCGGCAGAAGGGCCACACCGAGCTGTACCGTGGCGCGGAATACGTTGTCGATTTCCTGCCGAAGGTGAAGATCGATGTCGCCATTGCCGATGACCAGCTGGATCGTGTTATCGAAGCCATCACCAAGGCCGCCAACACCGGGAAGATCGGTGACGGCAAGATCTTTGTCGTAAATCTGGAACAGGCCATTCGTATCCGTACCGGCGAAACCGGCACCGACGCGATCTAAGCCAAGCCCACACCGAACCCCACGCCCCAGGAGAAACAACAATGACTCTGCGCAAATACGCAGGGCTAGGTGCCCTATTGCCCCTCGCAATGCCCGGTCTGGCCTTGGCCGACGAGGCTGCGGCCCCCGTCCTGAACAGCGGTGACACCGCCTGGATGCTGATTTCCAGTGCCCTGGTGCTGCTGATGACCATCCCCGGCCTGGCCCTGTTCTACGGCGGCATGGTGCGCGCCAAGAACGTCCTGTCGATCATGATGCAGTGCTTCGCGATCACCGCGCTGATCAGCATCCTCTGGGTCGTCTACGGCTACAGCCTGGCCTTCGATACCGTCGGTATGGAGAAGGGCGTGGTCAACTTCGCCTCCTTCGTCGGCGGCCTGGACAAGGCCTTCCTCAGTGGCCTGACCAGCACCGGCCTGACCTCTGCCGCGGCGCTGTTCCCGGAAAGCATCTTCGTGATGTTCCAGATGACCTTCGCGATCATCACTCCGGCCCTGATTGTCGGCGCCTTCGCCGAGCGCATGAAGTTCTCGGCCATGCTGATCTTCACCGCGCTGTGGTTCACCCTGGTCTATGCACCGATCGCCCACATGGTCTGGAGTGGTGACGGCGGCCTGCTGTGGGACTGGGGCGTGCTGGACTTCGCCGGTGGCACCGTGGTGCACATCAACGCCGGTATCGCCGGCCTGGTGG